>Ga0256840_1000024_pt1 | contig 109033 bp, 104 predicted proteins | sample 355202metaG_FD_185969 | JGI IMG/M metagenome (GOLD analysis project Ga0256840, IMG submission 185969) | Hydrothermal vent microbial communities from Mid Atlantic Ridge, Atlantic Ocean - 355-202 | ecosystem: Environmental > Aquatic > Marine > Hydrothermal vents | place: Atlantic Ocean: Mid... | reverse complement strand
ATAGAGAGAGGGAAACGCCTGGTCCCATTCCGAACCCAGAAGCTAAGCCTCTCATCGCTGATAATACTGCAGATTTCATTTGTGGGAATGTAGGTCGCTGCCTAGTTCGTCAATTTTAACTTTACTTACCTTTTTATTACAATCTAAATTCACTTTTACCGTTTTAATTACTTTTATTTTACTCCTTTAATAAAGCTTAGCTTTTATAATTGTATTTTTATTATTAAATGTATATCTTTTATACTCTTAATTATGAAAATATTTAGCCATTAATGCTAGAATACGCATATAAAATACTCTCTTTATAAGAAAAGGAAACATCTTTGGGATATAAAATTTTAGTCACTAACGACGATGGTTATGAAGCTAAAGGTTTACTTAGTTTAGTCGCGGCATTAAAAAAATTAGATGGAGTGGATGTTACAGTTGTGGCTCCAGCAAATGAAAAATCAGCATGTGGGCATTCACTTACCCTAGTGCGTCCTCTCCGTTTTGTTAGTGTTGGGGATGATTTTTATAAACTAGACGATGGTACTCCGAGTGATTGTGTATATCTTTCTTTGAGCACAATGTTCGAAAATTCTAAGCCTGATTTGCTAGTAAGTGGTATAAATAGAGGCTCTAATATGGGTGAGGATATTACATACTCAGGAACAGCAGCTGGTGCGATGGAAGGCGTTCTCCATGATATTCCTTCAATAGCAATATCACAAGTTATGGATTTTACTAATCCTGATGGAGATTTTACTTTAGCGAGTAAAACCATTCAGGAGTTAGTATGTAAAATAAAAAGTGGCTCATTTCCTTTGCCAGAAAGGGAGTTTTTAAATATAAATATTCCTGCTGATGTAAAGGAAGCTCAAATAAAAGTTACATATGCTGGATATAGATTTTATGCAAATGATTCACATCTTCATAGAAATCCAAGAGGTGAAGAGCATTATTGGTTAGGTTTACATCCATTGAATTTTAAGGCTCGTGAGGGCGTAGATGGAATGAGTGATCATGAAGCTATTGAAGCAGGTTATATCTCTATAACACCAATACAGCTTGATTTAAGCGCTTATAAAAGTATGAATACACTCGAAGAGTGGCTATGAAATATCAGCGTTTAGAGTTAATTTTAAAAGATGATTTCGAAAAACTGCAAAATGCAAAAATTATACTTTTAGGTGTTGGTGGCGTTGGTAGTTTCTGTCTTGATTGTATGATTCGAAGCGGTATAAAAGATATAACAATTGTTGATTACGATACATACGATGAATCAAACCAAAACCGTCAGATGTGGTCTGAATTACATGAGGGTGAGATTAAAGTTGAAGCTTTAAAAAAACATTATCCAAATGTTACAATAATTAATGTACGCATAGATGAGGAGTGGGTACGAGAATTTGATTTTAATGATTATGACTTAGTCTTAGATGCTATTGATGATACAAAAGCAAAATTAGCAATAGCACAAAAATGTTATAAAAAGCTTATTTCATCTTTTGGTTCTGCCAAGCGTTTAGACCCTACTCAAGTGCAAGTGGATGATATATGGAAAAGTTATGGGGATAAATTTGGCTCAAAAATTAGGTATGAGCTGAAAAAACGGGGTTTCAAGAAAAAATATACGGTTATTTTTAGCTCTGAAGAGGCACAAGTAAAAGAAAAAGGTAGTTTTATGGGTGTTACTGCTACTTTTGGGATGGTAATGTGTGCCCAAGCGATTAAAAAATTAAGGGAATAAGATATATTGAAAGTTTTTAGAAATGTTGTATTCTTACTTTTTTTAAAGAGTTATTTATATGCACAGCTTCCAATAGAATATGATTATGAGCTAGATGCTTATTACTCTAATATATCTGCTTTCATCGACCTTGATAGTGAGAATAATATAACAGATGCCACAGAGTATAGTGAAGCTAAAATTTATACTGATTTAATTTTAAACTCTTTATCGCCAAATATATTTTTAGTTGAAGCCGCTATTCATCCAATGCCTATAGTTGGATTGTATTTTAGAGATTCCCATGAAGATATGTATAATAGATCAAATATACAAAATTTTAATATGCTAAAAGCAATCACAGCTGGATTTGAAGAGCCTTATTCTGTGTCATTTTTTGTTGGTAGGATGATGATATTTAAAAACAGAGATAAAGATAGTGAGAGAGTTGGCAAAAATAGAGCTTTTATTGGTTATTTGATGAGTATTGGAGATTCTTCTATAAAAGATAATTTTGCTCATAAAGATAGATGGGTTAATTTTGAGTTTAAATTAAAAGGAACAAGAGAGAAAAAAAATAGAGACTTAGATTGGAGTTTTAGAATTGGAACAATGCTTCACAGCAATAAAGACTTTGTAAATAGTATATACATTGGTGCGAGAAGAAGTAGTATAGATTATAAAAAGGGAGTATGGTCTCTTGTGTATAATAGTGCATTTTCTAGTATGTTGGCGGTTAGCTCAAGAACATATAAGCTCACCGAGGCTGAATTAATTATAGAGAAAAAATGGCCTATTAAATGGAGTGATAAAATGAGTTTTGGACTTGGACTTGGATATCTTTACAATAGTGGTGAAAAGTATGCTGGTCTTTTAAGAGATGAGGGTATCGATAACCACCAACTTATCTTTCGTCCAAATTTAAAATGGTAAAATTAAGGATTTTAAATGATTAAATATTATGAAACTTATGGTAAAAAATGGTTTTTACAAAGTTCAAAGCTTTGTTATGTAGAAGATTCAAATATCTATTTTGCTAAAAATTCTGATCAGTTAGATTTACTTAACCCTAACGATATGTGTATTGGCATTATAGGTGATGGATGTGGTGGCGGAAGGATATTTATAGCAGATACTGGACATAATATGATTAAGGTATATGACCCTCAAACAGCAGAAGTTTTTATAATTTTAAAAGATATAAACATGCCTAAAAGCATAAAGAAAAAAGGGTGTATTTTGTCCATAGAAACTGCTACTATAAAAGAGTTGATAGAGTTTGACTTGTCATCAATGACACAAACAATAAAGAGTTTATAAACACTTAATATTTACAATTAAACTATGATTTTTTTTAAAGCTATACATAATATATTATTATATATAATCTCTCAGAATAAGTAGAGATTTTATGAAAGGTATAGGAAGTAATGAAGATACTATTAGTTGTTAGTATGATATTTTTAGCATGTTTTGGATATGAGATAATTATAGATAAAACACAAAAATCTGAATTTCATACAAAAGATACAAATATTAGAAATGATGGTGACAATATTGTAGTTGATATATTAACAGGTCTTGTGTGGCAAGATAATACTGAAGCAAAAAGCATTAAAAGGGATTATAAAGCTGCCGTTGATTATTGTAAAAGATTGCGCTTAGCTGGTTTTAAAGATTGGACTTTGCCAACTATATCTCAACTTGAATCCATTGCTGATTATTCTAAGCAAAAACCAGCGATAAAAAATGGATTTAAAAATGTCTATTCAGGTTTTTACTGGTCATCATCACCCTGTATTGAGACTTCAAAGTCTGTAAAAGATGGTAAAGTGCGTCAATTATCTTATAAAGACAGGCAGTTTGGTAAAGAGTACCAAGGTCGCAATGCTTGGTGTGTTAGTTTTTCTGATGGTTCATCAAATAATCAAATACGCAAAACCAGCAAACGCAATATCCGTTGTGTAAGAAAAGCAGATTAATGTATGGGAAATAAAGTGAAAATAATTTTTTTAATTGCAATGTGTTTTAGTGTTGCACTTCATGCAATAACTTCCAATGTTGTGACAGATGCAAAGAGTGGCTTGATGTGGCAAGATAATGAAGATGTTAGCTCTGTTAAATTAGACTGGGATAGCGCTGTTGAGTATTGTCAAGAGTTTACTTTAGATGGATTTGAAGATTGGCGTTTGCCTAGTGCTGAGGAACTTTTAACAATTACTGATAAAAGTTTATATGATCCAGCGATTAAAGAAGAGTTTAATTATATCGTTTCTCAAAAGTATTGGTCTTCCTCTTCCTCTGCAAAAGATGAAATATTTGCATGGAGTGTTGATTTTAAAGTTGGAAGAACAAGTGCACCTAAGGATAAAATGTCAGAACTATTTGTTCGTTGCACAAGGACAGGGCAATATAACACTTTGCCTTTTGATAGTTTACTATCAAAAATATACGAAGAAAATAAAGATGAACTAGTTAGAGAAAGAGATGAATCAATCTTAAGTAGGGCAGATGATGAAAACATTACGGCATTTGAAGAAAGAGTAAGAAAAAGCAGAGCGATACAAAGAACTTTAGCCGTAACTTGGGGAAAACCAATTATTAGTGATTTAGAGTATGACAAAAAAAACTTTGTTTTTACTGCAAATTTATCTTTTGAAGCAAATAAAAATTTCATGAAAAAAGTAACGATAGATATACCAAGTAGATACCAGCGAAAATTTAAAAGTAGCATTCATACCTTAAATAAAGAGGCAGTTTTTAATTATTATAAAGATACTGTATCTTTAAAGGGTGTTAAAGTTATCTATTATGGAAGGGGTTATTATCTTGATATTATAGAAGAGGATGAAAATGAATTAATTGTTTCATCAAATGTATCCAATAAATTTAGTGAAGTTGGATTAAAAAATTTCTTTGAACTAGATAATATGCTAAAGGGGAGTAGAAGAGCTGCAATAGACGATAAAAAATGGCTTTTTGTTATTGGTATTGAGAATTATGAATTTACCGATTGTGTAACATATGCAAAACGAAGTGCTGTTTTATTTGCCAAAAGTGTACAAAAAAAATTGGGTGTATCAGAACAGCAGAGTTTTATAATGACTAATGATGAAGCAACACAATCAAAAATCAAAAATCAACTTAATGAAATGCTTAAAAAAGTACGAAGAGGTGACACTATATACTTTTATTATAATGGGCATGGTATGTTAGCACCTGATTTGGATAATGAACCGTTTTTACTAGCAAGCGATAGTATTCCAAAAGAGGTGACAAAAGATAGTTTTTTTAGTGTAAAAAATATTTATAGTAGGCTGAGTTACTCAAAAGCAACGAAGATAGTTACCTTTATTGATAGTGGGTTTTCATGTATGTCAGATCCACAATTTAATAGTGAAAAAGATGGAGAAGTGAAAATTCCAGTACGATTTAATCAAAATAAAATGGTAGTTTTAAGTGCTACAAATGGCAAAGGGAAGGCAAATTCTTATGATATCAAAGCACATAGACTTTTTAGTTATTATGTTATTAAAGATATTATTGGTGGGAAAAAGCATATAAAGAGTTTTTTCAGGAGTATTCAAGATCAAGTGTATGATAACTCTTCAGAAGAACTTGGTGAAGAAAAAGCTCAAGAGCCAAGTATTCGCGGGAATATGCGATTAACTTTATAAGATAAACGATAAAAAAAAGATATAATAAACAAATAAAGGGTACCCTAAAATTTTTATGAGAGAATATAATATGGACAAAATTGAACCAATGACACTGTTTGGATATGAAAAATTACAAGCTGAAGTGAAAGATTTAAAAACGGTTAAAAGACCACAAACAGTAAAAGATATAGAAGAAGCATTAGAGCATGGTGATTTAAAAGAAAATGCAGAGTACCATGCTGCAAAAGAGCAACAAAGGCTTATAGATGGTCGTCTTAGTGAGTTATCTGAACTGATTGGTTCTGCAAAGATTGTTGACCCAAGAGAACTTGAACATACTCGTGTGAGTTTTGGCTCAACAGTAGTTTTGTGTGATCTTGACACAGATGAAGAGATGACTTATGTGATTGTTGGTGGGTGCGAAAGTAATCCAGATATAGGGCTTATCTCATTTAGTTCACCATTAGCGAAGCAACTTTTAGGCAAAGAGGAAGGTGACGAGTTTAAAGTGAGACTTCCTGGCGGTGAAAAAGAACTTGAAATTTTAGAGGTGAAATATCAGGAGATAGTTTTTGAGTGCAATTAATGTTGGAGTTGTTGGAGTTAGTGGATATACAGGATTAGAACTTGTAAAGATACTTATAAACCATCCACTATTTAATCTTTCTTATGTTTGCAATTCTGAGGGTGGTGTACTTCTAAGCGAGCTACATCCATCATTAGCAGATGTTTTTGAATGCAGAGTTTTAAAAGCTGATATTGATGAGATGGCAGAGGAGTGTGCACTGGTATTTTTGGCAGTTCCTCATAAAACTGCAATGGCATATGTTAAACCATTGATGGCAAAAGGTGTTAAGGTGGTTGATTTTTCGGCTGATTATAGACTTACTCAAGATATATATGAAGAATACTATTGTCCTCACACAGATGTAGAAAATTTACAAAAGGTTGTCTATGGACTTCCTGAAATGTTTCGCCAAGAATTAAAATCAGCTTCGCTCATTGCCAATCCTGGATGTTATCCAACTTCAGCTATTTTAGGGATGCTTCCTTTTTTATCAAAGAGAATGGCTAATACGCCAATTATAATAGATGCAAAAACAGGGGTAAGTGGAGCTGGTAAAAAACTAAGTGAAGTAACACACTTTGTAAATGTAAATGATAATCTTTTTGCATACAACCCTTTTGTTCATAGGCATGCACCAGAGATAGCTCAAAAACTAGGTATCCCCTTTGATGAGATTAGTTTTGTTCCCCATTTAGTGCCTTTAACTCGTGGAATGATCTCTTCAATATATTTGCAAGTAACTCAGGATTTTGATGCAGAGGAACTCTTAAGAAAGTTTTACAAAGATGAACCTTTTGTACGCATTAGTAAAAATCCTGTAGATATGAAAAATGTTGCAGGAACTAACTTTTGCGATATTTATGTCAAACAAAAAAACAATATACTCTTTATATCGAGTGCAATTGATAACTTACTTCGCGGCTCATCATCTCAAGCTGTAGTAAATGCAAATATTATGATGGGTCTTGATGAATCTTTAGGTATCCCAAATATCGCATATGTCCCATAATAGCTTTGAGATTATAGAGGGTGCATTTGTTGTCTCAGATGCACACTATTCACATATTCGTCCCGATTTTTTATACTTTTTAAAAGATATAGATTCAAATAAACTCCAACCAACACAACTTATACTCATGGGTGATATATTTGATACTCTATTTAGACAGTTACCATACACCCAACAGATAAATCGAGAAGCCATAAATATTTTAAATGCTATTTCATTAAAAATAGAAGTATTTTATTTAGAGGGCAATCATGATTTTAATTTAAAAAAAATATTTCCAAAAATTATAGTTTATCCACTCACAGTTCAGCCTCTCTCTTGCAGATATAAAGGTAAAACCATTCTCCTTGCTCATGGTGATTTCGGAACAGATTTGAAGTATAAAATCTACACATCAATAATCAGAAACCCTATGGTGTTGACTTTTTTAAGAGTAATTGACTCAATGCTAGGAGGTTATATTCTTAAAAAACTAGATATATATTTAAGTAAAAAAGATGATTGTAAAGAGTTTAGAGGATTTAAAGAGTTTATTGATAAAAGATTAAATAATAAATTTGATTGCGATTATTTTATAGAGGGACACTATCATCAAAATAAAATCTTTAATTTTGAAAATTTTATTTATATTAATTTAGGTGCTTTTGCTTGCAATCAAAGATTTTTTATTGTAAAATCATCACAATTAGAGTTATTAGAAGAAAATATTTTCTCTAAGGAGAGATAGCATATGAAGTTAGATAATTCACTAAAGATAGGTTCCAATGAGATGGAACTTGTCGATTTTCGTATAATGAAAGAAGAGAAAGGTGAAGTGTATGAGGGTATTTACGGCATAAATGTCTCAAAAGTTAGGGAGATTATCCGTGTTCCTGCATTAACTGAACTTCCTGGGACACCAGAGTTTATTGAGGGGATTTTTGATTTAAGAGATGTTGTAATACCTGTTGTTAATTTAGCAAGCTGGATGGGCATTACATCGCCAGAAAACACAAAGAAAAATTCAAGAGTGATTATTACAGAGTTTAATAATGTACTTATTGGTTTTATTGTTCATGAAGCAAAAAGAATAAGACGGATAAATTGGAGCGACATTGAACCAGCAACCTTTGTTAGTGGTTCAGGCTCACTCGATGGAAGCAAAATCACAGGCGTAACAAAAATAGAGGGTGATAGTGTTTTGCTTATTCTAGATTTAGAAAGTGTTGTTCAAGATTTAGGACTTTATGAACCTGATATTGACAATATTCCCGAAGAGCTAGAGAGTTTTTCAGGAATAGCCATGGTTCTTGATGATAGTTCAACTGCTAGAAAAATTGTAAAAGATGCACTTGAAAAGATGGGCTTTAGGGTTGTTGAAGCGATTGATGGTGAAGAGGGATTAGAGAAGCTTGATGATTTATATAAAACATATGGTGAAGATATAGCAACGCATTTAAAAATAATTGTATCAGATGTAGAGATGCCAAGAATGGATGGGTTTCATTTTGCAGCAAATGTTAAAGATGATGAAAGATTCAATAAAATCCCAATAGTTTTCAACTCATCAATAAGTGATCATTTTAGCGAAAATAGAGGCAAAGAAGCGGGTGGCGAAGCTTATTTGGTTAAGTTTCAGGCAAGTTCATTTTATGATGAAGTAGCACGAGTCGTTCGTGCACATATGAAGTAGGAGTGTAAATATGGATGAATTTCAAGAGATACTACAAGACTTTTTAGTTGAGTCTTTTGAACTTGTGGAAAAGCTAGATGAAGATTTGGTAGAGTTGGAAAATAACCCAGAAGATTTAGAGTTGTTAAATGGGATATTTCGTGTTGCTCATACTGTCAAAGGAGCTTCATCTTTTTTAAATTTTGATGTTTTAACACACCTTACCCATCATATGGAAGATGTTTTAAACAAGGCAAGACACGGCGAGTTGGTGATAACTCCAGATATTATGGATGTGATTTTAGAGTCTATAGACTTGATGAAAACTTTATTAAATATTATTCGTGATACAAGTTCTGATGCAGGTGTAGATGTGTCTGCTTGTGTTGCAAGGCTTGATAAGGTTTCATCAGGGAAGGAAGATATCCAAACTCCTATGGAAGAGGAGATAGTAGAAGAGACTGCAATAGAGGAAGAGGAGGAGGAACCAGACTATGATAGTATGGATGCAGATGAGATAGAAGCGGAAATCGAAAGATTACTTCAAGAAAGACAGGAGGAAGATAAGGCTAAAAGAGCAGCGAAAATAGCGGCTGGAGAGAGTGTTCCAGAGGCACCTCCTGCTCCTAGCGAAGAACCTGAACCAACACCTGAGAGTGCTCCTGCCTCAACCCCAGCTCCAGTAACTCCTACACCAACACCTGCGAAACAAGAGACCCCAAAAGCTGATGCAAAAGCAGCTGCACCAGCGAAAAAAGCACCAGCAGTTGTTGAACAGACTATTCGTGTGGATGTGAAAAGACTTGACCATCTTATGAATCTTATTGGTGAGCTTGTTCTTGCTAAAAACCGTCTGATAAAAATTAATGATGATGTTGAGGAGAGATATGAGGGTGAGGAGTTTTTAGAAGAGTTAAATCAAGTTGTTTCAATTGTTTCTCTTGTCACTACAGACCTTCAAATCGCTGTTATGAAAACGAGAATGCTTCCAATTGGAAAAGTATTTAACAAGTTTCCCCGAATGATTCGTGATCTAACTCGTGAACTTGATAAAAAGATAGAGCTTGAAATCTCTGGTGAAGATACTGAGCTTGATAAGTCCATTGTTGAAGAGATTGGTGATCCATTGGTGCATATCATTAGAAATTCATGCGATCATGGTATTGAGATGCCAAATGTTCGTGAAGCTAGTGGAAAAGATGAAACGGGTATTATCGGGCTTAAAGCATACAATGAAGGGAACCATATTGTTATTCAGATTGATGATGATGGTAAAGGCTTAGATGTTGATATGCTAAAGAATAAGTCACTAGAAAAAGGTATTATCACTGAAAAAGAAGCAGATTCTATGAGTGATAAAGAAGCTTTTGGGCTTATCTTTAAACCTGGATTTTCTACAGCAGCTTCAGTAACAAATGTATCTGGTCGTGGTGTTGGTATGGATGTTGTAAAAACAAACATTGAAAAGCTAAATGGTATTATCGATATTGAGAGTGAAATTGGTAAGGGAACCTCTTTGAAGTTAAAAATTCCTTTGACCTTAGCAATTATTCAAGCTTTATTAGTTGGTGTTCAAGAAGAACATTATGCTATACCTTTAGCTTCTGTTTTAGAAACTGTAAGAATCTCAAAAGATGAAATATATACAGTTGAGAACCGTTCTGTAATGAGACTTCGCGAAGAGGTTTTATCTTTAGTGCATATTGGTGATATATTTGAAGTTGAGCGTATTTTAGATGTAAGCGAGCATGCTTATGTTGTTGTTTTAGGGCTAGGTGCGAGTAAACTAGGTCTTATTGTTGATTCACTCGTTGGACAAGAAGAGATAGTTATTAAATCACTTGGAGATTACTTAGCAGGCATAGAAGGGATCGCTGGAGCAACTATTCGTGGTGATGGTGGGGTTACTCTTATTGTTGATGTTGCAGCTCTTATGCATATGGCAAAAGGGGTAAAAGCTACTGCAATGATTGAAAGCTCTACGGAAAATGCTAGCCATGAAAAAACAAAGCCTAGTGACTATACTGTTATGATTGTTGATGACTCTAAAACAGATAGAATGATAATGAGAAAGTCACTTGAAGCTCTCGGGGTTACTTTAGTTGAAGCGTCTGATGGACAAGAAGCATTAAGTATATTAAAGCAAGGTGAACACAGTTTTGATGCTATGTTAATTGATATAGAGATGCCTAGAATGGATGGTTATACTTTAGCGGGTGAGATTAAAAAATACAACCGTTATAAAAACTTACCACTTATTGCCGTTACATCTCGTACTGGTAAGTCTGATAGAATGCGCGGTGTTGAATCTGGTATGATAGAGTATATAACAAAACCTTATTCTGCTGATTACCTCTCAAGTGTAGTTCAAAGAAATATTAACTTTAAATCGGAGTTCTTATAATGAGTGATAAATTAAAAGATATTATTAGCAAACAGGGTGAACAGCAAAATGTTGCTATAGATCATTCAGATGATATAGTTCAACTGGTTGGATTTGTGATAGGTGAAGAGGAGTATGCTGTACCTATTTTAAGCATTCAAGAGATTATTAAACCAATTTCATGGACTAGAGTTCCACAGACTCCAGCCTATGTTTTAGGTGTATTTAATCTTCGAGGTTCAGTTATCCCTCTCATAGATCTTCGTATAAAGTTTGGTCTAAGCACTAAAAAACACAATGAAGAGACTCGTTTTTTTGTTTTAAAGCAGGGTGATGAGGTTGCTGGCTTTGTTATCGACAGACTTACTATGGCTCTTAGAATAAAAAAAGACGATATAGGTCCAGCTCCAGACACTATGGCTGGTGATGATAGTATGATTGATGGCGTTGGAAAGCAAGATGATAGAATCTTAACAATACTAAAAGTTAATAAATTACTAGAGAGAGATTTTTAGTAACATATGCAATGAATCACTCTTTAATAATTACAAGCTCTGGCAGTAAGCTCTCTTTAAAATTTTCAGGAGAGTTTACACTATACACCATATCAAAATATCAAAATCAAATAGATACTATAAATTTTAATGATACTCAAAGTGTAGTGCTTGACTTCACTGAGCTTTCATATCTTGATACTGCTTCAGCAATATTTATAAACTCTTTGGAGAGAAAATTTTTAGATAAAAATATAGGCTTTGATATACAATGTTTTAGCAATGATATACTTGATACTATAAAATTAGTAAAAAAAGAGACACTTACTGCATCAAAAATCCCACCCCTTACAAAAAGAACGCCACTCGACATGGTTGGTGAAATGTCATATGCTAATTATCTAGGCTTTCTTTCCTTTATGGCGTTTATCGGAGAACTTTTTGCTACAAAAATTTACTATTTGAAATCTTTAAATAACATCAGATACAAAGAGATAGCTTTTGAGTTAAATGAGAGTATGGTGAAAGCTTTTTTGATTATATCTATAACAAGTTTTCTTATCGGTGTTGTTGTTGCCTATCAGTCAGCCTATCAGTTAAAAATATATGGTGCAAATATATTTATAGTCGATATGCTCGGTATATCGATTTTAAGAGAGTTGGCTCCCCTTATTACGGCTATTGTAATTGCAGGGAGAAGTGGTTCGGCTTTTACTGCACAAATTGGTGCAATGAAGATAACTGAAGAGTTGGATGCCATGAGAACTATGGGTTTTGACCCCTATGTTTTTTTAGTAATGCCAAGAATAATAGCGCTCATGATTGCTATGCCACTTTTGATTTTTGTTGCAGATATTATGGCTATAATTGGCGGGATGGTAATAGCTAATATAGATTTAGGTATCACCCCTGAACTGTTTTTAGAAAGATTTAACTCCGTTATAGATGTAAAACATTTCTTTATTGGGATATTAAAAGGTCCGTTTTTTGCATTTTTGATCGCAACAATTGGTATATATAGAGGATTAATGGTTAAAAATGATACGCAAAGTATAGGTGTAAATACAACAAAAAGTGTTGTTGAAGCTATTTTTGCAGTTATTGTTTGTGATGCAATTTTCTCAATTTTATTTACAAATATGGGTATATAATGAGTCCTATTATAAAAGTTCGGGATGTGAGAACAGTATTTAAAGGGAAAGTTGTTCATAATGGCTTAAATCTTTCCATCAATGAGGGTGAAATCTATGGTTTACTTGGTCCAAGTGGATGTGGGAAAACAACCTTATTGCGTGAGATGGTTTTGTTGCAAAAATTTCATAGCGGTCATATAGAGGTGCTGAGTCATTCCCTTAAAGAAATTAGACATAAAAATGCTCAAATACTAAGACAAAATTGGGGTGTATTGTTTCAGGCTGGAGCATTGTTCTCCTCACTGAGTTTAGCTGAAAATATTGCACTTCCTCTTAAAGAATATACAGACCTCTCTGATAAGATGATTGATGAGATAGTGGAGTTTAAAATAAATATAGTTGGATTACAATCTAGAGATGCTCATCTATACCCATCGGAGATAAGTGGTGGGATGAAAAAGAAAGCTGCTTTAGCACGAGCATTAGCTATGGACCCGAAGTTGCTTTTTTTAGATGAACCCACAAGTGGATTAGATCCAATCTCTGCTAGAGAATTTGATGCTTTGATTTTGAAACTTCGCTCACTCCTTAGACTGACTATAGTTATGGTTTCACATGACTTACAATCTATTTATGATACACTTGATAGGGTAGCTGTTATAGATAATAAAAAGATAGCGTATGAGGGAACTTTAAGCCAAGTTACTTCATCAGAGAGTGAATTTATACAAACTTTTTTTGGGAAAAACAATGAATAATAGAGTGAATTATACCATGGTTGGTTTTATGGTTCTTTTTGGTGTAGCTTTAATGCTTGGGTTTACATACTGGCTTTTAAAACCAGCAACAGAAGATAATACAAAGAAATATAATATATATTTTGATGAGTCAGTGCTAGGATTAAATATAGACGCACCAGTTAAATATAGAGGGATTGATGTTGGTAAGGTTGATAGATTAAGAATAAATCCAAATAACTCAGAGCAGGTTGAAGTTTTAATAAAAATCTTAAAAACGACTCCGATAAAATCAAGCACAGTAGCAAAGCTTACTTCACAGGGGATTACAGGCTTGAGTTATATAAATCTAAATTTAGGAGATAATAATGCGCCTCAACTCGAAGCAAAAGAGGGAGAGGAGTACCCCGTTATAAAAACCGAAGAGTCTTTTTTTGAACGATTTGAGAAGTCGCTTGGTACTGTATCTACAAAATTATCAAAAACACTTACAAAAACTGAAGAGCTTTTAAATGATGATAATCAGAGGCAAATATCTTTACTACTTCAAAGAAGTGCCGGTTTTATGGATAGAATGGAGCAACTTTTAAGTGATGAGGCTATATCAGATTTTCATGCTGGTATGAAAAATTTTAAAACCTCAAGTGAGAAGCTAGATAAAATGATGCCTAAAATTAACAGCTTCATAGATAAAAGTGTTATTTGGGAAGATAAAATTGCAGGTTCTTTTGAGTCTATAATGAAGAGCTACTTAGGTATCAGGTCATCTATGGATGAGATTAAAAGAGCAATTGCGAGCGGGGAGTTTAATATTAAAGATATTGCAGGGGATGTTGTTCCAACAATGAACAATACACTCTTGGAGATGCAACACCTCATGATAAAGTTACAGAGTACATTAGAACAGTATGAGAGAAGTCCAGGCGATATTTTATTTAAACAAGAGAGTATCAAAAAAGGTCCAGGGGAAGAGTAGATGATGAAGTATATATTTTTAGCAATTTTTGTTTTGATGGTGTCTGGATGTAGTACAACGCAACCTCCTGTAACAGAGTATAGGATTAATGCCACTCTAAGCGAGCAAAAAAGGGATGTTAGGGGATGTTTAGATAAATCTATAAAAGTAGCTCAGGCATTTAGTTCTAGCTCTTTAATGTCTCAAGATATGAACTATGGGCTAGGTAAGAGCAAACAGTATGTATATTCTCAATCCCAATGGGCGGATGTTCCAAACCGTGCTTTGACATCCGAGATAGTAAAATTACTAAGAGAGATAAAACTTTTTAAAAATATACAAATAGCAAAATCAAGAAGTAAAAGTAATCTTATCTTAGAGACCTACATAGAAGATTTTAAACAATACTTTAATGATGACTCTTCTAGCTCTTACGCTAATGTAGTAGTAAGTTTGGGTATTTTAGATGCAAAAAGCAATAAAATCGTGGCGAGTAAAACATTTCAAAGCAAAGTGGATGTAAAAAGTTTAGATGCAGGTGGTGGTGTAGAAGCATTGAATGAAGCTCTGAGTCAAGTACTAGGGCAGAGTGCAGAGTGGTTTGAGGATGTTTGCAAGTGATAAGTGAGAAAGAATATAAAGCTCGAAGAGAAAGATTGGCAAAAAAGCTTTCAAAAAACTCAGTTGCAGTTGTTTTTAGCGGTGAGTTTAAGACACGCTCTAACGACACGGAGTATCCCTTTAGGCAAAATAGTAATTTTTACTACTTAAGTGGATTTACAGAAGATAATGCAGCTTTGCTTTTTGTAAAAAGAAAGAAAAAAGTTCAAACAATTTTATTTGTTGAGAAAAAAGATGAAAAAAAAGAGTTATGGAGTGGAAAAAGAGTAGGTGAAATAGAAGCTAAAAAACTATTTTTAGTGGATAAAGTCTGCACTATGAATGATTTTTCAAGCAAATTAAAAGAGTCTTTGGAAGATAAAAATAGTTTGTATTACGATTTTAATCTACAGTACAACAAGGTGAAGACTCTCAAACGATACTCTAAAAAAATTGCTCATTATAAAAATATTGCCTTGCTCGTTCATGAGATGAGACTTATAAAATCAAAACAAGAGATTCGATTGATTCAAAAAGCGATAGGTATCACAAAGGATGCGCATCATAGTGCAATGGCATTGAGAAAAAATGGTAAATATGAGTATGAACTTCAAGCAGAGATAGAGTATATCTTTAAAAAAAATGGTGCATATAGTGATGCGTACACATCTATAGTTGCATGTGGAAATTCTGCGAATACTTTGCATTATATAAGCAATGATAAGCCTCTTGTAGATAAAGAGTTGATTTTGATAGACGCTGGATGTGAATATGAGGGATATGCAAGTGATATTACTCGATCTATTCCAGTAGATGGGAAGTTTACTTCTGCACAAAAAGAGTTATACAATATGGTCTTGGATGTTCAAAAAAAAATAATCAAGATGATACAACCAAATGTTAAAAGAAGCGATTTACATAAAAAATCTGAAGAGCTACTATGTAAAGGGATGCTTAAGTTGGGGATATTAGAGGGGAAGTATAGAAAGCTTTTAAAAAAAGAAAAACATAAAAAATATTATCCTCATGGGATTGGACACTGGATGGGTCTGGATGTTCATGATGAAGCACCCTATAAAGATAAAAAAGGCAAAGAGATACCACTTAAAAAAGGTATGGTGTTAACGATAGAACCTGGAATTTATATAGATAAAGATGATAAAACTGTCCCTAAAAAATATCGTGGTATTGGTATAAGAATAGAAGATGATATTTTAGTAACATCCAAGGGATACAAAAATCTTTCAAAAAAGATTGCTAAGAGTATTTTAGAGATAGAGTTTATCTCTAAAACTTAGCAATAAGAGTATGTCCAACCAGTCAAACTATGAGTTTTTGCTTCAAAAAAGTTATCAGAATCAGCCAAAAAGTCCATCACAAACATAGGTGCATAAGGTATAGAGGCTTGATCCTCTTTTTTTACTAAGAGTAGTGGCATGGGTGTCTCTTGTCCACTCATAGAAAAACCAACAGGCATCACTTGGCTCATAAGTTCAGCAGGTTTACCAATCCCATTTTCATCGAGAAACTTCTCTAAAACAGCTTCTTGGACATCTTTTTCAAGATTATCTGATGTGTTTAAAAAGATAGTAAAGTGAATGGGTGTATCTTTAAAATGTGCTGGTGCTGCTGCTGCCATGATAATATACTCTACATTTTCTAAATGTTTTTTAATCTCAATTGGGTCAAAATATTTATCTGTGTTAATCGCTTTTGCTTCCACTCTATTCCTTTGAATTTTATAATGCAAAATTGTATCATATGTTTAGCTACATTTGATAGTTGAGTTAGTTTTCTTTGATATAATTATTATATCAGTTATTTTGATTTTTTAGTATATTATACTATCTTGATAGATTTACTTGACTATTAACTTTTTTTACATTATACTTCTTTAAAATTAAAATAAAGGAACAGAATTGAATCAAGAAACATTAGCACTTCATCATGGGTATAATCAGGAGGGAGTCGGCTCAATGGCTGTTCCTCTGTACCAAACAACAGCCTACGATTTTAAAACAGCTGAGAGGGCGGCAAACCTTTTTGCTCTGAAGGAGTTAGGTCCAATCTATACGAGACTTAATAATCCAACAACAGAAATTTTAGAGAGCAGAATTGCTGCAGTTGAAAAAGGTGGCGCCGCTGCAATAGCAACAGCAAGTGGACAAGCTGCAATTTTTAATGCTGTAGCGAACCTTGCTGAAGTTGGGGATAACATCATAATAGCCAAAAAAATATATGGTGGTGCAACTACACTTTTAACGCATACTATAAAGAAATTTGGCATCACTGCAAAACTGTTTGATAGTGATAATGCAGATGATTTAGAGACACTTATAGATGAGAAAACTAAATGTATTTTCTTTGAGTCACTCTCTAATCCTCATGTGTCTATCTCAGCAACTGAGAAAATTGCAGAGATAGCAAACAAGTATAATGTAATCACTATTTGTGACAATACAGTAGCCACACCTATTCTTTATTCTCCTCTTACAAAAGGGATAGATGTAGTGGTTCATAGTGCTAGTAAATATATCACGGGGCAAGGTCTTGCTATAGGTGGACTTATTGTTGAGCGTGAAGGTTTAAACGAGAAGCTTATCGGTAACAAAAGATACTATCAGTTTAATGAACCAGATGAGAGTTACCATGGTTTAGTATATGCTGATTTGCCACTGCCACTTTTTACACTCAGAGTAAGACTTTCTCTTATTAGAGATATTGGGGCATGTGCTACACCTTACAACTCATGGTTGTTTATACAAGGGCTTGAGACTCTTAGTGTAAGGATACAAAGACATAGTGAAAATGCTCTTAAAATAGCTCAGTTTTTAGAGTCACATCCAAAGGTTAAAAAAGTTAATTATCCAGGGCTTGAGAGTTCCCCTTATTATTCTAAAGTACAAGAGAATTTTAAAAATGGTTATGCATCTGGACTTCTGAGTTTTGAAGTTGAGGGTTTTGAGAAAGCTAAAAATATTTTAGACGCTACAGAAATTTTTTCAGTAGTTGTAAATATTGGTGATACAAAATCAATCATTACGCATCCAGCAAGCACAACACATATGCAGGTACCACCAGAGGAACTAGAAGCTTCTGGAGTTACTCTTGGTCTCGTGAGACTGAGTGTTGGTCTTGAGGATGCTGATGACCTGATAGCTGACTTAGAGAAAGCTTTAGGTTAAGGGGGTGGCATTAGTTTCATCTAAGGGTATGTATGGTTTGGCAGCCATGTATGAGCTCTATCTTTTAAAGAGCTCAAAGCCCATACAGATTAAATCAATCTCAGCGAATGCCGATATACCGCAAAACTATCTTGAACAGCTCTTAGGTTTACTGAAAAAAGGGGGGCTTGTGACAAGTGTTCGTGGTGCACATGGTGGATATACTTTAGCTAGAGATGCAAGTCAAATCACAATAAAAGAGATTTTTGTAGCTTTAGAAGGTGATTTGAATATTGTTGATGCAACAATAAAAAATCCAGCGCTCTCTTTATTTTACAAAGAAAAGACACAAGAGTTAGAAGCTGTCTTTGATATAAAGTTATCAGACTTAAATAAGTATCAACAGATAGTATCAAGACAAATTTGTTATAGCATATAAGGAAAAAATATGAATTACGCACAAAATGTTACAGAATTAATTGGAAAGACGCCACTCGTTAAACTTAATAATATTTCTGATGAAACAGGAACTACCATTCTTGGAAAATGTGAGTTCTTAAACCCTTCACACTCAGTAAAAGATAGAATTGGTTTCAACATGATTAATGAAGCGCTTAAGCGTGGTGAAATCACAAAAGAAACTAAAATTATAGAGCCTACAAGTGGTAATACTGGGATAGGTCTTGCGATGGTTGCTGCAGGCTTAGGCTTAGATCTTACTCTTACAATGCCGAGTTCTATGAGTGTAGAGCGAAGAAAACTGCTTGCTGCTCTTGGTGCTAATCTTGTTTTAACTGAGCCTGCAAAGGGGATGAAAGGTGCTGTTGACAAAGCATTAGAGTTAGCTGAGACTACAGAGAACTCTCTTGTATTGCAACAATTTGCAAATCCTGATAATCCAGCTGTTCATAGAATGACTACCGCACAAGAGATATTAAAAGATACAAATGGCAAAATAGATATTTTTATAGCTGCTGTTGGTACAGGGGGAACGATTACAGGTGTTGGTGAAATATTAAGAGAGCATAATCCCGATATCGAGATAATTGCTGTTGAGCCTGTTGAATCACCAGTTCTCTCAGGTGGACAGCCAGGACCTCATAAGATTCAAGGAATAGGTGCTGGATTTGTTCCAGATGCGTTAAACACTGCAGTGTATAATGAAATTTTAACAATCGATTTTCAAAGTTCTGTGGCAATGTCAAGAAAACTGGCAAAAACTGAGGGTTTAATTGTTGGTGTTTCTTCTGGATGTAATGTATATGCAGCTTCTATTGTAGCTGCTCGTCCAGAAAATAAAGGAAAAATCATTGTAACAATGTTAAACGATACAGGTGAGAGGTATCTAAGTTCTGGTTTATATGATGATTAAAGAGTTAAGAGAGAATACCATCCTTGAAGATGGTATTCTTTATTTAGATTTTACTGCCTCAGGTCTTGCTTATCAACCTATCGAAGATACACTACAAGATATTTTAAAAACATATGCAAATACTCATTCTGAAGTTGGATATAACGCGAGTATAATCTCTAAGTATTACGAAGGTGCTAGAGCATCTTTGAAAAAAACTTTAGAGACTGGTGATGATTTTTATATCATTCCATGTGGCACAGGGGCAACAGGAGCTATAAAAAGATTTCAAGAACTTATGGGTCTTTACATCCCTCCTGCTACAAAAAAAAGATATAAGATAGATTCAAACTCACAAAAACTTCCCTTAGTGGTTATAGGACCCTTTGAGCATCACTCCAACGAAGTGAGCTTCCGAGAGGCATTGTGTGATGTGATTAGAATACCTTTAAATGATCAAGAAGCCATTGATTTAGATGCATTAAAAAGAGTCCTAGAAGAGAATAAAGGGAGAGAAATTTTTGGTAGTTTTGCAGTTGCTTCAAATGTAACAGGCACTGTAAACCCTATAGAAGAGATTCATGCTATCATGAAAGAGTATGATGCAACAGTATGTTTAGATGCCGCAGCATCCTCACCCTATATGAATGTTAATTCTGCATACTATGATGCAATGTTTCTCTCTCCCCATAAACTTTTAGGTGGACCTGGGAGTTGCGGACTTTTAGTGATTAGAAAAAATCTTTGTGATTGTAAAGAGGTTCCAACATTCGCAGGTGGAGGTACAGTTTCTTATGTCTCACGCGCATCACATATATTTAGTGAAGATTTAGAGACTAAGGAGGACCCTGGTACTCCAGGAATTTTGCAGTTTATCAAAGCATCCTTAGCTTATGAGCTTAGAAATGAAGTAGGGCTTGAGTATATAAAAAACAAAGATACAGAGTTAAAACGCTACTTTAAAAAAGAGCGTGAAAAAGTAGAAGGGATAAGACTTTACTGTTTGGCAAGTAAAAATAAACTACCGATTTTTTCTTTCAATATAGATGGGATAGACCCATATGAGTTGGCTCAAGCACTTTCAGACAAATATAAAATTCAAGTAAGAGCTGGCTGTAGCTGTGCGGGACCATATGGACATGATTTACTAGGGTTTACAGATAACCAAACATTTTATCAAAAACCAGGTTGGATAAGAATAGGTTTTCACTATACCCATACTGTTGAAGAGGTTGAATACTTTTTAAATGCATTAAAAGAGATAATAAAAGAGATAAAAGGCTAGTTTTAGTTATCATACCGTAATTTAAAAATAGGTAATAGAATGAAATTTGAACTCAAAGATGATTATATAGAACTTTATAAACTTTTAAAAGTTATGGATCTTGTTGATAGTGGAGCTCAGGCGAAGTTAATTATAGGTGATGGGTATGTTAAAAGAAACGGAGAGACTGAGTTCAGAAAAAGAGCAAAAATTATTGCTGGAGATACAATCCAAGTAGCAGATGCAATCATCGAAGTGTATGCGTGAAAATTTTACTTCTATTAGCACTATAATGTTCCTTAAACTCTCTGAGGTGATTTATGACTAAGGAGTTATTGTAAATGGATAAAACCTCCAATCATGTGAGAAATATTTTACATGGTTTTTTTCTCTCTATCGGGACCACTATAGCTGAACCTGCAACGATTTTGCCATTAATAGTGAACTATTTTGGTGGAAGCTCTATGCTTGTTGGTTTTTTTGCTGCCTTGCTTCGAGGTGGGGCTGTTGTGGTGCAACTATTTGCTGCATTTCAAGCGCAGAGCTATAAACTTATGTTACCTTATATCCGTCGTGTATTTGTTATTCGATTTTTGGCATGGTTCTTTATTGGTGTGGCTATTATTTTATTTGGTGAGAGCTCTCCGAATATAACACTTTTCTCCATCGGTTTTGGTCTTTTTATATTTTCATTTAGTGCTGGTTTTGGAGCGATTTATTTTAAGGATATTATCGGAAAGATATTTTCCCATAAATTTCGTGGAAAAACTATGGCGTATCGTCAGTTTTTTTCTGGAGCGGGAGGGCTTGTAAGTGGTGCTTTAGCAGGTTTGATTTTACACAGTTTTGATCCACCTTATAGTTATGGCTATCTTTTTATTATCAGTTCTTTTATTATGGGTTTTGGCTACCTCTCCTTTGGGACTATAGATGAGCCTATAAAAGAGAAAGTGACTCCAAGAGAAAACTCTTTTAAAATTTTTTTGCATAACTCATGGATACTGCTCAAATGTGACAAAGATTTACAAATTCAGTTAAAAACTTTTCTTTTGGCCTATGGATATTTAATTGCTTTGCCCTTTATTATCTTAGATGCACAGGTAAAAATTGACCTTGATGGTGTTGCTATTGGTAGTTTGATTACCACTCAAATGGTTGGTGCAATGCTTAGTAATTTTTTATGGGGGAAACTCAGCGGAAAGGGCTTGAATAAAATAACGGCAAATATCTCTATAAGTTTGCAAATTATTGCTATTGTAATTGCATTGAACGCATCATCACTTGTAGAATATATGCTTATATTTTTTCTTGTAGGTGCAGCAATTGATGGCAATCGTATAGCATCGGGAAATCTAATCCTTGCTCTTGCTCCTCCTGAGAAAAGAGCGGTATATGTAGCTTTGCATATTAATGTAGTGTCATTTGGATTGTTTTTTTCTATAATTGGAGGAGTGATTTTACATTTTTTCTCATACACTTTACTTTATAGCACTGCAATGGCAATGCTACTTGTATCGCTATATTTTTCTTTTAAATTAAAAGATTAGATTCCAAAAAAGCTCTTTATAAATGCTCTCTCTTGTGGTGTTTGTATGAAAATTTTAACTGTAGTGTTATCCTCTTGTCTAATGATTAGATCATTATTGTGAATACTAAGATGTTTTTTCGCCCACTCTTTTTCAAGTTCATCAAGCCTTAGCATAACCTCTGCAGCACTAGGTTTTTCTTTAAAATTTTCATCTTTTTTACTAAGAATTGTTAGTCCACCAATTCTTTTTTCTAAATAGTAAGGGATATAGACCTCTATTGCTTTGTATATTCTTTCCTCTTTATGCGCTGGCATAGCTCTTTGCATAGAGAGTATCCCCATCACTAAAAATGCCGAAAACAAAGCAAAAACAAATACCTTTTTTACCAAACTCATATCTTTTTTTTCTTCGCTCATCTGTTACTCCAGTTTTGTATATATTTTTTTGCTTTAGTATCAAGCATTTTCATTCTCTCTTTGCCTTTTGGCAGACTCTTGCGTAACGCTTTCATCTCTTGTAAAAATTCACCTATAGTATCTGGAATGAGATTCTGCAGATAAATTCTTAGATGCTTTGCCATTGCAGGGGATGCACCTGATGTTGATACTGCGATGGTTAAATCATCTTTTTTGATATATGATGGAAAGATAAAGTCACAGTACTCAACTGAGTCAACAGAGTTACACAGGCAGTTATAGTGTTTTGATTCTTGAAATATCTCTGCTTGGAGAGAGATATCATCAACAGCAACTATAACAATTCCATACTCTTTGATATCGCCCTTTTCATAGCAGCGTTGCTCAAAGCATAAGCTTTTCTCTTTAATCGTTTTAGACATATCATTTGATAATTCAAGTGCAATGACAGAAATATCTTGTGTAAAGTCCAAAAGATGCTCTAATTTTTCGTAGGCGATATTTCCACCACCAACTATAAGTATCTTTTTATTATCAAGTTTTAAAAAAGCTGGAAAATAACTCATAAGTCTCTTTTATGTTTTTGTGACATCATAGCATATTATGTAAAATTAAAAACTTGATATGTGTCAAGTGATATTTATTTAAAATAGATTACAATCTTCAAACAAATAATACAAAAGATATAAATATGAAAGATGAAATATTATCGAGAATACAAAAAAAATTTCCATTAGTTGCAAAGCCGTTTAAAGCTATCGCAGATGAGTTGGGTATAAGTGAAGATGAAGTTTTGAAAATCTTACAAGAGGAGAAAAAAGCTGGTGTTATTCGCCAAACATCTGCTATTTTTGATACTAAAAGATTAGGTTACAAATCTTCACTCGTCGCATTTAAAATGCCAGAAGAGAAAATAGATAGTGCCGTTACGATTATCAACTCACATCCCGGTATCTCACATAACTATGAGCGTAATCATGAATTTAATATCTGGTTTACTTTAGGAGTTGCACCAGATTCAAAATTGGGACTAGATAAAACAGTTGCAATCCTTGCAAGATTAACGGAGGCAGATGAGTATATCATGCTACCAACACTCAAACTTTTTAAAATTAATGTGAAGTTAAATACAACTGGCAAGGATGAGAAAAAAGAGAAAGTAAAAAAAGTTGTTCACACTGAGATAGAGATGACACCTTTGCATAATGAAATAGTAAAAAAAGCACAATATGATATAGAGATAGTTTCTGAGCCCTTTAAAAAGATTGTAGAAGCACTTAAGATTAGTTATGATAAATTTTTTGCGATATTAAAAGAGTTACAAGAAGCTGGTATAATGAGAAGATTTGCATCTATTCTTAACCATAGAAAGGCTGGCTTTAATGCTAATGCAATGGTTGTATGGGATGTTGATGAGGGTGAAAAAGGTGAAGCTATTGGGGAGAGGGCTGCAGCATTTAGTGCTGTGAGTCACTGCTACCTTCGTCCAAAATATCCAAACTGGCCTTATAACCTCTTTACTATGGTTCATGGTAAAACAAAAGAGGAAACAAACGGCATAATCGCAGAAATGGCAGAGGAGATTGACTCGAAATCTCATATGCCACTTTACAGCTCAAGAGAGTTCAAAAAAGTGCGTATTGAGTACTTTACACCAGCTATAGAGGCTTGGGAAACAAAATATAAAGAGGAAGTGTAATGGAACTTTTTTTAGAATTAGAGATAGCGTATATAGTTATAGCCATTTTCTTTTTGGTGATTACAGCAATTGTTACAACAAGAGATTTTATGCCAAAGGTCGCATTTAAAAGAGGGATGTTGGGTGTAAGCGCTTTTTTTATAATTATGATAGTTTCACACTACAATATAACTACATCCCGTATGGAGGGTGTTAAAGAGATATTTAATAAGGGTGAGACTGTTATTTGTGAAAATAAGATGCGTAGAACAGTCTCAAGATCAGTGTTACTCTCTAAAGAGTTAGGCTGGAGAATTGATGGTAACAAGTTTAAAAATGATGATTACGAGAGAGATTTTCACACCTCAAGATGTATAGAATTTGATGGAATCGTGCCTAAATAAGATGATAGATATACTCAAAAGATATTCAATGGCACTTGTTTTTCTTGCAGTTGTAGTTGTCTTGATGCTTGCCGGAACAATGGGTGTTATGAGCTTTGGCAATAGTATGGTTCAAGAGATGGGTATTGAGATGAAACCACGGGGGGAGGATATTAGCAAATGAGTCTAAATATTATAATATTTGCTGGAGTTGTATTAAGTATAGCATTTCATTTTGTAGGTGTGTATGCTAATGCCAAAAAAATAGTATGGATTGTGATTGCGCTTATGTGGGCAGGTTCCATAAATATTGCTATGAGCGAGATAAAACCGAGTGGATATGATGAGATTAAAAAGATGCAAGGTCAGTTTGAGGATACCGATAAGCTTATAGAAGAAGCTGGCGATACAATCTCTTTGTATGAGCTACTTGTAATAAAGAAAAGCTATATAGTTAATAATCCTAAAAAGCGATGAGAGTTTAGCCTCCCAACGCTTTTTGAACATTATCATCCGCCATAGTGATATTCCAAACTGGTTCCCAGACTAGGTTCACTTCACACTCATCTATCGCATCTATCTTTTCAACTGCCTCTTTTACCCACTGGACAATCATTTGGTGCAGAGGACAAGCGCGAGTAGATAAAGTCATAGTTACTATGGCCTTACCAGCTTCATTCGCCTCAGCATCATAAATAAGTCCCATCTCAACTAGGTTAAATCCAACTTCGGGATCTATTACTGTTGCAACAGCTTGGAAAATTTCTTCTTTTGTAATCATTTTTTAAACCTTATCATATAAATTAAACTTTGTAGCAAAAAAATTGCGCCCACTACGAGAGAGCTTATTCCCGCTTTAAAGAGTATGTTTGAGCTTATCAGGAGTCCTGTAGTTGCTATACTTATCCCTATGGCACTAAAGAAAAATTGTGCTTTTGCACTTTTATTTGGCACCATATCTGCAAGCATTGGTACTTTTTCTTTTCCAACGAGAGGGGAAAACCTCTCGAACCAGATGAGAAATGGAACTATTTTATAAAGATGCCCTGTAATTAAAAATCCAAAAAATCCAGTCATCATTAGCCATCCGCTACTGAGTAAAATTGACTGAGCCCCATTTAAAAGGTAAGCAATACCTAGTATAAGTGAAACAATCAGAGCTGAGAAAGAGTAGTACAAAGAGATAGCGTAGATATCATGCTCTTTTCGGGCTCTTGTAGCGTAGAGAATTGCTCCTTGGTAAAAGTAAAGAAACAACGAGACTATACTGAAGAGATAACCAAGATATGCAACAATAGCAATATCAAAAAGTGAAGCAATTACAACAAGAATAACTCCACCGCTCATTGTCCCTAAGGCTATCTCAACTGGCTTGCATGAGAAATGATGGGAGAGTCCAAACATCGGCAATAGTACCATACTTAGCCCCATAATTGTAACTATAATATAGCCACCAACTACAAGATATACATGTGCTTTTAGAAGAGTGTTTATATCTACCTCTATTTGACCAGCGTACCCTAGTGCTAAAATAATACCGACAATAACTCCCAAAAATAAGAAAATATTTGCAATGATAACACTAGTCATAGCAAAATTGAATTTTTTTACTTTTTTTATGGTTAAAAAGATGTCTAATACAAAAATCAGCATTGAAATGAGTACAACAGTACCACCGTATGGAAGTAGGGCAGGTACATAAACAAAGCCTATGCACATTAAAATAGTTCCAATTAGTAACAGTGGCCAGATAATGTAAAAAAATTCAACTCCAAAATGTCCAACTTCTAAAACAACAGGAACAAGTTGTGCCATAGCACCAAAAATAATCATCATCACAAAACCAAGTAAGAAAAGATGCACCCATCCAAGAACTGCTACATCTAAAAAATAAAGTGTTGAAACATCAACAAATAGGGCAAAAATAGCACTTAAAAGATAGATAACTACTCCAATTATAAAATATGGAGCAATGAGTTTGAATGGTGGTGCAAAGTCTTGTGAAATAGCAGTCATGTTACTCCTCGTCGCTCTCAGCCACCACAGCTAGTTTGTGAAAGGTCAGCTTTTTCACTCTCGCCAGATTTATAACTAAAGACCACCTTAACATTTCCATCGTCTAAATCTTCAATAATATAGTCAAAATTATCACCAATTTTTCCAAATAAGCCACCAGGTGATTTATGGTTAATCATAATAAGTTTTTTATCAGCACTATCAATTAGCTTTAGCCCAGCCATCGCATTCACCATTGGGTGTGGCGGACCACTCAAAGATGTATCAAATTGATAAATATGAAGACCATTTTCTTCGTAAGTAAAAAAATCAACAGTAGCTCCATCCACTTCGATGTGTTGTGCATTAGTAGGTAGGTTTTTCATAAATTTTCCTTTGTTTTTAGTGTTAAAATATATATTTAAGTATATGTTTTAATTTTAAAGTACTTTTTTGGTACAATAACCATTATTATAAATAAAAAATACAAATACTATCTTGATTTGTATCAACGAGAAGCTGATGGTTTTACTAAGAGAAATACCGCTATTTGAGTCACTAGATGAGGTGACTTTTACTAAACTTAGTTCTATTGCTAAGTCCAAAAGCTATAAAAAAGGGGAGATACTTTTTTTTCAAGGTGATGAGCCTAAGGAGCTTGTTATTTTAACGAAGGGTGTATTGAAGCTTTTTAAAACGGCTACAAATGATAAAGAGATTATATTAAATTATTTTACCCCTGTCTCTTTTGTGGCAGAGGTAGCACTTCTTCATCGTATCCCTTACCCTGCTACTGCTACATTTGAAGCTGATAGCGAAGCTATTTTGATTAATTACAAAGAGTTTGAGTCAATCTTTCTTGGTAACCCTGAACTCGCTAGGCTACTGATTCTTTCAGTAAGCAAAAAAGTGCGTATGTTAGAGTCTGTCATAGAGCGCGGTCTTGTGATGGATGCTACTGAGCGTGTAATTAACATTATTAAAAAATCCCCAGAACTTTTAGAAACAATGCGTCATTATGAGATAGCAAATATCTTAAACCTCTCCCCAGAGACCTTTTCGAGGATTCTTAAAAAACTTCAAAAAAATAAACAGATTTATAAAGAAAATGAACATTGGATGATTTTTAAACAATAGATAAGTCCTGAGTCAAAAATAACACCAACTCCAGTGAGTGATAGAGAGTTCTGGTTCTAGGTACATCTTAAAGATGCTTGAATGATGAAATCTTAATCATCTCCACTCCAGCAAAATATAAAATTTTGAGTATAATTTTTCCATTAATATATGGAGATTTTAACTATGCAAACACCTTTAGAGAGTTTTATAGACCACAAAGCTGATACTGGAATGCAATGTGGTAACTACTCCATAGATATTCCAAAACTTCAAGAGGGTGAACAGTATAGATTTCACTTTGATGCTACTGCCTGTGTTGGATGTAGATGTTGTGAGGTCGCTTGTAATGAGCAAAATAACAATCCAGCAGATACAAAATGGAGACGGGTTGGTGAGATGGAGGGTGGTGAATTTCCAGCCTTTACGCAACTTTTTAATTCTATGAGCTGTAATCATTGCATAGACCCTGAGTGTTTAAGGGGATGTCCAACTGAGTCATACATAAAGATAAGTGAGACAGGAATTGTTGTGCATGATGATGATACCTGCATCGGGTGTCAATACTGTACTTGGAACTGCCCATATGGAGTGCCAACATACCATACAGAGAGAAAGATAGTGACCAAATGCCATATGTGCCACGAAAGATTGGATGTTGGTCAAACTCCAGCTTGTGTTCAAGCGTGTCCTTCTGGTGCTATAATGATTGAAACTGTGAATGTAAAAGAGTGGTTAGATAAAGATATGGCAAAAGAGGCAAATATGCCATTTTTACCTGATGCAACAATCACAAATTCAACTACAAGATATACACTCCCTGAGAACTTGCCAAAAGATATGAAAGAGATGGATGAACACCTCTTAAAACCTGCACATCCAGAGATACCCCTTGTTTTTATGACAGTGCTTACTCAAATCTCTCTTGGTGGATTTTTAGCACTCTTTTTGGGTGACTTTATGAGTATTTTTGGTTTTGAGGGGACAAACTGGGTGATGGCACTTTTAGTAATGCTTCCAGCTGCGCTTGGTCTGCCACTTTCTGCTCTTCACTTGGGACGCCCATTTTTAGCAATGACGGCGATGAAAAATATAAAAACATCATGGCTCTCAAGAGAAGCACTTGCTCTGGGGGTGTTTACACTGCTTATGAATATAGTGGCAGTTCTTTACTTTATGGATGCACCGCAAGGTATAAGACTTTTTGTTGAACTCGTTACATTAGCAACAGGAGTGTATGGTATCCACGCTCAAAGTATGATTTACCGCATTAAAGCTCGTCCATCGTGGAATAGAGAGACAACAAACTTTAAATTTTTTGGTGTGGCCTACATTGGTGTTTTCATGCTTAGTTTTGTGGCAATATTGTTTGGAATGTTGGATGTTGCCGTGCCACTTTTAGCCTTAGGGATGTTAGGGGCATTAGCTCAGATATTTTTTACATATGAGGATTTGCGAACACTTAAGAGTGAAAGCGAAAATGAGTATCAGCTAAAAAGAACAGCAAGACTTTACAATGAGAATTTTAAAAATATAAAACTATTTCGTAGTGTATCTATATTTCTAGGTGGAGTTCTTTTACCACTCTTAACCATAGTTTTTGTGAGTTCATCTTCATTTGGAGTAGCAACAGCAGTGTTATCTATTGCTCTTGTACTGATGTTTGCCAGTGAGATTAGTGATAGGTTTTTGTTTTACACTACTGTTGTTCCCCTTGGAATGGCAGGTGGATTTTTTGTAGGAAAACAGAGATAAAAAATTGTATTATTGTACCAGTCATCTTAAAAACAACCCCTCTCACTCACTTTTTTGACTCAGGACTTATATGCCTAATTTTTAATCCATCCAAAACTTATAAAAATCATAAAATATGCTATAGTTTACATAACTATATAAGTGAGTAATTATGATTAAAAAAATAAAAGATTTTTTAGGTTTTGATATACAAGAAGCGCGTTTTAAATTATCCAGCGACCCTATGTTTGGGATGATAAGCGATGAGAAGAAACCAGATAAATGGGTGTTTTCAACTTGTGGATATTGTGGTGTAGGGTGTGGACTCTACATCGGTGTAAAAGATGGCAGAGCAGTATATACCAAAGGCAATCCTAAACACTCTGTAAATCAAGGCACACTCTGTCCAAAAGGCTTGAGTGAGCACGATATGATAAATTCACCAGAGCGTATAAAGACGCCACTTATAAAAAAAGATGGCGAATTAGTGTCTGCTTCATGGGATGAGACATACAGAAAAGTCTCAGATGAGTTTAAACGCATAGCACATGAACATGGTGAAAAGGCAGTGGGCGTAATATCAAGCGGTCAACTTCTTACAGAGGAGTTCTATACGCTTGGGAAATTTGTTCAACTTGGTCTTAAAACAAACAACTATGATGGAAACACAACCTTATGTATGGCATCTGCCGTTATGGGTTATAAGCAGTCACTTGGCTCGGATGGCCCAGTTGGTTCTTATGAGGATTTTGAAAAAGCAAATGCTATCATCTTGATAGGTGCAAATATCTCAGATAATCACCCTATACTTAAACTCCATATCGCTAAAAATAAGAACAAGCCTAAGATAATTGTTATAGACCCTCGTGCATCGAAAACTTCACAGATGGCTGACCTATTTGTACCTTTGAACCCGAGAACTGATCTTGCACTTTTTAATGGCCTTTCATATATCATAATGGAACAGGGTTGGGAGGACGAGGGCTATATAAAAGCAAATACGAATGGCTATAAAGAACTGAAAAAACATCTTCAAGATTATCCTCCGCAAGAGGTCGCAAATATTACAGGGATAGATGTTAAAACTTTGTATGAGATTGCAAGACAATTTGCCGCAAATGATGCTGTTCTTAGTGCTTGGACTATGGGTGTTAACCAATCTTTTATGGGAACTGATACGGTAAGTTCTATCATCAATCTACATCTATTGACGGGTCATATTGGTCGTGCAGGAGCTGGACCTTTTTCTATTACGGGGCAATGTAATGCCATGGGTACTCGTGAAACTGGTTTTACATCTTCACTTCCAGGATATAGAAACTTTGGCGACATGGATGCTGCAAAAGAGTATGCAGACATAGTAGATGTTCCACTTGAAATTGTTCCAACATCCAGAGGATATAAATATGCTGAAATTATCGATGCGATTGATAGAGGTGAGATAAAAGCTCTTTGGATAGTTGCAACGAATCCACTTGTAAGTTTTGTCAACCAAGAGAAGCTTAAAAAGACTCTTGCGAAACTAGATCTTCTTGTGGTTCAAGATGCTTTTATGAGTGATACAGCAGAGCTTGCAGATGTTGTCTTTGCCGCTGCTACTTGGGGTGAGAAAGAGGGTACATATACCAACTCGGAGAGACGATGTAACCGAGCTAACAAGGCAGTAGAACCTCTAGGGGATTCAAAAAGTGACTTTGATATAATCGTAGAGTTTTCAAAGTATTTTTATGGAGTAAACGAGATGTTATTTCCAAATTGGAACTCTCCGTCAGATCCCTTTGAGGAGTACAAAAAATTGAGTCGTGGACAGTTGTGCGATATTTCTGGAATTACTTATGAACTGCTTGAAAAAGAGGGTGGTATTCAGTGGCCATGTAATGAGGAGAGGCCTCTTGGAACAAAAAGACTCTACTCCCCTGATATCCCTTTTAGAACAAAAGATAAAAAAGCAAATCTTTTATGCTTAGATTGGTTTCCAATGGCAGAGCCGATTAACGCTAATTTTCCAGTTATATTAAATACGGGTCGTACAGTTGAGCAGTGGCATACCCGCACAAAAACACGCTCTATTGATATACTTAATGATTTAGCACCTGAAGCGTGGGTAGATATAAACCCATCGGATGCCACAAAGTTAAAAGTAAAAAGTGGTGACAGACTTTCACTCTCTAGCAGAAGAGGGCGAGTTGAGGATGTTGTAGTTCGTGTTACTCAAAGTGTAAGATCTGGAAATATTTTTGTCCCTTTTCATTTTAACACACAACTTGTAAATAGCCTTACAGATGAATCTTTTTGTCCAAAATCAGGTGAGCCAAACTTTAAGCAAACTGCAATTCAATTGCACTCTGATGAAGTTCCTGATGGCTTAGTCTTTACGGAGCCAGAAATAAGTGGTGCAATTACCCATGATAAGTCTGTGTACGAGGGTATAAAGCTTGCAGTCAAAGAGAAGAGTGTTTAAAAAATAATCAAATAAAAGCTCCATAGTGCTTAAAAAATAGCTATTATTGTAATAGTAAAATATTGGGAGTTTTAAATGGAAGCATTACAAAAAGCTTATGAAGCTAGAAGTAAAAAAATAAATAAAATTGAAAAAATTAAAGAGTTAAAAGACCCACAAGAGGCATATGATACACTTAAATATTATGCTCAAAATGGATATAGCTCTATCCCCGATGAAGATAAAAGTTACTTTTTAAAATGTTTTGGAATTTATGATAGACCTGCAACTCCTGAGCGTTTTATGCTCAAGCTCCGTATCCCTGGCGGGCATTTGAACTCTGCACAAGCTAGAGTGATAGGTGAATGCGCAAGAGATTTTGGACAAGACTATATCGACCTCACCACAAGACAACAAACAGAACTTAGATACCTAAAAATTGAAGATTTACCTACTATTATGGATAGACTTGCGGTTGTTGGTATAGATGCGTATCAAACAGGAGTTGACAACATTAGAAGTATTATGTGCGATCCTTTAGATGCTATGGGATTTGACAATGTGATACCTTCACATAAAACACTTTTAAAGCTCCAAGAGTTGTTTTTATATTCACCAGAGTGGATCTCGACTTTACCACGAAAATTTAATGCGGCTATAACAGGTTCACTTTCAAACAGATGTAATATTTACTGCCATGATGCATCTTTTGTTTTAGCTCAAAAAGATGGAGTGTATGGTTACAATATGTACCTTGGTGGAAAAGTTGGAAAAGTCGCAAAAAGTGCAGATATATTTTTAAAAAATGAAGAGGAGGTTATCAAAGCCTTTGCTTCTATTGTAGATATATTTAAACGCTTTGGATTTCGTGATAATAGAAACAAAAATAGACTCTACTTTCTTATAGAAGCGGTTGGGATGAGTGAGATTGCCTCTGCCATTAGAGAAAATGCAGGGGTGGATTTTGCAACTGCTGGTGAGAGTATGACACAGATGGAGTTTAATGATCCCGACCATGGAAAAGTGCAACTTCGTGATGGAAGTTTTGGTGTTCATGTTGTTGTTCCCTCTGGAGTTTTTAGTGGAACTGCACTTATAGAAGTCGCCGATTTGAGTTCTAAATATGGAAACAAAGAGATACGCCTTGATATGGAACAATCACTTTATATCCTTGGTGTAAATGATGTAGATACTCTTTTGCAAGAGCAATTATTTGAAAAATATAAAAATATAGATACTCCATACTTTAATCACCTTATCGCTTGTGCAGGTACAGAGCATTGCCCTTTTGGTGTGATTGAAAATAAAAATGATGCTATCAATATGTCAAAGTATTTGAGTGAAAAAGTGCCATTGGTTCATGGACGAGTTAGAATGTACTGGTCTGCTTGTGTAAAGGGGTGCGGCATCCATGGTCTTGGAGATATAGGTTTTGAGGGGTGTAAAACTAAGGTAAATGGTGAAAATGAACCAGGTGTACATATTAGCCTTGGTGGAAAGTTAAATAGTGAGGGTGTTGAGGGACATGCTGTTATCAAGTCAGCACCACTTAGGTATGCTCGTTATTATGTTGAAACGCTTATGTTGGAGTATCAAAAATTAAAACACGAGACTGAGAGTTTTGAGCGGTTTTATGACAGAGTTTTAAGTCAGTACTCATCAGCAAAGATTGCTTTTGTAATGAAACTCGGTGCATATCTAAGAAGCAAAAACATAGAGGTAGAATTTGGATTTAATGCCAATTCAAACTGTGGCAAAAATGAAGAGTTTGAGCTTTTTGAACTTGGTCGTAAACTCTACTACCATTTGGCAAAAAAAGAGCCGTATTCAGCTTATGAAAGATTTACAAATATTCTTAAAAATGAAAAACTTGAAGATATAAGAGTTTTAGTTCCTGATATTGATGAAAATATAGCTTTGATGTTAGAAAGGATTTTAGACTCAAAAGCGGAAAGAAGAGCTGTTGTTTTTTCTGAAATTACCCCTTTAATATCTTTGCCCCAATGACATACATCAATCAATCCCTTTTAAAAATATAGTAAAATAGGTAAAAATCACATTAGGATTAGAGATGAATTTTCAAAATGAGATGCTTCCGAGAGGAGCTAAAAAAGTTGGTGCAACACCAAATATGACTCAAGATACAGCAGTAAAGGGGATTTTGAAAAATCATCTTGCACCTAAAGGTAAGTATGCTTTAGTTGTTGTAGAAGAGGGTGCACTCCAGTTTGTTTGGGAAAATGATAAAGACAATATAATAGACGGTGATAAAAATAACCCTATAGTGATAGAACCAGAAAGGTTCCATCATGTTGTTATAACTGGAGATGTAGTCTTTAGAGTTGAGTTTTATGAGATACAAAAAGATGGGGATATTCCTGCAAAAAATGGTGAGAGACCAGGGGAAGTTTTTTGTGAATGTATGGGGTGAAACCGTTTAAATATTTTGCTTGTAAATATATGAAGAGCGCTCCAAAGCAATATTAAAGAGATATTTAAGTATAATTCACGGATTTTATATACAAGGCGCATACATGACTAAGAAACGTGTTTTAGTGAAGTTTTCGGGTGAAGCTCTTGCTGGTGAAGCAGGTCATGGGATTGACACACAGATATTAAACTATATCTCCCAAGAGATAAAGTCATTAATAGATGCTGGCATTGAAGTTGGTATTGTTATTGGTGGTGGAAATATCATCCGTGGCGTAACTGCTGCTCAAGATGGGATTATTAAAAGAACATCTGGTGATTATATGGGGATGTTAGCTACTGTTATAAATGGTGTAGCGATGCAAGAGGCTTGTGAACATGCAGGACTGCAAGTTCGTATGCAAACTGCGATAAAAATGGAGCAGATTGCTGAGCCATATATCAACCGTAAAGCGGTTCGTCATTTAGAAAAAGGTCGTGTTGTAATATTTGCAGCAGGAACAGGTAACCCATTCTTTACAACAGATACAGCTGCAACTTTAAGAGCTGTTGAGATTGGTGCTGAGATGATTATCAAAGCAACTAAAGTTGATGGTGTTTACGATAAAGACCCTGCTAAATTCAGTGATGCTATTAAGTTGTCTGAATTAACATATGAGCAAGCGTTAAATGATAATATTAAAGTTATGGATGATACATCTATAGCCCTTGCAAAAGATAATAAACTGCCAATTATCGTGTGTGATATGTCTAAAAAAGGTAATATTTTAGATATACTCAATGGAAATATGCAAAATTGTTCAATTGTACAGTAACTGCTTATTCTAAAGTGAATATTTTACAAAGAATACAAGAAAAAAAGGAAAATAAATAATGAGAATTGAAGAATTAACAGCCAAGATTTTAGATGAAAATCCAAATATAGATCGTTATCAGTTAGCGATAGCAGTTTCAACAAGAGCTGATGAGCTTTTAAATGGTGCAAAAAGCAAGTTAAACATTGATCCAAAGAGTATGAAAGCTGCTGATTTAGCTTTAATGGAAATTGCTGAGGGCCTTGTTGTAATTAAAGGCTTTGTAAATATAGAAGAGTAAACCTTTTGTCTCTGAGTCAAGTAGATATAGAAAAAGTCAAGCATATACATGATGTTGACTCAGCAACAAGCTATCTTTTTTCGCAAATCACACAAACCCAAACACTTACCAATGCTTTAGAGTTCTCTAAAAGAGCACATGTTGCACAATTTAGAAAAAGTGGTGAACCTTATATAATCCACCCTATTTTAGTAGCAAGTATAGTAGCATCCATAACAGATGATGAGTCGATGGCGGTTGCAGCATTACTACATGATGTTGTTGAAGATACAGAGACTACCATTGAAGATGTTGGAAGATTATATGGAGATGAGGTTGCACACTTAGTTGAGGGTTTGACTAAAATTGATCATATTCGGGATGCTGAGTTAATTCCATCGAGTTCAAATGAGAAGCTAGTCGTATCTGCTTTATCATTTAGAAAGATGCTTTTAGCGAGTATTGAAGATGTGAAAGTTCTTGTCGTAAAGCTTTGTGATAGATTGCACAATATGTTAACGCTTGATGCCTTGCCAGAGCATAAACAAATTCGCATTGCAGAAGAAACTTTAGTTGTTTACGCTCCAATCTCACATAGACTTGGAATAAGCTTCTTAAAAAATATACTAGAAGATTTAAGTTTTTCTTATCTTTTTAAAGAGGAAAAACACCATATCGACAACTATCTTGATACTAACTTTCATGCTATAGAGATGAAGCTCAATGATTTTAAGCAAACAATAGAGAGGCTTTTGATCACTAATGGATTTGATGAGAAAGAATTTGAGATAATAAGTCGTGTAAAACATCGCTACTCTATCTACTTAAAGATGCAAAGAAAGGGGATAGGTATTGATGAAGTGTTAGATCTTCTAGCGATTAGAATATTAACTAATGATGCTGTAAAATGCTACAATATCTTAGGCTTAGTACATCTAAATTTTCAACCACTCTCATCGAGATTTAAAGACTATATCGCAGTGGCAAAAGATAACGGCTACCAAACAATTCATACAAGTGTATTTTACAATACTGCTATTTTTGAAGTTCAAATAAGAACATACGATATGCATAAAACTGCAGAATTAGGTGTAGCAGCACATTGGAAGTATAAAAGTGGAGGAAACTCTATTAAGCTTGATTGGCTTAACAATCTTCAGTATCAAAATGAGTCCGTAGAAGATTTTTACGAGCTCATTAAAAATGATTTATATAGTGAAGATATAGCTGTTTTTTCTCCAGTAGGAGAGGCCTTTACACTACCTCGTGGTGCAGTTGTTCTTGACTATGCTTATGCAGTGCATACCGAAGTTGGTGACAAAGCAGAATCAGCTCTTGTTAATAAAACAAAGGCCTCGCTACTGAGTGAGTTGCATAATGGTGATATTGTTAAGATAAATATGAAAGATAGCGTAATCACAAGATGTTCTTGGATAGATGCTGTAAAGACATCCAAAGCAGCATCCACAATGAGACTTAATTGTAACGCTAGAATTCGAGATATAAATGTAAAATCAAGCATTAATATTGTCGCAACAGCAATGAGCTTAAACCATTCGAGAGTAGAAGAGTGGTTTGAAAATAACAATGAAAATCTTTCCAGAATACCGTGTGATATTGAACATCTGCGTAATGTTATCCATAAATACACGGCAGATATCTCTAAAAATTCTAGATTTAGAAAATTTTTATCCAAACATAGGTTTAGGTTAAAATCGAGCATAATTTCTGGATTAGAGGTGTTTAGTGTAAGTAGTGTTTCAGATGTTGTATTTGATTACTGTTGCCATCCAAAATCTGGTGATGAGATAATGGCTTTTTTAGAAAAAGGGAAAGTTCATGTGCATCATAAGATGTGTCAACACGCTCATAAAAAATTAGATGCTCACGAAGCGATGGTTTTTGCAAGATGGGAAAGACAAAATATTTACCACTATAGTTTAATAGCCTCACTTCATAATGAAAAGGGTGCATTAGCGAAATTTTTAAGTTTTTTAGTGAAATTGGATATTGATATAAGCTCTATTGAACTTGGAAAAGAGAGTAGTGACTATGTCCAATATTGTGAACTCGGATTTGAGTCTAAAGAAGCAGATATAAATACTCTGCGTGCAAAAATTGATAAAAAAATAAAAGTTATCCATCTTGTGAGAACTGATGATGCGTATAAAAATTAAACAAAAAGAGAACAGATGATAGAAGAAGCTTTAAAAGAGATAAACAGAGGTAGTGCAGAAATAATTGATAATGAGAGAATCGAGAAATTACTTCAATCTTATTATAAAGAGGGGAAATCATATACAGTAAAATGTGGTTTTGACCCTACTGCACCAGATCTACACCTAGGGCATACTGTGCTTTTACAAAAACTTGCAACTTTTCAAAAATATGGTGCAACAGTTTTATTTCTTATCGGTGATTTTACTGCAACTATTGGTGATCCTACTGGGAAGAGTACCACTCGTAAAGTGCTTTCAAAAGAGGATATTGTAAAAAATATAGCTAGTTATACTACGCAGGCTTTTAAGATTTTAGATGAGAGCAAAACAGAGATAGTATATAATAATGACTGGTTAGAGAAGTTGGGTGCTAATGGTATGTTGGAGTTAGCATCAACTCTAACAGTTGCAAGAATGCTAGAGCGTGATGATTTTTCTAAACGCTATGCTTCAAATACACCAATCGCAGTAAGTGAATTTTTATATCCATTGCTTCAAGGGTATGATAGTGTGCATCTTCTAAGTGATGTAGAGATAGGTGGAACAGATCAAAAATTTAATCTTTTGATGGGAAGACAGTTGCAAAAAATTTACGATGTTAAAAAGCAACAAGCAGTGTTGATGATGCCTATTCTTGAAGGTCTTGATGGTGTGCAAAAAATGAGTAAATCTTTAAACAATTATATCGGTGTAGCAGATGCACCAAATGATATGTTTGGGAAAGTTTTAAGTATATCTGATGATTTAATGTGGAGATATTATGAGCTTTTAAGCACAAAAACTTTGGATGAAATCACTGCTTTAAAAGATGGTGTTGCAGATGGCTCTTTACACCCAAAAAAGGTTAAAGAAGCGCTTTCAATTGAGATAGTAACGCGTTTTCATTCAGAGGATGAAGCTTTTAATGCAAAAGCAGAATTTGATAAAGTTCACTCAAAAAGTCAGATTCCAACGGATATTCCTGAGTTTAGTATTGATGAGGAGATTTGGATTGCAAAAGCATTAGTGGAATGTAACATTGAACCATCAACTTCTCAGGCTAGGCGAGATATTAAGCAAGGTGCTGTTAAAATAAATCAAGAAAAAGTTCATGATGAACAACTACAACTGAGTAGTGGAGAGTATGTACTACAAGTTGGAAAAAGAAAATTTGCAAAGTTAAAGGTAAACTAATGAGTTACAAGTCTTTAAAAATAGGAAAATATACTATAGAAAAGCCTATTGTTCAAGGTGGAATGGGTGTTGGTATCAGTTGGGATAAACTCGCTGGAAATGTTTCAAAAGAGGGTGGACTCGGAGTGATAAGTTCAGTTGGAACTGGATATTATCAAGATAAAGAATATGCTGGAAAATTAGTATCTGGAAAACCTCAAGAAGCTTTAAACTTTTACTCAAGAGATGCATTGTTTGCTATAGTAAAAAATGCTAGAAAGATTTGTGGCGATAAGCCACTCGCAGCAAATGTACTATACGCTTCAAATGATTATGGACGCATAGTCAAAGATGCTTGTGAAGCAGGCGTAAATATTATTATAACAGGTGCTGGACTCCCGACAAATATGCCTGAATTTACTGAAGGATTTCCTGATGTTGCACTCATACCTATTGTTTCATCTGCTAAAGCATTAAAAATTATATGCAAAAGATGGAAAAAAAGATATGACAGAGTTCCAGATGCTGTTATATTAGAGGGACCAAAAAGTGGTGGTCATCAAGGTTTCTCTTATGAGCAGTGTAAATTACCTGAAAACCAATTAGAAAACTTAGTGAAGCCTGTTGTTGAAGAAGCTGCACTGTGGGGTGCAATACCTGTAATTGCTGCTGGTGGTGTTTGGGATAAAAATGATATAGATGAGATGATGGCTTTAGGTGCTAGCGGTGTTCAGATGGGAACTCGTTTTATCGGTACACATGAGTGTGATGCCCATGATAATTTCAAAGAAGTTTTACTTAATGCAAAAAAAGAAGATATTAAACTTATGGCTTCACCTGTTGGTTATCCAGCTCAGGGTGTAGTCACAAACTTAACTGGACTTATTGAGAGACGAGAAGGACCAGCTATTAAGTGTATCTCAAATTGTGTTGGTCCATGTAATCGTGGAGTTGAGGCTAGAGAGGTTGGCTTTTGTATAGCGGATAGATTAAGTGATGCATTTCAAGGTAACACTGAAACTGGTCTGTTCTTTTCTGGTACTAATGGATATAAACTTGATAAAATAATCTCTGTAAAAGAATTGATGCAAAAACTTACAGAGGGTGAATAGTTAAAATATGCTTCGATGGTGCTCACTGCTTGTAATCTTTGCCATCTCCTTACATGCTTTAAGTGATGCAAAAGTTTTAAAACGAGCAGATGCTTTTATGAAAAGCAATACTAAAAGTGAGTACTTTAGAGCTTATAACGATTATAAAAATATATATTTACGATCGATAATGTCTGATAACAAAACACTTAAGATTCAAGCACTTAAGGGGATTGTAAAAAGTGGAAATAAACTTCATATAGATGTCTCGAAATACTCCAGAGAACTAGCCACAATAAAATCTAAAACATCTTATATAGCACCAAAATCAAAGACAATTGCAGATAATAAAAAGAACACAAAAGTCAAAATAAAATCGAGTCATAAACTACAATCAATTTATTGGAAAGATGAACGACTTGTTTTAGAATTCGATAAAAAACTCAAACAAAATCAGATAAATTATTTTACACTCTATGATTCTAAAAAGCAAAAATATAAGTATGTCTTTGATATCCATGCATCTATGCTTATTAAATCTAAAAAGCTAAAAAAAGATGGGATTAGCAGAATAAAACTGGCTCAGTTTGATACAAAAACAATAAGGCTTGTGATAGAAAATAACAAAAAAACAAAAATCAGATATAAGCAATCTGGAAATAAAATACTCATAAATATGGGCAAGAGTAATAAAGCTATTGCTGATAAATATATATCTCCAAGTAGAGGAGCAAAAGTTATTGTAATTGATCCAGGTCATGGTGGAAAAGACCCAGGTGCCGTTGGATATAAAAATTATAGAGAAAAAATAGTGGTGATGCAGATAGCCAAAGAGCTACAAAAGATTTTAAAAAATCGTGGTTACAAAGTTTATATGACTAGAGAGAAAGATAAGTTTATAAAATTAAGTAAAAGAACGGCTTATGCCAACAAAAAAAATGCAGATATTTTTATAAGCATTCATGCAAATGCTGTAGGTGAAAAGAATGCAAAAAAGGTGAACGGGATAGAGTGTTATTTTCTCTCCCCATCAAAATCAAAGAGAGCCTCAAGAGTTGCAGAAAAAGAGAATAAAGCAGATATGAGTGATATGAATAGGTATGGAAAGAAAAGTTTTTTAAATTTTTTAAATCATCATAAAATAGTAGCATCCAATAAGTTAGCAATAGATCTCCAAAGAGGGATGCTAGGTGCTTTGAATAAAAAATATAAAAATGTGCACGATGGTGGAGTGAGAGAAGGACCATTTTGGGTTTTAGTTGGTGCGCAGATGCCAGCAGTTTTGGTTGAAGTTGGATTTATTTCCCATCCAAAAGAGGCGAGAAGATTAGTAAATAGAGATTATCAAAAAAGATTAGCAACTGGTTTAGCTTTTGGAATAGAGAGATATTTCAAAAATAATCGATAGATAATAAATAAATAATAATTACAAAAGTGTAAACTTTTTGCCTATCTAATTGTAACAATATCTCCTAGATTGAAATCGCTCTGAAACATCTAAAGTGTATTATATGCTCTATAATGTTACAATATATAAAAAGGAAGAGCGATGGTCACAATCAAGAAAAATGGTAAAAAGGTTTGGGTTACTTTCACATTTTCTCCACAAAATAGTGTGAAAGATGTGTCTGTTTGTGGTGAATGGAGCGAGTGGAAACATGAGCCAATGAAGCAGAAGAAGAACGGTGACTATTCCATTACAAAAGTTTTTAAAGCAGGTGACAGCTTTGAATTTGGTTATAAAGTCGATAGCAATCAATGGTTTATTGAAGATGAGTGTCCAAGCGTGGATTCTCCGTTTTTGACTCAAAATTCAGTTTTAAAAATATAAATTTATTTATAAAATCACTAGAGTAAGATAAAGGGAGATAAATGAAAGCAGTTGTAATGGCAGGCGGGTTTGGAACAAGAATCCAACCACTAACACACTCAAGACCAAAACCTATGTTACCAATCATAAACACGCCTATGATGGAACATACTATGATGAACCTTAAAGACTTAGGGATTACAGAGTTTATCGTGTTACTTTATTTCAAACCTGAGATTATAAAAGATTATTTTGGTGATGGAAGTGATTTTGGTATAAATATTACTTATGTGGTTCCAGATGATGATTACGGCACGGCTGGAGCGGTAAAACTGGCACAAGATATTATAGGTGATGAAAACTTTATAATTATTAGTGGAGATTTAGTTACAAATTTTGATTTTCAGAAAATCTTTGATTATCATGAGAAAAAAAAGTCAAAATTAACTATCACTTTAACATCTGTAGATAATCCATTAGAGTTTGGTGTTGTTATCGCCAATGAAAATGGAAAGATTGAAAAGTTCCTTGAAAAGCCAAGTTGGGGCGAGGTTTTTAGTGACACTATCAACACTGGTATTTATATCATAGAACCAGAGATACTCGACCATATTCCTCGTAATGAAAACTATGATTTTGCAAAAGATCTGTTTCCTAGTTTAATGCGTAATGGTGTTGACTTGATGGCTGGTTATGCTGAGGGATATTGGCGCGATGTTGGAAATCCAGAGAGTTACCGTGATGTAAATGATGATATTTTGACAGGTAAAATTGAGCTCAAAATCAAAGGCTTAAAAACAGAATTTTCTGATGGCACATTGTATAGTGAAGATATTTGTGATTTAGATAAAAGCGTAGAAATTATTGGAACAGTAGTTATTGGGAAAAATGCTAGAATTGAGAGCGGTGTTAAACTTAACAATGTTGTAATTGGCGATAATGTTCACATTGGTCAAAACTCTAAAATTCGTAATACTGTGATTTGGGATGCAGTTGATATTGGTCGTAATGTTGCACTTGATGGCTGTGTGATTTGCAATAACAATGAAATTAACAAAAATGTTACAGCAAAATCGGGCTTGATTTTAGCGGAAGGTTGTGAAATTGGTCAGCTTGTAAAAGTGGAACAAGATATAACTATTTGGCCAAATAAGATGATACAAGATGCAGCGATAGTAAGCAACAGTGTCATCCTTGGGAGTAAGTACAAAAACTCTATATTTGAGAATGGAATGGTTATTGGGCAGTCTAATGTAGAGCTCTCATGTGAGATGGCAACAAAACTTGCTGAAGCTTTTGGTGCTCAGTTACCTATTGGATCCAAAGTGGTTGTTGCAAGGGATTCTCATAAAAGTTCACGCATGCTTAAGCGTGCATTTCTTGGTGGTTTACTCTCTGCTGGTATCGATGTAGTTGACTATAGTGATATGACTTCGGTGGTACTGAGATGTAGCCTCTCTTTTCATGAGCATTTTATAGCGGGTGTTTATTTTAATCAAAAGATTGATGATCCAACGAGTACAGTAATTACATTTTACAATGATGAAGCATTTCGTTTAAATAACGATGTTGCAAAAAAAGTTGAAAAAGCATTTTTTAAAGAGACATTTCGTCGTGTTGATTACTCTCAAATTGGGCAAATCCATGAATCTGATCATAAAAAAGAGTTTGCAGGCTATAAAGAGGGGATGGAAGAGTTACTTAAATCAGAGATGTTTAAATGTCATGGATGTCGCATTGCAGTTGATATGATGCATGGTTTGGCATCTGAAGTTTTTCCAGATATACTAAATGATATGGGTGTTGATAACATAATGTTCAATGCTTACCCAGATCAAGAGCGATTAGCTAACATAAAAACTTTGATAAAACGATCAAATGAAGATATGAGCTCTATAATTAAAGCACTTAAATTGGATGCTGGTTTTATGATTTATCCGTATGGTCAAAGACTCGATATTTTATGTGATGAGGGGATAGTTCTTGGAAAGCAGACAGCCTTGTGTATAGTTTTAGCACTTTTAAATATGGAAGCAAAATCTAAAGATTGTAAAAAAAGAGTATTTTTACCAACATGGGCGCCAGATGTAGTTAAGTATGATTATCTTGAGATAGAGCGTGGGCAGTACTCAAACTTTAAAGCTGATGAGATTAAAAAGTATGATTTAGTAGCGACAGGTGAGGGCAACTTTGCCTTTACAGAGTTCTCTACTCATCGTGATTCTATGTATGCAACTTTAAAAATCTTAGAGATGATGCTTCACCATGATGTAAAACTCTCTGAGCTTATTAACGCTGTTCCAAAGTTTTACTATCATACTTCTCAAACAGAGTGTACGCAAGCCCTTAAGGGTAAAATGATGCGTATGTTCTTAGAAGATGCTAAAGGCAAGAGATCGTCAACACTCGATGGTGTTAAAATTTGGTTTGATGACAGTAGCTGGATTTTAATGATTCCAGATAATTATAATGACCATTTAAACCTCTATATACAAGCTGAGGATGAAGAAAAAGGTCAAAAAATACTTGAAACTTACACACAAAAAATAGAGGAATGGTCTCAGTCTTGATGCAAAAACAATCCCTAAGCCTTAGCTTCTTCTGGCATATGCATCAGCCTGATTATAGAGGAGCTGATGGAGTGATGAAGATGCCATGGGTATTTCTTCATGCCATCAAAGATTACTATGAGATGCCATGGCTTTTAACTCTACATAAGGGTTTAAAAGCAACTTTTAATATAACCGCACCTTTAATTGAGCAGCTTAATTTATACAGTGATCCTTTAAAAAATGACTATTTTCTTTCGTTGTGGGGGTCACATCCATCAGAGTTGGATGAGGAGTCTAAGTTATGGTTGATTAAGACTTGTAAATCTACTCAATACGACACGATGGTAAAACCATTGGCACGATTTGATGAGTTATACAACAAAGAAAAACTTAATGATGATGAGTTTATAGAGTTTGAAGTTATTTTTATGCTTGCATGGTGTGGAAACTATCTGCGTCAAGAAAATAAAGTTGTAAAAAAGATGTTGCAACAAGGTTGTGGTTACACTCAAAAAGATAAACTCAAACTCCTTAAAAACCTCACAAAATTTATAGGAACTATCTTACCTTTTTATGCAAAGTTACAAAGAAAAGGTGTGATTTCACTTGCCACTACACCTTATAATCATCCCATTTTACCTCTTTTACTAGATATGAATAATGCAAAATATGCAAATACTCATACAACTATAGTTGATAATGCCATCTCTTTAAAAGAGGATGCCATAGAGCAAATCGAGCGTTCAATACTCCTTTATGAAGAGACTTTTGGAGTAAAACCAAAAGGTTTTTGGCCAGCAGAGGGTGCGGTTGATGAGGTGAGTGTTTCTATGTACAAAGAGTACGGACTTAGATGGATTGCAACAGATGAAGCGATACTTTTTAAATCACTCGGATCGGATGAACGCTCAAAGCTTTACAAACCTTATATTTACGATGATGTAACTATAGGGTTTCGTGACCATGGTTTGAGTAACCTAATCGGTTTTAACTACCGTTTCCAATCAGGTCATGATGCCTCATCACACTTTATGAGCTCCTTAGAATCAATCGCATACGCTCAAGATAATCCAACTGTTTTTGTCATTTTAGATGGGGAAAATGCTTGGGAATTTTTTCATAATAATGGCTATGATTTTTTCAATACCTTATATGAAAATTTATCTAGTTCATCATGGTGTACTACAGTAACCATGGATGAGGTTTCTGAGTCAAAAGATATTGAAAAACTTGAAAAATTAGCTCCTGGAAGTTGGATATATGGAAACTTTGACACATGGTCAGGTCATCCAGAGAAAAACAAAGCTTGGGAGTTTATATATAAAACTAAATCTGATTATGCCAATCATGATGGCGAGGTGAGTGAAGCGGTTGCCAAAGAAATACAGTATCATTTTTTAGCTTCTGAGTGTAGTGATTGGTTTTGGTGGTATGGTGATGATCATGTGACAGAATTTGCCTTAGAATTTGATGCACTTTTTAGAGAACATCTTGTGAGTATCTATCGTTTGTTAAATATGCAACCACCATCAGAACTGTTTGAGCCTATAATCACTAAAAAGATAAGTGATTCATTTTTACTCAATCCACAAAGCTCTATCACTCCAACAATAGATGGAAAAAATGGTTCATTTTTTGAGTGGCTTGGATGTGGTTCTATAGATGAAACGAAACTTTATTCAACTATGGACAGAGTTCGAGGTCCCATAGATATGATACATTTTGGGCATAATGAAGAGTTTGCTTTTTTTGCTTTTGATGGAACTATGAGCGAACTTGATTTAAAAAACCTAGAGCTTCAAGTGATAATACAAGAGAGTGATGAAAAGCTTAGCTTTAGTATGGGTAAAAAACATAACAATAGAAAGGTTCACTTAGTTATTGGGGAGAGAATTGAGTTAGCTCTTTCCCGCTCGTACTTTAAAGAGTATAACAGTGTACATCTTCGTTTTGATATTGTACAAAAAAACAATATTGTTCAGACAATGCCAGGGTTTGGATCAATTTTTATAAACTTTGAAGAGACATATTCAAATAACTGGTTTATTTAGGAGATAGGAATGAGTAAAAAAACTACGCTGTTGTTTGGCATCCATATGCACCAACCTGTAGATAATTTTAAATGGGTGATTGAGCATGGAGTTGAAACCTGCTATGGTCCATTTTTTGATGTAGTGAGTAGATACCCTGAGTTTCGTTTTTCTGTTCACTGTAGCGGATGGTTGATGGAGCAGATAGAAAAGTTTCACCCAAATCTTTATAAAAAGATAATGGATTTAGCTGATAAAGGAAGCATAGAATTTTTTTCTGCTGGTTATTATGAACCTATCTTAAGCGTTATACCTTCAGATGACCGAGTTACTCAAATAGAGATGCTCAATGATTCAATAAAATCACAATTTAAACAAACTCCTAAAGGCTTATGGCTTACTGAGAGAGTTTGGGAATCAGCTCTTATACCTGATATGAATACAGCAGGAATAAAATACACAGTGATGGATGATTACCATTTTCAGTGTGCTGGTTTTGATGAAGATATTTTAGACGGCTACTATATGAGTGAAGAGGGTGGCAAAGAGATAGGGCTTTTCCCCATCAGTAAAAAACTTCGTTATGCTATCCCTTTTTTAAGTGTTGAGAGTGCAATAAAAGTTATAAAATCATTTAACCGCGAGGAAGATTCAGCTGCTATCATTTTTGATGATGCAGAGAAGTTTGGCATGTGGCCTGGAACTCATGAATGGGTTTACGAGAAGGGCTGGTTAGAAAAATTTATTCAAGCTGTGATCGCAGATGAGTCTATAGAGACGAAGCACTATGGTGAGTATTATGAGCAAAACCGCACTCGTGGAATTGCTTATTTGCCAAATGTTTCTTACTATGAGATGGGTGAGTGGAGTTTGCGTGCAGATGATGCTCTTAAACTTGAAGCTTTTAAAAAAGAGATGGGTAATGAGCGTTATGATGCAGAGGGTGTGAAGTTTTTAAAAGGTGGTATCTGGAAAAACTTCTTTGTAAAATACACTGAAAGTAACCGCATCCATAAGCGTACTTTAGAGTTATCAAAAGCTCGTAAAGATGTAAATAAAGCTGACTTTGATAAAGCATTATATAAAGCACAAACAAATGACGCTCTTTGGCATGGTGTATTTGGTGGTCTTTATCTGCCAAATTTAAGAGACAATGCGTATCGTTATATTATAGAAGCTGAAGATATACGATATGGTAAAAAGCTTTTGATTGAGAGTGATCAAAATGAGCTTGATGGATATGATAAAGTGAAGGTTGTCACACCTAAATATATCTTCCGTTTTGATTCTGCAAATGGTGGACAGTTAGTTGAGTTTGACAGTAGAAAAGAGTGCTTTAACTGGCAAAACACCTTAACTCGCCGTAAAGAGGCATATCATCAGGGTATTTTAGAGGGGAATCAAGTTCAAGCGGAGAGCTCTGCCCCTGTAGATGGGATAGATACTATTCATAGTAGTGCAATAGATGTTGATGATGCATTGAAAAACTCGATTATTTATGATTGGCATCTGAAAAACTCCTTTATAGACCACATAAGTGATGTAAACTTTAATGGTGATAATTTTCGCTATGCAAACTTTAAAGAATATGGAGACTTTGCAAACCAAGCTTGTGAAGTAAGTTATACTAAAAAGAAAATGATATTTTCTCGCAATGGAGGGGTTTATCTCCCGCAAAAAATAGATACAACTCTTAAAAAAGTATATACACCAAAAAGTCGTGGCTTTGATTTTGAGATAGATCTATCTACACAAACAGATAGAAGATTTAACTATATATTAGAGCATAATTTTCATTTTGCAGACTATGAGATGATTACAATCAATGGCGAAAATTTGCTTGAAGATGGTATGTGTAAAGAGACAAAAAAACTTGAAATTGTTGACAAATATTTAAAGCAAAAAATCACTATAGAGCTCAATGAAATATGCGATATATACTACTTTTCTCTTAAAACACTCTCACAAAGTGAAGAGGGGTTTGACTTGAGTGTTCAGGGTGTTAGTTTTGCTATGAGCCTGCCATTTACAAAAGAGCTTGTACTCAAAGGCTCATTGGATGTGAGTGATGTCTGATATCCGCTATGATAGACTGCATGATACTCATGTGATAATTGCTCCTGAGCGTTTGCATAGACCTGATAGTATGGTTGAAAAAAAAGATGAAACAATAGATAAAAATTGCCCTTTTTGTGAGGGCAATGAGTCAATGACGCCACCTGAAATATTTGCTCTGCGTGATGAGAATAGTTTTGCAAATGAAGAGGGATGGCAGACAAGAGTTGTGGCAAATCTTTATAAAGCTGTTCAGATAGAAGCACCCCACACTCATAGTTCAGGTGTGTTTGAGCATTGGGATGGTTTTGGAGCACATGAGGTTATTATCGATACTCCAGAACATTTCACATCTATGACACAGTGGAGTGAAATAAATGCAATAAATTGGCTCAAAACACTTCGTCAAAGAGTGGCGGATTTGAGAAATGACCACCGCATAGCACATATAACACTTTTTAAAAATGAGGGGCTTCAAGCTGGAGCAACTCAAAAACACTCTCATACTCAGTTAATTGGGCTTCCTCTTGTTCCAAAAAAAGACAGAGAGTATTTTTACCGTAGTTATGAGTATCACCAAGAAACTGGCAACTCAATAATGGAATCTATACTGCTGAGTGAGATAGAAGATGGGAGCCGTATCGTTGCAAATAGTGGTGACTTTACTGCTTATTGCCCTTATGCAAGTGCGTATCCTTTTGAGGTGATTATCAGTTCAGTAAAAGCATTAGGGCAGGTTGATACACTGAGTGATAAGAGTATAGCTGATTTAGCACCACTTTTACTTTTAGTGCTTCAAAAACTCAAGCATCAACTCGATTATTTCGATTTTAATCTAAGCATATCAAGTAGCCCTTTACATGAGGGAAATATTGATTATTCTTATCGATTTTCTATAAGAATAATGCCCCGTATCTATAGATATGGTGGCTTTGAAGTGAGTACAGGAGTGATTATAAATCCTGTGACACCTGAGTTAGCAGCAAAACTTTTAAGAGAAAGTAGCGATGTCTAAAGCAACTCTCCTTTTTGTAGCAAGTGAAGTTTTTCCTTTTGCAAAAAGTGGTGGTTTGGCTGATGTAGCGCACTCTTTACCAAGAGCATTAAGTGGTGAGTATGAGGTAAATGTTGTTATGCCATTGTATAGCTTTGTTGATAGAGAGAAATATAATATTACAACGATGGATGTAGCTCTTAATGTGAGCCTCGATGGAGTAAACTATAAGATTGAATTATATGGATGTGAATCTGGGGGTTTAGACTATCTTTTTATCTATAACTCTTTACTTTGTGATAGAGAATTTCTTTATGGATTACCAGAGAGGGGCTACAATGATAATGCTCTTCGATTTGGAATTTTTAACCATGCTGTAAGGGAATTACTTACATATAAAAAATATGAAATTGTACATCTAAATGATTGGCAAAGTGCCTTAGTCTCCTTACTAATTAAAGAAGATAAAACCATTCAAACAAAATCACTTTTTACAATTCACAACCTAGCATATCAGGGTGTTTTTGACAAAGAAGTGTTAGAAAGTATAGGGATAAGCAAAGAGTATTTTAATGTAAACGGCTTAGAATTTTATGGCAAAGTGAACTTTATGAAAGCGGGTATCGCTTATGCAGACATAGTGACAACAGTAAGCCAAACATATGCCAAAGAGATATTGACCCCAGAGTTTGGATGTGGTTTAGAAGGTTTTTTAAGTTATCATAGTAACAAGCTTAATGGAATCGTTAATGGCATAGATTCAAAGCATTTTTCTCCATCGGATGATAAGGCTTTAGTAAAGCCATATGATAGTGTCAGAGGGAAAAAACTTAACAAAAAAGCCTATCTGAAGGAGATTGGGTTCAAAGAGAGTAAAAAACCTCTTTTTATCTTTATAGGTCGTTTTACATGGCAAAAAGGGCTTGATTTACTGATTGAGAGTTTACCTGAAATAGCTTCACTCCAATGTAATATAGCAATTTTAGGAGAGGGTGAGGCGAGGTATCATCATACGCTTAAAGAGATTGCAGATGTTCATAATAATATCCATTTAGACTTTGGTTATGATGAGTCAAAATCTCATAGGATGTATGCAGCATCAGACTTCTTACTTATGCCATCAGTGTATGAACCATGCGGGTTAAACCAGCTTATCGCTATGCGATATGGGAGTGTGCCTATTGTTCATGGTGTAGGTGGTTTGAAAGATACTGTTGATAAAAAGAGGGGGATAGTTTTCTTACATCAAAGCAAGAGCTCATTTAAAAAAGCTATTGTACAAGCTCTCAAGCTTTATGAAAATAGTAGTCGATATAAAAAAATTGCTCAACATAACATGAGATGCGATTTTTCTTGGGATAAAAGTGCTAAAAAGTATGTTAAATTATATAATAAAATAAGAGAGAAAATATGAATAAATTAAATATATTAATAGCGGCGTCAGAAGTTGTTCCCTTTGCAAAAAGTGGTGGATTGGCAGATGTTGCAGGCGCTCTACCTAAGGCATTGTCTGCTTTAGGTCATGATGTGCGTGTGGTTATGCCTCGTTATTATATTGTTGATAAAGAGAAGTATGGACTGAAGCCACTAGAGGGTTCGCTGGGTGTTCCTATGGGTAGTATGGGTGAAGCGTGGGCTGGTGTTTACGAGGGTGTTCTCCCTGATAGTGATGTTCCAGTTTACTTCATTGACCATGAGGGCTTTTTTGGTAGAGCTGGTTTGTATGATGAAGATGGAAAGGGGTATGGCGACAACGACAATAGATTTATCTTTTTTTCAAAAGCTGTGATGCAACTTGCAAAAAAGTTGCACTTCAAACCTGATGTTATCCATGCAAATGATTGGCATACCGCTTCTATCCCAATCTTACTAAATACAACATACGCTTTTGATCCCAATTTTGAAAATACAGGCTCATTGTTGACGATTCATAACTTGCAACATCAAGGTAAGTTCTATAGTGGTGCTATGGATGTTTTAGGTATTGGATGGGAGCATTTTAATGCAGATGAACTTGAAGAGTATGACGGTATCAATCTCCTTAAAGGTGGGATAGTTCACGCGGATGCTATCAATGCAGTAAGTAAAAAATATGCTCAGGAGATTCGTACACCAGAGTTTGGCTGGGGACTTGATGGATTAATAGACAAAAATGCTCATAAACTTTTTGGAATTTTAAATGGGGTTGATTATGATGAGTGGAGTCCTGCTATTGATAAGCTTATCCCAGCAACTTTTGATATAGATGATCTCTCTGGTAAAGCAATTTGTAAAGCAGAACTTCAAAAAAGATTTCATCTGCCTCAGCGTACTGATATCCCCCTCATCGGACTTGTTGGTCGTCTTGCAGAACAAAAAGGGATTACACTTCTCTCAGCAGCGATTTGGAATCTGATGGAGATGGATGTTCAGATAGTTTTACTGGGTGCAGGTGAGAAATGGGCGGAGCATTTTTTTAGTGATGTAGCTTCAAAATATCCTGAAAAATTTGCTTGTTATATGGGTTATAAAAATGACCTTGCGCATCAGATAGAAGCGGGGAGTGATCTTTTCTTGATGCCATCATTGTTTGAACCGTGTGGATTAAACCAGATATATAGCCTCCGTTATGGAACTCTGCCAATAGTGCGTGCAACAGGTGGTCTCGATGATACCATCGTTAATTACAATAGCGAGAATAAAAGTGGCAATGGTTTTAAGTTTTATGATGCAACTCCTGAAGCACTTAGCGGAACTGTTCAGTGGGCAGTAGATACATGGTACAACGATAGAGATGGTTTTGATCAGTTGCGTTTAAATGCGATGAAAGAGCGTTTTAACTGGGAAGTTGCGGCAAAAGGTTATGAAGACCTTTACCGCCATATAATCGGTGGACGATTAAGTAATCGCCACCAATAGGAGCTACAATGACACACTCTATAAGCTATGATGTTTCACATTTAAGTGAACTTGATATTTATCTATTTAAACAAGGTAATCACACAAAACTTTATGAAAAGTTTGGTTCCCATATGATGACTCATAAAGGTAAAGAAGGTGTTTATTTTGCTGTTTGGGCACCAAATGCAAAGAGTGTGAGTGTTCGTGGTGATTTTAATGATTATAACACCCTTTCACACCCATTGAAATTAAGAGAAGATGACTCAGGTGTTTGGGAAGGTTTTATTGTAGGTGTTGCACATGGAATAACCTATAAATATCATATAGTCTCTCAGTTTCATAACATTGTGCATGACAAGAGTGACCCATTTGCTTTTTTTAGTGAGAAGCCATCAAAGTCAGCTTCTCGTATCTGGAGTTTAGAAGGGTATGATTGGCAAGATAAAAACTGGATGCAAGAGCGTCACAAGGCAAATGCACATGATGCCCCCGTAAGTGTTTATGAGATGCATTTTGGCTCATGGAAGCGAAAAGTTGAAGAGGATAACCGTTTTCTTACTTATCTTGAGATGGCTGATGAACTTGTTGTTTATTTGAAACAGATGAATTATACTCATGTTGAGTTTTTGCCCTTAACTGAGTACCCTTTTTATGGTTCATGGGGTTATCAGGTAGTGAGTTATTTTGCTGTTACTGCTCGTTTTGGAGAACCGCAAGATTTGATGTTTCTCATAGATAAGCTACATCAAAACGGTATTGGTGTGATTATGGATTGGGTTCCTTCACACTTTGCTGTAGATATGCACGGTTTGATTAACTTTGATGGAACAGCATTGTATGAGCATGAAGACCCAAAACAGGGCTTCCATCCAGAGTGGGGAAGTATAATTTTTAATTATGGTCGTAATGAGGTTCAATCATTTTTGATTAGTTCTGCAATGTTTTGGTTAGATAAGTATCATATAGATGGTATTCGTGTAGATGCTGTGGCTTCAATGTTATACTTAAACTATGCTAGAGAAGAGGGTGAATGGATACCAAATGAATATGGTGGTAATGAAAATATTGAAGCAGTCAATTTTTTACGCAAGTTAAATACAAGTGTTTATGGTGAGTTTTCAGATATTATGATGATTGCAGAGGAGTCAACTGCTTGGCCTATGGTAACACGACCAACAAGTGTTGGTGGACTCGGCTTTGGCTTTAAATGGAATATGGGCTGGATGCATGATTCACTAAAATATATGAGTTATGACCCGATTTATCGTCAACACCATCATCATCAACTAACATTTAGTTTGTGGTACGCTTTTGATGAGCAGTTTATGTTACCTCTGAGTCACGATGAGGTTGTGCATATGAAAGGCTCACTCATCAATAAAATGCCAGGTGACAATAAGCAAAAATTTGCAAATCTGCGTGCAATGTATGCTTATATGATGGCACATCCAGGTAAAAAACTCCTTTTTATGGGTGGAGAGATTGCTCAATATGCTGAATGGAATTTTGAGAGAAGTCTTGATTGGCATCTGTTGGAGAATCCTCTACATGCAAAACTCCAAAAGATGTTAAGTGACTTAAACCTTATCTATCGCAAAGAGCGTGGACTTCATCTTTATGATGAGAAAAAAGAGGGCTTTGAGTGGATTGATGATGGTGATTATCAGCATAATTGCATCAGTTTTATTCGTAAAAGTGATAAAGAGGATGAAAATATTTATGTTTTTTGTAATTTTGCTGATGAGATTAGAGAATCATATAAAGTTGGTGTTCCATATGAGGGTGAATATGTAGAGATATTTAACTCGCAATCAGAGTATTATGAGGGGTGCAATATTGGTAATTCTGGTCCCTTAAAAGCTGTTGAAGAAACTATGCACGGGCGAGATTATTCCATATGTTTAACACTCCCACCCCTTGGAGTAATCTACTTAAAGCGTGCAGTAGAGAAGTAAATATCTCATGGGTAAGTTCTGAGTCAAAAATAAGATCTCTTCCTCTTGCAATGCCCAACATTCAAAAATAAAGGTTTTTTTTTAAAAGCTTTGTTTTTGGATAAAAATAGTTAAAGAAACAAGATATTTTTTAGATAACTGATATAATAACTATATCAAAGAAAATCTATTTGAGAAATAAAATACCATTTATATTATTCTCTTTTTTGTAATCACAAACAGCTTGAGTAACAGTAAATAATTGTAAGCTAAGATTAGCTCAGAGATGTTGATTAGGATTAGTTTTCCAGCATTTGGATGTAAGCTCATAATTTGCCTTTTAGGATGATTAGACAAACATGGATATATTAACACTTTAAAACGCTATAAATACTGAAAAATAGCAATAATTATGTAATGTTTTATGTTTATAATTGTACTATAATATAATAAGAAATAAAAAAGGATTTACATGGCGATAAAAGCAGCAATTAATGGAACAGGAAGAATCGGAATGATAGTCGCAAAGATTATTACTGAGCGTGATGACATAGAACTTGTAGCGATTAATACAACAGCTAAACCTAAAATGCTTGAGTATCTTTTTAAATATGATAGCGTTCATCGTGGTGTGGATGCTAAAGTTATAGACGACAATACTATTATGATTAATGGAAAAAAAGTAACTATGTATAGCACTCGTGACCCAGAAGAGTTAGACTTTGGTTCAGCTGGTGCAGAGGTTGTTATAGAGTGTACAGGTGTGTTTTTAACAACTGAGAAAGCTCAATCTTACATCAAAAATGGTGTTAAAAAAGTTGTGATGTCAGCTCCTGCAAAAGATGATACTCCTACTTATGTGCTTAACATCAATACAGATGAATATAAGGGTGAGGCTATTATCTCTAATGCAAGTTGTACAACTAACTGTCTCGCACCGATTTGCAAGGTTCTTGATGATGAGTTTGGGATTGAAAATGCTTTAATGACAACTATCCACTCATATACAAATGATCAAAATGTTCTTGATGTTAAACACAACAAAGACCAAAGAAGAGCTCGTGCGGCAGCTGTAAATATGATACCAACAACAACAGGTGCAGCTAAGGCTATCGCACTTGTTATGCCAAACCTTAAGGGAAAACTTAATGGGTATGCTATGCGTGTGCCTACTCCAGATGTTTCTGTAGTTGACTTAACAGCTAACCTTAAAAAAGATGTAACAGTTGAAGATATCAACGCAGCGTTTGAGAGAGCATCAAATGGTGCATTTAAAGGTCTGATAGAAGTTGACCATGACAAGCGTGTTTCAAGTGACTTTATTGGTTCTACATATAGTTCAACATATGTTCCAGATATGACAAGTGTTGTTGATGGTAAAACTGTTAAAGTTTTGGCATGGTATGACAATGAGTGGGGGTATAGTTCTCGTTTAGTTGATATGTGTGTGTTAGTAGGAAGCAAATAATGTTACACTTTAGTCGCGATTTTAATTTTAAAGCGACTTCACATCACAGTGCTATTATGGAGACTGCTTTTAAAGTGATCTCAGATGAGCATAAAAGTGGAAAAATCGGCTACTATAGTTTGACGAAAAATTCACTTATTCATATCGACGCAGTAGATAAACTGTTGCATACTAATACAATTCTTAGTTCTGGTGCCATTACTGATATAGGTATTATTGGGATTGGTGGTTCATCTTTAGGGATTAAAGCGATAGACTCTTTAGTCTCGTCCAAAGGTGCAGGCACTCGCAAGCTTCATTTTTTTGAGAACTCCGACCCCATTGACATCTCTAAAAAATTAGCTAAGTTACAAAAGAAAAGTACGATTTTTATTGTTATCTCTAAATCTGGTGGCACTATTGAGACCACTTCAATCTTTAAGACGGCTATTGAACATTTTGATTTAGACTTAGAAAAAGAAGATAAAGAGCGTGTTATGGTTATAACCGACAAAGGCTCGGCACTCTCAGAGTTTGCAGACCATTATGGGATAACACAGTTCAATATCCCCGATAATGTTGGTGGGCGTTTTTCGGTTTTAAGTGCTGTAGGCATTGTCCCGCTAACATTAGCTGGTTACGATACAAAAGCTTTACTTGATGGTGCAGATAGTTTTGTAACATCTTTTTTCAAGGGTGAAGAGAAGCATATCCTTGAAAAAGCGTGTTTTTATTATGAGAATTCAAAAGAGCAGTCCATTAATGTACTTTTTTCTTATGCAAACAGCTTAGAGAACCTTACAAAATGGTATGTTCAGCTTTGGGGTGAGTCACTTGGCAAAATTGATAAGTTTCAAAATAGTGTAGGTGTAACACCCATTGGAATTATTGGGGCAGTTGATCAGCACTCGTTTTTGCAGTTGCTTATTGAGGGTCCAAAAGATAAGACAGTGACATTTATTAGTATCGAAGATTTTGAGAATGATTTAAAAGTTCCCGATATTTCACTCAAGCATATTGAAAAAACTGATTTTATCAATACAAAAAGTTTTAACACGCTTATCAATGCACAATGTGAAGCAACAAAAGAGAGTCTTATCCAAAGTGGTATCTCGGTTGATTCTATTGTATTTGATAAAATCAATGAGTCCAACATTGGTGCAGTGATTATCTATTATGAACTTTTGACCTCTTTAGTTGGAGCGATGTTACAAGTAAACACTTATGATCAGCCAGGTGTTGAACTTGGTAAGGTGATTTTATATAAAAATTTTCAAGGGTGAAAATGATAACACATGATTATGCGTTTGATCCAAAATACAAAAAAAGTGTAGCTTATTTTTCTATGGAGTTTGCTATCCATCAGGCTCTTAAAATTTACTCAGGTGGTCTTGGATTTCTCTCTGGTTCACATATGAGAAGTGCTTATGATCTCCGTCAAAATGTTATCGGCGTGGGTATTTTATGGAGTTATGGTTATTATGATCAAACTCGTCATGAAGATGGCAGTTTGCAAGCAAATTTTATCCGTAAACACTACTACTTTCTTGAAGATCTTGGAGTTCAGGCAACTGTAAATATCCACTCTCAAGATGTTCATATTAAAGCCCTTTATTTACCAGCGAGTGTATTTAACTCTGCGCCATTAATTTTGCTTACTACAGATATTCCTGAGAATGATTTTTTAGCCCGTACAATTACTCATAAACTGTATGATGCCAATGAAGAAACACGAATCTCCCAAGAGATTGTTTTAGGTATTGGTGGAGTTAAAGTGCTTGAATCATTACAACAAAAGATTGATGTTTATCATATGAATGAGGGGCACGCTTTACCATTAGTATATGAGCTCTACAATAGATATAGAGATATGGAGATACTCAAGAAACATGTTGTATTTACAACGCATACACCTGAAGATGCTGGAAATGAAGAGCATGATATTCATCTGCTTTATAGGTTTGGTTTCTTTAATGGGCTCTCACTAGAGAAAGTGCGTGAAATCACAATGGTATATGGTGATACTTTCAATTTAACAGTAGCTGCTTTGCGTGCTGTAAAATGTACAAATGCAGTTTCTAAAATGCATGGAGAGGTAGCCAATCGTATGTGGAAAAATTGTGAAGGTGCTTCGGAAATCATTTACATTACAAATGCACAAAATAGACACTTTTGGACTGATAAAGGGATGTCTGCTGCGGTTAATGAGCATGAAGATTATGAACTGATTGCTCGTAAAAAGCATCTCAAACGCGTTTTATTTGAAGTGGTTGCAGATCAAACAGGTAAGATGTTTGATCCTGATGTGCTTACTATCGTATGGGCTCGCCGTTTTGCTGAGTATAAGCGTCCAGGATTATTAAAGCATGATTATAATCGCTTTAAAAAAATAGTGGAGGATGAAAAACATCCAGTTCAAGTTATTTGGGCTGGTAAGCCTTATCCATTTGATATTAATGCAGTTAATACTTTTAATGAGCTAATTCATGTGAGTCATAGAATTAAAAATATGGCTGTTTTGGTGGGTTACGAGCTGAGCCTCTCTTTTACCTTGAAAAAAGGGAGTGATATTTGGCTAAATACTCCGCGTGTTTCAAGAGAGGCAAGTGGCACAAGTGGTATGGCAGCGAGTATGAATGGCTCAATCCACTTCTCAACAAACGATGGCTGGCATCCCGAGTTTGCCAAACATGGGGCGAATGCATTTACAATTCCAGCAATTGACCACAATAAACCCGCAGAAGAGCAAGACAACGAAGATAACAAAAATATGATGGATATTCTAGAAAATGAGATTATTCCAATGTATTATGATCAACCTAAACAATGGGTAGAGATGATGAAAACGGCAATGAAAGATGTTGTCCCCGCTTTTGATTCTCGACGGATGGCTCATGAATATTATGAGAAGATGTACAATAAAGAATAAATTGATTTTGGTTGTGAGGTGGTGGCCAATCTCGGAATCGAACCAAGGACACACTGATTTTCAGTCAGTTGCTCTACCGACTGAGCTAATTGGCCATAATAATAAAAGTCTTTCAAAAGGTGGTGGCCAATCTCGGAATCGAACCAAGGACACACTGATTTTCAGTCAGTTGCTCTACCGACTGAGCTAATTGGCCATCTTTTAAAGAGCGACATTATAGCCCTAATGTGCTGAAATCTAGCTTAGATTTTTTACAGTTTCTTTGAACTCATTGCCCCTATGGGCATATGAGCTAAACTCATCAAGACTAGATGCAGCAGGAGAGAGTAGTGCAAGCTCATTTTTTTCTAAATTTTTATTTATTTTTAAGATAGCATCATTGAGATTTTTGCATAGTTGAAACTCTATTGTGTACTCTTTTGCTAATAAAGAAAGCTTCTCTTTGTTTGAGCCGATGTTATAAATTTTAACATCTATATTTTGAAGATAATCAAAGAGCTCTTTTAGCTCTACACCCTTGTCATCACCACCTAAGATGAGATGTATAGGTGAACCTTTGTAACGCTTTAGAGCAGCTATAGTGGCATCTATGTTTGTTGCCTTAGTGTCGTTTACCCAAAGGCGATTTTTAGCATCTCTAAGCTCCTCTTGTCTGTGTGGGTCAAGTGTAAAAGTGTTTATGGTTTCATAGTTTGTTCTGTCGAAAAGTATTTTATCAACCGCCATCGCTAAGAGAGCATCGCTAAGAAATGCACCTTTAAAATTTACTTTTTTTACATCTATATCAAAGTGAGTTGCTAAATCTAGTTCATTTTTATAGCTAATGATATGCGCTTTTGTTTGAATATCTTTATATTTATCAGGGATGATAGCAATTTCACCCTCTTTCATCATAGTAATAGGCTTTAATTTTGCTTTTTCATACTCTTGCATATCTCCATGCCAACTTAAGTGATCTGGGCTTACAGGGAGTAAGATATATATGTTTGGTTTGGCAATATTTGTATAGTGGATAGTAAATGAACTTGTTTCTAAAATCCATAGATTAGCATTGATATTCATCTTAGCGAGTGGAGTTCCAATATTTCCACCCTCTTGTGAACCTTTGTCTTGTAGAAGATGTTGCATCATTTGTGTAGTAGTTGTTTTGCCATTTGTACCACTTATCCAAATACTCAGCGGCATATCTTTTGCAAAGTAATCATACTCGCTTATAAGGTTTTTTGCCTTAAGTATCAGAGGGTTAGATGGTGGTATCCCTGGAGATGTTATTTCAAGTTGTGAATAATTAGGATGAAACTCACTTGATGGCTTGATGCTAAAGCCATTCTCATCTTTAAAGGGCTTAGTACATTTATCATCATAAAAAACTACCTCTTGATGTTTAAAAGCGATTGCTTTTGTAGTATGTCCATAACCAAAAAGGGAGATTTTTTTCATTAGCGAATCTTTAAAGTCATAAGCGCGACAAGATTAGACAAAATCGCAATAATCCAAAATCTAACAATGATTTTATTTTCAGCCCACTTTTTCATCTCGAAATGGTGATGAATCGGAGCCATTAAAAAAACTCTTTTTTTGCGAAGTTTATAACTACCAACTTGAAGTATCACTGATAAAGTCTCAATTACAAATATAGAACCTATTAGTAATAGTAGGATTTCACTTTTAGAGATGATGGCTAAGTAACCTAAAAAAGCGCCTATTGCAAGGGAACCGCTATCACCCATAAACACCTCTGCTGGATGGCAGTTATGCCATAAAAATCCGGTTAGTGCTCCCATAAGTGCACTTGAAACTATAGCAACTTCTCCGACATCAAAGTTTGGCATTAAAAGATATGAACTAATAGTTGCATGCCCTGTTATGTATATGATAATTGTAAAGGATGATAGGGCAGTAATGGATGGTACAGTTGCAAGTCCATCAAGTCCATCTGTTAAATTTACTGCATTTGAAGTAGCTACAACGACTAAAATCCATAAAAAAACAGAGAACATCCCCATGTCTAAGATAGGAGTTTTAATAAAAGGAAGGTATAAATCAGTATTGAAATCTGCAAATATACATAAATAGCATGCAATAATTAAAGCAGAAATAACCTGTAGTAGTAGTTTTGTGCGTGCTCTTAAACCTGCTAAATTTTCATTTTTCTTTATCTTAGCATAATCATCTTGAAAACCAATGAGTGCAAAAAATAAAAGAGTCATCACTGCTCCTATAGCATAGAGATTTGAAAATTTTATAGTTAAAAGAGAAGCTAAAATAGTAGCACCAATAAACACTACACCACCCATTGTAGGGGTCTTTTCTTTTTCTTTATGCCTGTCTGGTGCATAATTGTTTATAGGTTGAACACTAGAGGTTCTTTTTGCCCATTTTATGAAGCGTGGCATCAAAAAAAGTGTAAAAAATAGAGCTAAAAAAAAGGATAAACCAGCTCTAATAGTTATGTATCCAAGTATGTTAATGTTAAGTATTTCATATAGCCAATAAAGCAATTTGTATCCTGTGTAACTATTCTATAAATTTAAAAGCGACATTATAGTATAATGCCACTTAATTTTAAACTCTATACAAGGAGAGAAGTTGAGTAAAAAAACTATTTTAGTGATTACTGATGGCATAGGTTATAACTCAAAAACTGAGTACAACGCATTTTATAATGCTGTTAAACCTACATATGATAAACTTTTTAAAGAGGTTCCCCACTCTTTGATAGACACATTTGGGCTAAGTGTTGGATTGCCTGAAGGGCAGATGGGTAACTCCGAAGTGGGGCATATGAGCATCGGAAGTGGCAGAGTTTTATATCAAGATTTAGTAAAGATATCTTTAGCACTCAGTGAAAATACTTTAGAAGATAATAAAGAATTACAAAATCTTTTTAAAACCTCAAATAGATTGCATCTTATAGGTCTTATGAGTGACGGTGGTGTGCACTCTCACATTGATCACTTTATGGGGATTGCAGATATTGCAGCTAAAAATGGCAAAGAGGTTTTTTTACATCTTATAACAGACGGCAGAGATGTCTCACCAATATCTGCTCAAAAATATATAACACAGGTAGAAGCCCATCTAAATGAAAATGTAAGAATAGCAACAATTTCAGGGCGTTTTTATTCTATGGATAGAGATAATCGCTGGGAAAGAGTTCAAAGAGGCTATGAAGCTATAGTAAATGCAACTCCAAAAACTGATTTTGAACCAGCTGGTTACATTGGTTCATCTTATGCACTTGGTGAAACAGATGAGTTTATTGAGCCAACTGCTTTTGCAGGGTACGAGGGGATGAAAGATGGAGACAGTGTTTTAACTATAAATTTTAGAAGTGATAGGATGAGAGAGATGGTCTCAGCTATTGGTGATGAACATTTTACAGGTTTTTCAAAGAAACATGTAGATGTAACGCTTGCAACTATTACACAATATGATAAGAGTTTTTCTTATCCTGTACTATTCTCAAAAGATACACCAAAAAATACATTAGCGGAAGTTATCGCATCAAAAGGACTCCGTCAACTACACACTGCTGAAACAGAAAAATATGCTCATGTGACTTTTTTCTTAAATGGTGGCATTGATGAGCCATATGAGAATGAGACAAGAGTTCTCATCCCTTCACCAAATGTAAAAACTTATGACGAAAAACCTGAAATGAGTGCTGTTGAAGTTGGTGATGCAGTACTCAAGGCAATGGATGAGGCTTATGATTTTATAGTTGTAAATTTTGCAAATGGTGATATGGTTGGGCATACTGGTGATTTTGAAGCGGCTAAAATAGCTGTAACTACTGTAGATAAGCAACTTGGTAAAATTGTAGAGAGTGCTAAAAAGAACGATTATGCTTTAATTATTACATCTGATCATGGAAATTGTGAAGAGATGCGTGATGATGATGGTAATATTTTAACAAATCATACAGTTGGAAAAGTGTGGTGTTTTGTAATGGCAGATGGTGTAACAAAAGTTGAAGCTGGTGGTTTAAATAATATAGCACCAACAGTTTTAAAACTTATGGGCATCGAAATTCCATCTGAGATGGATCACAGTTTAATATAGTAATTTGGAAGCTGGACTAAAGTCCCACTTCCTATAAATGTAATAAAAAATGGAGAAATATAAATAATGAAATTTAGTGGTAAAAATGTTTTAGTTACAGGTTCAAGTCGTGGTATTGGTGCGGAGGTTGCAAAAACTTTAGCTGGTTTTGGCTTAAAAGTTTGGATTAATTATAGAAGTGGTGCTGTTGAAGCTGATGCTGTAAAAGAGGCGATTGAGGCCAATGGTGGAAAAGCTGCTGTTATTGGTTTTGATGTAAGTGATGAAGCTGCCTTTGTTGATGCAATTAAAACTATCGTTGAGAGTGATGGTGAGCTTTCATACCTTGTAAACAATGCGGGAATCACAAATGATAAGCTAGCGCTTCGTATGAAAAGTGATGATTTTATGTCTGTAATCAATGCAAATCTTACCTCTTGTTTTATTGGATGTCGTGAATCTATGAAAGTGATGAGAAAGAAAAAATTTGGTGGAGTTGTTAATATTGCTTCAATTGTTGGTGAAACAGGAAATGCTGGACAAACAAACTACGCTGCATCCAAGGGTGGAGTGATTGCAATGACAAAAAGTTTTGCAATAGAAGCTGCTACAAGTGGTATCCGTTACAATACTGTAACACCAGGCTTTATTGCAACTGAGATGACAGATGCGTTAAGTGATGAAGTGAAAGGTAGTTTTACTGCAAATATACCTATGAAGCGTTTTGGAAATGCCTCAGAGGTTGCAGAAGCTACCGCTTTTTTACTTTCAGACCATGCTAGTTATATCACTGGTGAAACTTTAAAAGTAAATGGTGGATTAAATATGGCATAAGAGATTTATCTCTTATGTATTGCTATTAAAGGGCAATATTATAATACTTCTTAGACTATAAAATAACAGATATTTTCCTTTTTTTCCTTGCAATAACTTTAGTATATTTAAGATACTTGTGCTATAATTCGGTGATTTTATACTTAAACATAGGAGCTATAATGGCACTTTTAGACGATATTAAAGAAGTAGTAGTTGAGCAGTTAAGCGTTAACCCGGATGAAGTAAAAGAAGATGCGAAATTCGTTGAAGATTTAGGTGCTGATAGCCTTGACGTAGTAGAATTAGTAATGGCTCTTGAAGAGAAATTCGATATAGAAATTCCTGATGATGAAGCAGAAAAAATTCAAACTGTTAAAGATGTTGTTGCTTATATAGAAAGTAAATAATACTTTGAGAATCTATTGAGGGAAACCTCAGTAGTAAAATATTTTTAATAGCTTGCTTTTTTGCCGGTTGTTAAAAGTATTTTATATTTATTATGGAGATTTTGATGAAAAGAGTAGTGGTTACTGGTATTGGTATGATTAACGCTGTAGGAAATGATAAAGAGAGTTCATTTAAAGCTATATGTGATGGTGTATGTGGCATCGATACTATTACTATTTTTGATCCAAGTGATTATGGTGTGAAAATTGCTGGTGAAGTGAAAGATTTTGATCCATCAACTGTAATGGCACCAAAAGAGGTTAAAAAAGCTGATAGATTTATCCATCTTGGCTTAAAATCTGCTCAAGAGGCTATGGCAGATGCTAACCTAAGTGAAGATACAGATATGGAAAGGTTTGGTATCAGTGCAGGATCTGGCATCGGTGGTCTCCCTGTGATTGAGAAAAATTCTGTTATTTTAGAAAACAGAGGCCCTCGTAGAATCTCTCCTTTTTTCATCCCATCGGCACTTGTAAATATGTTGGGTGGTTTTGTTTCTATTGAGCATGGAACACAAGGACCAAATCTTTCAAGCGTAACAGCTTGTGCTGCTGGTACACATGCTATAAGTGAGGCGTGCAAGACAATTATGTGCGGTGGCGCTGATAAGATGTTGGTTGTATCTGCAGAATCTGCTATAACTGGTGTTGGGATTGGTGGTTTTGCTGCAATGAAAGCACTATCAACAAGAAATGATGATCCAAAAACAGCTTCTCGCCCATTTGATACTGATAGAGATGGTTTTGTTATGGGTGAGGGTGCAGCTTCATTAGTTTTAGAGATCTATGAGGATGCTGTTGCTCGTGGTGCTAATATTTATGGTGAAATTATAGGTTTTGGTGAGAGTGGTGATGCTAATCATATTACAACGCCAAGTCTTGAAGGACCTGCACGCGCGATGAAAGCTGCATATAAGATGGCCGGTGAGCCGAAAATTGATTATGTGAATGCTCATGGTACAAGTACACCTATCAATGATAAAAATGAAACTGCTGCTGTAAAAGAGTTACTAGGTGGAAAAGAGAACTGTCCTCCAATGAGTTCGATTAAAGGTCAGCTAGGTCACTGTCTTGGTGCTGCTGGTGGAATTGAAGCTGTTACATGTTTGATGGCTATGAGAGATGGTATTATCCCTCCGACAATTAACTACACTACACCAGATGAAAACTGTGATTTAGATGTTGTCCCAAATAAAGCAAGAAAAGCTGAATTAAATGTAGTTATGAGTAACTCTTTTGGTTTTGGTGGAACGAACGGTGTTCTAATTTTCAAAAAAATCTAAGTTTAAGGATTCAATTTGGCTACATATTTAGATTTTGAGCAAAAGATAAAAAATATTCAAGAAGATATTATAAGTGCAGAGATTCGCCATGATTCTCATGCTGTAGAAATACTTCAAAAGTCGTTAGATAAAGAAGTAAGTAAAACTTATAAAAATTTATCGCCTTTTCAAAAATTACAATTGGCTCGTCATCAAGATAGACCATATGCTCTTGATTATATCAATCTTATAATGAGAGATAAGTATGAAATTCATGGTGATAGACATTTTCGTGATGATGCTGCAGTTATCTGTTATCTCGGCTACATTGGTGATGAAAAAGTTATGGTCATTGGTGAACAAAAAGGTCGTGGCACCAAAAATAAGTTAAAGCGTAACTTTGGTATGCCTAATCCAGAAGGATATAGAAAGGCACTGCGTGCAGCTAAAATGGCTGAGAAATTTAATATACCAGTTCTTATGTTGATTGACACACCAGGTGCATATCCAGGTCTCGGTGCAGAAGAGAGAAACCAGAGTGAGGCGATTGCAAGAAATTTACTTGAACTTTCTGAGCTTGATACTCAAACAGTATCTATAGTGATAGGTGAAGGTGGAAGTGGTGGTGCACTGGCAATTGGAGTTGCGGATAAACTTGCAATGATGAGATATTCAGTGTTTAGTGTTATCTCGCCTGAAGGTTGTTCTGCCATATTATGGAACGATCCTGCTAAAGCTGAAGCTGCAACAAATGCTATGAAAATTACAAGTGAAGACTTAAAAGAGTTACATTTAATTGATGATGTAATTGATGAGCCATTAATTGGTGCTCATAGAGACAAGGAAGGTAGTGCAACAGCAATTGCTAATTATTTCTTAGACTCATTAAAAGAACTTCGTGAGCTATCTAGCCAAGAGAGACTTGATGCTAGATATGAAAAATTAACAAATAAGGGAGCTTATTCGGAGTAAGCTTCACTATCTTCTCTTCTTTCTCTATTGCCCTCAGTTTGAAGAGGATTGAGTTTTGGTCTTTTTAATCTCTTCGCTGTTTTTGTAAACTTTATAAGATCTTCTACTGTTCTAATTTTTTTATCCAAATTTGTAATTGAGAGTAAAAAAAGTTCATATGTTGTTATTACATCACTCATGGCACGATGGTGAGTTGCATTGGGATTTAGGTTAAAGTATTCACTCAAATAAGATAGAGCATATCTGTAAGAGCTTAAAGTTCTCTCTGCTAATGCCAATGAGCATAAGCTTCTATTTAAGAGAGGCTCTAGTCCAACTTTTTGAAGTGATAAAGATACAAATCTATAGTCAAATTTTACATCATGTGCTATAAATATAGAGTCACCTAAAAAGATTTTAAACTTGTATAAAACCTCTTGTAAAGAGGGTGCATCTTGAGTGTCTTCAGCCCTTATACCCGTAATAGCAGTAATATGCTCATTTATTGTTTCACACTTTACAAGTGATTCAAACCTATCAGTTATGATCCCATTTTTAACTTTAACTGCACCAATCTCGATAATTTGATGTTTTTCTATTTTTGAGCCATTTGTTTCTATATCTACAATACAAAATTCAGCTTCGTTAAAAGAGATAAATTTGGTAGCGAAATAGAAATATCCATGATGTTTTACAATCTCTAAACCTTGGGAATGCCAAAGTTCAAGGTTAAAATCAATATCTTCATTAATCTGTTGTTTGAGAGATTCAAGTGACAAGCCTTTAGAAGAGAGTTTTGAAATACTTTTTGCATCTAAGCTAAAATCATTGTTTAGCATTTAGTATAAAGCCTTTGACTTTTAAAGAGTCTTTTATGCCATGTGAAATCTCAACACCACTACTAACATCCACACCATAAAAACCATACTCTTTAAGGGTAGCTACATTTTGAGGATTTAATCCACCAGCTAGAATAATTTTAGAGCAATCAATATCTTTAAACCATTCAATATTTAATTTTTTTCCTGCACCACCATATGCTTCACAGTAAGCATCTACTAATCTATATCCATCACTGTTTTTTAAAATATCATCTTGATGTTGTGCTCTAATTACTTTTAGATAAGGTATCTTTAGCTGGTTGTACAGTTCTTGAGGTGCATCAAAATGGATTTGAGCCAGTGTCGCTCCTGTAAAAAGAGATGTAGAGTTAATAGTTTCTGCATCTACATTAACAAAAAGAGCAACTTTTTCAACAAAGGGAGGCAGTTGTTGTATTATCGCTTTTGCACGCATAACAGTTATATATCTTGGTGACTTATCATAAAATACAAAACCTAGTGCATCTGCCCCAGCATTGATAGCATCCATTGCATCTTCATAGGATGTTATACCACAGATTTTTACACGCATCTTAGATTTGTAAGCTTTTAATCGCTTCTTCTTTTGAAGCATGTTTAAATACATAGCTGCCCGCAACAACAATATCTACACCAACATCTTTCAATTGATGAATGTTTTTATCGTTGACTCCACCATCAACTTCGATAAGACAGTTTGGGTTGATCTTGTTTCTAAGTTCACTGAGTCTTGCAGCTTTTGGAATTACGCTATCTATAAAACTTTGCCCACCAAAACCAGGATTTACGCTCATTAGAAGTACCATATCTAAATCTTCAAGTAAATACTCAACACTCTCAGGTGGAGTATGTGGGTTCAAAACTATTGCAGGTTTTATGCCATATGAACGAATTTTTTGAATTAGTCTATGTGGATGTTTTTCCTCTTCTATATGAAAAGAGATATACTCAGGTTTTAAAGGTGCAAAAAGTTCAACGAAAAAAGTATTGTTTTGAACCATTAGGTGGATGTCAAGAGGCTTTGTGGCACACTTAGCTATAGCTGATACAACAACTGGTCCTATTGTTAGGTTTGGAACAAAATGTCCATCCATAACATCCACATGAACTAAATCGCAGCCGGCCTCGCAGATGGACTCAACATCTCTTTGTAAGTTACCAAAATCAGCCGACAAAACACTAGGAGCTATTTTCACTATTTATCCTTTAATCTCTTTTAATTTGGAATTTTATCACTATAGTAGTTAGAGAAGGCTTTATATTTTTATCTTGTTAAGAAAAATAAAAATTTATCATTATTGAAGGAGAGATCTACTTGAACACCTTTTTTCTCAGAAATTACTTCTAAAACACTATCAACTGTAGAGTAGGTTCTTGGAAGTGTTATATTTACACTTACATCGTGATCTGCTAAAAGAGTTTTAATTTTTCCTCCAACAATGTTAACAAGTTCTGCTAGTGAATCTAAAATAAGTTCTATATCATCAGTCTTTTCACCTATTAGAAGTTCACAAGCGCTTTTGGCAATGGATGTAGGGAAAACCAAGACAATCATTCCATCAATATCACCATAAAAACCAATAGAGCTAGCTATTTTATTTGAATGGTCACTCACTTTTATGTCGCATATCTCCACAGCGTCTTTTTCTGCATTTGAGTTTGTCATCATTTCTATTGTTAATATTGCTGCATCTATAAATTTAGGTAGCTCAGAAACTAATGTTTTGTTAATTACTCGTTTATTTTTAGCATTACCTGCGCTACTTGCACCAAGTTCTTTTAAGAGCTCTTTATTTTGTAAAATGTCATCCATCTGCTCATAAAACATGATGCCAGAGTCTTCCATAGTCTCTTTTAAAGATTCAGGAGTTTTTTCAAAACTCATACCAACAAAACAAAGAGTAGCATTATATTCAGCTGCTGAACTTGCTAATCTTGAGAAAAAATTTAGTGCATGAACATTCATGGAAACAACTTTATATGCATCAAAAATAAAAAGTCTAAAACCAACATTTAAAGAGTTATTATGATAAGCAATATTAAAGGTGTTTCCAATCTCTGCATCTAAAAATGAATTTACAGTATAAATGATAGCATTTCCAGTTACGCGAGTAGCAACTTTCTGTCCCATTTGCCCTAAGTATGTATCACTAATTATTACATCATAGTTTTCTTTTTGTACGCGTTTTTCTATAAATTCACTTTTAGTTTGGGCAATAATAGGATTATGCCCATTATCATGTAATTCAATTGCAATGGCTGAGCGTTGTGATTTGTCTTCACTATAAAGCAAGGCTGATTTTTTTTGATTTTTAAAGCTGGATGCAAAAAGAGAGGCAATCTCTTCTGTTTTAAAAAGAGAAAAGTTTAATTCATCCGCATAAAATTTTTGAATCGCTTCATATTTTTTATGATCATATTCACAGAATCCTACGGTAATATTGTTAGCTGCACGGAGTTTTAAAAACATTTTTACAAATGCATCCAAGCCATTTTTATTAAAAAAAATAACTTTTTTAAGAGACACTAAAATCATATCAACTTTGAGTTTTTTTGTTGCTTCAATATCATCTATGCTTAAAAAAACAGTTGTTTTATTGCCATCTAAAAAACCTTGTGGCAAAAATACGCCAATGCCATTTTTAACTATAGCTCTCATTGAACATCCATTAAAGAAGCAAAATCTTCATATATATCACTAACGAAATCTATTTGAAAATCTATAAAGTCATTTAAACCAGCTTCAACAAAGGTTGGTTGAGAAAGTTCATAAAATAATAAGAGATGCATCCATTTTCCTAATATATTTATTGATTCATCACTTAAAGGCTTGATGCCAGAAGCAGCTTGAATTATTGTTGCAATTTTATTTGACATCTCCCATTTATTTGAAATTTGTTCACAAATATCAAATAAATCTACACCTGCAAGTCTAACAAGTATTGTATTGTAGTCAATACTTTTGGCACTTCTGATTAGTTGAACATCTTCTATTTTTTCACAAAAAAGAGCTTCTGAAACAATAATACTTGCAGGAAGTAGTGTGATAGAGTTTTCAATATCTTTATCTTTGATCTCCAAATGTTGCAGTATCTTTTTCCATTGGAGCGATAATGTATCTTGTAAAGAAGAAAATGAAGTGGCATTAAGTTTAAAAAGCAACCATTTATTTGGAGATAAAAGATTAATCATATAGTTATATACTGTAGTTTGTGATCCTGTTGCTCCCAGTATTCCAAAAATTTGTGAAATATCACTCACTTCATTTTTGAAGCCATAAATAGGTTTGTTCACAATACTTTTTAAGTATGCCGACAATGCTAAATCACTCTGTGCTACAACTGCTGCTTTGTGTAGTTCACCATTATTAAGTAAGAAAACAGTTTTTCTCAGTGTGTCAGGAGCAGGTGGGATTTTTTCTATATAATCATCTATCTTTTCTTTAGTAATCATCAAATAAGTCCTGAGTCAAAAATAACACCAACTCCAGTGAAGTGGTAGAGAGTTCTAGTTTTAGGCATCAATTTTAGCTATTTACATATTAAATAGATATAAATGTAATAAAGTTTTGAGAATTACTCTTTTTTGTTCTACAATATTTACATGAGCGACTAGCTTGTTTTGACTCTGGACTTAAATTATATTTTGATTTTTATTTGGCTTAAGTTATAGTTTTGCTTTAACTTAGTATAATTCGCAACTTTTAAACCTAAATATAAGGAGCCTGACATGGCAAGAAGATGTGCTATTAGTGGCAAAGGCCCAATGAGCGGAAACAATGTTTCTCATGCTAAAAACAGAACAAAGCGTCGTTTTTTATTAAATTTAAGAACAGTACGTATCACTTTAGAAGATGGTACTACTAAAAAAATTAAAATTTCTGCAAGAGAACTACGTACACTTAAGAAAAATTCGTAGTTAGGAAATTGACTTGAATCTTTTGCAAAGGATTCGACATTTCTTGCACTGGGAGTCTTCTCCCAAACCAGATAAAAAACTTCTTCCAGAAGTTTACCCACACCTTAAACCATTCCGTCTTCCATTAATTTTAACAGTTATTACAATGCTTGTTGGAACAGTAGGTTATGTAGTTATTGATGATTTTACAGTAATCGATGCTATATATCAGACAGGAATAACTTTTACTACAGTTGGATTTGGCGAGATATCACCAATCTCTGATGCTGGTAGATTATTTACTATTACTCTCATTATTGCAGGTTTTGCAGTTTTTTCAAGTGCTGTTGGTATTATGGTTGCAGAATTAAATAGAGGGAATATAGTTGCCGTTTTAAAGGAGCGAAGAATGCTATATAAAATTGCACGCTTAAAAAAGCATTTTGTTGTTTGTTATCACAATGACTACACAATTGAAGTGACAAAACAGTTAAGAAAAAATCATATCCCTTTTGTTGTTATAGACCCAAGACAAGAGATACATGAGTGGGCAAAAGAGCATAAATACCCTGCCTATCTACAGGCAGAACCACATGCCGAACTTACAATGCTTAAAGCTCATTTATCATCTGCAAAAGGACTTATTACACTTTCTAGTTCAATATCGGACAATATCGCTCTTATAGCATCTGTTAGACTTTTTGAAAAAGAGCATTTTTTACCTAGACCATATTATATTATATCCGCTGCTGAGAGTATGAGTGATGTTGAAAAACTTAAAAAACTAGGTTCTGATACTGTTGTCTCACCAACGAAGTTAACTGCACAAAGGGTAAGTGCAATGGCAGCGAGACCTGATATGGAGAATCTTCTTGAAGAGTTTTTATATCAAAGTGACAATCCTCTTGATATGGAGGAGATAGAAGTTCCAAAGTATAGCTGGGCAGTTCTTAAAAAATTAAAAGAGACACATATTAGACAAATAACTAATACATCTGTGATAGGTATAACAAAAAAAGATGGTAAATTTTTAACTATGCCAAAAGGGGATGTTCTAGTTACTAGTGAATGTAAGCTTCTTGTTATTGGAACTCAAAGTGGTATAAATATGACAAAAGATTTAATGAGAAAAAGAGATAAACCAAAGGAGCTAAAATTTGTATAACATAGTTTACAGGGATGGTGGTGTATGCGCTAGTGAAGGGTTTTATGCTGATGGTGTTAGGGCAGGATTAAAGCCAGACAATGCACATGATATGGCTTTTATCTATAGTGAAAATGAGTGTGAAATAGCATCTGTATTTACAACGAATAAAATGTATGCAGCACCAATTAAACATTTTAAAGCAAAAGGCGATTTTAAAACAAATTTTGTCCTCATAAACGCTAAGAATGCTAATGCGATGACTGGTGATGCTGGTATAAAAGATATTGATGAAATTTTAGAAACACTGAGTATAAAATATAAAGAGATTAAAAATCCTGTTATGAGCTCAACGGGTGTAATTGGAGTTCGATTACCAAAGCAGAAGATTATAGATGGGACAACTTTTTTTGATTTGACTAATAGAAATAATAAAGATGCTGCAAAAGCGATAATGACTACAGATACTTTCTCTAAAGAGATAGCTTATCGAGTTGAGTTAAAAGATGGAAAAAGTTTCAACATAGGTGCAATGGCTAAGGGCGCAGGGATGATAAATCCTGCTATGGCTACAATGCTGTGTTTCATCACAACTGATGCGGATGTTTCCAAAAATGTTATGCAAGAGATTTTAGATGAAGTTACGAAAACTACTTTTAATGCTGCTAGTGTGGATGGAGACACATCAACAAACGACACTGTAATGCTTATGTCTAATGCTAAAAGTAAAGTATTTAATAGAGATGCTTTTAGGGAGGCTTTGTTTAGAGTGATGCAATTTTTGGCATTAGAGATAGTAAGAGATGGAGAGGGAGCTAGAAAACTTGTTACTTATAATATAACTGGTGCTAAAAATGATAAGGAAGCTGAAATAGCTGCCAAAGCACTCTCAAATTCACTTCTTGTAAAAACTGCACTTTTTGGAGAGGACCCAAACTGGGGAAGATTAGCTTCAACGGTAGGAGCTAGTGGTGTAGAATGCTCTGAAGAGACATTAAAAATCTCTTTTGATAATCTTTGCGTCTATGATAGAGGCGAACTTCATTTTGATACACAGATGGAAGAGAAAGCCTCAAGGGTGATGCAATCTCAAAAATTTACAATATCTTGTGATTTGGGTATAGCAGATGGAAATTTTAAAGCTTATGGATGTGATTTAGGTTACGAGTATGTAAAAATAAATGCGGATTATAGAACTTAAGTTCTTTTCGTTTTAACTTTTAACAATCCCTCAGCACTACTATTATATACTTCGATTATTATTTTCCCCTAAAGGAATCACATGCGTGGTTATAAGATTTTCGCTGGTAGTTCAAGTGTTGGTTTTGCAAAAGAGATTTGTAAAATTTTAGATGTTCCGTTGGCTAATGCTGATACAAAAAGGTTTAGTGATGGTGAAATTTCAGTACAAATTGCTGAAAGTGTTCGTGGTCGTGATGTATTTATAGTCCAGTCAACTGGTGCTCCATCTAATGATAATTTAATGGAACTGCTTATCATGACGGATGCTCTTCGTCGTTCCTCTGCTCAAAGTATTACTGCTGTTGTTCCTTATTATGGATATGCTAGACAAGATAGAAAAGCTGCTCCTCGTGTTCCAATCACTGCAAGACTTGTTGCAGATATGTATGAGAGTGCTGGAATTGATAGAGTAGTTACTATAGATTTACATGCTGGTCAAATTCAAGGATTTTTTAACATTCCAGTTGATAATCTTTACGGTTCTATCACTTTTGAAACTTACATAAAAAGTAAAAATCTTAAAAATCCAATCATTGCTTCTCCAGATATTGGTGGAGTAGCTCGTGCGCGTTATTTTGCAAAAAGAATGGATTTAGATATGGTTATTGTTGATAAGCGTCGTGAAAAAGCTAATGAAGCTGAAGTTATGGGGATTATTGGTGATGTTGATGGTTACGATGTAATTATGATTGATGATATGGTTGATACTGCAGGAACTATGGTTAAAGCTGCCACAGCACTTAAAAATGAGGGAGCTACTTCGGTTATGGCTTGTGCTACTCATGGAGTGTTGAGTGGAAAAGCTTATGAAAATTTAGAACATGGCGAACTCGATGAGCTTATTATAACAAATACATTAGAAACAAAACCTCATAAAAATATAAAAGTATTAACTGTTGCTCCTCTTTTTGCGGAAGTGATTCGTCGTGTTTACCACAATGAAAGTGTTAATTCACTTTTTGCATAAAAGAATAAACTACAAATTTTTAGAAACAATATAGTGATTTTGCTATATTGTTTCTGTTCCACTTAATATTAACTCACTCTGCTACTTAGGTGGCAAAACTTCTGAAAAAAATCCTTTATAATTACAGCATAAATAAAAAATATTTAAGGAGTTAGCCATGTTAATTACAAGATATAATCCAAGCAATCAAATGAGAGAGTTTAGAAGAGGTTTTGATTTGTTAAATACTATGCTTGATGGGATAAATCAGGAAAAGGAAATAAGTTTTAAAGGTGATTTCTCTCCAACAATAAATACAAGAGAAGGGGAGTTTGCTTACCATATCGAGGTAGATTTACCAGGAGTTAAAAAGGATGATATTAAGATTCAAGTTGAAGATTCAACTTTAATAATATCTGGGGAAAGAAAACTTAAAGAGGAGATAAAAGAGGAAAATTACTATAAAGTAGAGAGTAGTTTCGGTTCATTTACACGCTCTTTTTCTATTCCAGAAGATGCAGATGTAGAAAATATACATGCCCAATCTCAAGATGGTGTTTTGGAAGTGATTGTGCCAAAGTTAGAAAGTGCTAAAGTTGATAAAGTTAAAAAAATAGAGATTAAATAAGGAGGCTGTTATGGATATTGTAAAAAGTGCAAAAAAAATAGGTTCTGAAATAGAAAAAGGTGCTGAGGTTGTTGCTTCTAAAGTGGTAGATACATTTGATAACTTAGCTTCTCACCTTCCATTTTCGAATCTTGCGAAAAAAGAAGATAGTAGTTTTCATTTAGAGGTTGATTTACCTGGTGTAAAAAAAGAGGATATCGACATAAAAGTTGAAGATGGAATCTTAGTAGTTAGTGCAATTAGAAAGTATCAAAAAGAGTTGAGCAGAGAGGACTATTATATCTGTGAAAGTTCTTTTGGGAAATTTGAGAGAAGATATGCTCTTCCTGATAGTGTAGATACTGATAAAGTTGAAGCATCACTAGAGGACGGAAGACTCGTAATAGAGTTACAAAAAACAAAAAAAGCTAAAGCGAAAAATATATCCATAAAATAGGAGCGAGTCATGAAAGCTAAATTATTTTTATTGTTATCATCGATTTTATTAACGGGTTCTCTGAGTGCAAGTTCATTAGTATTAAATGATGACTCTCATGAAAGATTTTATAACGATTTTCAAAAGCAAATAGAGCATTTTTTTAACGATAGAAGCTTTAATGGATTGGGTATGAATAGGGTGTTCTCTGCCTATCCTAAGTTTGATATGATTGAGAGCAAGGATTCGTATATTTTAAAATTTGAATTGCCTGGAGTGGATAAAAAAAATATAAAAGTCACTCTTTCGCAAAAAAACATCTTAAATGTTAGTGGTGTTCGTGATGAATACAATAAAGAGGAAAAAGATGGCGTCATAAGACAGGAGCGTCACTATGGCTCTTTTAATAGAAGTATATCATTACCTGATGATATTGACAGCACAAAAATAGATGTTAGTTATAAAGATGGGATTTTAAGTATAAAAGTTGCAAAAGATATGAAAAAATCCACTAAAAATGGTGTAAAGGTTTTACAGATTAATTAAATTCATATATCATGCTATATGAGCAATTTAATACTGAAACAACCAAATGAACAAAATTTAATTTTTAAAGAAATTAATAAACTTCCCCAAGTATCTAAAAATCAAAAAAAGATACATTTCAAAAAAGGGGAAGATCCTTTAAATAGTGTTGACACAAACAATTTTTTTTATTTTATTATGAGTGGTAAAATTAAAATCTATCAGCTTGACTTCAACACCTCGAAGGAGCAGACTCTATACTTGTTGTCGCGTGGAGATATGTTTGATGTGGTATCACTGCTAGATGGCTCAAAAAGAGAGTATATTTCAGAGGTTTTAGAAGATGCAGAGCTTATTAGTCTTCCCTTAGAAGATGTTAAAACTATGATTTTAGAAGATAGCTCTTTTAGACAATTTTTTTATGCATATCTTGCAGGGCAATTAAAATCAATGGAAGCCTTAGCGGTAAGCCTCTCTTTTTATGATGTTTATCAAAGAGTGGTTCAACTATTTACAAATTATACATATATGAAAGATGGCAAAGCAACATTAAGGGTAATTGACAACTTAAAACATGATGATATAGCTGCGATGATTGGTACAGTCAGGAAAGTGTTAAATAGAAGCTTGCAAAAACTGAAACAAGATGGGATTATTGAACTCTCAAGAAAGAAAATACATATAAAAAATTTTAACAAACTTCTTGATAAGCTCAATATTTAGATAAGTTAACAACAAAAAAAGAACAATTTTTGTATAATCTCAATAATTATTTTAAATAGGACATTTTTTTGAAAAATATTAGAAACTTTTCTATCATTGCTCACATAGATCATGGTAAAAGTACATTAGCGGACAGAATAATCCAAGAATGTGGGTCAGTAACTGAGCGTGAAATGAGTACACAGATGATGGATACGATGGATATCGAACAAGAGCGTGGTATCACCATTAAAGCTCAGTCTGTTCGTTTAGATTATGTAAAAGATGGTGAGCATTATATACTCAATCTTATAGACACACCTGGTCATGTTGATTTCTCTTATGAAGTAAGCAAATCACTTGCCTCTTCCGATGGTGCTCTACTTATTGTTGATGCTGCTCAAGGTGTAGAAGCTCAAACTATCGCAAATGTGTATCTAGCTTTAGATAATGATTTAGAGCTTATCCCTGTTATAAATAAAATTGACTTGCCTGCCGCTGATCCTGATAAAGTAGCTGAAGAGATAGAAACCTCCATAGGGATAGATGCGACAGATGCTTGTTTAGTAAGTGCAAAAACTGGTATTGGTATAAGAGAGCTAATTGATGCTATTGTAGATAGAGTTCCCGCTCCAGTTGGAGATCCTGAAGCTACAACCAAGGCTATCATTTATGACTCGTGGTTTGACCAGTACTTAGGTGCTTTAGCATTGGTTCGTGTATTTGATGGGCAGGTTAAAAAAGGTCAAAATATCAAACTCATGAGTAATAATGAAGAGCATCAAATCTTAGACCTAATGTATCCCCATCCAATGAAAAAGATTAAAACAAATACCATAGAGTGTGGAGAGATAGGGGTAGTTGTTCTTGGACTTAAAGAGGTGAGCGTAGTAAATGTTGGTGACACAATTACAGATGCCAAAAATCCAACGCCAGAGCCTGTGGGAGACTACGAACCAGCAAAACCTTTTGTATTTGCAGGAATTTATCCAATAGATACAGATAAGTTTGAAGACCTAAGAGATGCTTTAGATAAGCTTCGCTTAAATGATAGTTCTTTGTCTTATGAGCCTGAAACATCGGTAGCACTAGGTTTTGGATTTCGCGTTGGATTTTTAGGGATGCTTCATATGGAGGTTATAAAAGAGCGACTTGAGAGGGAATTTAATCTAGACTTAATTGCCTCTGCACCCTCCGTTGTTTATGAAGTATATCTTACAAATGGGGAGATGATTTTAGTTCAAAACCCTTCACAGCTTCCACCCGTGCAAAAGATAGACTATATAAAAGAGCCTTATGTGAGAGCAACTGTAATCACACCTGCAGAATATCTTGGAAATATTATCACTCTTTTAGTTAGCAAAAGGGGTACTCAAACAAAGATGACTTATCTCAATGAAGATCGAGTTATGCTCGAGTACGAGATACCTATGAATGAGATAGTTATGGATTTTTACGATACCTTAAAATCTATCTCAAAAGGGTATGCCTCTTTTGATTATGATCCTATAGACTTTAAAGTTGGCGATCTTGTAAAGCTTGATATTAAAGTAGCAGGGGAAGCAGTTGATGCACTAAGTATCGTTGTTCCTCGCACTCAAGCCTTATCTCGCGGTAGAGTTTTGGTTAAAAATATGAAAGAACAAATCCCGAGACAACTTTTTGAAGTAGCCGTTCAAGCATCTTTAGGTTCTCAAATTATTGCACGCGAAACTGTAAAATCTATGGGTAAAAATGTTACAGCTAAATGTTATGGTGGTGATATCACTCGTAAAAGAAAACTACTTGAAAAACAAAAAGCGGGTAAAAAGCGGATGAAATCTATAGGAAAAGTACAGCTTCCACAAGAAGCCTTTATGTCAGTTCTAAAAATGGATTAAAATGAGATGTATGGTGTGTGAAAGCTTATCCTTTTGGCACATCTGCTCACCTTGTCAAGAAACCTTTTTAACCCCTTCTATCTACAAAAGAAAAATTTTTAATAATATCGAAGTTATCTCCTTTTATAAATATAGTGAGATTAAAGATTTGCTCCACACTAAACATACAGACTTGGGCTATTATATATATTCAATATTAGCCAAAAATAGTTTTAAAAAATTTATACAGAATTTTAAATTTCAATATTCCGTAGCATCTATCGCAGTGGATGACCATATTCATAATGGTTATTCGCACACAGCAATCTTAAACAGAGAACTAAAGAGTGAGTTTATAAAACCATATTTTAATAAATTACGAGCTAAAAATAGGATTTCATATTCTGGGAAAAGTAAGGAGTTTAGATTGCTACATCCAAGAGAATTTAGTGTAAACAAATTTAAAGAGCAAGATGTGATTTTAGTTGATGATATTATAACTACTGGTTTTACTTTGAATCAAGCGGTGGCATCCATGAAAGAGCAAAAAAAGAATCCAATTTTATGTTTAACATTAGCTGATGCTAGTTTAAAATAGTTTTTAAGCACATACTAAGTAGATTTGGATTAGAGTAAATTATATTTACAGCTAAAGGTGCGTTATTGAGAATTTTACTTTTATATATTTTACTTATAAGTGTCTTGTATTCAGATGAGGTAAAATTAGATAGTTTATTGCAAAAATATGAAAAATCTCAAGCACTTTACTTAAAGAGTAAAAAAGAGAGTGCTGGTAATGTGATAGTTTTCTCCCGCAGTGACTTAGATAAGATGCAAGCATACTCACTTAATGATATTTTAAAAACACTTCGTACTTATACTCTACAGGTGACGCCAAATGGTATGACAACTCTTGTAAAGTCGGGAAGTGATCAAGTGCTAGAAAGTAATGTTAAAATTTTTATTAATAAACACGAACTTAACTCTGCTACTTTAGGGAATGCTCTTACGCAATATGGTAAAATGAGTTTATATTTTATAGACCATATTGAAATCTATCAAGCAAGTAATTCGGTTACTTTTGGAAATGAACCAGCAAATACAGTTATAAAACTTTACACTAAAGACCCCTCCCGAGAAAATGGAACTTCTACTCAAATATCTTTTGACAGCATAGGAGGTGTAAATGCTCGTGCTATTGATGCAAGACAAAATGGTAAATACTCATATTTAGTTAGTGTAGATACTAGTAAAAATAGCTTTAAAAAATACACTCTAAATAATAAAGAATTATCTCGTGATGGCACACGAGGGCAGTTTAACTTTAGTTTTTCAAAAGACAAAAGCTATACTATAGAGATTGGAGCAATTGATGAAAGGTATGATATGTTTAAGGGTTTGGGCAGTTCACCTGATGATGGTGATGTTCAAAACAATAGTGCTCATATCTCAGTAAGTAAATATTTTGATAATGAACTTTCAGTTACCTTGAGTATATCCCATGAGAGATTAAGTTCAAACTGTGTAGATGATAATGGCATTGAATTATATGACAATAGCATTGCAAATAGTGTTGAAGCTAAAGTCAAAACAAGAGTTTATAATATAATGCTAGATAAAAAGTTTATTTTTGAATCAAATGAATTATCAATGGGAGTTCAGTATAAAAATGAAAATTTTGCAATAGATGATTTTACATTAGATAATATATACAAGTCTCTGCCTAGAGGTGTAAAAAAGAAAAATATGCTTATAGGATATGCGGAAAATTTATTGAACATAAATAATACAAATTTATTAACACTAAGTGCAAGAGTTAATTATACAAAAGATGACTACGAATCATCCATAAACCATATACTAAGAGCTGGATATATATCAACAATCAATGATAGTTTTTCAGTAAAAGTTTTCGCTATTGAAGGATATATATATCCAACATTTAGACAGACCACATTTTCTCCAAATTACAACATAAATCCAAATCTTAATAGTGCTACAACACAGACCATGACAGTTGAACTAGTGTATAAGTATCAAAATACAAAAATAAGCCTAAGTGGGGGCAACTCTACTAAGAAAAATGCAATTGTATTTGATAGAGTACAGAATCAATATGTAAACTCTAAAGATAATAAGCATTTATCAAGAGTATATACAAATCTAGAACATAGTTTCGATGTAAACAACAAACTTATAATAGATTTTTTTAAACTTTATTCAAAAAATAACTTTAGTCCAACAGAGGGCATGTACATTCAGTTGTTTAACAAGGTGGGAAAAGTTGACATATATAATGAATTGATTTATAGATCGTCGTATCGTAGTTTTGATGGGATAAATATGCCTGCAGGAAACAATTATACCATTGGTCTTATCTACCCTTTAGGCAAAAGAATAGATATAAAACTAAAGGGTGAAAATCTGCTAGATAAAGCAACACAGGTTCCAATCAGTAATGTAAAGATTCAAGCTATAGATAGGCGAGCGTTAGTCACTATGGAGTACACATTCTAATGAAATTTATGATAAGCTTTGTTTTTTCAGCATCAATGCTTTTTGCACTAGAGAGTAGCATTATAAAAGCTGAAATTATCAACAGTGTTTTTTCTGGCCTAGTTGTAGAAAAAGAGATGGTGATATGGAGCGATAATAAAGATATTTTAAAGAGCATAAAGAGCAATAAAATACACAAAACCTCTATAAAATGCATGGATGCAAATTTTATAATTTTGGAAACTTTTTCAGATATAGATAGAAGATGCTTAGATAAACATATCTTTGTGTTAAGTTATGAGATGTTAAATGAGTTACCTCAAAGTTTTGGCGCTTTGTTTTGGAAAAAAGGGAGAGTAAACATAATACTAATAGAACCAAGATTGAAAGAAAAAAGTATAGAGGCATCTAGTGCATTAAAACCATATATAGAGGAAAAAGTATGGTAAAACTAAAAGAGTTGCTTATCATGTCCTTTTTGATTCTTTTGGGAGTTTTCTTTGTTTATATATATTTTTATATAGACAAGGCTAAAGAGGATATTTTTAGCAGAATTGAGGACAATAGCATAGAGCAAATAGTATATGTTCTTAAAAATTTAGAAATAGATATAGTAAAATCAAATGATATTGGCTCAACTGATGAGCTAGTCACTTTGTTTAATCAAGAGAGCATTAGAAACGAGTATGAGCATATTTTGTCTTTAATGCTCACATCTAATGTTAAATATGTTTATATTTTGTATAAAGACAAAAAAGATAAGTTTAGATATATACTAGATGCTTCAACCGAAGATAAGAGTAGTTTTAACCAAAAGTTTGATGTAAATGACGATAAATACTTTAAGGTCTATAAAACTAAAAAAGCACAAGTAATAAAACAGCATGATATTGAAAATTTATATTTAACATATCTGCATCCAATTAGAAGCAATGGTGAGGTGATTGGTATATTTAATGTAGATGTAACAACAAATATACAAAAAATTATACTAGAGTCTATTAAACCCTTAGAGACTTTTTTTATAATTTTGATTATCTCTGTTTTACTTCTTGTAATTATGAATATTACACAGATTTTTCACTATTTCATCACAAGAAAAAAAATATTTACAGATTCGCTAACAAATACTTTTAATAGGAACTACCTCAAAGAGATCTCCCCTATGCTTAATCTTCAGCACTATAGTATAGCGATGCTTGATTTAGACAGGTTTAAATCTGTAAATGATACATATGGGCATAAAGCAGGGGACTATGTACTTTCAAAAGCGACAAAAATATTTAAAGAGCAGATTAGAGATAGCGATATTTTAGTGAGGTATGGAGGTGAGGAGTTTCTTCTTCTTATTTATAATCGTAACGAAAAAGAAGTTTCTATAGAGGTATGTGAGAGAATTAGAAGGGCGATTAGTGAAGAGGAATTTATCTATGATACCCATGAATTAAAGCTAAGCGTATCAATAGGGCTGAGTAAATATCCAGCTTTAGAAAAAAATCTTTATGAAGCTATAAAAACAGCGGATAAGATGCTCTATATAGCAAAAAAAGATGGAAGAAATAGAGTTGTATGTTTTGATGAAAAAGAAAATAGTACTTTTCTGAGTTCCGTTAAGAGTATTAGTTATGTAAAAGAATCACTTGAGGAAAATAGAATTATTTGTTACTATCAGCCTATATACAACCATAACACTGGTGAAATTTTAAAATATGAAGCTTTAGTGAGAATTATAGATAAAAATCAAACGATATTAACCCCTCTACAGTTTTTACCAGGTTTGAAACACACTAACATCCATTATAAACTTACACAAAAAATATTGACCATAATTTTTGATAAATTTAAAGATTTAAAAAGTTCTGTGAGCATAAATATTAACTTTAGTGACCTTACTAACCCTGATATAGAAGCAAGTATTATAAAAGCCTTACAAGAAAACAAAGATTTGGCATCAAGAATTACCTTTGAAATATTGGAGAGTGACGAGATTGATAATATAGAACTTTTTAAAGAAAAAATCAATTTGCTACATTCTCTTCATGCAAAAGTTTCTATAGATGACTTTGGAAGTGGTTATTCTAATTTTAAAACAACCATAGATATAGAAGCTAATTATTTAAAGATAGATGGAAGTTTGATTAAAAATATAGATACCAATGAGAAAGATTTTAAAGTTGTTAAAAGTATCATCCATTTTGCACAACAGAGTGATATGAAAACAGTTGCAGAATTTGTTCACTCAAAAGAGGTTTATGAAAAATTATTAGAGGTGGAGATAGATTTTATGCAGGGATACTTCATATCAAAGCCAGAAGCCTATTTAAAAACAAAAGATGAACTTTTCAAATAAATATTTTACTTTTTCATTAAATATTTGCATGCCATTCATTTCATTTTAGCAATAAAATTATTGACCATATGGGGATAGATACTATAGTTTTTCATACTTGATAGTAATAGACTAAAGTATATTAAGTGTAAAAATTAAACTATTACTTGACATTGTTACGCTCAATATGTATAATAGTGTTATCTTTTTGAAAGAAGGAGTTTATAAATAATTATGTCTAAAGAAGAATTAGAAAAAGAATCTCTCATAAATGAAGAGGAAAACATTGAAACAAATTCCGATGAAGCTGTGGCTGAAGCAGAAGCAGTTGAAAATGAGTTTGATCTTTTACAAGAGGAACTCTTAGCATTAAAAGATAAATATGCAAGAGTCCATGCTGACTTTGATAATATCAAAAAAAGACTTGAAAGAGAGAAATATACTGCTGTTGAATACTCGAATGAAAAGTTTGCTAAAGATATGATTCCAGTAATGGATTCACTTCAAGGTGCAATGAACTCAGCAAATGCTGATGCAGATAAGGCAGAACTTTTTGATAAATTAAAAGAGGGGATAGAATTGACACATAAGCAGTTTCTTACTGCTCTTGAAAAACATGGAGTGACGATGGTGTCACATGATGAGCCATTCGATCCAAATATTCACAACGCGGTTCAAACTGTGGATAGCCAAGATGTTGAGTCTGGACAAATTGTTCAAACTTTTCAAACAGGTTATAAATATAAAAATAGACCTTTGCGTGAAGCTATGGTGATTGTTGCAAATTAATTTTGCATCCGCTACTTAAGTAGCATAAAAAATTTTAAAAATAATATATAATTTCGCTGTAAAAAAATTAGAAATTATAAACAAAAGGAAAATAATATGAGTAAAGTAATAGGTATAGACTTAGGGACAACAAATTCGTGTGTGGCAGTTTATGAGGGTGGAGAAGCAAAAATTATCCCAAATGCAGAGGGGAAAAATACAACTCCTTCAGTTGTAGCTTTCACAGATAAAGGTGATGTTTTAGTTGGAGATCCAGCAAAGCGTCAAGCAATTACAAATCCAGAGAAAACAATTAGTTCTATTAAAAGAATTATGGGTCTTATGATGAATGAGGAAAATGCTAAGGCAGCTCACGACAAGGTTACTTATAACATTGTAGATAAGGATGGTTCTGCTTGTGTTGATGTTGCAGGCAAAATTTATACTCCTCAAGAGATAAGTGCTAAAATTCTTTCTAAACTAAAAGAAGATGCGGAAGCTTATCTAGGTTCAACAGTTACAGATGCAGTAATTACAGTTCCTGCATACTTTAATGATAGCCAAAGAAAAGCAACTAAAGATGCTGGAACTATCGCTGGTCTTAATGTTTTAAGAATTATCAACGAGCCAACTGCATCTGCACTTGCTTATGGACTAGATAGTAAAACTGAAGAGAATGTACTTGTGTATGACCTTGGTGGTGGAACATTTGATGTAACTGTTTTAGAAATTTCTGATGGTACTTTTGAAGTTCTTGCAACTGATGGTAATGCGTTCTTAGGTGGAGATGATTTTGACAATAAAATTGTTGATATGCTCAATGATGAGTTTAAATCTTCTCATGGAATTGAGCTTAAAAATGACAAAATGGCACTGCAACGCCTAAAAGATGCAGCTGAAAATGCCAAAAAAGAGTTAAGTTCTGCACAAGAAACAGAAATTAATTTACCATTTATCACTATGACAGAAGCTGGACCACAACACTTAGTTGTAAAACTAACTCGTGCTAAGTTTGAAGGTATGATTTCAGGGCTTATAGATGAGACTATTGACCATATTAAAACAGCAATGGATGAGTCCGACTTAGATACTAATGAAATTAAAGAGATTATCATGGTTGGTGGTTCTACTCGTGTTCCAGCAGCACAAGAGGCAGTAAGTAAATACTTTGGTGGAAAAGATTTAAATAAAGGTGTTAATCCTGATGAAGTTGTTGCAGCAGGTGCTGCTATTCAGGGTGGTGTTTTAAGAGGGGATGTTAAAGATGTACTTCTTCTTGATGTTACACCTTTAAGTCTTGGTATTGAGACACTTGGTGGAGTTGCTACTAAGATTATCGAAAAGGGAACTACTATTCCTGTTAAAAAGTCTCAAATTTTCTCAACTGCTGAAGATAACCAGCCAGCTGTTTCAATTTCAGTTGTTCAAGGGGAAAGAGAGTTTGCCAAAGATAACAAATCTTTAGGTCTATTTGAGCTAGGAGATATTCCAGCAGCACCAAGAGGTGTACCTCAAATTGAAGTAACTTTTGACATTGATGCAAATGGTATCTTAACAGTTTCTTCAACAGATAAAGGTACTGGTAAATCTCAGTCAATCACAATCTCTGGAAGTTCAGGATTAAGTGAAGAAGAGATTAATAAAATGGTTCAAGATGCTGAGGAGAACAAAGCAGCTGATGAAGAGAGAAAAGCATTAGTTGATTTAAGAAACCAAGCAGATGCCCTTATTGCTCAAACTGAAAAATCTATGACAGAGATGGGAGATAAACTAGAAGCAGAAGAAAAAGCTAAAATTGAAGCTGCTGTAACTGATTTAAAAGAGACTTTAAAAGATGAGTCAACTACTAAAGAGATTATTGAAGAGAAAGTTAAAGCATTAACTGAAGCTGCTCATAAGATGGCTGAAGAGATGTATAAAAAAGAACAAAATCCAGAAGCTGCAAAAGCAGATGCTAAAAAGAAAAAAGAAGATGAAGATGTAATAGACGCTGAAATAGAGTAGTTCTTTTTATTCCAAAGGAGTTCTTCTCCTTTGGTTTTATTTACTTTATAAAGCATCTTTGAGTAATTTTTCTATCGTATGATTTTTTCTTTTGTGAGTAGCATAATCAATAGCATTTTCACCATGAATATCTCTAGTTCTGATATTGGCACCTTTTTTTATTAATAATTTAACAACTTTTATAAGCCCTTTTTCGGCCGCATTCATAAGAGGTGTTACTCTATAAACATTTTGCTCATTAACATTAGCACCTTTATTTATTAATTCTATCGCAGTGTTAGAGAGCGATAGAGCTGTTGCATAGATTAAAGCTGAGTTTTTATCTCTATCTGATGCATTTATATTAGCACCCTCTTTTATCAGTAAAGTCGCTGTTTTAGTTTTTTTGTTCTCAACCGCAACAATTAAAGGAGTTTTTTCAAATTCATTTTCTTCATTTATATCAACATCCCTTTCAAGTAATCTAATGAGACTTTTATTTAAACCCTCTTTTGCAGCGAAAAATATAGGTGTAACTCCATTTGAAGTTTTTAAATCAATCTCAGCATTTTTAGAAATTAATTTTGAGAAGAGATTTGGTAGAGTATATTCCATTGCAAAAAATAGAGAAGTTTTACCATCTATATCCCTTACATTAACATCAGCACCCTTGTCTATAAGCTTAATAGCTACTTTTGGCATTGAACTTTTAGCAGCATAAAGAAGGGGAGTATTTCCCTCTTTATCTGTAATATTTGTGTCTGCACCTTTTTTAATAAGCAGTAATGAAGCATCGGCTAACCAATTTTTAGTAGTGTAAAGTAGAGGTGTCATCCCCTCATCATCTTTAATGTTAATCTTAGCACCCTTGTTGATCAACATAATTACAATATCTTCAAGTGCCCCTTGTGCTGCCGAGTGAAGCGCAGTTTCTTTATAGATATTTTGAAGATGGATTTTTGCACCTTTGTTTATCAGCAGTAGTGCTGCATGATGATTTCCACTGCGACTTGCAAGCATTAAAGGGGTGAAACCTTTGTTTGCTGTGTTGAGATCAGCTCCTGCTTTTATAAGGGCTTCCATAATATAAACTTGGTCTAAAGATGCGGCAGTTAAGAGTGGAGTGTATCCATCAGCATCTACACTATTTACATCAGCCCCTTTTTTAATCAAATTTATAATAATCCCTTTGACATCATCATTGAGATTATCGTTATCTAAGAGCCTAATAATTCTCTCACCATTTTCATCGGCTAAAACATGTTGAGGAGAGAACAGGCTTATAGAAACTCCTAACAGTAATGCATAGGTAAAATAACTTCTTTTTAACATTAATTATCCCTTATAGATCAAATTTAGTATATGTATTTTATCATAATTGTAATTTTAGTTTTCGTTAACTATATTTAAAAATTTAAGTAGCATTCCTGTGTTTTTCATAAGCTTAAAATTATTAATAATAAGATTTTTTTTGTAGTTAGCATAATCAAGCTCTGCACGATTAAGATTTCTTTGAGCAAGTTGTAGTGCTTGAAGATCTTGTGTACCATGTTTAAATGCTATCCAGTAGTTCTCAACAACTTTACGAGCAGCGATAACTTCACTTTGAGTTAGCTCTAAAGAGTCTCTCATTGAAGCGACAGAACGGTTGAGTACTTTTATATCAAAAGTGAGTTTTCTCATTTGGTCATCATAAGTATATTTTTGCTCATTCATGATGGATAATACACGGATGTATGCAGCTTCATCTTTTCCACCATTATAAAGATTGTAGTTAAAAGAGATAAGTGCATTTACCTTGTCTCTTTGTCCAAGCCCCTCATCATATTCATTTTTTGATTCAGCATTGAAAGATAAATCAATAGTTGGATGGTACAAAGCTTCTTGAGCTTTAAGAGCAAAAGAGGTTGCTTGTATATAAGATTTTTGCCTTAAAAGTTTAGCATTATTTTTTTCCATATATATAAGTGATTCATCCAAATTTGGTTCTTGTATAGTTATCTCTGTTTCGTACGGCATATTTGAGGTGTTAATATCTTGCATCAGATATTCATATTGAGCAATGGCATCGCTTAGTTTTGCTTGTGTGTTAATGTGGGATGTTTTTGCATTTTCAATATTTGCGAGTATAAAATTCACATCACCTTGTGTTGCAGCACCACTCTCCTCTTTTATTTTTACTATCTCTAATATTTTTTGATAGTCTTTCATGTTTTTGTTGGAGATATTTACGGCAATTTCCCCATAGACAACATCAAAATATGATTTGATAATATCTAGTGCAGCTGTCTCGATTTTTTCTCTATGGTCATAACGAGTTGCTTGAAGTCTGTTTTCTTGTTCATTTACTCTACTTTGGATTTTTCCACCGCTCCATAGATTTTCTTTAATAGTAAGAAAAAGTTCTGTTTTGTGATATTGGTAAAATTGAGTTTGTGGTGCTGATACTTTTACACCAGAAGAGTAATCTTCTTGGAATGTACGAGCCTCTTGGCCTGTGTTTCCTGATAGATCAATTATAGGTAAGTGGGAAGCGTTTTCCTCTTTTACTTTTTGTTGTGACTGTAAAACTTTTTGATTAGATGCTTTTATCTTTGGATTTTTATCTAAAGAGTACGTAATTGCTTCAGCTAATGTAAATCCAGATTTTCTATCTGACTTAAAGAGTAGATCCTCTTTTAAAGAAGTTGTATTTGTGGTTTTATTTGTTTCTTGTGTTGACAATAAAGGTGCTACTGATTTAGTAGTTTCATTGTTTTCATTAAAATTATTTATAGATGAATATAAGTTTTTATCTAAATAAGTTTCATTAGCAAAGAGTGAAAAAGTAAAAACTAGAGATAAGGATATAGTTCTCATGGGATGTAAGCCTTTATAACTAAGCTACCATACTTTGAAGGTACAGATACCTGCTCTTGTAGGTTTATTTTAATTCTTTTAGATTTGATGTTACTTTTTTTGATAATACTTTTAATATTTAGTACACGGCCTAGTGAAATTTGTTTTGCTAATGTTGCACTTATAATACCATCTGGGTCTCTTACAAAGATTGTAAATTTTGATTCTTTAGTCATTCTGTTGATGTCGCCAATAAATTTTTTAATTTTAAATTTTATAGCAGTGTTAATAAAAATCTCTTTATCTTCAAAAAATAGCTCTATACTTCGTTCCTTTAAAACTGCTGTTTGATTTGTAATTTTTCTCTCTTTTTCTCTAGCATACATCACGGCATTTCCCTCTGCAATGCCACCGCTAAAGAGAGAGCTATTTGATTCTGTACTTTGGGGTTCAGGAACTTTGTGAAATGAAATCATATCAATTTCATCTTTTTGTTCTTTAACTTCAGGTCTTGGGATACAAGTGGTAGGGGCTGGTGGCCCATCATCCACTATAACGGTGTCCACTTTCACGGTAGCATATGATGTGTAAGATTTTACAGATTTAAATTGAGCATAATAACCAATATTTACAATTGTTATGAGTAAAAATAGCATCAATACTAGAATAACAGATGCAAATATATCAACAAATGGTGGCCAAGGATTAAAATCTTCTGGACAGCGTTTTCCCATTCTTAGTTAGCCTACTTAAATAGTTTATCAAAAAAGCTATCGCTTTTTTTATTTTTATTTGAACCGCCTGGACGAAGTTTTGTTGTATTTTTTTGAATTTTATCTAGAACATTGCTACTATGCTTATCTGTTTTGAGTAGTTTATCTAGTGTTTGTGATTGTACATTTTCAATTTCTGTGAGTGTTTTAAACTCTTTTGCATTAGCTTCCATCATCTGCAAGGATGTTTTGTTTGTTTTAGCTATTTCTTCGTTAAGAGATTCTAGTTTTGAGGTTAGATTGTTTAGTTGTTTCTCTTGAGTATTTGAATATTCCTCATTTTTAAGTAAAATATTTTCTAGTGCTTGAAGCTCTTGTTTGTTTGCATCAATCATTTGAATTGAGTTGTTATTTGCTTGAGCAATTTGTTCGTTTACAGATTCTAGCTCTGTCGTGATTGTATTTAAGTGGTTTTGTGCTTCATTTGCATTTTTCTCACCTGTGCCAAGTAAATCTTTTAAACTTTCGTTTTGATTTTTCCCAACCTCAATAATGTTCTCTAGGGGTTTGATTGTCTCACCTAACATCTCTAAAGATTTGCCATGTGCTTGAGTCATTTGCTCTTTAAATGAGTCAATTTTAGAAGTTATCTCTGATAAATGTTCTTCTTGTTTTAAGCTTTGCATTTGTGATTCAAGTAAAGTTTGACGGATATCTTGTGAGCTTTTTGCATTATCTTTCATTATTTCAGATTGTTCTGTTTGTATCTCTTTTAAGGAGTTTAGGCTTTGTGTTTCATTTTGTAAAGTTTGAGATAGTGATGTAAGTGACGCAGTGATACCTTGAAAATGTTCTTTAGAGTTTTCGTTGTCTAACTCTAGCTCTTTGTGGATGCTTTGTAGTGCCTCATACTCTATATCTAGTTTAGAGCTTGAATCTTTAATTAGTAAGATTAACTGCTTTAGAAAATCTTCATTTATTTCTTGATTTTGTTTATTATCAAGTTGAATATCAAATAGCAGTTTTTGTTTTTCTATGAGCTGCGTATCAATTGCTCGCAATATTGTAACAATTGAATTTGTTTGCTCTTTGAGCTCGTCAGATGAGTGTTCAGATATATTTTGAAGCTTTTGTGATAGTACCTCTTGAGTTATTTGCAGGGAAGACTCTATTCTATCTATTAAAGTAAGTATAGATTCTTTTTGTGAGGCTATTAGTTGTTTGTGATTGGAACTGATAGTGTTTTGCAGAGCATCAAATTGCTGAATGGCAAGTTTAGTTGAATTTTGTGCATTTGTATCGATATTTTTAAGAGATTTATTAATATCCTCAAATAGGGTAACACTTATCTCATGTTCATCTCTCGCAGCCTGAATAGAAGCAATAGTGGCAGAATTTAATCTCTCGTTGGTTTGAGACATTTTTGACATTTCGTTTGATAAGGTAGAGATGTTGTCTATAAAGACTTCCATAAAAGATGCTTTGTGATCTGGCATATCACTCACTTCTGTGCCTATAGAAGTTGTCGATGTTATTCCCCCAGTATTAATGATACGACCTTTTAGCCAATCTTCAACACCCTCTACTAGTGTTTCTTGGTTTTTGTTTAATATATAGCCCATAAGACCAAGGATAATAGCAGCTATAACACCAAATAGTGAAGATCCGAACCCAACAGCCATACCACCAAGAGGACCAGAAAAGTCTGATATAACTTTTGCTAAGTCAATATCGCCAGATAGAGATAAAATAATTCTACCCATGTCATCAATTGCGATAAGAAGTCCAGAGAATGTACCCAAGAGACCAATCATCAAAACAGTACCGATAAAATAATTTGTATATCTGTTTTGGTGTGAAAATTTTTCTTCAATCCACTCAATAACATCACGAGACTCTTCAGTTGTAAAAAGCAGTACACCTTTTTCTGCACGAGCATAAAACATATGAGCAATATTTGCTGGCATAATTTTATCTATATCTTGTAGGTAAAATGCAAGATTATCTTTTTTATATGCCAAAATACCAAATGTTCCAGCTAGCATCACAAGGTTAATAGCTGCTTTCATAACCATAATAATACCAATAGTAAGCAGTGTTAAAACTGCAAGATTAAATGTTAGTGTAGCAAAGAAAAATACAGATATTGCTTCTATATTGGAGTGAACTAAAAAGTAAATAAATAGCCATAAAACCATATATGACTTCATTATTTTTAAGCGTTTCATACTAGCTGACTCCCTCTTAGAACATAAATAAGATTAGTGATATAACAAGACCCAGAGCTACCATAGTAACTGATTTAATCATATCTTCTGTAATCTTTACAAAGGAATTAGCATTGGCAGCACTTTGACCTATGAAAAACATTCCAATTTCTCTACCATTCAAATCGTAAGTTTCACTATAGGTTGTGTAGAAATTTTTATTGTTATTATATTTTTTTTCTCTAAAACTTTCAACATCTAATTTTTGAAGATTTGTATAAAACTTTGAATCATAGTTATGAAATGCCACTTTATATTGTTCGTCAATATCAGTATAGGTATCTGTTTTGTGTTTTATATCTAAAAATACTAATTGATTTTTGTTTAAAATAAAAATGAACTCTTTGCCAATACGCTCAAAATCTTCTTTAAGAGCATGAATACTTTGAGAGACCTCTATGGCTCCAATAGTGTCATTTTTATCTACAACGGGTGTAATAGAGATTAAGCGAACCCCATCTTTATTTACTGCTATACCTGTAATATTTTGCTTAGATGACATTACTAAATCTGCATATTCCTGATTTTCAGATATAGAAGCTTGATAATCAAGTGCATAATATTTAATACTTAGAGGGCTTATGTTTATTTTATCATTTATATTTTGAGATGTTTTGTTAAGTAGTGCTACTAAGGTTTCATCTTCTTGTTGGTTAATATGTGTGATAATTTTTGGTTCAATTGCTAAGATATTACCAACTGAAAGTAGAGAATCATAACGAGATGTAATGAAGCCATCAAGTAAACTTGTATCAAGACGGTGTTGTTCTAAAAATGTTTTCTTTGCAACATCGCTTGTCATCATGTTTATAAATAGCATAGATATTAAAACACCAGCAGCCGAACCAAAACTTAAAATACTAAACCATAACCATTTTTTTCTTTTTAAAAAAGCTGTTAAAGACTGAAAAAATTTGATAAAACTGAACATATATAACCTTAATTGAAAGATGCCAAACTATTGAAATTGTAGCAAAAATTATTCCATTTGTTATGTTATAACAATAAAATATCCTATTTTAAGGAAATTCCAGTAAAATACCATTGTAAATTAATACAAAGGTTTATTGAAGATGGAAAGAGTACTTAAAGATAGTGACTTTATTGTATCTAAAACAGATTTAAAGGGAAAAATAGTTTATGGCAATGAGATTTTCATTGAGATGTCTGGCTATTTGGAAAAAGAGATTTTAGGAAAACCTCATAATATTTTAAGACATAAGGATATGCCGAAAATTATTTTTAAACTTTTGTGGGATAGAATAAAAAATAAAGAAGAGATTTTTGCTTTTGTTAAAAATAGAACAAAAAATGATGACTATTATTGGGTTATAGCAAATGTAACTGCTTCGCTAGATTCAAGAGATAATATACTTGGATATTTTTCAGTTAGAAGGAAGCCATCGACGCAAGCAATAGATGTTATAGAAGATTTATATAAAAAACTACTAGATGCTGAAAAACAGGGTGGCATAACAAAATCAGAAGAACTACTAAATTCAATACTAAATGAAAAGGGGATGGACTATGACGAATTTATCACATCTATTTCGTAACTATCAAGCACTTTACTCTCTAGTAATTGCAGCAATAGCCTCAGTTGTATTTTTATTTATGGGTGAGTATATAATTGCATTGGTTCTTATTGTACTATTGTTGCCAATCTTATCTGTACCATCAAATACAACTCAAAATTCAAAGCTTTTAGAAGAGTTTAGTAGCTTGATTGATGATATGTCAAAAGGGCTATTTGAAAAAAGAGTTACAAATATAGATAGTAGCGATCCTTTGTCTAAATTAGCATGGAAAATAAATAATACACTAGACCAGCTAGAGACATTTATGCGAGAAGCTTCAACAAGTATAGAGAAAGCTACTAAGGGGATACCGCGTCAAGCTCAGACAAAGGGTTTGTATGGAGCTTTTAGTGATAATCTTAAAAAAATAAACCTTGGTGTAAGCTCAGTTTATGAGGGCATTGCTATGAAAAATAAGGGGGAGCTCTCTTCTAAATTTCACTCCTTAGGTGGTGGAATGGCAAAAAGCTTAGAAGTTATTCAAGAAGACTTGAAATCAAATAGTGAGAAAATTGACAAAATTTTAGATGATTCTATATCTATACTGAATGAAGCAGATGAAGGATTAACGAGTGTATCTGATGTTAATGAACAGTTTTCCGGTTTAAGTGAGTTTATTGAAAACTCTTCATCAGCGGTAAACAGCTTAGCTGAAAGCTCACAAGAGATATCCTCTGTAGTGAGTCTTATTAAAGATATTGCTGATCAAACAAACCTACTTGCTTTAAATGCTGCTATAGAAGCGGCAAGAGCAGGTGAGCACGGGCGAGGTTTCGCTGTAGTTGCAGATGAGGTTAGAAAACTAGCAGAGAGAACAACAAAGGCAACTCAAGAGATCTCTATAACTATCCAAACATTACAGCAAGAGACAATGACAATACAAGACAACTCAATTCAGATGAGTGATATTGCAAACACAACAAGTAAGCATCTAGAGAGTGTATCTAGTTTGTTTAAATCATTTAGCAAATCAGCTTCTCAAAATGCACAACTTTCGGAACTTATAAATAACAAAATATTTATTACATTAGTGAAAGTTGACCACATACTTTTTAAATCTAGTGCTTACTCTGCAATTATTAACAATATAGATATTCAAGTAAGTGATCATAAGAATTGTCGTTTTGGAAAATGGTATTTAAATGAAGCAACTCAAAGCTTTTCAAGTATGCCAAGCTATCAAAAGATAGATATACCACATGCATCAGTGCATGATAATGTTTACAAAAACATGGAGTTTGTTAAAAACAATACTGTTTATAAAGATAGTTCTAAGGAGCAAATAATTAATAACTTTGAAAATATGGAAAAAGATAGCGATAAATTATTTGAATTATTAGACTCTTTAGTTTATGAAAAATACTCTAACAAAGCAAAGTGATAAACTTTTGCTTTGCTTCAAAGGCTTCTTAGTATCTTACTAGCACATAAATGGCCACTTGCCCAGGCATATGCAAAGTTAAAACCACCTCGTCGCCCTAGAACATCTACAACTTCACCACAAAAATAGAGATTTTTTTGTTTTAAAGACTCCATTGTTTTTGAATTTATCTCATTAGTATCCACTCCACCACCACTAACTTCAGCATGTCGGAACCCATGTGTATTTACAACTTCAAATCTCCAGTTTACTATAGAATTTGCAATTTTTTTAGATAATTTTGTGTTGACATTTTTAGCTAATAGCTTAGGTGAAATATCAATACTTGTAAGTAAAGTATTTGCAATTTTAATAGGGAGTATCCCTATTAAAATATCTAATAAAGTAAACTCTTTATGTAAAGCAGAGAGTTTAATTATGTGTGAAGAAAGTTTTTGAGAGCTAAAATTGGGAAGAAGATTTATGGATAAATCAACATTTTCATAGTTCATCAAGGCAACACTAGCTCTCTGAGAGATGTCAAGAATAGCAAAACCAGAGACACCATAACTTGTAAAAAGTATATCACCTTTTGTAATCATATCTTGTTTGTGATTTATAAGTAGTGTAACTTCACCCTCTATTTTTGTTCCTGACATTTTAGAATGTATGTTTGAGTTTAGATGTAGTTGAACAAGTGATGGGTATGGAGGAATGATGTTGTGAGAAAATTTTTTAGCAAAAATATATCCATCATCACAACCACCAAGATGAGAAGCTGCTTGTGAGCCTGTAGCAACTACTACAGAATGAAAGTTTGTGTATATAGTTTTTTGTGTAATTAATGAAAATAAATCATTATATTCTATATCCAAAACTTTTGTATTAGTGTGAAATATCACACCGAGATTTTTGGCATACTCTACTAAAAGCATAGCAACTGATTTTGCTTCATTGCTTTGTGGATACGCTCTGCCATCCTCTTTGACATTAAGTAAAAGCCCTATGCTTGTAGTAAATTCTTCAAAATCTTTAAATCCAAAACTATTGAGTGCAAAGGCAACAAAAGAGGGGTTGTTTGAGAAATAATCATTGCTACTTAAGTTCTTATTTGAAATGTTACAACGACCGTTGCCAGATACTAAAATTTTTTTTGCACATTTATCATTTTGTTCAAATATTTCCACTTTTAAAGAGGCTTTTGCACAAATAATTGCACACATAAGTCCAGATGCTCCAGCACCAATTATTGCTATTTTATTCATAAATAAAATTTTATCTAAAAAGCTCTTTAGATGAAGTAAATATTTCGGGCTGTTAGAGGCACTCTTTATTTAAAGAGTTACTATTTTTGCGCCATAACCACCAAGATATTGTGGTGCATCATCAAATTTTTTAACACTTGGATGTGCGATTAAGAAGTTTTTGACTGCAAATGATAATTTTCCCGTACCAATTCCATGGTAGATGATAATCTCATCCCAACCAGCTATAAGTGCATCTGAAATAAACTTATCAAGTACTTCTATCGCTTCATCAGCTCGCATTCCGTGCAAGTCACACTTCAGTCCAGCGCGTTTTTCAACATTTACTTTTACATTTGTAGTGGGATTTGCTTTAATGATTTGTGTGGGTTTTAAATGAGAAGTTTTCACACGAATTCTCATCCCCTCAACTTCTATAGTAGCCTCTTTTTTACTCTTCATAGAGATTATAGTGCCTTTTTTACTATGGTATTTAACACTGTCTCCAATCTTGAAATTAATATGCTCTGGTTTAGGCTCTTTACTTGCTTCAGGCAGTTTTTTATTTGCTTTATTCATAGCTCTATGGATTGAAGCACTATCACCCTCTCTAGCTGCTTTTTTTGCTTCATTTATTGCTACCTCATAACTTCTTTTGAGTGCATTTTTTTGCTCTTGTAGTTCAGCAAATAATTTTTCTTTTTGCTCTTTTAAATATAACTCTTTTTGTTTTAATTCTTCAAGTTTTTCATCAACTTTTTTATGTTTTTGTTTGAGTTCACGCTCGAGTTGAGAACCTCTTTCAATGAGAAGATTTAACTTCTCACTGTTATCCCCGTAAACATTCTTTGCTTCACTTACTATTTTATTGGATATACCATATCTACTAGCTGTTTCAAAAGCGTAACTCTTACCAATGATACCTTGCATAAACTCATAGGTAGGGACTCTTAACTCTTCATTGTATAGAGCAGCCATTAACTCAACATCATCTCTATCTGCCATCAATGCTGCAAGGCGTTTATGGTGAGTAGTTACTATAATCTTTTGATTTTTTTGTACAAGCTCTTCAAGCATAACTTTAAAAAGAGCCGCAGCTTCATCACTGTCAGTTCCTAGCTCTATCTCATCTACACCAACAAGAGCTGATTTATAAGTAAAGATATGTGAGAACTCTTGCATCCGACCTGCAAAAGTGGAGATGTCGTTTTTTACATTTTGGGGATCATCTATAATAGCGAGTACATTTTTAAATGAGCCAATATGTGACTTACTCTCATTTAAACCCATAGGTATAATATATTTTGCCATAAATGCAGATGCCAGGATAGATTTTAACAACATCGTTTTACCACCAGCATTTACACCGGTAATCATCAGTATATTTTTACTAAAGTCAACATTTATCGGCTTTGCTTTATGAAGGGCTGGATGTATAAAGTTGCTGAGGATTATTTTAGAATCATTTTTTGATTTGATAAGTTGCAAGTTTTTACTCTTTGCAAAAAGAACTCTCGCTTGATAATTATCAAATCTAGCAAATTCCTTGTCTATAAAACCGATAAATGACTGTAGTTCAGCTAGTTTTGCAGAAAAGGATTTAGCATAAGAGTAGAAAATAGTTTCTCTTTCTTGTTCTATATAGCGTATCTTCTCTTTAGCCTTTAAAATACTGTCTGGTGATACATAAAAGAATCCACCACTACTTCTAGCTATTACAGCTCCACGAAGAACATGGTTAAAACCACCACGAACTAAAAGACACTCCTCATCATTAACAAAATGTATCTGTGTATCTACTAAATAGCCAGAAAGTTTTGAGCTTGACATGAGTCTTTTTAATGAGCCACTCATCTCATTTTTATACTCTTTTATTCTTGCACTTAGACCAAAAAGAGTCTCATCGAGAGTTTCATTAAATCGACCATCCTCTAAAAAGTATTCTTCAATCTCTAAAAATTTATCATCAATTATAAACTTATTCATCCAATCGCCGATGATTCCATCAATTTCACGATTTTTAAAGTATCTGAAGTATCTTACAACTTTTATAATTTCAAAAATTTGTTCAAAGTTTAATACACCTCTTTTTTTTAAATGTGCCTTAATAGTACCAAAGTTAGCAGTTTTAGGAGGTGCTTTAAATTCGATTTTGTCAAGCGCCTTGATATAACGAAAGTGTAGTTCTTGATCACCTTCAATAAAAAGGGAACTCTCACGCGCAAAAAAGTTTTCAAATTGTTCTATGTGTTCATTTAAGTCAAGTTGATTTATTAATATGTTTAGTTTAGAAGTTTTATCTGTTTTCATATGATGTATGCAAAGTTATTATTTTATAGATATTAGTGTACTCTACTTACAAGTAGAAACACTAATCATTTGACCATAATTTGGAGTATTTTTCTTCCCTATGAAAGTATATGTACCAATACTAAGTGTATAGTTGGTGTTGTTTACATCCACTCCATTGCATTGTACTGTTTTGTTTTGATTAAATTTCATTGCTACATTAAGCATGTTGTCTCTTTGTGCGTAAGCATAACTATTGTATGTAATAGCTCCAGCAATAATTGCAAGTACGATAGCGGTTATGCCAGCTTTTTGAGATGTTTTTAAGTCTGTAAAGTAGTGAAGTGCTAGAAAGAAAAGCCCTACAACTACTAGTCCAATAATATATGCCATTAAGCTGTTCCTCTAATTTGATATGTGATATCTCCAGCACCAAATCCGATGATGAGACCTTTGTCTAAAGTTTTTAAATCTTTTTTGTCTTTTATAACGGTGATAGAGTTATTTGCCCTTTTTATTGTATCTGCCATAGTGAGATTATACCCTTTAAATTTCTCTTTAAAGTTAATCTCACGAATTGTTTCACCAGCAGGCCAAACAGGAAGTATAATAAGCTCTTCTGCTCCCTCAAAACACTTTATAAATGCTTCAAGATTATCAATAGTACGAGAATACTTATGAGGCTGCCAAATAGCTGTAATCTTATCAAAACCTTTTAGGTTTGCATACTCTTTGACCGATTCAAATGTTGCTTTGATTTCAGTTGGATGGTGACCATAATCATCAATAATGACACTTCCGTTTTCAGATCCAACAATATCAAAGCGTTTTTTGATACCTTTGAATGTAAGTAAATTGGTTCTAATAGCTTCAATATCCATAGATTCATGTGCAGCTAAAATTGCTAAAGAGGCATCAATAGCGATGTGTCTTCCAAATCCCCATACATCAAATGAGCCGAAATTTTTGAGCTTAAAACGAGTATGTGGCTCATCATTTATAAGCACAAATTCCATATTTGAAATATCTTCACTTGGATACAGCCAAATAGCATCAATAGTGTCTTTTAAGGTGCTTAAAAATTGGTCTTCAGCATTGAGAACACGAATTTTAGCTGATTTTATAAAAGTACGATAAGAATCATAAAATCTTTCAAAATTATAGTCATAATATTCCATATGTTCAGGTTCAGCATTGATTACTAATGCACAGTATGGATTAGAATTTATAAAGCTTCCATCACTTTCATCCGCTTCAAATAGCATAACATCTGTTTTATCGTTATATCTTACATTTGAGCCAAATGCTTTTGATTCAGCACCTATAATAGCTGAACCACTCATGATAGCAGTTAGTATTGCAGTGGTAGTACTTTTTCCATGTGCACCCGCAACAGAATACACTTTTGAGTCGTGAAGAATTTGAGGGAGTGCTTCACGACGAGCGAGAACTTCAATCCCTTTAGCTTTAGCTGCTACAACTTCAGGATTTTCTGGGCTGATGATAGCAGAGTGGATTATGAGGTCTTGGTTTGTAATAGCACTTTGAGAATGAGGAACGGTTACTTTTATCCCTAAGTCACATAAATTTTTAGTGATGCTTGTGTCAGATATATCTGATCCACTCACCTCATGACCTTTAAAGTGCATATATTGTGCCAGTCCTGAGATACCAATGCCACCAATTCCAATAAAATGAATTTTCATACTATTACTCCCCACCATTTTGGGATTTATTTAGCAATTTTTGTGCCTCTTTAGAAAAACAACTTATATAAAAAGTACCAGCACTCTGAGTTGCGTCAACATCTGCTATTTTAGATATAAAATCATCTAGAGTGAGATTTTCTGAAGAAGCGATCCAGTGAAGCTTTAGTGCTGATGAGAATTTTTCATCATTTGTAAGTCCGCTTAGCACTTCAAATAGTGCGCTTGCATCTGCAATTTGTCCTGCACTATAGTGCTCTATTGCGTATTCGTAAAGAGCACGAGTTGTTGCAAAATCTTGAATTTCATTCATATCCATAACTCTATGTGTTTCTAAGGTTTCAGTTAATTTTTCTAGTGCTAAATCAAGTATATTTGCATAAAAACCGTGAAGTGTCTCTTCATCAAATATCTCATGAGCTCGTTGTTCTAGTACATAAAGTGAGGCTATATCAGAATTTTCTTGAGCTTTTAATACTTCTTCTTTTAACTCGTCAGCTTTATCCATTTAAACACTCCTTGATTCTTAATAATGCATTTTTTGTTTTTTCTTCGTCTTCAACTAAGGCGATACGGATAAAACCTTTTCCTGGATTTATTCCATTTTTATCATCTCTTGCTAAGTATTCACCAGGAAGTACCTTTACATTATACTCTTTATAAAGTTTTTGAGTAAATTCTATAGCATTTTGAACTTTTAACCAGATATAAAAAGTAGCTTCTGGAATTTTTATACCAAGTATCTCATGAGCTAATTCAAAGTTTCTTTTATAAACTTTTCTTGAAATTGCAACATGTTCTTCATCTAACCATGCAGCTGCAGCTGCACTTTGAAGGGGAAGAGGGGAAGCACATCCAACATAGGTTCTGTATTTTAGATATTCTTTTAAAATTACTGCATCACCAGCAATGAAACCAGAACGAAGGCCTGGAGCAGATGAACGCTTAGAGATAGAATTAATCACTAAAATATTTTCAAATGTAGTATTTCCAACATGGAGAGAAGCTTCAAGAAGAGAAGGGATAGGCTTATCTGTATAAATCTCACTGTAACACTCATCATTGAGTAAAACAAAATCATGCTTTAAAGCTAAGTAAACCCATTCTCCAAGCTCTTCTATGCTCAAAACAGATGATGTGGGATTATTTGGAAAGTTTAATATTACTAAGTCACATTCGCTTAATTCATCTTCATGAATCGTAGGTTTAAAGTTATTAGCCTCATCAAGATTTAGGTGAATTATTTTTGCTCTTGATGCTATAGCAGCACCCTCATAAATTTGGTAAAAGGGATTTGTAAAAGCGATTGTTGGATTTTTTGTATCAAAAAGTAAAAACTGAGGAAAATTAAAAAGCACTTCACGAGTACCAAAAGTAGGGATGATTTGCTCATCATTCAGTTTTATATTGAAGCGATTTGAAACAAATTTACGCTGCGCTTCTCTTAGAGTTGCTTCACCTGAAGTTTTAGGATATTTTTTGAGTAAGGCTGAGTTTTCACATAGGGTTTTTTGTATAAAGTCTGGTGTTTCAAATTGGGGTTCACCTATAGTTAAAACAGCCGCTTGATATTTTGTAGTTGGTGTGATATTTTTTAGTAAATTGTTTAGTTTTTCAAATGGATATGGTTCAAAATTCATAGTTTTAAGTAGTGTCCTTATAAAATCGTGATATTATATCTAAAATTTCATTGTATATTATTAGGTGATTTGTTATGAAAATATTTATTACAATATTATTGATTTTAATTTTAGCTTTAAGTCTTAGTTTCGCTCTTGATGAAAGTGCAATGCTATTGCACGACAAAGCTTTCGAGAGGGCTATGGTTGCTTTTGGTTTAGCAAAAGGGTTGAATGCTGTTATCTCTCTTATTCAAGGGACTGAACTCTCTTTTGCCCCAGTTGGAATAGGCTTAAACTTTAGCATTGGAGAGGTCTTAGACCCTTTTAACGATATGGTTGAGCGATTTTCATGGGTGATGCTTGCAGCTTCCATATCTTTAGGTGTTCAAAAGCTTCTTTTGGTTTTAAGTTCAAAAATTTTCTTACAAGTTGTTTTTACTGTAAGTATAGGTGTTTCTCTCATTTTTATTTGGATGAAAAAGTTACATAATAGCAGTTTTTTTGTTTTTAGTATGAAAATATTGTTGCTTCTTATAGTTCTTAGGTTTGGAGCGATACTCTCTGTTTACACATCTGAGCTTCTCTATGATGAGGTGCTTTATGAAGAGTATGAAGCATCAAGCGCAGTGTTAGAGAAGACTAAAAGCAATCTTGACAATATACATACAAAAAATAAAAATATAATGAATTCAAAAAAAGAGAGCGCTTGGTATCAGTTGGATGTTACATCAAAGTATAATGATATTAAAGAGCAGTTAAACCTCTCAGCAAAACTTGAGGCAATTTCTCAAAGTATAGAGGATGCATCAAGAAAAATAATTACGCTTATTACTATATTTGTCATACAAAGTATAGTGATGCCGCTACTATTTTTATGGTTTTTTATTGTTAGTATAAAATTGATTTTTAGAATTAAACTAGAAAATGAAAGAGTAGCCTTATTTCTAAAATAGTTATAAGGCTTTTAGTATGCTATGCTTTAGGAAGTCCAAATTTCTGAGTGATCATCTCACCCTCATCATTGAAAAACAGATAATAAAGCATATCTTTTTTAACACTCAGACCTGCTAAATATCTTAGTGCTAAATTTGCTTGAAGTGAAGCTATATGCATAACAATAGGAGCTGCAATTCCTGCAGGTGTTTTTTGTATGATTTTAAAAGCATCTGTAAAAGATGATTCGTTAATAAAACATACTTGACCATGAAAAGCTTCAACACTTCCATATAACCATGGCATATTTTTAACTTTTGCATACTCATTTATCTCTGCACGACTTGGTAAATTATCAGTAGCATCTATAATAAGGTCAACTTCAATATTCTTCTTTGAGAACTCTTTAAAGTTACACTCATGAGCTATAGCTTTTACATAGGGGCATCTTTCTTCTATAGTTTGAGCATTTATAACAGCTTTATTTTTACCCTCATCACCAACTTTAAAAGCAATTTGACGGTGGATGTTATGTAAACTTACTGCATCAAAGTCAATCATGTGAATTTCACCAATACCACTTGCACCAAGGGCAAATGCCAAAGAGGAACCAAGCCCACCTGAGCCAACAATAGCTATTTTTTTATCTTGTAGTAGAATTTGTGTTTCTTCGCCCCAAAGTTGTACTTGGCGGTGGAAATATTTCATCATAATTAAAGCCTTTATAAAAAAATAATTATATCATAAAATATTATGCTTAAACTCTTTTGTTTACTATATCCTTAAATCCCCAATTGCGACGCGCTTGAATCACTTCACTATGGCTCATATCTACAATCATAAGTTCCTCTTTGTTTCCTAAATGGGAAACAATATCTCCATTTGGAGAGGCTAAAATTGAGTCACCATAAAATTTCCAACTAAAATCTTTGTCTTTAAATTCGCCGATTCGGTTTGCTCTTAGTACATAACAATTGTGTGTAAATGCGCGAGTGACTATTATGTTTTTCCATCTTTGATAGGAATCAAATGTTGAAACACTCGGAACTAAAACAGCATCTACATTTTTAGTGTTTATATAACTCCAAAGTTGATCAAAATGAAGTTCAAAGCCACTCATAACAGCAAACTTAAACCCATCAACCTTGAAAATCATAGGAGACTCTAAAGCTTTGATTTCATTTGCAAAAAACTTCTCTTCATTCCAATGGGGATAATTTATAAGGATTTGTTGTTGATAATAAGATGTAGATGATGGAGAAAATTTGACTATTGTTTTGTAAGCCAAAGATTTTTTAACTATTACTAAAGGGGCAATTATTGTCATATTGTAAGTAGTTGATAGTTCTTTAAGAACTTTTATTTGGTGCTGGGCTTGTTCTTTTAACATACTTACTGACATGTTCTGTAGTTCTTTGAAAAAGGGATTTAAAACATATTCACCTAAAACTAAAACTTTGACATTTTTCGAATGAGCAATTCGAATATATTTAAACAGCCTTGTGCTACTAAGTCCCTGTGCACTGAGTTGTAATACAGCAGTACGCATTAAGAGGTTTTTATCTCATTAATCTTTATTTGAGCATCTTCGAGTATTTTTTGAGCTTGACTCAACTCTTTCATCCCTTTTTCATACGCTTTTACACTATCTTGAAGTGTTATTTCAGGATTCATAAGAGTTTCTAAAATATTTTTTGCATTGTGTAGTTTTGTTTCAAAATCTTCTTTAGCCATTGTAAGTACCTCTCCATAAATAACCCCAACTTCAGCGAAAAGCAAATAGCTCTAGTCCTGCAGAAATCTGCCTAGCACTAGAGCTATTTGCTTTTCGTCCGAAGGGAAGTTTAAAAAGAGAGCTACTACTTCGTTGAAAACTCTTGAAACTACCAGTAGTTCCTACGAGCTTTCGCCTTGTATTAGCCCTCTTTTTAAGCTTCTGAAGTTGGGGTTATTTATGGAGAGGTACTTAATACCTCTGTTATATAGTTTTCAAATTTTTCGAGCTCAACTAAAAAAGCATCATGTCCATAATCACTATCTATCTCTAAATAATTGTGATTTTTATTTTTGACCTCTTTTAAGACTCTATCTAACTCTTGCATTTCAGAACTTTTAAATAGTAAGTCATTGCTAAAGCTTACTAGATGTATCTCTGCTTGAATTTTTTTCATTGCATCTTTGAGTGAATCAAAACCACGCGCAAGATCAAAAATATTGATAGCTTTTGTGATGTAAAGATAAGTGAGTGGATCAAACCATTTTGTAAAATTATAGCCGTTGTATTCTAGGTATGATTCCACTTGAAATTTTCCAAAAAGCTCATAAAGTCCATCTGTTCTTTTATACTCTCTGCCAAATTTAGTGCTCATAGATTCATGAGATAAAAAGCTGATGTGTCCAGCCATTCTTCCAACTGCCATCCCTGAGAGACCTTGCTCTTTTATGATGCCACTATCATAATAGCCCTGTTTAAAATCAGGGTCTTTTAAAATTGACTCACTTGCGACTTTGTTAAATGCAATTGCCCATGGTTGGGTTGCATAGGTTGTAGCCATAGCTATGATTTTATTGGCAAAGTTAGGGTAGTGGATGGCAAACTGAAGAGCTTGCATCCCACCCATAGAACCTCCAACTATCGCATGAACACGATGGATGTCTAGTCTGTCAAAGAGGATTCGCTGTGCTTTTACCATATCTTTGATGGTTACAACTGGGAATTTGTAGCGATAAGGTTCGTGGTGTGGATGTTGTGGACTCATAGGTCCTGTGGAGCCAAAACAGCTTCCTATTACATTTGAGCATATTACAAAATATTTGTCAGTATCTATGGCTTTACCTGAACCTATAAGACCATCCCACCATCCAGCTTTATTTTCACCTTCGTAAGTTCCAGCACAGTGATGGGAACCAGTAAGTGCATGACAAATTACGACAACATTACTTTTGTCTTCGTTTAAGTTACCATAAGTTTCATAAGTGATATCATACGGTTCTAAAATACGCCCACTTTCTAAATATAGTGGATTTGTAAAGTGCACAGTATGTGTTTGTAAATTTAATGACAATTATTAGTACCTTCGAGAATAAACTATTTTTGTAATTTTAGCGAAAATGACTTAAAATATCTAATTTTCATGTATAACTACAGTTCCTGCTAAAAGGTCATGCAAACCTCGTTTATCTTTTCTAAATGCTACCATTAAAAAACCAATAAGAAATGCTAAAGTAGAAACTATATAGCCAAATGAACGAGTTAGAGCTTGAGTATTGTTCACATCTTTTAGTGTTTTAGCATCTACTATCTTGATGTGAACAAACTTTTTTCCAGGGGTAGCGCCCTTCCATCTTCTCCAAAAAACAACTGTTACAAGTAAAACTGAAAATTCAAAAAGAAGTTCCCATTTCAATGACATCTGAGGTTGGTTTGATAGTGCTTTATCTGCATTGCCACTCATCGCATACGCTATGTTTTGCTGGTATTTGGAAAAGTCAAACCAGTTGCCATCGCTTAGGAAGTAGATGACAATTGCAACTGGCAGAGCTAGAAAAAGGGTATCTAAAAATGAAGCAACAAAACGAGTCCAAAAACCTGCATATCTTACTTCATCTTTAATATTATTCATTATACATGGTAATTAGGCGCTTCTTGAGTGATGATAACATCGTGTACATGAGACTCTTTAAGTCCAGCACTTGTAATCTCAACAAATTCTGCTTTATCCCAGAACATCTCAATAGTTTCACTACCACAGTAACCCATAGATGCACGAAGTCCACCCATCATTTGGTGAACGATTCCTGCGATGCTTCCACGAAAAGGAACACGACCCTCAATCCCCTCAGGAACTAACTTGTCAGCAGCAGTTCCCTCTTGGAAATATCTGTCATTTGAGCCTTTTTGCATAGCACCAATACTACCCATACCACGGTATGATTTGTACTGACGACCTTGAAACATAATAGTCTCACCAGGAGACTCTTCAGTACCTGCTAGAAGTGAACCAGCCATAACACATGAAGCACCAACAGCTAACGCTTTAGCAATCTCTCCAGAGTATTTGATACCACCATCAGCGATAACAGGAACACCATGAGGTCTTGCAGCTTCAGCACACTCATCAATAGCAGAAATTTGAGGAACACCAACACCTGCAACTATCCTAGTTGTGCAGATACTACCAGGTCCAATTCCAACTTTTACACCATCTGCTCCAGCTTCTATAAGTGCTTCAACGGCTTCTTTAGTAGCAATATTACCAGCAATAACATCTACTTCCATAGTTTCTTTGATTTTTTTCACAGTATCAAGAATCCCTTTAGAATGGCCATGAGCAGAATCAAGAACTAAGACATCTACACCAGCATCCACAAGAGCTTTTGCACGATCAAATTGACCAACACCGATGGCAGCACCAACAACTAAGCGACCAAATGCATCTTTATTTGAGTTTGGATACTCAATACGCTTTTTAATATCTTTAATTGTAATTAGACCTTTTAAGAATCCTTCCTCATCAATAATTGGAAGTTTTTCTATCTTATTTTTATGCATGATATCTGCAGCTGAGTCAAGAGAGATACCTTTTGTTGCAGTGATAAGAGGCATCACAGTCATAGCTTCACTTGCTAGTTTTCTCATATCTTTTTCAAATCTCATATCACGATTTGTTAAAATTCCTAAAAGTTTATTGTGTCCATCAACTACTGGAACACCAGAGATTCTGTATTCGTTCATAAGCTTTTCAGCATCTGCTAAAGTTGCATCTGGATGAACAAAAATAGGATCAATTATAATTCCACTCTCACTTTTTTTAACTTTTTTAACTTGTTTGCATTGAGTTTCTATATCCATGTTTTTATGGATAATCCCTATCCCGCCAAGTCTTGCCATTGCAATAGCTGCTTTAAACTCTGTAACTGTATCCATAGCAGCAGAAACCATAGGTATTTTAAGAGTGATGTTGCGAGTGAGTTTACTCTCTAATGAAACCTCTTTTGGTAAAACTTCAGAATATTGTGGTACTAACAATACATCTTCAAATGTGAGAGCGCGTTTACGAATTTTCATGGTTATCCTTTGGTACTAAGAATATAATATGCTTATTTCTTTATAATTTTTCGATTATATCTTTTTTGTGGTTAAAAAAAGGTAAAGTGTTGGTAAATTTTAGTTTACAAGCCTTATAAAGCTTGTAACTCTGTGCTTTTTATAAGAAAGCTATTGGTGACTTTTTTGCTTGTTCCATCAGAAAAAATCTCTACTATTTTTAAATATAAGTCTTTGTTCTTATCAGCCATAGAGATAGCTCTAGTCCATCCACCTGAGAGTGTACTTGCATCTTTAAAGTAAGTTTTTATGGTTTTGTTTTCAACATAAAATTTAGTCTGAGATGAAAGTAAGAAGTATGTTTTATTAGCGCTTAGTGACATAGTAAAGGCTGGAGTAGTTGCTGTATAATTGTTCTCTAGTGCAAAAAGGGTTGTGTAGTCATCTGAGATTTTAAAAGGTTGCGCTAAGGTATTTGCTAGTTTCATCCCATTGTCTAAGGTATTTAAAACACTTTGACTCATTTTATCAAAGGCTTGTAGTGTTTTATTTATATCTTTATACATTTTAGATGTAGTATCATAAGTGTTTTGATCTACTTTGAGTGTAAGGTCGTTAATCTTCATAGCTGATACTTTAACTATCTCTGCATCTACAGAAATCTCATTTGCGGATGTGGTATCTGAATTGTCATCTTTAGAGCACCCACTAAAAAATATAGAAATGCTCAGTATATATAAAATTATTATTTTACTCATTATTTAGCCTTTTATTGCCAAGTTAACTTAACTCCGTTTGAGAGAGAAGATATTTGATTGTTTGCATCTATGCTTTTAACAGCTATATATACATCAGTGTTTGTTCCAGAAAAATTTACTACTTGATTCCAAGATGTACTAAGAGAAGCTGCTGAAACTATGTAAAGAGAGATAGTCGTTGCATCACTAAAAGTTGGTTCATTTGAAGCATAAAGTAAGTATGTAGTAGCTGAACTGGAGAGTTCAATAGTAGGTGGTGTAGTTTTACTCACACTAGAGCCATCAAGTGGACTTGTTAAAACGACACTATTTGTTGAACTGCTTGATGTTCCTAAATCTGCATTTCCTGTTAAAACAATGAGAGTGTTTGCAAGTAAAGTCTCTGTTGCAACAATTTTATCAGCCATTGTTCCAATTCTATCAGCCATTACCCCTATGTCATCAGAGAGCTTAGAAACTAAAACCTGTTGTCCTTCAACTGCAGTGGTTAGAGATGTAATACTCGTATTTACAGTGTCAACTGCATCACAAGTTGTAGTCTCAGCATATATGTTTGTAAGCAATAACATTGTTGTTATTGTAGATGTAAGTATTTTTTTCATTTTTGTAATTCCTTGTAAAATTTCAAGAATACTACAATATTATCAAATAAATATCAAATTATAATTATATCCCAAATAATTCCATAACATTTCTCACACCTCTAAATCCATAAAGTCTCATCTTTTTTTTGAGTCCAGAAGCACCTAAAAAGGCTAAAAAATTAGAGTTTACATATTTTGTGACTCCACTTGTAGTG
>Ga0256840_1000023_pt1 | contig 109887 bp, 104 predicted proteins | sample 355202metaG_FD_185969 | JGI IMG/M metagenome (GOLD analysis project Ga0256840, IMG submission 185969) | Hydrothermal vent microbial communities from Mid Atlantic Ridge, Atlantic Ocean - 355-202 | ecosystem: Environmental > Aquatic > Marine > Hydrothermal vents | place: Atlantic Ocean: Mid... | reverse complement strand
TACGCCCTTTACGCGGATTATGCTTAGTACTGACCCAGGGCATATTTAAAATTTTATTAAGCCGATTAAAAATTTCGGTCGCTTTTGCAAAATGGGTATGAACCAGTTCCGGCTTTATTCTTTTAAATTGAGAATAAAGTTCTAAATATAGAAAAGGGTTTCTCCTGCTGTCTTTTGCACCATACTCAATAATTTGTATCCGGTTATCGACCCGAGGAATAAAAAGCGCCCCTTTAGGCACCAATAACACTATTTCAATTGTTGTACAAAGTTCATTGATCAAGTCGACGTAAGTTTCACCCCGCCCAAGCCCTCTGGAAGCAATAAAATGGCAAACTTTCACATCAGCTCCCGGTAAACAGCCAAAGTTTTTTGCACCATGGTTGATAGAGTATATTCTGGGTTTAAGTTATTGCGAACCTTAGTGAACTCACCTTGTCGAACCAGTTGAATTTTCTCGGCAAGATCAACAAAATCCTGAGTATTAATCAAATAACCGTTCACTCCATCTTCAACGAGATTAGTCAGCCCATCATATGTTGTAGCAATTACAGGCGTGTCCATCGCAAAAGATTCAACGATAGTTCTGCCAATATTTCCCATCTTCAACGATGCATTAACCAAGACATCACTCAAAAAATAAATTTCTGCAATCTGTTTCTGACTTCCGGCAAATATTATTCGGTCTTCGACACCGTTTTCTTTTGCCAGTTTTTTCAAACTTTCAAGATAATCAAGTTTATCATCTCGGGCTCCTCCTACAATCAGTCCGACAATCGTAGGGATGGTTTCTTTAAGCTGTGCAATAGACTGGATAAAAGTTTCATAGTCTTTGAGCCAGGTGATTCTTCCTACGCTTGTTACAATAAATCGATCACATAATGAATATTGGTCTTTAAATTCCTTAATAAATTCGGCATCCACTCTATATGGGTCAAACTTATCCAGATCAACGCCTCTTTGTATCACTCTGATTTTACTCTCTTCTACAGCATAATTCTGAACAATATAATCTCTAACGACCTCGCTGACGGTGATAACTCTGTCGCCACGGGTCATTATCTCGCTGTATTTATTAACACTATTCAGCCCATGCACCGTTGTAATAAATGAAATTTTTATGGTTTTGTTTGCAAGGTAAACAAGCCAGGCGGGAACACGACTGCGAGCGTGAAGAATGTCTGGTGCAATTTTCTTTAGCAACTTCCTTAATTGATATATCCGCAATGGTGCAGTCAGTGGGTTCTTGCTACAGAGATCAAAACAGATATGCCTGCCACCATCAGTATCAATCTGTTCAGCCAGTTTTCCACCAGCACTGATGACAATACTGTCTATCCCACGCTTCACCATCTCACGGTTTAGTTCGACAGTCCCTCGTTCAACTCCTCCTTCATTCAATTCTGGGAGTAACTGAACAATCCTCACAACTGAACTCCGTGAAATACTTCCGTCAGATCAATTTTCATCGAAGCACATCCAACCTGATGAGTAAACACATGGAGGCATTGTTTCTCAGACAGAACTTTAAGGAATTGATTAAATTTACTTTTCACCGGTAAGTTTCCAGAAAGGGGCAAAACTTCAATACAACTTTGACCAAAACTGACCGCTTCACTGATCATTGAACTAGAATCGGCAGTCAGGAAAACATACTCACTATGTTGCAGATAATCAGGAATCGGATTTATTGGCTCCCGGGAGTAAAACACTGCCCGGTCATAATTGAATTCACGGAGCATCTTCTCAACAGTCTCTGGGGTACGTCTTGAAGTCGTCATCCACACTTTATGCTCGGGGAAAAGGTCAAAAATTTTGGTTATTTGCTCTCTTAACTGATCCACATTCATTTTAGAGTGTTGACTGTCTCCACCAATTATCAGTGCGATGTATTTTTCCCCAGTTTGTGGTACCACAATCCCCTGCGGCTCAACATAGGTCAAATTGATTGGGATGTTGACGACATTGGCAAGGGATGGAGGATCGTCGTGCTGTTGTGCAATGATCAGATCAAAATCGAGCCTGTAGCCTTTTGGCAACATAATGGCAACGGATTTGCGAGCCACGTGTTTTGCCAGGGTTCGGTTTGCATAGTAAGTCCCTGAACCGGCTGAGACAACTGCAGTATAATCATCCTGCAGAGTTTCTGTACTGAATAAAGAAGCGGAGTAAAACCCTAACCAATCAAGCAGATAGGATAATGCCTTTGCCCCGCGAAATTTAAAGCTGACGGGACTCAAATCAAAGTCATAGCCGAGATGTTTAGCAAAAGCAATCGACTGGTTGACATGGCCAGGCTTTCCATCACTCAAAATCAGGAGTCGCTTCTCTTTCACAGAATTATCTCAGCAAGATTCAGCTTCATCAATCAGCATAATCGGAATATCATCACGGACGGGATAACGCAATCGACACGCTTCACAGAGGATAAAGTCTCCTGCAGTAGCAATCTCAACTGGTTGCTTACATTGGGGACAGGCTAAAATTTCCAATAACTCAGAACGGACAGACATTTATTAACTCCATAAACGTTTGGTCAAATCGGCAAACAACCCAGTTGAGTTTTCAATTACGATATCCATCGGCACATAATAACAGGGTAATTCAAACATATCAGCCGCCAGTTTGACAGCATCTTTTTCAGTTGTGATCAGGGCATCAATATCAACTGTCGCTTGTTGTAACTGTTCTAAGGCTTGAGATTGATATTCAACGTGATCAGCAAAAGAGAGTTTTCGCTGCAGTGACAATCCCTCTTTCGCCAAAGAGAGAAAAAAGTTTTCAGGATTAGAAATCCCGGCAAAAGCCAGCAATTTAAGTTTTTTTAACTGATTGACAGGGAGCGACTCTCCGGTAAGATTCACTGCGCTATCAGATAGCTGATGGTGGCTGATATAGGGTTGAAATCCCATAAAATCAGAATAATGTTGACCTGCTGTCCGGGTCATAAGTAAGAAGTCGGCACGTTTCAAAGCTCGCGGAAATTCACGGAGATTCCCCGCTGGCAAAGGCCAGCCATTCCCCAGAGGATGAGTGGAATCAAGCAGAACAAGATCAACATCACGTTTAACTGCCCGGTGTTGAAACCCATCGTCAAGAATGATCAGATCAGCGATCTTTGATTCTTCCAAGGCTTTTATAGCGTTGATTCGCTTTCTTGAGATGATGACTGGACAATCGGGATTTCTTTTTGCCAGGAGATAGGGCTCATCTCCAGATTCAGCGGCAGTCATCAGAATTCCCTCTCCAGACGAAACAGTCCCGACATCACCGCCAAAACTCCCACCATAGCCACGACTGACAATAGCAGGACGTCTCCCCTGCTGTTGAAACTCTTTGACCAGCCAGTCGACAACAGGGGTCTTTCCTGTCCCGCCAGCAGAGAGGTTCCCGACAGAGACAATCGGCAAGATCGATCGATAGGAAGAAAATAGGTTGGAGTCATAACAAAAATTACGTAGCCAGCCAACCAGGCCATAGAGACAAGAGAATGGGAGGAGAAAAAGGATCAATAACGATTCTAAACTGTTTTTAGCGCCCTGGGACACAAGTCGACGATGAAAAGCTATCAGCCTATTCATTTAGCGCAAAACTTTAGAGATATGCCGCATGGTACGCTCGGTTGTCCCGGCATTTTCTGTAATTAAAGAACTGCCCGCCTCCCCCATTGCCCGGCAGCGAGCCGGGTCATTTAGCATAATAACACTCTGCCTTACCAGCTCCTGTTGATTTGTAACTTTTACTCCAGCGCCAGCTCGAATCAATTTTGCAGAAATTTCTTTAAAATTATGGACATACGATCCAAATATAACTGGTTTTGACAACAACGCCGCCTCTAAAAGATTATGTCCACCAATGGAAACCAGACTGCCACCAACAAAAACCAGATCAGCAACACTATAAAAATCAAGAACCTCACCCAGAGTATCGACAAGTAAAACTTCACCGGGAGAAAGCAGCTTATCGCCTTCCTGCAAAGAACTACGTAATCGGTACTTAAATCCAAACTCCTTCAGCAAAGACTGGATCTCCCGTTGCCGTTCTGGATGTCGTGGTATCAAAACCAACAACAGATCCCTGTCAATCTGCGCAGATATTTCCCGATAGGCATCCAATAGCTGTTTCTCTTCCCCGTCATGGGTACTTCCTGCTACCAGGATAGCAATCTGATCAGGCAATTTATATTGATTTTTTTTCTGTTGAATTTCCTCTCTGTTCATCTCGATGAGATCATGATCAAACTTGAGATTGCCAGTATTCTCAACCCGCCCATCCGGGGCACCCAGGGTAATAATACGCTCAGCGTCTGTTTGTGATTGCATACAGAAGGCGGAAAACTGTTCAAGTACCGGTTGCAGTAAAAAACGAGCCGCTCGATAGCGGGGAAAGGAACGATCAGATATTCGCCCGTTGACCAGAATCAGCGGAATATTAAGCTGGTGGGCAAGCCGGGTGAAATTTGGCCAAATTTCAGTTTCGACAATAATGATCAATTCGGGATTAACAGTGCTGAGAGCTTTACGCACAGTCCAGGAAAAATCGAAGGGGAAAAACAGGCAAAGATCCACGTCTTTATTATCCAGGGCGACCGCATGTCCGGTTTCAGTTACATTACTCACTAGAATCTGGAAATCAGGATATTTTGATCGAATTTGTTTTATTAAAGGAACGGCAGCTCGAGTCTCACCCACCGAAACAGCATGAATCCAGACAATCCGCCCCTTGCCAATAGCAGCTAATTGTTCTGGAGAATAATAACCTAATCGTTCTCTGATACCGCGACGACTTTTACCGTAGCGCAGTCCGCGAATCAAATAATACGGCACGAGAAATAATACCGAGAGTAAAAGGAGAAAGTTATATAGCAGATACACCATACGACTCCAAATGTGCTTCAGCCTGTTGTTGATTCTTTTGCATGGCTTTGATTATCCGCTTGCGGAACAGGTCAACCCCCTCCTGTTTGTCAAAATATACCGGTTCTCCAAAAGAATAGACCCCACGTCCGAACGGATATGGAAATAAAAAACGATCCCAGGAGTTAAACCGATGACCGCGACTGCAGACAAATGCCATTGGGACAACCGGACGACCACTCATCCGTGCCAACTGAACAACACCGTCCTTCAGCTCATGTCGGGGGCCTTTAGGGCCATCAGGAGTTAAAACGATATCGACTTTTTCCTGGCACAGATTCAACATTTCCTTAAAAGCGGCTCGCCCCCCTCGGGAGGATGACCCCCGAACCGTATCATGATTAAAGTACTGCATCGTTCGAGCGAGGAGTTCACCGTCCTTCGAAGAACTGACCAACAGCTTTGCATTATTGCCTGGATAGCCAAAAACCAATAATAAAAGTTGATCATGCCAGAATGGGATAATAACCTGCTCACCCCGCTCCCATATGTCGCGAAGATGGTTTTCTCCCAAAATTTCTTTTTTTAACGATAAACTAAGGACACGCATCATCCGCGACGCAATAAATGGGACAAAGGTCAACAGTAGTCGATCACCTAGTTTCATTAATTATTGATCCTCAAACTGGGCATCATAAAGGCGCTTATACAGTCCACCATGTTTAAGCAACTCCTGATGACTACCCGACTCTACAACTGCCCCTTTATCAAGAACAAGAATCCGATCTGCATGCATAATGGTGGAGAGACGATGGGCGATAACAAATGTGGTTCGATTTTTCATCAAATTTCCAAGAGCCTGCTGCACCATCGCTTCACTCTCAGTATCCAAGGCACTGGTTGCTTCATCCAGCATGAGGATAGGAGCATCACGCAATATTGCCCGGGCAATACAGATCCTCTGCCGTTGCCCACCCGAAAGACGTACACCGCGATCACCGATCTGTGTCTCGTAACCATCAGGCATCTGTTGGATAAATTCATCGGCATAAGCCTGAGTGGCAGCCAATTTCACCAGGGAGAAATCGGCATCAGGCTGTCCGTAGCGGATATTGTTGGCAATAGTATCGTTAAATAAAAATGTTTCTTGATCGACCAACGCCAGGCTTGCATGCAAACTTTTTTGGGTTAATCCACGGATATCATGACCATCAATTAAGATTTGTCCCTGTTGCGGATCATAAAAACGATTCAACAGACCTATAAACGTACTTTTCCCAGCTCCGCTTGATCCAACCAGAGCAATAATTTCACCCGGCTTTGCCTGAACAGAAAAATCATGGAGCACAGCCTCTTCATCATAGGAAAAATTGATATTTTTAAACTCGACATGCCCTCGACTGCGCGGCAAATCAATAGCATCTGGGGCATCTATAATTTGGCTCTGATTATCCAGCACTTCAAAAACCCGCTCTGCCGCTCCAACCGCCTGCTGGATAACATTATTGACCCGAGTCAAACGTTTCAGTGGAGTATACATCAACAGAATAGCTGCAAGAATTGAAAAAAGTTCCCCCTTGGTTATCTCTCCCAAAGCAACCTGATTCAATCCATACCAGAGGACAGCAGCAACTCCAAATGAGGTTAATAATTCCATGACAGGAGACGATGCTGCAGAATATTTGAAAGATTTCTTTATAAATTTGAAAAAGCCGGCGTTTTCTCGAATGAATTTTTGTTCTTCCTGCTCTTCAGTCGCAAAAGCCTTGATCACTTTGATCCCGGAGAAACTCTGCTCAAGGACACCAGTAACTGTCCCCATTGCATCCTGACCTCTACGGGAGAATTTTTTTATTTTTTTCCCGATCGCCGCTGCTGGCCAGGCAGATGCCGGAATAACAATGAAAGCCATCAGTGCCATTTTCCAATTGGCATAGAAAGCATATCCAGACAGGGCGATCAGAGTGAGAGTTTCACGCAGCAAAGTCACTAAAACGTCGGCAAAAGCTGCTTGCATAACATTGACATCATTTAAAATTCTGGAGATCAGGGAACCAGAAGAATTGGTGGTGAAAAAGCGCATTGAACGTTTGATAGCATGACCAAAAACCTGGTCACGGATATCTTGAATAGCATGTTGACCAGCAGTCCGAATGTTATATTCCTGGACATATCGGGAGATGCCTTTGAAAGCAGCCAGACCAACGACTAAAAAGGGGACAAGCCTTGCTAAATCCATATTTCCGGCGACAATCATGTCATCAACAAATGGCTTAACCAGATAGGCAATAACTGCATCGGAACCGGCCACTCCCAATGAGGCAACCATCGACAAGGCAATGATCCATTTATAAGGGATCGCGTATCTGACTATTCTCAAATAGATATTCTTTTGCTTATCATTTAACAGCACTAAATAACCTTTTCTATTCCATTATTTGAGCACATTTGTGCAGCGATATCACTGACACGGACAGAACAGCCTGACTCACCCAATTTTTGACGGACTTCTGCCAAAGCGCATTTCATTATTGCTATATACTCGCGGTCATCAAGAAGGCGTAAAATTTCACGACACATTTCTGTCGGCTTGGCATCATCCTGAATAAATTCCCGGACGATCCCACGCCCAGCAATTATGTTTGTTAAGCCAGCATATTCAATTTTAATTAACCTTCGGCCAATAGCATAGCTTAAGGGTGCAACTTTGTAGAGAATTGCCATGGGCGTACCGGTTAATGCCAGTTGGAGTGTCACCGTTCCTGATACGGTTAAAACAACATCACAGGCAGCGGCAACCTCATAAATATTCTCCATAACAATATGCACCGGCAGACCGGCAGCAGCAAATTTTTGCACCAAAAGATCTTGGGAGAGAGAAGGGGCAACTGGTACTAAAAATTTCAACCCGGGTTTCTCCTGATGTAAGAGAACGGCCGTTTCGATCAAACTCTCCAGAATATATTGCAGTTCACTATTACGGCTCCCCGGGAAGATACCAACAACCTGTTCTTCATCTTTCAATCCTAACTGATTACGCAAGAATCCCTGCGGTTGATTAGCAGCAAACTCATCCAGAAGTGGATTTCCAACATATTCAGCAATAACCCCGAGGGGCTCATATATTTCCGGCTCAAAAGGAAAAATCAATGCAAGGCGATCAACCCGTTCAGCAATAATTTTTGCGCGACTGCTGCGCCAGGCCCAGACTTTGGGACTGATATAGTAAAGTACTGGCACACCAGCAGCTTTGGCAACCTTGGCAAGACGCAGGTTAAAATCAGGAAAATCAATCAGAATCAACAGATCTGGGCGTTGATTGCCAAGTAACACCTTTTTCAGTTGCCGGAAGCGACTGATGATTTTTGGCAATTGTCGAACGACTTCGGTGATTCCCATAACGGCTAGTTCATCAGCAAGAAACAGTATTCGACACCCGGCTGATTCCATCTTCTTGCCACCAACACCAAAAAAACTTAACTGCGGCTGGCAATCTGCAGCTGCTTTGATCAAATTGCTGCCGTGGAGATCCCCTGAAGCTTCACCTGCGACAATCAGGATGTTACGGGACTGTTCGGTGCCAGTTTGCAACATAAAGTTTCTAAACCCCAAAAACAAAAGGCGAGAGCCTTACGGGTCTCGCAATTTTTGCTGCATAAAATATAAGCAGGACTCCAGCTAACGAGCCAGACCACGCTCACTTTTTTTCAAAAAATCGAGATAAGTTGCAACCTCTAACTTAGCAGGATCAAACTGTTCCTCTATCTCAGCAATTGCCTCTTCCAGCTTGAGATTAGAACGAAAAACCAGTTTATAAAGTTTTTTGATATTACTCAAAGCTTCGGTGGAAAAACCACGTCGTTTCAAGCCGGTCAGGTTCAATCCCACCACTTTTGCACGATCTCCCTGAACAATCGCGTAAGGAACCACATCCTGACCGATCATCGAGCCACCACTTGCCATCACGTGACAACCAACTCGAGCAAACTGGTGTACAGCACTCAACCCGCCCAGGATTGCGTAATCACCGATTTCAACATGACCCGCCAAAGTTGCTGCATTGGCGAGAATTACGTGATCTTTAACAAGACAGTCATGAGCCACATGGGCATAAGCCATAATCAGATTATCGTTTCCTACGGTCGTTATACCACCGCCATCTTCAGTTCCAAGATGGATCGTCACAAACTCACGAATCCGGTTGCGGTTGCCAATTTTTAAATATGAAACCTCCCCGGAAAATTTTAGATCCTGAGGGATTGCACCGACCGAAGCAAATTGAAAAATCTGGTTATCACACCCAATTTCTGTATGACCCTCAATGACAGCATGGGATCCGATCGTTGTTCCTGCACCAATTCTGACATGGTCCCCGATAACCGTATAAGGGCCAACCGTCACTGAGGAATCCAGCTCTGCACCGGGGGCTATGATTGCTGTCGAATGGATCATAGTTTTTTCTCCAATTTACTTCTCTGCAAAAGTCGCCATCAAGTTCGCCTCAGCAACCAAAGTATCAGCGACGTAGGCCTTGCAGCTGAACCGATAAATACCACGCCGTTTTGAGAGTAATTCCACCTCCAAGCGTAGAATATCACCAGGCACAACTGGTTTACGAAACCTGGCCTTATCAATGCCGACAAAGTAAGTCACCCGATCATCGCCGATTTTATCAATAACTGACACATAGGCACCACCAACCTGCGCCATAGCCTCAACAATTAATACCCCTGGCATAACGGGATGCTCCGGGAAGTGCCCCTGAAAAAAAGGCTCATTAATAGTCACATTTTTATAACCGTTAACCTTAACACCCTCTTCAACCTCTTCAATTCGATCAACCAGAAGAAAAGGATAACGATGTGGCAAAGTTTTCATAATCTGCTGAATATTCATGACAAGCATATCATTTCTCCTTTAGAAGCGCCTCGAGTTCCTCCAGACGCTTCTTCATTTTTTGCATATCCTTACGCATTTCCGGCAACTTTGGCAAAGTCATTGTCGCTCGTAGCCATTGTTTATGTGGCATCAGCGGCAACCCCGATAAAATTTGATTTGGAGCCACATCGCCAGTCGCCCCTCCCCTGCCACCAATCATTACATTGTCCCCTACTTTTAAATGGCCGGCAATAGCTGCCTGCCCCCCAAAAGTACAGTGGTTACCAATCGTCGTACTACCAGCGACACCACTCTGAGAAACCAGGATACAATCTTCGCCAACGACCACATTATGACCAATTTGGACTAAATTATCGAGCTTTGTACCACGGCGAATTCTCGTTTCACCAAGAACTGCCCGGTCAACGCAGCTGTTGGAGCCAATTTCTACATCATCCTCCAACACAACAATTCCCACCTGAGGAATTTTGTAATAACTGTCACCATCAGGAGCAAAACCAAAACCATCAGATCCAATGACCACAGCAGGTTGCAAAATAACCCGATCACCGATACGACAATTCTCACGCACAATCGATTGGGCATGCAGTAAACAGTCCTGACCAATAGTCACATCATCATAAATGACAACCCCGGGGTAAAGAGTTGAACCTGCACCAATAGTGACCCCTTCACCCACCACACAGCCAGGATAAATTGTCGCAGTTTTATCAATCACTGCAGAATCAGCTATCCAGGCACCCGGCATCACCCCCTTAATCGGTCGTTTCAAAACCTGCAGGAAGGTAAGAATTTTAGCAAATGCCAGATAAGGGTTTTTACATACGATCAGATCCATACCCGGGGCATCAACTCCGGGCGCAAGAATCACTGCTGATGCCTGACAATTATTGAGTTTTGCCAAATACTTGGGGTTGGCAACAAAGGTAATATCTCCCTGTTGAGCCTGGTCAATTGGCGCAACTTGAAAAATATCCAGATCGGCATCACCCTTCAGCTCACCACCGACCAAATCTGCTAACTGCTGCAATTTTGCCATGAAAAAAATCCTTTGACAACGAAGGCTCTCGCAAAACTCTTTAAAGTCCAGTGACCGTCATTCCCGCACAGGCGGGAATCCAGAGGTTTCCTGGGTTTGTCAAAAACTGAATCCCCATTTTCACGAGGATGACGACTTTTGTAAGAGGCCTAACGGTTCAATTTTTTAGCGAGATCAATGGGATTCTATTTACCTGCGTCATAGGCTTTTATGAGCTTATCGGTCAAATCAACAACATCGTCAGCAACGTAAATGATGCCCCCCTCACTCCTTTCGACGATCATTGTATAGCCACCATCCTTACCAAACCCCTGCAGAATCTCCGTCAGATCTTTAATAATCGCCTGGGTGCGTTTTGAATCTTCCTGTTGCAGTTTACGTTGCGCATCATTTTTAAATTTTTGTAGCTCCGCAACTCTCTTCTGATATTCTTTGATTTTTTCAGCCTTTGCACTTTCAGAAAGAAGGTCAGCCTGTTTTTCCAGTTCTCCCTTCAATTTCAAAAATTCACCTTGTTTTATCTTAAACTCAGTTTCAAACTCTGTTGCCTGGGCAGCAATATCAGCTTTTGCTTGTGCCCCGGATTTGGAAAGATTCAACGCTTTTTGTAGATCAACATAGGCAATTTTTGTTGCAGCAAAAGCAGGAACAGCAAATAAAAGTATGGCAACTAAAACGATAACAATTTTTCTCATGATTTTCTCCTGTAATGAAGCCTGTTAGAAGGCTTTTCCTATGGTAAATTCAAATATCGATTGTTTTTCATCATCCCGGGGAGACAAATTATATCCCCACTCAAAGCGCAATGGCCCCATCGGACTCTGCCAACGGATTCCTGCGCCAACACTGTTACGCATATCGGAGAAATACTGATCATCATCGATCCAGGCATTCCCGGTATCGTAGAACAGAACCCCTTTCAGACCAAGATCTTTATAAATTGGAAACAGATATTCGAAATTGAAATATCCCATTTTTTCACCACCGATAAAATCAGCCCCCACTTTCGGACCGACCTCCCGATTTTCAAATCCCCGCATAGTTCTGATTCCACCCAGGAAAAACTTTTCCGTGATTGATACATCCTCATCGTTGGTTGAAACAACATAACCTACTTCACCATGAATCGAAAAAACCGTCCCCCAGAACAACGGAAAGAACTGGCGATGATCTACAGTAGATTTGACAAAATCCTCCGTACCACCTAACCCGGCATACTCCAGACTCAACCTGGTAATACCACCACGACTTGGATCTTGATAAAAATCAGTCGTATTGCGAATCCATTCTGTTGTGATTGAAGATAGAGTTGATTGTCCTACCTGTTCCTTAACCCAGAGGCTTGCAATGTCAGAAACGTTCAGAATCTCCTGTTGTTCATAACGATAAGTCAGAAAAGCCTTTGAATTCCTGGTCACCGGATGACCGGCACGAATTGATCCGCCGGTGCGGTGCTCATCGTAATCGTCATACTCCCTTTCCGACTTATAAATTTCGCCACCCAGGGTCCAGTCGGTATCAAGAAAATGTGGATCACTGATACCCAGAGAATAGGTTGTGCTGGTTGAACCAAACGAGCCACTTAAACTGAGACGAACCCCATAGCCCATAAAATTATCCTGGGAAAGTGACCCTTGAGCCATTAATTTGTCAGCTGAAGAGTAACCAAGGCCGATTGAAAAGGTACCGGTCGGTTTCTCGGCAACTTCGACATCAAGAATAGTTTTACCCTCTTTAGAGCCTGGTTTATTGGTCACATTGACTTCTTCAAAAAACCCCAGATTACGCACTCTGCGATTTGCATCCTTAATCCTTCTGGCACTATAAAGATCCCCTTCAAGAAGAGGTATCTCCCGGCGAATCACCTTGTCACGGGTTTTTGTATTACCACTGATTTCAATCCGTTCGACAAAAACCTGAATTCCCTGTTCGACTTCAAGATTCAGGTCAATCACATGGTGTTTTTTATCTTTATTCGTCAAGGGGGTAACGTTTGCGTAAGCATAGCCCTTGTCTGCATAGAGATCTGTCAGCGCCAGAATACTGTCACGCAATTCTGCGCGACTGAAAATATCACCAGGCTGTAGCTTGACCAGTGGCAACAATTTATCCTCTGGAAACATCAGATCACCGGAAACCTTGACTGTTCCAACGGTGTATAGTGGCCCCTCATCAATTTCAATTACAATATCCAGATATTTATCTTTAACCAGAGTCACTTGAGCCGGCTTGACTTTGACGTCTTGATACCCTTTGTCATGATAGGCCGCTTTGATTCTTTCAATATCCAGATCCATAGTGTCTTTAAGGTAGGCGCCCCGATCGGTGAGCCAAGAGAGAAACCAACGTTCCTTTGTTTCAATTTTCTTCATCAAATCTCTTTTTTTAAAAATCGTATTACCAACAAACTTGATATTACGAATAAGAACCTGTTTCCCCTCAACAATTTTAAAGGTGAGGGTTGCTTCATTCTTTGCATCAGTTTGCAATTCAGGTTTTATTTTTACCGCGTGATAACCATCCTCAATGTAGGCATTTTTAATTTCACGAATGCTTTCATCGACCTTAATCCGACTATAGATTGACGGGGTTCTCAACTTTACCAACGATCGCAGTTTTTCTTTGGAAAGTTCCTCGTTACCAGTAAATTCGATGCGGCGAATTAACGGGAGTTCGTGAACGACAAAAGTGAGAATTTTTGCCCCCTGAACTTCTGTCAATTCAGCAGAAATATCGTCAAAACGACCCAAAGCAAAGAGGCTGTGCATTGCCTGATCTACATCATCCTGGGAAATTGTGTCACCCGACTTAATAGCGACTGCTGCCAGAACTGAAGCTGTTTCAATCCGGCTATTCCCCTCAATCTGGATATCAGCCACCGTAAAATCCTGAGCAGTAGCAAATGTTGTTATCAATAAGAAGAAAAGTGTCAGTAGTAATTTCTTTAACATCTGCAACCCTCAGCATGGAAAAACAATAAAGTCACGATTATAGAAAATAGCATTAAGAACATCAATTTAAATTATCCCTGGCAAGAATTCCGTCTTCAATTTGCAGAGTTCGGTCGAGACTATTCGCCAAAGAAATATTATGGGTGACAATAACCATTGTCAGACCACGAATACGGTGCATCCGGTTGAGCAGCAACATAATTTCATCAGAGATACGGCTGTCCAGGTTTCCAGTCGGCTCATCTGCCAGCAACAGTCGCGGTTCTCGAATCAGAGCACGAGCAATTGCAACCCGCTGCTGTTCTCCACCTGACAGAGCTCCTGGTTTGTGAGTCAGCCGATGTTCCAGGCCAACTTCTGCTAAAATCTCAGCGGCTTTTTTTGCAGCAATAGCTCGCCTGTCACCACCAATCAGAAGAGGCATCATAACGTTTTCCAAAGCAGTAAATTCGGGTAGCAACTGATGGAACTGAAACACAAAACCAACGGTGCAATTACGAAAAGCATCAAGTTCAGCACCCCGCAACGCAAAAAGGCTCTTCCCCTCAAACAAGACTTCACCGGAAGTTGGATGATCCAACCCTCCGAGAATATGCATAAGCGTTGTCTTTCCAGCCCCGGATGTACCAACCACGGCAACTCGTTCTCCGGCGCATATTTTTAAATTGACGCCACGAAGAACGTTGATGATTCCACCCGGAGTCGTAAAACTCTTACCCAGCTCGGACACTTCAATCATCGCCTTCTCATTCATAGCGGAGAGCCTCGGTTGGATCCATCCGCGAAGCTCGCCAGGCCGGATAGATAGTCGCCAACAGGCAAATACTCATAGCCATCACCATGACAATAACCACATCACTGAAAACAATGTCTGAAGGGAAGTGCTCCATCCCGTAAACAGTCTGATCAAAAATCCGGATAGCAAAAGTCTTTTCAAGAAATTTAATTGCAGTATCGGCATAGGTTGCCAGAAAAACTCCCAATGCCGTCCCCAATCCAGTCCCCATGGTGCCAATAATTAAGCCTTCCATCATAAATATTTTCATAATACTGCGAGCATTGGCACCCATGGAACGTAGAATAGCAATATCACGATTTTTTTCCATCACCACCATAATCAAGGTTGTCGCGATATTGAAGGCTGCAACCAGGACAATAATACCCAGAATAATAAACAAACCTAACTTTTCCAATTTAAGAGCCGACAGAAAAGAGCCATAAATACTTTGCCAAGGGCGAATAACAGTCGGAAACTCAAACTGGGCACTCAGGGAATCGGCAACCTCAGGAGCTTGTTCATAACGATCAACTTCAAGCTCAACACCGCTGACAACCCCTTCCATATCAAAAAAGTGTTGTGCAACGGGCAGAGAAATATACGCGTAAAAACTGTCAACCAGGCTGCTCTGCTTTTCAAAAATAGCAACAACCCGAAACGGCTTCATTTTGGGGATCATCCCAAAGGGGGTCATGGTAAATAACGGGGGAATCACGTTGATAGAGTCGCCAACAGCCACACCAAGACTGCTCGCGGTATCGAGTCCGATAATAATTCCAGGTCGATCAGTTTTCGGATTAAAAAACTGCTCAGCAACTGGTTGTCCATCCAGGGTCATTAACGGTAGAGAAAAAATTCTATGTTCTGGTTCAATCCCCTTAACACTGACTGCTGATACATTTCCTTTGGAGAGCAGCATCGCTTCTTTAGAAACAAAGGGTGATGCCGAAATCACATGTGGAGTCTGTTTTGCCGCCGCTACCAACTCTTGTGGATTTTCAATCCCTTCACCAAAACGCTGGATTAATACATGCGGAACATTTCCCAGGATCTGCTTGCGTACACCATCGGTAAAACCACTCATCACCGCCAGAACCAGAATCAACGCCGCAACTCCAAGGGTCACCCCGGCAATCGAAATAAAAGATATAACTGAGATAAAGGTCTGCTTCCGCTTGGCACGCAGATAGCGGAGACTGATAAACCATTCGTAGGACATCGTTATCCGTCACAATTATTCGGCAAAAAACATCGGCTGGAAAGCATATAACTAGCTTATTTCAGGGCGTAATTGAGGAAACAAAATCACGTCACGGATCGATGCAGAATTGGTCAATAACATCACCAGACGATCGATTCCGATTCCCTCACCCGCCGTGGGCGGCAGCCCATATTCAAGAGCACGGATATAATCTTCATCCATGCCATGAGCCTCTTCGTCCCCCGCGGCTTTTTCCTCAAGTTGTTGAAGAAAACGTTCTTTTTGATCCAGGGGATTATTAAGTTCAGAGAAAGCGTTGGCGAGTTCGCGACCGACAATAAATAACTCAAACCGGTCAACCACATCAGGATTCTGGTCATTTTTACGTGACAATGGTGAGATTTCAGTTGGGTATTCGGTAATAAATGTTGGTTGCCACAGTTTTGGCTCAACCACCTCATCAAATATTTCTGCCAGCAACTTCCCGTGACCGATTCGGTTCTCTAATTCCAATCCAAGTGATTTGGCATAGGCAAATGATTGATCCCGATCTTCCAGAACCGCCATCTCAATAGCTCCATACTTGACAATGGATTCCTTCAGGGTGAGGCGATCCCACGGTGGAGTCAGGTCAACGTCTTTATCTCCATAAGGGATGACCAGGCTGCCACAAACCTTGTTCGTCACATGGCAAACCAGTTCCTCAGTAAAAGTCATCATGTCATCATAAGTTGCATACGCCCGGTAAAATTCCATCATAGTGAATTCGGGGTTATGCTGAATTGAGATGCCCTCATTGCGGAAGTTACGGTTGATCTCAAAAACTCGATCAAACCCACCGACGACCAGGCGCTTCAGATAGAGTTCCGGGGCAATCCGCAGGAACAGATCCATCTTCAGCGTATTGTGGTGAGTGACAAAAGGTTTAGCCGTCGCACCACCTGCAACCTGATGCATCATTGGCGTTTCAACTTCCAGATAAGCGTCATCAAGCATAAATTGACGGATCAGGCTGACAATCTGGCTGCGCTTACGAAAGACCTCGCGTACCTCAGGATTGACGATCAGATCAAGATAACGCTGGCGGTAACGAGTTTCCACATCGGTTAACCCGTGCCATTTTTCAGGCAGAGGCAGGAGGGATTTGGTCAGCAAGCGGATTTCAGCAGCTCGGATAGAAAGTTCATTGGTTTTAGTTCGAAACGGGGCACCGGAAATGCCAATAATATCACCAATATCCAGTTTCTTGAAATTCTCGAAAACGTCTTCACCAACCTGATTTTTCGCAACATAAATTTGAATCCGACCACTGCCATCCTGCAGTTGTAAAAAAGCCGCTTTACCAAAATCACGAAGTGCCATAATACGACCGCCAATGCGATAGGTCACATCTATTTCTTCCAGTTTCAGCTTATCATCGTCAGCATGGGCACTAAGCACCTGAAGGGCATTGTGGGTTACTGCAAAATCATTTGCAAAAGGGTTGACACCGGCGGCTTGATAGCTTTCAATTTTGGCTCGCCGCTGTTGCAATAATTCGTTCAGTTCTTCCATGATTTTCAATCCTTAACAGCTTAAATTTGGAGTCGCACGATAACCTCTGAACGCAGGGCTCGTCAAGGCAGAAAGCCCCTTTGAAAGTTACAGACCACCAATACACCACCAATACAGATTCATTCGGAAAAAACGAGCACTGGATTCATGTTAACGGGGTTCTAAAAACTTAGTCTGATAGTCTTTCAAAGCCTGTTAGTGCAGAACGAAACTCGGCCGGCATTCGGCAGGGTTTGCGAGTTTGATAATTGAAACAAATCAAAGGAGTTTCCCCCTCTGCAGTTAATTTGGCATTACGTTCAATCCGGTACTCCATCACCCAGCTGGAACGTTTCAAATCCCGCGACTTAACCCCAATCTTCAACTCATCACCAAGAAACATCTCTTGACGAAAAAACACATGCGCTTCTGGCATAATAATACCGCAACCACCGAGATCAATCTCAGAATAGGAGCCAAGATCTGCCAGATATGCGATCCGGGCATCCTGAAAAAAATTCAACACAGCCGAATTGGCAACATGCCCACCATAATTGATATCGGCAACACCGACGCGATAAGAAAACCGAAAGTTAAAATTTTCCATACAACCCTTCCATCAAAGTTGACATGTCGGGCAAAAAAAAGTTGATCGCTGCCCCAACCGCTGATTGTGAATGGGTTGACCACAAACTACGCAGGGTTCGCCACTACGACCATAAACCTGTAACTGTTGGGCAAAATAACCCGGTTTACCATCCACTTGACTGAAATCGTTGATCGTGGTTCCGCCAACCTCTATTGCCGCGCAAAGGATCTCCTTTATTACGTACACCAGGGTCTCATAACGGTTAGCTCCAACTCTTCCCGCAGCTCGATCAGGACGAATACCAGCACGAAACAGTGCTTCATTCGCGTAGATATTTCCCACTCCGACAACCGTTTTTTGCTCCATAATGAACTGCTTTATTGCCAGCCTTCTCCCCTTGGCTGCGGCATAAAGGTCATCTCCACTAAAAGCATCAGTCAGTGGCTCTGGGCCAAGATTATGCAGTAATTTATGACGATATGGATCGGTATCAGTATAGATAAATGCACCAAATTTGCGTGGGTCGGTCAAGCGCAAACACTGACCATCGGTAAAAATCAGGTCGACATGATCATGCTTCTGCTCAGTTGTCCCAGCGGGAACAACTCGCAAACGACCCGACATCCCTAAATGTATAATTATTGTTCCCTTCTCACATAACAACAACAGGTACTTTGCTCGACGTTCAACTTTTTGAATCTTCTGTCCCGGAAGAAGACGACAAAGAGCGGGATCAAGTGGCCAACGTAATTTCACAGTTCTAAACACACACTCAAGGATGGTGCGACCAGTCACATGGGGAGCTATCCCCCGAAGGGTCGTTTCTACTTCAGGTAATTCAGGCATAGTTAAGTTCAGGCTGTAGGCTATTAGGCTGCAGGGGGTTAGGCTTTAAAATCGAATCTTTTGTGGAGCACTGTCAAAGTGGTGAAAATCAATTTTGTCGGGTAATCCTGAGTAGTCATCCGCCCCCAACTTCTGAGCTGAGTGATAGCGCCACCCGGCATCAGTCTTGATGAGCAATGCGAGCTCATAAAAGAACTGGTCGCCAGTATCGGTTGCTATTTCCATCACCAGAAGGACTTCCAGTTGCGTTTCATCGATGACTCGTTGCCGCAAGCAGCGCCAGTTTTCAATCTCAATAGAACCCAATTGTTGCCGAGCAAAATGGATGTAGGTACTACGGCGACTAAACTGCTGCAGGAATGGCGCATCATGGTGGTAACTGTCATAGAGTGCGGAATAATCGCCAGAACATAAAGCGTAGAAACGCTGCTTTAACAATTGCCGTACTGTCACGAATGACACGAGGTTAGGCAACTTTATAGTGAACTCGGGACTGTCCCCAGCTCCATCGGGGGCTGTCCCGAGAGTTTACGAGCCATGGAACCGCGCTGGTTCGCACCGCAAAAGCCTGAGACAACCCCCATGCGGGGACAGTCCCGGTTTTGCTGCCATATCCCATTAAACTATCACTATTCAATACTGTCATTCTTTCAACCTTGGATCGAGCGCATCACGAACCCCCTCACCCAGGAGGTTGTAACCTAAAACAGTTATTAAAATTGCCAAGCCCGGAAAAACCGACAACCACCAGGCACTACCGAGGGTTTGCTTACCGACAATCAGCATATTCCCCCAGGATGGCGTTGGCGGTTGTACCCCGATGCCAAGAAATGACAAGGCACTTTCTGTCAGAATAGCACCTGCAACACCTAAAGTGGCAGACACCAGAATAGGCGACATGGCATTAGGGAGAATGTGGCGAAAAATAAGCCTTAGATCGGAAGCCCCCAGTGCCTGTGCAGCGAGAACAAAATCACGCTGCCGTAAACTGAGAAACTCAGCACGAATCAAACGCGCCACTCCCATCCAGCTGGTTAATCCAATCACAATCATAATATTCCAGATTGATGGGTTAAGAAACGCAATCACTGCCAGAATTAGAAAGAAGGTGGGAAAACAGAGCATGATATCGACAAAACGCATCACCAGTGCATCGACCCAGCTGCCATAATAGCCCGCCAGAGAGCCGAGGATAATGCCAATGACAGTTGAAATTCCGACCGCGACAAACCCAACCAGAAGTGAAATTCGTGCACCATAAAGCATCCGCACAAACACCTCTCGACCCAAGTCATCAGTTCCAAAAGGATGTGCCATACTTGGTGGCAAAAGACTCTGTCCGACATCTATGGCTGCAGGATCAACATGACTGAATGAGGCGACAGCAGCCATCAGAAACATCGCCAGAACAATTCCGGCACCAACCAGAGCCATCCGGTTATGACGTAACCGTTGCCAGACAACATCGAGAAGAAAGATACGGCGAGATCGTGACATAATCAGTTAAACTTCACCCGTTCAATATCAAGCACACTTAAAACCCCTTTTTCTTTCAATAGCTCAAGCAAGCGATCAAGGCGGGGATCCGCAGAGGATATTTCACTAAAATCGACTGCGCCATAGTCAATAATACCTTTTTCAACCTCCGGTTCCTCCGGTGGTACAGGTGGCTCTTCAGGCGTATTGTTTTTAATTGCCTGCTCAATCTCATCCTCAATGGCCAAAACCGGTATCACTTTACATCCGGTTGCAAACTGTAAATCATCAATCAATTTAAGATTTGTTGGATCAGTCATCGCAACACGCAACGATTTTTCGTTACCAATTTTGCGTAATTCAATCGGAACCACCATCAATTCTAGCATCCGCTCAGGCGATAACATTGCCATGAGCTGTTCTGGCACTTCAAGTTCCCGGAGAGAAACCCGAGAATATTTCTCCTGTGATTCCAGAAATTCAACAATTGTCTCTTCAGGCAGATAGCCGAGTTTAACCAAGGCACTGCCGATCCGACCACCCAGATTGCGTTGCATGGAGAGAGCTGATTCAAGTTGAAATTGATCAATCAGTCCCGCTTGCAGTAACATTTCCCCGAGACGGTTTGCGTTGATTTGCATAAATCCCCCTATTTTTCTTAATTTTTGTCATCAGGATGACCGCCCGCCCTGATGACTGTGACGAATCCGCGGATCTGCCAGAGCATAGCAAATATCCGCCAATAAATTTCCGAACAATGTCAAAACCGCACCCATAACCAGGATCCCCATGATCAATGGGTAGTCCCGCATCATAACACCATCGTAAAAAAGTTTCCCCATTCCTGGAATAGCAAATATTGTTTCAAAAATCACACTCCCACCAATTAATCCCGGGACTGAGAGACCAAGTATAGTGATAACCGGTAGCAGCGCATTACGTAAAGCATGCTTATAGATGACTGTCCGCTCCGACAAACCTTTGGCTCTGGCGGTCAGGATATAATCCTGACGAATCACCTCAAGCATGTTCGAGCGCATATAACGGGAAAAGCCCGCCAAACCACCAATAGCAGAAACAAACACGGGTAAAATCAAATGATTGATCCGGTCGAGAAGCTGACCACCCCAACTTAAATATTCATAACCCAGGGATTTCAAACCAGAGATCGGCAATATTCCCAAACGGACACCAAACCAATCCATAAGCAGCAGCGCCAACCAGAATGATGGCATAGCAAATCCGGTAAAAACCAGAATAGTCGTTATCCGATCAAAGCCTGAGTTTCGCTGAACTGCCGAAATAATCCCCAGTGGAACGGATACGGCAAGAATCAGAATAATGGAAAGCAGGTTGAGCAAGATAGTCACCGGCAGACGCTCCAGAACTTTATCCAAAACCGGTCTACGGTCGGTCGCAAACGATTCACCAAAATCGAGACGCACCAGACGTGACAACCACTTTCCATATTGGACATAAAGGGGCTGATCAAGCCCATATTCAGCTCGTAGACGATCCTGTAGCTCGGAGCTGGCCTGAGGATTGAGCTGAGTTTGCAGGTCAGTCGGCTCTCCCGGCGCCAAGTGGATCACGACAAATGAAATCAATGTGATTCCCAGCAATAAAGGGATGAGCAATAAAAGACGTTTGACAATGTAACTCAGCATAAATAAATTGTCCTAGTGTTCAGCCAGTACTCCAGAAATTCAAGGAGTTCAAAACCAAGCAGGGTTTAAGCAATTTTGTAGTAAACTTGGGACTGTCCCCAGCCCCATCGGGGGCTGTCCCAAAGTTTACGAGCCACGGAGAACAGTGGCGGTTCGCACCGCAAAAGCCTGGGACAGCCCCCATGCGGGGACAGTCCCAGTTTTGCTGACATTTATCCTTAAACTAGCGCCATTCGTACATGTCCCTAAATTATGGATTACCTGGCATATTTCTGTTCTGCTTTTGGTACAAACCACTGGTTGAAATTATAGCGGATTCCTGCTGGTGCCGGCTTTACTCCACGAAATCGTTTAGAAACTGCGGGCAAAGCTTCTCCGACATACAGAAACGTATATGGCTGCTCCTCTGCCAATATCTCCTGAAAACGATCATAATAGACCTTGCGCTGCTGCAAATCAAAAACTCGCCGTCCTTCTTCCAGCAAACGATCAACCTCACTATTTTTAAAACCAATAAAATTGAGCTCACGCGGTCCAGTCTTACTCGAATGCCAGATATTATACTGATCCGGTTCCGGCCCCCCACTCCAGCCCAGAATTGTCGCATCAAAATTCCCCGGATTGATAAATTCCTTGAGAAATGTCGCCCATTCGATAATCCTCAAATTGACTGCTACGCCAATTTTTTTGAAGCGTCGCTGGATAATCTCTCCGGTCTTTGAGCGTAAGTCATTCCCCTGGTTGGTAACAATAGTAAACGCCAGCTCTTTGCCATCCTTATCCAGAATACCATTGTTGTCCGTATCCTCCCAACCGGCTGCCGCTAAAAGCTCCCGAGCTTTATCAGGATTGTACGAATATTTTGGAACAGCACCATTATAAACCCAGGTATCCGGTTTATACGGTCCAGTTGCAACGGAGCCGTAGCCAAGCAGAACGCCATCAATAAGTTCCTGCTTGTTGATGGCATAAGAGAGCGCCTGTCGAACCCGTTTATCCTGAAACAGCGGACGTCTCAAATTGTAGCCAAGATAGGTATAACTGAAAGTAAGGTAACGATATTTATTATACAGCCGGCGAAACGCAGGGGTATCGGTCTGCCGATCGAACTGTAATGGAGAAAGTCCCATAAAATCAAGGCTGCCGGTCTGTAACTCAAGAAACTGGGTAGAGACGTCAGGGATAATCCGATACACGACCCGTTTGATATAGGGCTGCCCCTCAAAATAGTCAGGATTTGACTCAAGAACAATTTTTTCACCCCCTACCCACTCAACAAACCGGTACGGTCCAGTTCCAACTGGCTTACGTGCCAGCGCGCTCTTGGTGATCTCCTTCCCTTCCAGTAAATGTCGGGGGTGAATCGCCGTTGCCCAACTCATCAATGCCGGAGCGTAAGGCTTGTCATAATGAACGACAAAAGTATGTGGATCAGGGGTTTCAACTCCAGTCACCTGCTTGAACGATTCGGCATAAGCTGTTGGAGTTTTGGGATCAATATAAAGCTGATAGTTAAATTTCACATCGGCAGAGGTAAATGGGGCACCATCGTGCCAGGTCACCCCTTTACGCAGGTGAAAAGTGATGGTGAGATTGTCCGCTGAAATGTCCCAGGATTCAGCCAGTTCTCCCTCAATTTGCAGATTTTTATCGTACCGAACCAAACCGTTATAAATCAATCCGTTAATCGAACTGGAAGCGGAATCTGAAGCCAATACCGGCAACAGGGTGCTGGCATCCCCGATTGACGCCTCAATAAACGTATCGCCAAATTCCGGGGTCAGCGCTTCGACAACACCGGGATGGCTGGTTTCATTGCTGTTATTGCAGCCACCAAGGAGCAAAACAATGACAGTAAAATATAAAAATTTATAGCAAAGGGTCTGTTTCATCAGCTTATAATCCGGCTCAATCAGGTAAATTTTCTATTGGTATGTTGGTAGGTTCTTTCAGGGCAAAACGGGCGACATCAATACTTGTATTGACCTGCAAATCTGAAAACTTCACATTGACTCGAGTCTGTTCTAAAGGAAGGTCAATCACAACTTGATGGGGAAACATATCTACCCCGGACAGATTTTTGAAATCAACCGATAAAAACTTTTCCCCATTTCTAAAATAGCGACAACCTATCATTCTGAGCTGCCGATCAAACAACAGCTCCTGATGGGTATTGCCACCCGCCAAAGTCAGGGTCAAACCTCCCGATGAAACTGCAACGCTGCTGTTTTGATATGCAATGAGCGGGGGATCATACAGCAACAAAGGCAACAGATCTTCAACTGCAAGAGGCACCCGGATAAAACGAAAAATATTTTCATAACTGGCCGGACCACGCAGAAACCGACCAGGGACAGTCGTATTAAGAAATGCCGACAGGGTTTTGCCGTCGGAGGCAACCTGCAAAATCAGCTGACCAAACCCGGTTAAGACATCTGCCCGTAATCGATTCGGTTTTTGCAATAACAAAAACTGTTGACTGGAAAAATACTTCTCCCCGGTCGTCAAAGAGACACTTGCAGTCCCATCCAATGACGAATATCGACCCGATTCAGAAGCAAGTTTGACCAATAGTTGTTCTGCCGTTGGAATCTCAGTCCAAACAGGCTCAGACGGGTGAATACAGCCGCTCAGCAGAACCAATAGAAACAAAATCAACCCGCGCATCAATACCCTTCCAATATGAGTTCTTTGAGTTTTTCATCAACCTGTTTTGCCTCTGGATTTAATTCCAGAGCCCGTCGATACACAGCCGCAGCTTTTTCCCAAAGTTTCATCGCCCGATATAGATCGCCAAGATGTTCCTGTATGACCGCATCGTCAGGATACAGTTCAGCCGCCTTTTCAAGCTGCTCACGACTTTCTGGATAACGCCCCATCTTAAAATAGATCCAACCCAGGGTGTCAACTATATAGCCACTTGGTTTTCTGGCCAGTGCTGTTTGTGCCCGCTTCAATGCTGTTTCCAGGTTCGTTCCCTTTTCAGCCTGATCGTAAGCAAGAAAATTCAAAGCATCGGCATGTTCAGGATCCAACAACAGGATTTTTTCCATCGTTGCCGCTGCCGTCTGCCGCATATCCAGTTTTTCGTACAGCACCCCAAGCTGGTAAAGCAGCTGAGTGTCTTCAGGGTTCTTTTCGACTCCATCCAGTGCAATTTTTAGCGCCATCTGGTGATCTTCACGCTCCCCCAAAAAAGCCACCAGATAGTAATACAGATCAGGATGTTGACGTCCCTGCCTGATTGCCTGCTGCAACACGGCTATTGCTTGATCGATCTGATCAGACTGTTTGTACAGATAGCCCAATTGCAATACCGCTTCGGTATAAACTGAAGAATTTTTGCCAATTGGCTCTAAAACACGAATCGCCTCTGCCAGCTTCCCTTGACTCGATAAAGCCATGGCGAGGTAATAGCGATGCCGCCCCTGTTGAGCGTCCTTTTCTAACAGCAAGCGGAAAGTCCTTTCAGCGACAGCCCAATCTTCCAGCTCCAGTTGAATGAGTCCAATCTGGTTAATGACCTGCCAATTATCGGGAAACTGCTGCCGCACCGCTTGTAATTGCGTAAGAGCCTTGTCGAGTTTTTGTTGGGCAAGAAAAAGCTGTGCCAGCTGCTGTCTGACCGCCGCCGCTCTTGGATTGCGACTGATAAATGACTGATACAGTTCAAGTGCGGCTGGTTGATCCTGTCGTTCCAGCAGCTTGCCATATTCCAGAACCGCCTGAACCTGCTCCGGTTGCCGTTCCAGCAGCTGCCGATAGGTAACCGATGCTTGCGCTATTTGCTGGTTTTCCAGATAAAAACGCGCCAGGGTAAGGCGTGAAAAGTCTGCGTCTGGATGTTGTTCTAAAAGAGCTTCCAATTCGGCTATCGCCTCATCTTTACGTTCGATCCGGAAGAGAACCATAGCCAAGCGGAGCTGCAACTCAACATCCTCAGGGGTCAGCTCTAAAGCATGGCGAAAATGGTCAATTGCAGGAGCATACTTTTGTTGAAAACTCAGGACATCACCCAACAACTTATGCCCGGCAACACTCTCCGGGGTTCGCTCGAGGAGAAGCTCCAAAGCTGTCACCGCTTGATCTGGCTGGCGCCGATACAAATAAGCCTTGGCCAGAATCAGCTGCAGGTAGTCGGATCCTGGATCAAAACTGATCGCCTGTTTAAGAACAGCAATTGCCTCTTCCCAGCGGTTATCGGCACCAAGCATTCGAAATCGGCTGAAAGCGAAAAGAGCCTTTGCTTCTGGATCACTCAGTTCCGAGCGGTAAGCCACAGAATCCCCATCAGCTCGAACCGACAACTGTGGTGGGGTAACAGCAACGCAACCAGCAAAGAATGACGGTACAAATAACCAGCTGAAAACTAAATATTTTTTACTCAAAAGGGACTTAAACTTCAAAAAATATTCCTTCAGATATATCGAATGGCGCTAGGTTAAAGAGAAGTGGCAGCAAAACCGGGATGTCCCCGCATGGGAGCGATCCCAGGCTTTTGTGGTGCGAACCACTGCAGTTCTTCGTGTCTCGTAAACTTCAGAACGATCCCAAGTTCACTGTAATACTGCTGAAACTGGCGCCATCCTCAGGTACATCTGTAACTTAAAAAGTTTTACTCATTGATAAGTAGCATACTCATTTCATGAGCGTCAAACCCTTTAAAAATCGTCTGACTGACTTTATAAAAGCAAAATATCTGGCAATTTTCTACTATGTGAAATTTATAATTATTGTTGTAATTCTATTCTTTCCAGATTATTCTGTAATATGCATTGACTCTGAATGATTTTAGAATAAATATTTTAGCACTTAATTAGATCCAGAAGGGCGCACTTATGAAAGAAGTACAAGTAAGTTCGATTAGAGAAGCTTGGATTCTCTGTCTGATTCTGGGCTTAATTATGATCAATTTCCCCTTTGTCCATATTTTCAACTCTGAACAGTTGTTTTTAGGTGTTCCGGAACTCGTCTTATATTTTTTTATTGGCTGGCCTTTTTCCATATTTGTTATCTGGTTTTTTGTCCACTGCATAGATGAAGATCCCCAAAATACTGCTGGAATTGTAGAAGATAAGAGCGAGCCATGATTTCGGCAAAGACCATCCTTTTCATGTCGGTCATCTCTACAAAAACCGTTTTATTCGTCTCATTTGGTTACTTTGCACTATTGTTTCTGGTTGCCTGCTATGCTGAAAATCGCCGCAAAACCGGAATCAGCCTGCTAAAAAATTCACATGTCTACTCATTATCACTTGCCGTCTATTGCACCAGCTGGACCTTTTACGGCAGTGTTGGCAAAGCCGCAACCAGTGGTCTGGAATTTTTACCAATTTACCTGGGACCAACCCTGATTGCCTTTGCTTGGTGGTTTTTGCTGCGCAAGATGTTACTCATCAGCAAACAACAAAATATTACCAGTATTGCTGACTTTCTTTCCAGTCGCTATGATCGTTCCACCGCATTAGGTGCAATTGTCACTCTAATCGCAGTTCTTGGTATCACCCCCTATATCGCCCTACAGCTAAAAGCCATTGCCCAGACGTTAACTATCCTGACGATGCCAGCAATGGCTTCCGGTTCCGGGTTAATATCATCCAGCTTACCAAAAGGGGTTGACATAGCGTTCTTCGTAGCCCTTTTACTCGCGTTGTTTGGCATCTTGTTTGGTGCCAGATCTCTTGATTCATCAGAAAAGCATGAAGGACTGGTTGTCGCAGTAGCCTTCGAATCTATAGTGAAATTAATCGCTTTTCTAGCCGTCGGTATTTTTGTCACATACGGTTTGTTCGATGGTTTCCTTGATATATTCCAACGCTTTTTTGAACAATTTCCCGAACGTCGTGACCTTCTCATTTTGGGGACACAGCAAACCCCCTATACCAAGTGGTTTACACTGATTGTCCTGTCGATGGCAGCAGTGATGTTTTTACCTCGGCAATTTCACATCATGATTACCGAGAATGTTGATGAACAGCATATCAAATCTGCAATGTGGAAATTTCCAGCATATCTCTTTCTGATAAACCTGTTTGTGCTACCCATCGCTCTTGGTGGCTTGATAATCAATGGAGGAGATACCACTCAGGCTGATTACTTTGTTCTGACTCTACCACTCTCTGCAGGACACCCCTGGTTAGCACTATTGGTTTTTATCGGAGGCATATCTGCTTCTGCCGGAATGGTCATGGTTTCTTCAGTGACAACGGCAACAATGGTTCTTAACCACCTGGTTATGCCAGTCCTCCTGAAAATGAATATCCATACCCAAAATCTTTCCCGCGTTCTGATCAATATCAAGCGGCTCGGCATTTTCGGGGTTATCTTCATCGGTTATTTTTATTTTAAAGCCATCGGCAATTCTTACGCCCTGGTCAATATGGGATTAATCTCCTTTGCAGCAGTCACCCAATTTGCACCTGCGGTTCTCGGCGGACTTTTCTGGAAAAGAGCCAACCGCAAAGCAGCAATTACAGGAATCAGTCTTGGCTTTATCCTCTGGTTTTATACCCTGCTTATTCCATCATTTGTTCGCTCTGGCTGGCTCCACTCAGATATTCTGCAAAACGGACTCTATGGCATAAACCTGCTCAACCCCCTGGAACTTTTCGGACTGCAGGGTTTTGATATTTATACACATTCCCTGTTTTGGAGCATGCTTTTCAACCTGTCTGCCTACCTCACATTATCTTTCTTTGCCAAGCAAACGGAATCAGAAAGAATTCAGGCAGAAACCTTTGTCGACATCTATCAGGAACAAACACCACAACCCGGCCAATTAAAACGGATCAGTAAAGCACCAACCATCATTGAATTCGTTGAGTTGATGTCTAAATTTATTGGCGAAAAACCAGCGCAAGCCGCCATTACTGATTTTTTAGGTCAGCAGGAAATTAACACTAAAGGGGGACTTTCAGACCACGAGATTCCAAATTTGAAAAGCTTCACAGAACGAACCCTGGCTGGTCATGTTGGTGCTGCTCCAGCTCGCATTATTCTGGATAATTACCTGTCAGCTCGCGGCAGTGAAATGGAGGACGTTTTTGATATTTTTGGCACAGTTACTATTGATCATGCTGCCAGCAGAGAACAACTGAGTGTCTTGTATGATGCCGCACAAATTGTTTCCAGCGGAGGTGATTTCCAGAAAACACTCGATAAAATTCTTGAACTCCTTGCTGATCAATTTAAATTTGATCTCTGTGTCATCCGCTTTCTTGAACCAGAGTCAATGACCCTGATAGTTAAAAGCCTGGTCGGCTCATCATCGGAACATTTTGGTCAATTTGAACGTAATCTCAATATGGAAACTTACATTGGGCAGGCATTTCTGTCTAATACCACCATAGTTGTCAATGATACTGCAAATGTCGACCGGCCGATTTCAGCAGAGCATATTAAACGCGATGGTATCACTTGTTTAGCCCACACACCGATTGTTTTTGAGGGGGAACCGATTGGAATTCTGTCAGCTTTCTCCAAAACGACAAAAGGGATTTTCACCAAAGAATTTATTGCCTTGTTTGAAAACCTGGCGGGACAGATCAGTATCGCCTGGCGCAACGACCAGCAACTGCAAAAACTGCTGCAGGTTCGTGAACAAGAACGGGAAATGCAGATCGCCAAGGATATACAAAAAAGGCTGCTCCCGAGAAATCTTCCCGACCTTGAGAACGTTGCCATTGCCGGACTTTGTGTCCCAGCCCATCAGGTTGGAGGCGATTATTACGATTTTATTGAACGCAACAGTCTGTCTTACGATCTGATCATTGCAGATGTGTCAGGACACAATATTGGATCAGCATTGATCATGGCTGAAACACGTACCTTTATCCATGCTCGCATACAAAGCGTCAAACATCCGGCTGAGATGTTGCGGGAGCTCAACAGTTTTTTCCTTACAGATCTTGATCGTTCTGATCTGTTTGTCACAATGTTTTATCTGCAATACAACCCGATTACTCATCGACTCATCTATGGAAATGCCGGACACAACACCCCTCTTTTGTGGAAAAAGAGGGAACAAAAAATCATAACTCTAGATGCTGAAGGATTAATTTTTGGGATTAAGGATGGTATTTCCTTTGAACAGAAAGCCATCGATCTGGAACCGGGAGATATTCTGCTTCTCTATACCGATGGTATTATTGAAGCTGAAAACAAGGAAAAAGTTTTTTTCGGCATTGAAAGGCTTGGCAAGGTTCTTCAGGAATGTGATAATTTGAACCCACAAGAGTTGATCGACCAGATTATGATTCAATGTCGAATTTTTACCGGCATGCGCCATTTCATAGATGATGTCACTTTGGTTGTCATGAAAGTATTAAAATGATGGCAGCGACAAATGATTTGGTCTTATCACTGGAAAAACAAGGTACAATTAAAACAATTTTGAAAATCGGTTACTACACCTCAAAGAAGGAGACAGGCACATGCAGGTAAAGATGACAGAACAGGACGATATTGTTAGTATAAGCATCGAAGAAGAGCGAATGGATGCCCACAACAGTGGCGACCTGAAAGAGCAGATGTTACAGCTGTTTGATGAGGGGAAATGCAACCTGATAATTAACTTGAGCGCAGTTCGCTTTATTGATTCATCCGGTTTGGGTGCTCTGGTTTCAGGCTTTAAAAATGCCAGTGCCCGTGAAGGAAACCTTAAACTGTGTTGCCTTCAGCCTCAGGTTCGTTCGATGTTTGAACTGACACGTCTACACCGGGTATTCGAAATTTTCACCACTTTGGATGAAGCTCTGGCCAGCTTTTAATCAACAAATATTTTCCGCAGAAAGATCAAAAAGTATGTCAAGACGGGTTACAATTGACATAACGGTTCCAAATCAAACCAAATACCTTGGAGTGATCGGGCGAATCGGCGAGAGTCTGGCATATTCTCTGAAAGGCTATCAGGGAAACCGCCGGGAGCTTGCTTACCATCTCAACCTGGTATTGACAGAGGCTTTGGCGAATGCAATCTGTCATGCCAACAACTGTGACCCGGATAAAGATGTCAGGGTATTGATCTCTGCCTCTGACCAGGACCTGACCATCAAGGTTTTTGATCAGGGGCAGGGTTTTGACATTGAAACTGCATCCAGACTCAAAGCACGAACACACGATGAAGGAGGACGTGGCATCCAGATTATTTTTAAATTGATGGATCGGGTTCAGTATACCCGGGAAGGAAACAGAAACGTTTTGGAAATGACCAAATATCTTCGTTAATCGATCCTACATTCAGCTAACTCCATACTCTTTCAACTTGCGTCTGAGAGTGAGTCGGTTAATCCCAAGAATATCGGCTGTAGCGGTTTTATTGTTTCCAGTTCGTTGATAAACCGCTAGAATATGTGTTTTTTCTATTTCAGCAAGGGTCAGCATCTCTTCCGTTGTTGCCGTCACATCAGAACAACACCCAACCAAAGTCAAATCTTCAGGATAGATTGTCCCCCCGGAATGGAGCAGAGTCGTTCGTTCAATTATATTTTTTAATTCTCTGACATTGCCTGGCCAGTGGTGTTTTGTTAAACATTCCATTGCTGCTGAAGAAAATTTACTGTTTTTATCCGGATTATGGATTGAAAATTCTTTAAGAAACAATTCAACCAATAAGGGGATATCTTCCGGATGCTCACGCAGTGGTGGAACACGAATTGGGAAAACATTAAGACGGTAAAAAAGATCTTCTCGAAACAACCCGGCCTTGATTCTGTCAAGCAAATTTCGATTGGTTGCCGTAACAATGCGGACATCAACATGAATCGGTTGTTGCCCACCGATCCGAGTCACAATCATATCCTCTAGAACGCGAAGTAATTTAGCTTGCAACCCCGGCTCCCTTATTTTGCCTTGGCTGGACTCTATTATTCCTTTATCTCTGGAATTTTAGCTGGTATCAGAATCAGCTTTTTGGAAGAATCGACGCACTATAACTTCAATTTTCTCTTCGGCGGATACTGCCAGATTCAAACTGGCTTGCCTGCTGAAGTTCTGGCTTTTGGTATTAACCTATTTGCCGTTATTACATTCGGTTTTCTACTTTTCAATAAAATTATCGGCAAGGAAATCAGCAGTTAAAGGTAAGCAAGTAATTCCAGATGATTCGACACCGAAATCATCCCTGAGACCTCGCCACCATAACCGACAAATTGCATATTCGCCTCACCTGCTGCAAGCTTGTCCAGTTCCGAGTCCCCAATAAAAAGACATTTTTCAGGTTTAATAATGAGCGTCTCTGCGACTAAGAACAACATATCCGGGGCAGGTTTAGGACGTTCAACATCATGACTTGTAACAACAGCTGAAAAGTAATCGTGGAGGTTAAAATGATCAAGAACAGCAAGGATGCTCTTACCGCGATTCGTTGCAATTGCCAAAGGATATCGATCAGTGAGCTGCTGCAGAAGTTCTGTCAAGTTTGATTCCGGCTCCATCTGGGGAATAAATTCACGATAATCCAAAGTTGCTGAAAAATCGAGTGCAGGGGCGAAATCTTCATGGCGCAGGAGATTGGCTAAAACAACCTTGGTACTGGCGGTATGGCACATCTGCGCCAGCTCTTGTTGCTCAGCAGAGACGAGTGGGTAAGAAAACTCTCCCAAAATTCGATTATAGTAGGCCAGATTCGCCTGACGGCTTTCAAACATCACCCCGTCACAGTCAAAAATAATGGCTTCTATCTGGTTCATGGTTCAGTCTTCTTTAGCACATAAAATAATCCACCGAGTCCAAATAGAATCATCGGCAGAGATAACAACTGTCCCATAGTAGCGCCCCCCCAGAGAAAACCAAGCTGGCTATCCGGCTGTCGGACAAATTCAATCAAAAAACGGAAGATGCCATATAAAAAAACAAAACTAAAAGCAGGAATCCCCCGACGCACCCCGAAACGATGCAGTAGATATATAATAAAAAAAAGTACCACCCCTTCAAGACCAGCTTCATAGAGTTGGCTAGGATGGCGTGGCATTGGACCTCCGCCAGGAAACACAATCCCCCAGGAATGATCTGTCACCCTGCCCCAGAGTTCGGCATTAATAAAATTGCCGATTCTTCCAAACCCAAGACCAATTGGTACCGCGGAAACGGCCAAATCAGCAACCAGCAAAAGGGGTAAATCCCGTCGACGGCAAAAAAGAACCAGAACCAGTAAAACTCCAATCAGTCCACCATGAAAACTCATCCCCCCCTCCCAGACGTAAAAGATTTCCCGAGGGTGGCTTAAATAATAGCTTGCATTATAAAATAGCGTATAACCAATACGCCCGCCAATAACTACGCCCAGAACCGCATAGAAGAGTAAATCAGAAATAGTCTCTTTATTGATTGGCATTGCCCGGAGCTTAGCCACATGGCACATCATGAAGTAGCCACCGACAAAGCCGAGGAGATACATCAACCCATACCAGCGAACTGCCAGGGGACCGATGCTAAAGATAACTGGATCAATGTGTGGAAACATCATGAGATACTCTTTCTCAGCTTATTTATGACATCCTGTATATCTTCAGGCACTGGAGCAATAAAGTCCAGATCCTTATTCAATACAGGATGACGAAAAGCCAGGTTTTGAGCGTGGAGCAGTGGTCGTAGTATTTGCATTCCGGCAACTGACGATCCTCCACCATAGCGAACATCACCGACCAATGGGCAATTTTGTTCTGCCATATGGGCTCTAATCTGATGGGATCTCCCGGTTAATATTTCGACATTAAGTACTGAATAATTTATTAGGTTTTCCAGTACCTGATATTTTGTAATCGCTTCTTTACCGCCCTTTTCGACAGATTTTACCCGATTTTCTTTTCTTGACCGCGCCAGAAAAGATCTGACTTCACCCTGTTTTTGTTCCGGCACCCCCTGCACCAGAACAAGATATTCCTTCTTGATTTCATGTTCTATAAAAATCCGCGTCATCTCCTTATGTGCTCGGGGATGAATAGAAAAAACAATCAGTCCAGAAGTGCCACGATCCAAACGTTGAACCATCCCGATAGTCGCTTTCAAGTGTGGGCGAAATGGATCTTTCAAGTGCCATTGCAGTGCCTCAAATAGAGTTCCTTTAAATCGCGCATGGGTTGGCTGAGTGTCAACCAACGCTGGTTTATTGATAACAATAATATATTGATCCTGAAATAAAATATCTTGTTCGCTTAACCGATATGGATCTAATGATAACTGGTCGATATAAACTTCAACCGAATCACCGTTACAAACTTTGGTTGAACAACTTCTGATTCTTCTACCATTGATATGAACCCCACCAAGATCAATGATTTTCTTTGCCTGGGTGCGCGATATCTCAAATAGAGATTGGGCTAAATATTGATCAAGTCTCTGTTCGGAGTTTTCCAACGTGACCTGTAAGCGATGTATTGTCCACTTCATTTGCTCATATGTCCGATTATTGGGATATAGTATTTATGCTATCTAATTTTATTCTTGACTTTGACCTTGAAATTGATACTATACAGTCACGAATTGAGATCTTTGAATTTCTGGGATGCATGGGGTGGTTCTAACCCTTTGACCAACATTTTTACTGACCTGTCGGTATGTGAAAAAGTGGTGAGCACGCCTGCCCGCGAGTAGGACGCCTAAAATTTTTTCCGTAGACAAAAATTTTTGCTCAGGTCATCCGTACAGAATCACACCGGCATCCTGGAGACTATCCATAAAAAAAGGCTCTGATATTGCTTCAGAGCCTTTTTCTTTACTCCCCATAAAAGTACCATTTCACATATCAACCCGCTCACGAAGTTCCTTACCGGTCTTAAAAAAGGGGGTCTTACGCGATGGTATTTTTACCAATTCACCACTTTTGGGGTTTCTTGCTTCACGAGCATCACGCTCGCGTACTGAAAATGAGCCGAAACCTCTAATTTCAACCCGATCCCCAAGAGCGAGGGCATTACTGATCCCACCAAAGATCAAATTTATGACCATTTCAGCATCCCTTTTATTAAGAATGTCATGCCCCTCTGTAAGTTGCTCAATCAATTCACTTTTAGTCATCTTTACCTTCCATCTATTCCAATAGTTATGATCAATAGCCGTTCCAGAGATACTGCGGACCGATTACATTTTTCATTTTGAGATTAATTCCAAGATAGCGACTCGCAGTATTTTGCAAATATCTGTCGATTATATTTATTTTCTCTGGTTCGGAATAAACCAAATCGGGATCATCATCCATGCCTGCAACGGTAGCAGCATATTTAATGGCATCGGATAAAGTTCCAAGTTCATCAATCAAACCAATCTCTTTAGCTTGTCGACCAGTAAAAATTCGTCCATCAACAAAGGGCTGAAGCCTGTCAATCGGCATATGGCGACCTTCACTGATGGCCTCAACAAATTGCTGATGAACATCATCAATCATCCCCTGAAGCAATGTTCGATCAGCCTCAGAAAAGCTGCGCGTTGTTGAACCAATATCTTTAAATCGGCCACTTTTGACAACCTCAGTCTGAATCCCCACCTTACCCATCAGCTCCTGATAGTTGGGAAAAGACATGATAACCCCGATACTGCCAGTAATTGTCCCTGGATTTGCAAATATACGTTCACCAGCAACCGCAAGATAATACCCCCCTGAAGCAGCAACTGAGCCCATTGATACCACCAGTGGTTTCTCTTTAGCTAAGGCTTTAAGTTCAGAATAAATTTCTTGCGATGGGCCGACACCACCTCCAGGAGAATCAATCCGGACAACAACCGCCTTGATATTGCTGCGCTCACGGAATTCTTTGATCTGATCAATCATCCGTCGAGAATCAACGATGGGACCTTCAACTTCAAGAATCCCAAGTTTATCACCGACTGAAACAAACGATCCAGTACGGAACATTCCTGCAGTAAAAACAACAAGCAGGAAAAATATAAAAATTCCGGCAACAGCGAAAGATGCGATTAAAAATGGGCGTTTTTTCATTTCAACCAATAAAAAAAAGGACTCCCGGTATACCGGGAGTCCCAATAAAGGTTCATCTACAAGTTAGTCGTCCGATTTACGATCCATGGCACCTTTCAGCAAATCACCAAGATTTGATGTCGCTGTTTTTTGTGCACCCATAAATTCGTTAACCTCTGCTTTTTCTTTCTGGACGTCAAGGTTCTTAACCGATAGAGCTATTTTCCGATCAACCGTATCGACCTGTAACACTGCTGCTTCCAGATCAGCACCGACTTCAGCAAAATCTTTCGGGCTGTCGATCTTTTCTTTACTCAATTCTGAAACATGGATCAGCCCTTCGATACCCTCTTCCAGTTCAATAAAAATCCCGAAATCAGTAACTGAAGTAACTTTTCCTTTGACGATGGTTCCACGAGCATAGCGAGTGGGGACAGTCTCCCATGGGTCAGTATTCAGCTGTTTCAAGCCAAGCGAGAAACGTTCATTGTCTCGATCAATATTCAACACGACAGCCTTGACCAGATCACCCTTTTTATAGATTTCTGATGGATGTTTGATCCGCTTTGTCCAAGACAGATCAGAGATATGAACCAGACCATCTATCCCCTCATCGACGCCAACAAAAATACCAAAGTCAGTGATATTTTTAACCTGTCCCTCAATGATGGTACCAATCGGGAATTTCTCACCAATAACATCCCAAGGATTTGGCTCAATCTGCTTCAAACCAAGGGAGATACGCCGGTTGTCGGTATCGAGCGCCAATACAACTGATTCTACATCATCACCGATTGAAAGAACTTTATTGGGATGCTTAACCCTTTTGGTCCAACTCATTTCTGAAACATGGATCAGACCCTCAACACCCTCTTCAAGCTCAATGAATGCACCATAATCGGTCAAACTGACAACTTTACCTGTGACCTTGGTTTCAATCGGATACTTGCTTGCAACATCCAACCATGGATCGGGTGCGATCTGCTTGAGTCCAAGAGAAACTCGCTCCTTCTCTTTATCAAATTTAAGAATTTTGACATTTATCTTGTCACCAACTGCCAGAATATCAGATGGATGTTTGACGCGCCCCCAAGACATATCAGTGATGTGCAACAGACCATCAATCCCACCAAGGTCAATAAATGCACCATAATCTGTCAGGTTTTTAACAATACCCTCTACAACCTGATTTTCTTCCAATGTTGTCAAAGTATTACTACGCTGAGCTTCTCTCTCTGTTTCGAGCAGAACCCGCCGCGACAGAACAATATTGCCACGTCTTTTGTTCAGCTTGATGATTTTGAAATCAAAGGTTTGTCCGATCACCTTGTCCAGGTTACGAACCGGGCGCAGGTCAACCTGAGATCCAGGCAAGAAAGCGTTAACACCGATATCAACAGATAAACCACCTTTGATACGACTGATGATTCGACCTTCGACAACTGCATCCTCTTCAAGAGAATTCCAGATCTTCTGCCGGTCAGCTTTCTCTTTGGAAAGAACAATCAGACCACTGTCACTTTCACCACCACCAAACAGGACATCATAAACGTCACCAACTTTGACGTTGATTTCCCCTTTTTCATCGGCAAATTCACGGAGAGATATGACGCCCTCGGATTTATAGCCGACATCGACAACAACCGAATCAGGATTGACCTGAACAATCGTCCCCGCAACAACATCGTTGCGTTTCAGCTCAAGGCCACCCTGCTCAAAATCTTTAAGCATTTCCTCAAAGCTTTCCTCACCCTCTTCTAGTTCCAGTACGTCTTCATCTTGCATGTCTTTTTCTTCTACCATTGGAGATGTTACCCCCTTACGAATTTCCCGACGCCTCTCGACGGCGGACTCAATTTGAGACTGCGCAAGTTAGCACAGCATTAAAGAAAAAACAAACCAATATTTATCAAGCAGTTATTCTCTTTTAACCGCAAGTTCTGTTTCTTTATCTTTAACAACAGCCAACATTTCTTTTAGAACCTCATCAATCGACAGCTGTGTTGAATCAACAAGCACCGCATCATCTGCCTGCATCAACGGAGCCAGTGTTCTGGCGGTATCTGCTGCATCACGGGCTGCAACGTCGGCGATTGTTTGTTGCAGATCTACAGCAACCCCTTGACTTAACAACTCTGCATAGCGACGTTGCCCGCGTGCTTCTGCTGTTGCAGAAAGAAAGAATTTAACATCTGCATAGGGAAAAACAACTGTGCCGATATCCCGCCCTTCAAGGACAACTCCGCCATCTGTCCCCATTTCTCGCTGCATCCGCAACATGGCGTCACGCACCGAGGGAGAAGCGGCAACTTGAGCCGTCAACAGACTGATATCTGGGGTTCGTATCTGTTCTGAAACATCCACCCCATTGGCCAGGACTTTTCCACGTCCATCTTTATAAACAAAATCAATCGATAACCCGGTACAGAGTTTTTTTAATGCAGCATCATCATGCGGGTTAATTCCCTGCTGTTGAGCCAACAGAGCTACGGAACGATACATTGCCCCGGTATCGATATTCAAATAATCAAGCTGTCTGGCCAACGCCTTACTCAAAGTACTTTTCCCCGCCCCGGACGGGCCATCGATGGCTATAATCAGTTTCTTTTTCAAAACACCCTGCCTTCTGAGATCAATGGCAACAACTCCCAAAATCTGGGGAATGAAGTTTCAGTACAGGCCGTATCCAAAATTCTGGTCTCACCTGCAGCACCCAGTGCCGCAATAGCCAAACTCATGGCAATGCGGTGATCACCAAAAGAGTTGACCTCACCGCCACTCAACAACTTACCACCAACAATCCGCATCCCATCATCCAGAGGCTCTATTTGAGCACCAAGAGAGCCTAAACAGTCGCACATGGCAGCAATGCGATCCGTTTCTTTAACGCGCAACTCCTTAGCGTCGCGAATTATTGTCACCCCCTCAGCAAAAGCAGCAGCGACACTGACAACTGGAAACTCATCAATAGCTCGGGGAATTAAATCACCACCAATTTCAACACCCTGCAAATCACTACTCTTGACCAACAGATCAGCAACAGGCTCACCGGACAGTTCACGTTGATTGGTTAACTCGATGGAACCGCCCATCTGCTGCAGAATATCGATAACACCACTTCGGGTCGGGTTAACCCCAACATTTTTCAGTAACAGTTCAGAATTGGGGACAATCAACCCAGCGACGATAAAAAAAGCTGCCGAAGAAATATCTCCAGGCACTTCAACATCACGCCCTTTTAAGTGAACCCGTCCGGTGATCCTGACCCCTCCGCCAAAAGATTCCAGATCAGCGCCAAAGAAACGTAACATTCGTTCGCTGTGATCCCGTGACAGGTGCGGCTCATAGACCGTGGTCGTCCCTTCGATCTGCATACCCGCAAGGAGTAATGCCGATTTCACCTGGGCGCTCGCAATTGGCGAATGATATTCCGCAGAATGCAAACCACCGCCAGCTATTGCCAACGGAGCCTTGGAATGACCATCCCTGCCGAGTATCTTTGCCCCCATTGCGCTTAACGGATTAATCACCCGACCCATTGGTCGTTTGCGTAGATATTGATCCCCGGTCAATATGGAAAAAAACGGCTGTGCTGCCAGGATACCACTCATCAAGCGCATTGTGGTTCCCGAGTTACCACAATCAACCACATCAGTCGGCTCCCGCAAACCATCCAGCCCGCAGCCATGGATAATCAATTCGTCGTCTGCTTTCTCAACAACCTCAATGCCCAGGTTTTGAAACGCTTTCAGCGTTGACAGACAATCCTCGCCACGTAAAAGCCCGCTTATCCGACTTTCTCCCTGCGCCAGAGAAGCAAACATAATGGCACGGTGAGAAATCGATTTATCCCCAGGGACAACAAATTCCCCCCGTAAACTCCTGGCAGGCTTAACAGTTCGAGATTCTAATTCATGCATCAGGGTCATCCTTAACAAGTCAGGTCGGTTAGACTGTAGGCTGAGGTCTATTAAGTTTTAAAAACATATAAGCTGTCCAGAATGGTGCTAGTTCAAGCAATTTTGTAGTAATCTCGGGACTGTCCCTAGCACCATCGGGGGCTGTCCCAAGAGTTTACGAGCCATGAAATCGCGGCAGTTCGCACCGCAAAAACCTGGAACAGCCCCCATGCGGGGACAGTTTTTTTGCTGCCATTTTTTCTTAAGCCAGCACTATTTTTTATTATAATATTTGGTTATCCACTTGACTCAACTTGCCTAGATTCCCTCCCCCCGGTGTGGGGGAGGGTTAGGGTGGGGGGCAACTTGCAAGAGAACACCCCCATCCCAACCTTCCCCCATCAAGGGGGAAGGGGAAAACCGGTCACTCCAGATTTTTTAGTGGAGCGAAGTAGATAACCAGATTATAATATTGCATCCCGAAGCTGTTTTGAGCGTAAAAAAAATTCGAAAAGCTTCTCACCGTTGCCCTCGGCAATATCTGCTTTCAGTTCAAGAAAAGAAGCCTCGAACTGCTCTATCATTTCCAGCAATGCATCACGATTGGTTTCGGCAATATCCCGCCACATAGTTGGATCAGAAGATGCTATCCGGGTAAAATCCCGAAATCCACCAGCCGAATATTCAAGGATGTTCTCTTCATAATGGTCATATGAACCAACCGCATTGACCAGGGAATAAGCCACCATATGCGGCAGATGACTGATAGCCGCAAGCACCTTATCATGCTTTTCGTAGTTCATCTGTACCACTTGACTGCCGACCAACGTCCACATCTGTGAAATCAGTTCAAGGGCGTGGCTATCCGTGTTCTCTGTTGGGGTCAAAATACAGCGCTTACCATGATAGAGGCTTGAGAAAGCCGCCTCTACACCACTGTTCTCGGTGCCAGCAATCGGATGTCCCGGAACAAAATGCACCCCTTCGGGCAACAGCGGTTCAATAGCCTTGATAACATCGCCTTTGACACTCCCCCCATCGGTGATAATTGTCCCCGCTTTCAAGCCTGGCAAACAACGTTGCGTAACAGATCCTAAAGTTTTAACCGGTGTGGCAAGAAAAACCACATCAGCATCTTTTACGGCCTGCTGCGGATCACGCTCGTAAGTATCAATCACACCAAGTTCAAGCGCTTTCTCCAAGTTGGGTTTACCCCGACCACAACCGATCACTTCTCCAACGGCTCCAGCCTCCTTCAGAGCGAGAGCAAGTGATCCGCCGATCAAACCGACACCGATGATCGCCAGGCGGGGAATCAGGAAATTTTCAGCCATAGCTATTTTCTCCCGTCGAACTTTCATTACGAGCAAGTGGATAAGAACCAAGTATTTTAAGAAAATGGCAGTGCCCGCGCAATTCCTCTACTGCTGCCGAAATTTCCAGGTCATCCATATGACCAATCAAATCAAGAAAGAAAATATATTCCCAGGCTTTCTGCTTCATCGGTCGGCTTTCAATCTTGGCCAGGTTAATCTCGCGCTTACTAAAAGGTTCAAGCATCCGGTAAAGAATTCCCGCTTCATCTTTAACACTGAACATGATTGAAGTTTTATCGGCGCCACTCTTTTCCGGGGTCTTCTGACCAATCACCAGAAAGCGGGTAAAATTATGGGGGTTATCTTCAATTTTAGCTTTAACAACTTGCAAATTGTATTGAATTGCAGCCGCATGACTGGCAATCGCTGCCACCGATTCATCTTCGGCAGCCATCTGGGCTGCCGCTGCGGTACTGGCAACATCAAGGAGAGGGGTATCTGACATATTTGTTTCCAGCCAGTGCCGACATTGCGCCAGAGGCTGAGGATGGGAAACAATTTTACTGATTTTCTCAAGGTTACCAGATTTAGAAAGGAGATTATGGGAAATTTCCAGCATAATTTCTGCAATCATCTGCAGTTTGGACTCAAAAAACATATCCAGCGTATGATTGACGATACCCTCAGTTGAATTTTCAACCGGAACCACTCCATATTGAGCGCGTCCCCGTTCGACCTCTTCAAAAACGGCTGGAATACTTTTTAAAGGAACCAACTGTGCGGATAAACCGAACTGCACCATGGCTGCCATATGGGTAAAAGTCGACTGCGGGCCAAGAAAAGCAACTTTCATCGGCATTTCCATATTTAATGATGCCGAAATAATTTCACGGAAAACCCTACAGACTGCCTCGTTGGGAAAAGGACCCGGGTTTTGACGTGTTAAACGCTCGTAAATGGCTTTTTCCCGGCTCGGCACATAAAAAGTTTTTTCATTTCCTTCCTTGCTCTTGCCAACCGAAACAACTACCCTGGCTCGCTGATTCAGGAGATCCAGAATCTGGTTGTCAATCAGATCAATCTGTTGCCGCAGATCATTTAAATCGCTGTTTCCCATAAAAATAACTTTCTAAAAAAGATAAAATCGTAAGATGCAGGAATGTAGCTTAACTAGCTGCAAAAATCAATTTCGTAACCAGCAGAAATCCCGGTAAGAACGACCTTGACCCCTGAGTTTGGCACAGTTAAACTCCCATTTCAAATCGATATAACCAACTTCTCACAAAGGAACCTCTCCATGCCTGTTGCAACACAAATCAAAAAACATATCGAAAGTGCCTCATGGATCCGTAAAATGTTTGAGGAGGGTGCGGCATTAAGACAACAATACGGTGCTGACAATATCTTTGATTTTACCCTTGGCAACCCCACGATGGAGCCACCTGAAGAATTACATCAGGAATTAAAAAAAATAGCCGAGAACCCGACTCCGGGGATGCATCGCTATATGAACAATGCCGGATACGATGAAACTCGGGCAGCCGTTGCCGAAGTAATTGCAGAGAGGTGTGGCAACACAATAACAAAAGATCATATTGTCATGACCTGTGGAGCCGGCGCAGCCTTGAATGTTGTCCTGAAAACCTTACTGAATCCAGGGGACGAGGTCATTATCCTTACCCCTTATTTCGTTGAATACAAGTTCTATATCGACAATCAGGGTGGAATTCCTGTTGAAGTTGTCACTGATGATAATTTTCAGCCTGACCTGAACGCTATCGCTTCTGCCATCAATTCAAGAACCCGGGCGATTATTATTAATTCACCCAACAATCCCACTGGTGTCATCTATCCGGAAACAACCTTGAATTCGCTGGGAACCTTGTTGCAGAAAAAAGAGCAGGAATTCGGCACAACAATTGTCACCATTTCTGACGAACCTTACGCCCGGATTAGTTTTGGGGAAGCCGTTCCGTGTATTTTCAACTCAATTCAAAATTCACTGATTGTCACCTCTCATTCAAAGGATCTGGCACTCCCGGGAGAACGGATTGGCTATCTGGCTGCAAATCCAACCATGGTTGATGTCGATCTTTTTATGCAGGGAGCCATTTTTTGCAACCGGGTTCTTGGATTTGTCAACGCCCCCGCACTGATGCAGAGGCTGGTGACGAATTTACAACGAGTCACTGTGGATGTTGAAAAATACCGCCGCAAGCGAGATCTTCTCTACAAGAAACTTCATGAGCTTGGTTTTGAAATGGTCAAGCCCGGTGGTGGATTTTATCTTTTCCCCAAATCGCCCTTCGTTGATGAAATAAAATTTATCAACATGGCGCAAAAATACCGAATTCTGTTGGTTCCCGGATCAGGATTTGGCGCTCCCGGATTTTTCCGGATTGCCTATTGTATTGACGATAAAATGATAGAAAAAAGTTTGCCGGTTTGGGAAGAACTGGCACGGGAAGCTGGACTCTCTGCTCGTTAAATAGATCCAGAATGATTGAACTGTCACCACTGAAATGTGCTGGAGAGCAAAGATGGCTAAGAAACTTTTTATTGCGGCGACCGGACAGAACATAGGCAAGACAACTGCAAGCCTCTCCTTGGTTCACCTGGCAAAAAAGAAATATCGTCGGGTCGGATTTATCAAACCACTAGGCCCAAAAGTGACCGAGTACAAAGGGATCACTGTTGATTCGGATGCCGCTCTAATCTGCCAAATTTTCAGCATGGGGCGCAATCTCCCATATATGTCCCCGGTTGTAATCCAACCTGACTCAACCCGCAAAGCACTGGATGGAAAACTTGATTCACACCTCCTGGAACAAAAGATATTGGAAGCTTGTGCCACTTTGGAAAAAAAATGTGACTTCATCATTATCGAAGGATCCGGTCATCCAGGAGTGGGATCAGTTGTCAATCTTTCAAACGCCAGGATTGCCAGTCTACTGGAGGCCAAAGTCTTAATGATCACTGGCGGTGGAATCGGTAGTGTCATCGACAACGTTAACATGAATAAGGCTCTTTTCGAGAAAGAGGGAGTCGAAATTCGCGCCATCATGGCAAACAAACTTTTAGCAGAAAAACGGGAGAATACTCTCAACTATCTGAAAAAAGCATTTGCTGCTGAATCATTCAAAGTCCTCGGTGGATTTAACTACCAACCGGTACTGGCTAATCCCACCCTGAACCGGATTGCAAAAATCCTTGATCTACAAATATCCGGAAATAAACGTGACGTAAAACGGATTATTCACTTCCTGCAGATTGGTGCGCCATCCACCCAGCGAGTCACCGAACTCCTCCGTGATGATACGCTGTTAATTGTTACCAGCAGCCGGGATGAATTGCTAGTTACATTGTCAAACATGTATCAGATTCCCGAGTATCGAAATAAAATTGTCGGGCTGTTAATTCCCGGAATTCATATAATCAGTGATATCACTCAACAAATTATCGACCGGAGCAACATTCCTTATCTCCGCACGACCAACCATACAACCGGCAAACTTTATCGAATCATTAATGAAGACGTTTATAAACTGCAGGCTGAGGATAAGGAAAAAATCGATATGATCAAAGAACTGGCAGAGATTCGCTTTGATTTTGATGAACTGGATGCTTTATTTTCCTGATCGATTGATTTTATCAGCTTTGAGGTGGGCGGGGATTATCTCCCCTTGTGGACTAACATAACGAACTTCACAGCACAGATTAAAACCAATCTTCTCTTGGACAATCTGGCGCACACGAGCAATCAGCAAAAGAACATCTGCCGAGCTTGCTTTGCCCAGATTAACAATAAAGTTGGCATGTTGGCGGGAGATTTCTACCTGCCCAATCCGTTCTCCCTTTAATCCAGCATCTTCAATAATTTTCCCCGGAGGGCCGACAGCTGCGTGCATTTCTGTATTGCTGAGGAAGACTGATCCGCAATTGGGTTGTCTACGTGGAAATTTATAACGTCTGGTGCGCAGGTCTTCAAGCATCTCCCTCCGAATTGTTTTAATCTCCCCCGTGGGACAACTCAGCTCAACACTGACAACAACACAATTGATTCCTTGCAGAGCACTCTGCCGATAAGAAAATTTACATTCCGCTTGCGTTAATTGCCGAGTTACGCCTGTTTTATCGACAATCGTGACAGTAACAATATTTTCACCAATCCCTTTCCGCTGGCTGCCACCATTCATCATCACCAGGCCACCAACAGTTCCAGGAATCCCGATACAATGTTCCAGGCCACTCAATCCTGCCCGCATCGACCTTCGTGCCAACTGCGGAACCCAGGCACCAGCCTCGGCGATAATGGTATTTTCAGAGATTTGAATATTCGCTATCTGATTCCCAATTTTCAAAACAACACCACGGACGCCAACATCATCAAAAAGGAGGTTTGTTCCTTGTCCGATAATAACCAGTGGAATTTTATTTTCATGAACAAAGTGTAGAATTCTGGCAACCTGCTGAGGGTTATCCGGTTCAATATACAGATCTGCCACTCCGCCAATTTTCCAACTATTATGCAGAGAGAGACATTCATCAAAAACAACTTTACCGATCTCTTGACCCGCTAACTGTGCTAATTGTTTCTTGAGTTGATCAGTCATCATTTTTAGTCTTTGAAGCACACATATCCATAACCTGTAATTGAATCGATTCCTTTCCACGCCATTGATTGATGCCAGGACGATACAACAGATCAACTTTTCCGTCTAATTGGTCAATTTTTTTGGCTTGCCCGAAAGCAATACAATCAACCCGCGAGCCCTGCTGCTCCACAGCAAATTTCAGATGTTTATCGGCCAGAATTCGAGGTGAATAAACCTGGCAATCACGGCTGATAAACGTGGGTTGGGGATTTCCGGCTCCGAAAGGATTCAGGGTTTCCAGCTCCCTCAGTAAAGGCAAAGTAAAGTTGGAGATGGTAACCTCACCATCGTGAGATAAAACGGGTAAAAGTTCCTCAGCTCGAAGTCGATCAGCGGCAACCTGTTCAAAATCGGCAATAAAATCCTCCAGATTTTCTTCCTTAATTGCTAATCCTGCTGCCATGGCATGACCGCCAAACCCTGCCAGAGATTCAGCGTTCTCTTGCAGTGCCTGATAAAGATTAAAATTACCAATTGACCGGGCTGAACCTTTTCCTTGTCCATCTTCGAGGGCGATTAAAACAGTTGGACGGTGGTAACGCTCAACCAACCGACTGGCAACAATCCCAATCACACCTGAATGCCAATTTTTACTGGCGAGAACGATACTGTAGCGCTGGGGTCGGTTCGGTTCCTCAACCAGAGAAATTGCTTCAGCTAATGTTTTCTGCTCAATTTTCTGCCTTTCACGATTAAACCCATCCAAGAGTTCTGCCAGAGGATTAGCCTGCTGCAGATCTTCACTCAGCAGCAGTTTAACCCCCAAGGCAGCATCCTCCAGACGCCCGGCAGCATTCAAACGTGGGGCAAGGCGGAAACCTACCGTTCCACTACTGACCTGTTTAACCTCGGCAACCCGTTTCAATGCTGTAATTCCTGGTCGTACCCCCGTCTCGAGGAGCTGTAATCCGTTCCGCACCAAGATACGATTAACCCCACCTAAAGGGACAATATCCGCAATCGTTCCAAGGGCAACCAGATCAAGACCGCGACGTAAATCGGGCTCGCTCCTTGCGGAAAAATAACCGTTTTCCCGTAGCCGCCTGCGTAATCCAACCAGCAGAAAAAAAGCCACCCCGACTCCGGCCAATTCAATCCAGGGAAAGCGATTTGCAGACAGATGTGGGTTGATCAATGCTAAACAGGCAGGAAGTTTATCGGGTGGCTGATGATGGTCGGTAATAATAAGATCCAAGCCCAACTCGGCAGCCAGGTCACCTTCTGCTTGGGCAGAAACGCCGCAATCAACGGAGAGAACGATCGAACATCCATTCACTTTTGCCTGTCGTATAGCATCAGCAGATAAACCATAGCCATCCTTCAATCGCAGAGGGATATGATATTCAACCTCACCACCCAAAGCACGTAAGGTTTCAACCAACAAAGCACATCCGGTGATACCATCGACATCATAATCACCATGAACCGCAATCTTTTCCCCCTGCACTAACGCCTGCTCCAATCGAATACAAGCAATTGTCATATCGGGTAACAGGGCGGGATCGGGCAATGCTGACAATTTTGCCTGGAGAAATTCACTCCCCTGCTCCACCGTTGTAATTCCACGGAACAGCAAAATCTGTGCGGTCAAATTCTGGATATCGAGTTTTCTGGACAATTGGTTAATCTGAGAGGCTTCTGGACATTTTCTACGTAATTTCCACTTGCGCAGTTTTATTGGATCCATCTCAACCCTACTAATGTCGCGTTACGACAGCTCGATATATCTGAAAATGATGATAAAACTGAAACAGGCCGGGACAAGAGCCCGACCTGATATTTTGATTTATTGCATTGCTTTTGGCGTTTCAGGATGTGACTTCATGAAGTCCAGTTCTGCACGGATTTGTTTTGCACCCGGACTCCCGGGATCAATCGCAATGAAGCGCTCCCAGACTGAACGAGCCTTGGCAAAATCCTGTAGATCATAGCGATAAACAACACCAAGATTATAAAGACTTTGCTGGTGATTTTTATCAATACGGCTGGCCTTTTTAAAGTTGCTGATCGCTTTATCATACCAACCAACCCGCCGATACATCACCCCTTGATCGGTCAGAATATTGGGGTCATTACTGTTAAGTTCCAGGGCTTTTGCATAAGCATGAATAGCCTTCATCGGTTGGTTTGAATCAAAAAAGCTATGCCCAAGTTGAATCCAGGCATTACGATTATCCGGCTCTCTAGCAACAATGCCTTCCAGTATTGACGTCTGCTGTTGCTGATTAACAACCGGTGCCGGTGCCGGAAGCGAAGTTGGCACAGAAGGAGAATCCTTTTTAAAATTGGTCACAATCACTCCGATCAGTATACCTGCGGCCAGAGCAATAACAACAAACAGGATTGTCTCTTTCTTCATGCTGTCACCTTTAAACCACCTACTTGGCTTTTGCCTTATTTTTTTGTTCCCAGAAAATCAATATCGGGCTCGCCACAAAAATTGATGAATATGTCCCGATCAAGACACCCACTAACATGGCAAAAGCAAAATTATGGATAACTCCACCTCCAAGAACAAATAGAGCCAGAACAACCAGCAGAGTGGTTCCAGATGTTAACAAGGTGCGGGACAGGGTTTCATTAATACTGCGATTAATAATAAATGGAAAACTTTCTTTATTATGTTTCCCGGTATTTTCACGGATCCGATCATAAACAATGATGGTATCATTCAAGGAATAACCGATAATTGCTAAAAACGCTGCAATAATTGGCAAATCAATCTCCTTATCAAAGAGACTGAAGGCTCCTAAGGTAATCATCACATCGTGTACCAGCGCAACGATTGCGCCAACTGCAAAACGAAACTCAAAACGCCAGGAAATATAGGCTAGAAGACCTAACATAGCATAAAAAATAGCTTTCAACCCCTTGTTTCTTAAGTCTTTTCCGACCTGAGGCCCGACCATTTCCACACGGCGAATATCAACATCACCTTTTTCATAAGTTTGTCCCAAAGCCTTCTGAATTTGCACAGAAAGTCCCTGTAATTCGGCGGTGCTTTGTTCAACTCGAATCAAAAACTCATTCTGATTGTCACCAAATCTCTGCACGACAACACTACCAAGATCAAGCCCCTTCAGCGCTTTTTTGATGGCAGTCGCATCAGTTGGTTGGGCAAATTGGACTTGAACCAGAGTTCCACCAGCAAAGTCGATTCCATAGTTTGGTCCACCTTTAACGACCAGGGAAGCCAGACCAATGAGAATCAACGCGATGGAAATAATCATCGCAATTTTGCGTTTACCAACAAAATCAATATTAATATCTGGCTTGATCAGCTGCATGCCGTCAGCCTCCTTATATACTCAGCCGCTTGACGTCGCGGCCTTTCAAGAAAAAATCGAAAACAACCCGCGAAACAAAAATCGCAGTAAACAATGATGCAATAATACCAATTGACAAAGTGACCGCAAAACCACGGACGGGTCCAGTGCCAAACTGGAACAGCACCAAAGCCGCCAGCAAGGTTGTCAAGTTGGCGTCAATGATCGTCATAAAAGCTTTACCATACCCAGATTCAAGAGCCAGTTTTGGAGCTCTACCAAGTCGTATTTCCTCACGAATCCGTTCAAATATCAAAACATTGGCATCAACCGCCATACCAACGGTTAAAACAACACCAGCAAGCCCCGGGAGAGTCAAAGTTGCCCCAAACATCGCCAACATCGCGGCAATGAACACCAGGTTCAGAGAGAGGGCAATAACCGCTACAACCCCGGAGAATTTATAATAAATAATCATCGCCAGAACAACCAAAACAGCACCCACCAGGATAGATTTGATTCCTTTGTTGATAGAATCCTGCCCAAGGGAGGGGCCAACCGTCCGGTTTTCCATAATTTTAACCGGAGCAGGTAATGAACCAGCACGCAAAATTATTGCCAGATCAGTTGCTTCCTGAGAGGTAAAGGATCCAGAGATCTGGGCACTCCCTCCAGCAATCCGCTCACGAATGACAGGAGCAGAATAGATGGTATCATCCAGAACGATAGCCATCCGCTTACCAACATTCGCTGCGGTGATCTGGTCAAAACGTTTGGCACCGACAGCGTTGAACTCAATAGAGACATAGGGCTCGTTAAAACGGGTATCAATCCGCACATTTGCATCAGATAAAAGATCACCGGTCAACACCGTTTTATCAAAAACAACCAAAGGTTTTTCTGTCGTTGCTCCAGTTGATCGATTCACATTTCGCTCATAAAGCAACTGGGTTCCTTCTGGCAATTTGCCGGCAACAGCATCCTGGATATTGGCCGTTTCATCAACCATTTTAAATTCAAGCCGCGCAGTTTTCCCAAGCAAGGCAATTGCCCGCTCGGGATCTTCGATACCAGGAAGTTGAATCAGGATGCGATAGCCACTCTGCCGCTGCAAAGTTGGCTCACTAACACCAAACTGATCGACCCGATTACGCATGGTTTCCAAAGCTTGCCGGACAGCGTAATCCTTGATATTTTCAATCTCCTTGTCGCTTAACCGAAAATGTTTTTCGATATAACCACCAGCTCCGGTGATCGTTTCAGCTTCCAGAGAAGGATAATTATCCGCCATCAGTGCATCAACTTTGGCTCCTTCTGCTGCATCATAAACAAGAATGACCAGTTGATCCCCCGGACGTCTTTCCAGTCGCTTGAAAATAATATCTTTTTCGCGTAACAGAGTCTCAGTCTGATCAATAATCGTATCAATACGACTTTCAACCGCTTTATCGACTTCGACACCAAGCACCAGATGCATGCCACCTTGCAAATCAAGTCCAAGCTGGATCGGGCCAATGGTGTTAGTCCACCACTGTGGCAAATTGCCCTGCATCAACGTCGGAGCAATAGCAAAAACTGACAAGAGCAGGCAGAGTAGAACCAGCACACTCCTGAATCTAAGACTTTTGGACATTTGTATTGTGTCTCCCTTTAAGCATTTAAATGGGCAAATCGAATGGTCTACAGTTGTTTGACTTCAGTGACTGAAGCACGGTTCATCTTGATTTTTACCCCGGTTGCAACCTCAACAGTTACGGTGGTCTCTTCGACGGCAGTAATTTTACCATGGAGACCGCCGGCAGTAACAATATTATCTCCTACTTTGAGCCCACCTATCAATTCCTTCTGTTGCTTGGCACGTTTCTGCTGCGGCCGGATCAGTAAAAAATAGAAAATGGCAAACATTGCCACCAACATAATGATTCCCTGATATTGCCCCCCCGACCCTTGAGCTGCCGTGCCTCCTGCCATTGCAAATGCTTCCGATACCATGTGAGTTTCCTCCTTGAATGTGTTTTAGATAGATTTTTGTCTAATCTGCTATAACTAACTTACTAATTATTCTCTTTTTTTATAAAAATCTTTACGGAATTCAGTAAAGTTTCCATTTTCCAGAGCCTGCCTGATTTCAGCCATCAGTTGTTGATAATAATAGAGATTGTGGTGCGTGTTAAGTACCGATGCAAGAATTTCTTTACTGGTGTAAAGATGCCGCAAATAAGCTCGGCTGTAATTCCGACAAACGTAACATTGGCAATCTGGATCTAACGGCTGTTCATCATCACGATACTGTGCCTGCTTGATACTGACCTTACCAAAGCGGGTAAACAACACCCCGTTGCGAGCATTACGGGTCGGCATAACGCAGTCAAACATATCACAACCGCGTGCTACACCTTCTAATAAATTTTCCGGTGTCCCAACTCCCATCACATAGCGGGGACGATCAACTGGCAATAACGGCAGACTATACTCCATCGTGTCATACATCAATGACGTCTCTTCTCCAACCGACAATCCCCCCAGAGCATAACCCTCAAAGCCTATTTCTCGCAGTTGTTCAGAACTTTGCTTGCGCAGATCTAATTCCATCCCACCCTGAACAATCCCAAATAGTGCCGACACTGAACCTTCTGGAAGCACCTTACGACAACGCTGAGCCCAGCGAGTCGAACGATTGGTTGAATCGACAACGTAGGCACGCTCAGCCGGATGGGGGATACATTCATCAAAAGCCATCACAATATCTGCTCCCAGCGCCAGCTGAATTTCCACCGAGAGTTCAGGGGTCAGTAAGTGTTTACTGCCATCCAGGTGAGATTGAAAGGCCGCGCCCTCCTCAGTGATCTTACGCAACTCCCCAAGGCTGAAAACCTGAAAACCACCACTGTCAGTCAGGATCGGACGATCCCAATGCATAAATTGATGCAAGCCACCAAGCTGTTGAATCAGTTTGTGTCCCGGACGCAGATAAAGATGATAGGTGTTGGCCAGAACAATCTGCGCCCCAATCTCTTTCAATGCCTCTGGCAGCATCCCTTTAACCGTTCCCTGAGTGCCAACCGGCATGAAGGTTGGAGTATCGATTTCACCTCGCTGGGTAGAGATTCGACCACGCCGCGCCTGAGAATTGGAATCCTGTTGTAAAAGATCATATCTGAAACCAGACATACTATTCCATCCGTATTATACAATTAACATACAGTCACCATAACTAAAAAAACGAAATCGTTCGGCAACCGCTTTCTGATAAGCAGAAAGAATGAAATCACGTCCGGCAAATGCCGAAACCAACATGAGTAATGTCGATTTTGGCAGGTGAAAATTAGTAATCAGAGCATCGATAATTTTAAATTGATACCCCGGATAAATGAAAATATTGCTATCCCCGCTGCCAAATTGCAACAAACCATCCTCTGTTGCAGCCGTCTCAAGGGCTCTGGCACTGGTGGTTCCCAAAGCAAAAACCCGTCGACCTTCTTGACGAGCCAGATTGACCGAAGTCGCAGTCGCCTCAGGAACCGAAAAAAGCTCGGCATGCATCTGATGTTGGCGAATATCCTCGACCCGGACAGGAAGAAAGGTTCCCAATCCAACATGCAGTGTCAAACTTTTAATTTCAACTTTTGCAGCAGTCAGTTGTTGCAAAATATTTTCAGTAAAATGAAGTCCGGCAGTCGGTGCAGCCACAGCACCTTTCTCTCGGGCAAAAACTGTCTGATAGCGAGATTGATCATCCCGGCAATCTTCACGCTTGATATAAGGAGGCAAAGGAAGATGGCCAACTTCTTCAACTTTTTGCATGAAATCGCCGGAACAATAAAAGCGAACCCGTCGATATGGCGATTCCATTTCTTCCAGAATTTCAGCAGAGAAATCGGAAGTAAAATTGACAATTGTTCCAACCCGCAGCGATTTGGAACTTTTTGTCAAACAAAGCCATTCCTCAGCTTGTGTACTATCTAAATACTGCCGCACCAGGAATACTTCAACCTTCCCTCCAGTCAGCTTATGGCCAAGCAGACGAGCGGGGATCACCTTGGTATCGTTCACAACCAGAACATCACCAGGCTGAAAATATTCCAGAATATCGGTAAATTGCTTCGACTCTACCGTGGCGTGCTGACGATCCAGACACAACAACCGTGAGGCGTCACGCTGCGCAGTAGGTACCTGCGCAATCAGTTCATCGGGAAGCAAAAAATCAAAATCAGTCAGCCGCATCAAAACCAGTCCAAATCAAGTCAAACAGCGACACAGAAGATCATAGAATCTTGCCAATGTCAATGTCTTTCCGCTGGCTTAGAGCAGCTTTATAACCGGGATTGACCGTTTTAACAGAGATTAATTGGGCAGTGCCAAAACAGGCAGAATCGGCAGGCAAATGTTCCTTACTGGATCTTCTCATAAGCTGAGCCGAATGTGCTCGGCATTTGCGGCAGCTTATTACCGAGCAAGTCAATAAAGAACGCATACGGGCAATGGCGGCTGGCGTAATGGTTGCGCGCAAACCAAAACCATCCAATCGAGGAGAGGAGTCGGTATCCACCGCATATCGACGAATGACGGTGATGAAAAATGCTCTACCTAGATGTTGTTAAGCCCTTTTGTTCCACCATGCAAGAAAGCCTCAGCTTATACAAACAAACCGAGGCTTTCTTTGTCTTGGAATGAGTGAATAACAAGTCAGCTATTGAAATTTCACGTTGCTGGGGAAAAAATTCAAAATTTGACTTAGATCAATTTAAATCAGAATTAAAACCTAGTATACTTATCAAGAATCTGTTTCTATCTTGAGAATTGTAGAGTATGGGATATGTTTCCAGAAAGAGATTTTACACACATTTCCATCTTTTCCGCCCTGCGTCTACGCTGTTTTTTGTACGAAACAGCTGAATTTTTATAGTAGTTCAGTTTTTTTGTCATCGAAGTTGCTCTTCCGCCACAAATTGAAAAGTTACAATTTCTATCTTTGAAAAAGGAGTTATTATGTCGGGGAACAGGATGTATTGTCACTGTTCGGCGGTCTTGGTGTTTTTACTTTTTCTCTCAAGCCCCGTGGCAGCAGCTACCGGTGACGCTGGGCGCGGAGAGGCCTTATTTGTTGGAAAAACGGCTTTCGAGCTCGGTGGTGCGCCTTGCCTGGCCTGTCATGATCTATCTGGCCTTGGCTCGGCTGTTGCCGCCAGTTTTGGCCCGGATCTCTCTAACCTCTATACCGACTACGGTGCTGAGGGAGTAGCAGGGGTGCTCGAATCCCTGGCCTTCCCGAGTATGGAAGCGATCTATGCCTCCCGTCCCCTGACTGAACAAGAACGTTTTGATCTGACCGCATTTTTCGCCAAAACGTCAGAGCAGCAGGCTCCAGCCGCAAAATCGCTGGCCGGTTTGATTCTGCTCGGGATCATCATTGTCTTTGCCATTGTGGCACTCATGGGACTACGCCGCCTCAAAGGGGTGCGTCAGCCGTTGGTTGATCAAGTCAGGAAGCAGCGAGGTATGAAAGCATGAGTTGGATTAAGGATATTGTCGACCCGAAATCGCGCGCATGGGAAGAATTTTACCGCAACCGTAACCAGTGCGACAAAGTGGTGCGCAGCACCCACGGTGTCAACTGCACCGGTAGTTGCTCGTGGAACGTGCATGTCAAAGACGGCATCGTCGGCTGGGAACTGCAGGCGACCGACTACCCTGAGCTGGAAGCGAGCCTCCCCCCTTATGAACCCCGCGGCTGCCAGCGCGGCATCTCCTTCTCCTGGTACCTCTACAGCCCCTTAAGGATCAAGTATCCCTATATGCGCGGTGTGCTCGCCGATCTGTGGCGTGCAGCCAAGGCCGAACATGGCGATCCGGTCAAAGCCTGGGCTTCGATTATGGAAGATGAGGCAAAACGCAAGAGTTATCAGCAGGCGCGTGGCAAGGGCGGCTTCCGGCGGGTCAGCTGGGACGAATCCGAAGAGATGATCGCCGCATCCTCGATCTATACCATCAAGAAGTTCGGCGCCGATCGTCTGGTCGGGTTCTCGCCGATTCCGGCGATGTCGATGCTCAGTTTTGCCGGTGGTTCGCGCTTCATGCAGCTAATGGGCGGCGCCAATCTGAGTTTCTACGACTGGTACTGTGACCTGCCGAATGCCTCCCCCGAAATCTGGGGCGAGCAGACCGACGTTGCCGAGAGCGCCGACTGGTACAACAGCAAATATATCGCCGTGGTTGGTTCCAATCCAGACATGACCCGCACCCCTGACGCGCATTTCCTGACTGAAGCTCGCCACAACGGCTCCAAAGTCACGGTCTTTGCACCCGACTTCAACATCACCTCCAAGCACGCCGACTGGTGGATTCCGGCTCATGCCGGACAGGACGGTGCCTTCTGGATGGCGGTCAACCATGTCATCCTCAGCGAATTCCATCACCAGGCGAAGACGCCTTATTTTTTAGACTACCTCAAACGCTACACCGACACCCCCTTCCTGATCGAACTGGAGGAGAAAGACGGGATCTATAGCGCAGGCCGCATGGCCAGAGCCGGCGATCTGGAGCGTTACAGCAAAGAGGAAAATGGCGCCTTCAAATATCTGATCTGGGATGAAGCGAGCAAACAGCCACGTATGCCGCTCGGCACCCTCGGTTTCCGCTGGCAGGAGAAAAAAGGTGAGTGGAACCTGCAGATGAAGGATGGACAGGACGGCACCGATCTCGCTCCTGAGCTCTCTCTGCTCGATAATAACGAAGAGATCCTGCAAGTGGCCTTTGACGATTTCTCCGACGGTAAGTCAGTACAACGCGGCGTCCCGGTGCACTATCTTGATACGGCCAAAGGCCGGATCGCCGTCACCACCGTCTTCGACCTGATGATGGCTCAGTTCGGTATTAACCGTGGTCTTGCTGGGGACTACCCGCAAGACTACGATGCTGAAAACAGCGTCTATACCCCGGCCTGGCAGGAGAAATACACCGGTATCGACCGCGCCAACGTTATCCAGTTTGCGCGTGAATGGGCAATGACCGCTGAGAAGACCGGTGGCAAATGCTCAATCATCATCGGCGCTGGCATCAATCACTGGTATCACGCTAACTTGACCTATCGTGCCGGAATCGTCGCCCTGATGCTCTGCGGTTGCGTCGGCAAGAACGGTGGCGGCCTCAATCACTATGTCGGCCAGGAAAAACTAGCGCCCGCCGCACCCTGGGCGACCATCATGGGTGCCCTCGATTGGTCGAAACCACCACGCTTCCAGAACGCCCCCTCTTACCATTATGTGCATACTGACCAGTGGCGCTACGAGCGCACCTCGGACGAGTCCTTGATCAACCCGGTCGCCAAAGATAATCAGATCACCCAAGGGCACACCATGGATCACCAGATCCGTGCAGTGCGTAATGGTTGGCTCCCCTTCTATCCCCAGTTTGACCGCAGCCCGATTGAAACGGTCAAGCAGGCCGAAGCCGCTGGCGCCCGCAATGACAAAGAAATTGTTGCCTGGACCGTCAAACAGTTGGTTGAAAAGAAGATGAAATTTGCGGTCGAAGACCCCGATGCACCCGAGAACTGGCCACGGCTGTGGATCATCTGGCGCGGCAATGCCCTGATGTCGAGTGCCAAGGGTCACGAATATTTCCTCAAGCATTACCTCGGCACCCACACCAACAGTATCGCACCCGAAACTGCAGAAGAGTTCGTCAAAGAGGTCAAGTGGCACAAGAAGGCTCCGGAAGGGAAACTCGATCTGGTGGTCGATATCAACTTCCGCATGGACACCTCGGCACTCTACTCCGATATCGTTTTGCCGACCGCGACCTGGTATGAAAAAGACGACCTCAACACCACCGACATGCACTCCTTCATCCACCCGCTGCAGGAAGCTGTTCCACCCTGCTGGGAGTCGAAGAGTGACTGGGATATTTTCAAAGGATTAGCCAAGAAAGTCAGCCAACTGGCCGAAACCCACCTGCCTGACCCGGTGCGTGAAATCGTCTCGGTTCCGTTGCAGCATGACACCCCGGCCGAGATGGCTCAGCCCGAGATCAAGGACTGGAGCAAGGGGGAATGTGAGCCAATCCCCGGTAAGACCATGCCCGGTCTGGTGGTGGTCGAACGCGACTACAAAAACCTCTACAACCGCTTCATCTCCTTAGGACCCGAGGCCAGAAAAGGCATCGGCGCTCACGGCCTCTCCTGGCCGATCGAGGATTACTATGATGAGATGGCCGCAGGCGCCAATACGGCAAAGTGGGGCGGCAAGTCCTATCCAACCCTGGTTGATGCCAAAGACGCCGCTGAGGTGATTCTCAAACTCGCACCCGAAACCAACGGTGAAATGGCTTTCCGCGCTTTTGAGGCCGAAGAGAAGAAGGTCGGCCTGCCGCTGACCGATCTAGCGGTACCGACCCGCGATGTGCGTACGACCTTCGCCGATCTGGCCGCTCAACCGCGCCGCCTGCTCAACAGCCCGATCTGGAGTGGACTGAACACCGATGGCCGCGCCTATTCTGCCTACTGTCTCAATGTTGAAAAGCTTGTCCCCTGGCGAACCCTGACCGGGCGCCAGCATTTTTATCTCGATCATCAGGGCTATATCGCAGCTGGCGAACATCTGCCGACCTATAAGCCCAAACCGGATCACAGCACCCTGCAGGATTTCCTCGCTACCGACACCGGCGACAAGAAAAGTATCATGCTTAACTACCTGACCCCGCACGGCAAGTGGAGTATCCACAGTACCTACGGTGACAACCATCGCATGCTGACCCTGTCCCGCGGCTGTCACCCCTTCTGGATCAACGATCAGGACGCAGAACAAATCGGCGTTTTCGACAACGACTGGGTTGAGGTCTACAACGACCACGGCGTGGTGGTGACCCGCGCGATTGTCAGCTCACGCTTGCCACGTGGTATCTCGTTCCTCTATCACGCGCCGGAACGAACGATTGGGGTTCCCAAATCGCCCTCGCGCGGCAACAAACGCGCTGGCGGGCATAACAGCCTGAACCGGATCCGACTCAAACCGAACCTGATGCTCGGCGGCTACGGTCAGTTTACTTATGCCTGGAACTACTGGGGACCGACCGGTGCCAACCGCGACACCTACATCATGGTGCGTAAGCTGGATGGCGAACCGCAGTGGTGATGATTTGACGTAGGGGCGCTGCTTGCCGCGCCCATCCCCCATGGAAAACGGGCGCAGCAAGCAGCGGCGCCCTTACGAACCACAATTAAAGGACGAAATCATGGATGTTCGCGCACAGGTCTCATCGGTATTCCACCTCGACAAGTGCATCGGTTGCCACACCTGCAGCATCGCCTGTAAGAACCTGTGGACCGACCGCCGCGGTAATGAATACATGTGGTGGAACAACGTCGAAACCAAACCGGGTACCGGCTATCCGACCAAATGGGAAGACCAGGAGAAATATCGGGGTGGCTGGGAAAGGGTCGGCACACAGCTGCGCCTCAAGCAGGGCGGTAAAGCTTCAACCATCGGCAAGATTTTCCATAACCCCGACCTGCCGACCATGGACGACTACTATGAGCCGTTCACCTTCAAGTACGCCGACCTGACCAATGCCCCGGCGGGAACCGATCAGCCGACGGCACGCCCGATCTCGATGGTCAGCGGTAAGCCAATGAAGATCGAAGCTGGCCCCAACTGGGATGATGACCTCTCCGGCTCAACGGTCTACGCCGCCAACGATCCCGGCGTGATCGAACTGACCGAGAAACAGCAGCAACAGCTGTTCGCCATCGAAAAAATGGTGATGTTTCACCTGCCGCGCATCTGTAACCACTGCACCAACGCTGCCTGCGTCGCCAGCTGCCCTTCGGGCGCCATCTACAAACGCGGTGAAGACGGCATTGTGCTGATCAATCAGGATAAATGCCGCGGTTGGCGGATGTGCGTCTCGTCCTGCCCCTACAAGAAGACCTATTACGGCTGGGCCACCGGCAAAGCGGAGAAATGTATCCTTTGCTACCCACGCCAAGAAGTGGGAGAAGCGCCCGCTTGTTTCCATTCCTGCGTCGGTCGTATCCGCTATCTCGGCGTGCTGCTCTACGATGCCGACCTGATCGAAACCATTGCGATGAAAGAAGATGGCGAACTGGCCGCCGCCCAGCGCGAGATGATCCTCGATCCATTTGATCCAGAGGTGATCAAGGCTGCACGCGAGGGTGGACTTGCCGAGCAGATAATCGAAGCAGCTCAGGCCTCTCCAGTTTACAAGTTCGTCAAGGAGTGGGGAATCGCCCTGCCGCTGCACCCTGAGTTCCGTACCTTGCCGATGCTCTTCTACGTGCCGCCATTGTTGCCGGTGCTGTCGACCGAGAATCAGGGAACCCAGAAAATTGCCGATAATTTTTTCACGAGTCTCGAACAGGCCAGGCTGCCATTGATGTATCTGGCCGGACTGTTCGCTGGTGGCAATGAGGAAGAAGTCAAGGCGGTTTATCGCCGCTTGATCGCGGTGCGCATACAACGTCGTGCTCTCAGCGTCGATGATATGTCCGACGAAGAAGTAGAAAAGGCCAGGGAAATCTCCGGCCTCAATAGCGATGCACTTGACGCCATCTTCCGCATGACCAGCCTGACCCGCATCAAAGAACGGATCGTTGTACCACCGATGCTGCGTGAACAGGCGATCGAAGCGGGGATGAACCCCGAAGAATACAAGCAGGGGATGGGCTTCGGCAGCCGCAAGGCCCCAAAGAGAAGGTGGTAATCATGGGAACGATGAACCTGAAACCCTGTCTTGCCTTCAGTCAGCTGCTCAGCTATCCAAGCGAGCGGATCAAACTGACGGCTGCCGACTTAGAACGGCAGCTCAACGAGTTTAATCCGGCAGCAGCTACTGCTTTTTTGGGCTATCTCAATTTTCTCGAACTGCAGGATCTGCCGCAGATCGAAGAGCTTTTCACCTCAACCTTCGACCTGCAGGCACTCAGCGATCCCTATGTCGGCTACCAACTGTGTGGTGAAAGTCAGGCGCGCACCCTGTTTCTGATAAAACTTCAAGAGCTCTATGCTAAACAAGATTTTTCCTGCGGCACTGAACTTCCCGACCACCTGAGTGTGATGCTGCGCTTCATCGGTAGCATCGACGATCCACAGGGAAATATCGAGATCATCGTCGATGCGTTGCTGCCGGCTCTGGAGAAGATCCTCACAGGTTTCGAGACACAAGACCACCCATACCGACACCTGCTCAACGCTTTACAGATCTACCTGACGAATATGGTTGAAACTGAGCTGCCCGAGACCAAGCGGCAGAAGGAGTTATCTCATGGCTGATATGATCCTGTTCGGAGTCTTCCCCTATGTCGCGCTGTCCCTGGCGATTGGTGTCGGCATCTACCGCTACACCATCGACCGCTACTCCTACTCATCTCAGTCTTCACAGTTTCTGGAGAGCAAGGCGCTATTCTGGGGTTCACTCCCCTGGCACTATGCGATCTTGCTGATTCTGTTGGCTCATTTTCTGGCATTTCTGGTGCCAGCCAGTTGGGGAACCCTGCTCGGCTCACCAGCACGCTTGGTCTTTCTGGAAGTCACCGGTATGGCTCTCGGCATCACGACCATGATCGCCCTGGTAATTCTGATCTTCCGCCGCATCATCAATCCACGGGTAAATGCCGTGACCAGCAGAATCGACTGGCTGCTCCTCGCCACGCTGTTACTGCAGGTTACAACCGGGGTCTATATTGCCATCAGCCTGCGTTGGGGTGGGGTCTGGTATGTGCATACCATTTCACCCTGGCTCTGGTCGCTAGTCAAACTCAACCCCCAGATCAATTATCTGGCTAACCTGCCTTGGATCGTCCAGTTGCATGCAGTTAACGCCTTTTTCCTGGTCGCAATCTTCCCATTTTCACGGCTGGTACATGTCGTCAGCATCCCGATCAGTTACCTGGGACGTCCTTATCAGATCGTGGTCTGGTATCGCCAGCGCCGTAGCTCATAGAGTCGGCTCCCTCTCCCTCAGGGAGAAGGGTTGAGCTGAAGTAATCAGGGTTAATTGGCATGAAGCATTCTAATTTCAGACCTAAAAGGTTTTATTTATGATGGGACAAAAAGCGACAGCGACATCTCACAAGGTTTTGTTTCTCAACACCCTGGCCTTTACTGTCTGCTTTGCCGCCTGGATGTTCAACGGCGTGCTGGTAACCTTTCTGGCCGACAATCAAGTATTCGACTGGGGTCCGATCGAAATCGGCTGGCTGATGGGGATTCCGGTGCTGACCGGTTCGCTCTTTCGCCTGCCAGCGGGCATGCTGACTGACAAATTCGGCGGTAAACCCGTCTACGGCAGCCTGCTGTTTATCTGTGCCATCCCGATGTACCTGCTATCACAGGCCGATAGTTTCACGACCTTTGCCCTGTGCAGCTTCGGCTTCGGCCTGGCCGGGGTCAGCTTTTCAATCGGCATCGCTTTTTCATCGGTCTGGTACCCGCGTGAACGTCAGGGTACGGCTCTGGGAATCTTTGGTGCCGGTAACGCTGGTGCAGCCTTGACCACCCTGTTCGCGCCGACCATGCTAAACCGCCTCACTGACAACGGTGCCAACCTTGAAGGCTGGAGGCAACTGCCGATCTACTACGCCATCATGCTGGCGACGATGGGGGTGATTTTCCTCATCTTTGCCGAGAACAAGAAACCCGCCTCTTCGACAAAATCATTCACCCAGATGCTAACCCCGCTCAAGAATGTGCGGGTCTGGCGTTTCGGCCTCTACTACTTTCTGGTCTTCGGCTGCTTTGTTGCCTTCTCGCAGTGGCTGGTGCCCTATTTTGTTAATGTCTACTACCTGCCGTTGGTCACCGCCGGGCTTTTTGCTTCGATGTTCAGCCTCCCTTCCGGGATCATCCGTGCGTTAGGCGGCTGGCTCTCAGATAAGTTTGGTGGTCGCTCAATCATGTACTGGGTGCTGGGTGCTTCGGTCATTATCAGCTTTCTGGTAATTATTCCAAAGATGGATGTCTACTCGCCAGGACGCGGCGTGATGGCCAAAAAGTCTGGCATAGTCACTGCTGTAGGCACCGATTCGATCAGTGTCACCGACAAGACTTACCCTCTTAAGCTCAAACCAGATCCCGCTGTGAACTACGATGATCAGATGCTGATTCTGCCGATCAAACATGCGTGGCATGAGCCGGTGGTTGAGGTCGGACAGACGGTCAAAAAAAAGGAGCTGTTGGCTAAAGGGGTCACACACATCTTCTTTCAGGCCAATGTCTGGATCTTCGCTGTCCTCATCATTCTGCTCGGAAGTGTCTGGGGGATCGGCAAGGCGGCGGTCTACAAGCTGATTCCGGATTACTTTCCCGAAGAGGTCGGCGTGGTTGGCGGCATGGTTGGCGTATTGGGGGGACTTGGCGGTTTCGTCTGCCCGATCATCTTCGGTTACCTGCTCGAATGGACCGGGCTCTGGACCAGCTGCTGGATCTTCATGTGCGGTCTGTCGCTGGTCTGTCTGCTCTGGTTACACCTCACTGCCCAAAAAATGATGCGCGAAAAGCACCCAGAAGATATGCAAAAGATCGAACAGGATAAACGCGCTTTTATTGAAGATGCCCTTAAGGAGTAAACATTATGTCGATCAATCTGAACAAATGGGATGTTGAAGACGAGAAGTTCTGGGATGCCGAAGGAAAGAAGATCGCCACCCGTAACCTGTGGATCTCGATACCAAGCCTGCTCTGCGGCTTCGCGGTCTGGCTCTACTGGGGCATCATTACGGTACAAATGATCAACCTGGGCTACCCCTTCAGCCAATCTCAACTTTTCACCCTTTCGGCAATTGCCGGTCTGACTGGTGCGACCCTGAGGATTCCGAGTTCGTTCCTGATCCGTATCGCCGGTGGCCGTAACACAATTTTTTTAACCACCGCACTGCTGATGATCCCGGCGATCGGCACCGGCATCGCCCTGCAGAATCGCGCGACACCGATCGAAATTTACTACCTGCTCGCTCTGCTCTCGGGGATCGGCGGCGGTAACTTCGCCTCATCGATGTCGAACATCAGTTTCTTCTTCCCGAAGAAAGTCCAGGGAACCTCCCTCGGTCTGAACGCCGGTCTGGGGAACTTCGGTGTCACCACCATGCAGATTCTGATTCCGCTGTCGATGACCTTCGGTCTCTTCGGTGGCAAGTCACAGACGCTGGTCAACACCAGCGGCACTCTGATCGGCAAAATCCCGGCCGGAACCGAAACCTTCATTCATAATGCCGGCTATATCTGGCTGATCTTCCTCATCCCGTTGGCCTTCGCCGGCTTCTTCGGCATGAACAACATCAAGACCAAGACGGTTACTCCGGATCTCAGTTCCACCGGGAAATCGTTCGGCATGATCATCGGCCTGCTGCTGATCGCCTTCGTCACTGCGGTGGCGGGACTCTACCTGATGCTGCCGCCTCCGGTTGGGCTGGGACTGTTAAGCAAGTGGATCGTACTGCCACTGGTTATCGCCGCCACGGTCTTCGGAATGAAGTATCTGACCCGCGGTGGTTTGCGTGAAAACCTCGACCGTCAATACAAGATTTTCGAGAACAAACATACTTGGGCAATGACGATCATCTACACCATGACCTTCGGTTCGTTCATCGGCTACTCGGCAGCCTTTGCCCTGTCGATCAAGGTTATCTTCGGATTCTCACATATCATGGTTGATGGTGTCATGACCCATGATACAATCAATCCGAACGGCCCCAGCGCCCTGATGTTTGCCTGGATGGGACCCTTTATCGGCGCACTGATCCGCCCGATCGGCGGCAAGATTGCAGATAAAGTAGGCGGAGCTATCGTCACCCAGTGGGTTTCGATTGTTATGATCGCTTCGGCACTCGGCTGCGCCTACTTCATGAAGACCGCCTACGCCTCCCCCACTCCGGAGACCGTCTTCGTCCCCTTCCTGATCCTGTTTATCATCCTGTTCGCCGCCACCGGCGTTGGTAACGGATCAACCTTCCGTTCAGTCGCCATGATCTTCAATGCTGAACAAGCAGGTCCAGTGCTCGGCTGGACCTCTGCGATCGCCGCCTATGGCGCTTTCATCATCCCCAAGGTGTTTGGTGAGCAGATCAAAGCGACAACTCCGGAATATGCCCTGTATGGCTTTGCGGTCTTCTACTTCATCTGCCTGATGTTGAACTGGTGGTTTTATACACGCAAAGGGGCATATATCCAGAATCCGTAAAATCACGTTGGCCACCAAGGTTACAAACGTATCTTAACGGAGAACCAGTAGAGACGCAGAGAAATGCGAAAACTTTGTTTGATTTTAAACCAACCAGATTCTGTTTTCTCCCCGCCTCTGCGTCTCTGGATTAAAATGCCCGGCTCCTTCTTGACTATTTTTTAGTGTCTTGGTCACCAGATATACTTGTTTCGAACATCTTTTACAGGAGTCCAGCATGTTCCCCGAAAAACTCAGCCAGCAGATCATCGAAAATACAACGGACGCCATCCTCTACGTCAACGCTAAGGGTTTGATTCAACACTGGAATGATGGAGCCGAAAGAATCTTTGGGTTTTCCGCTGCCGAGGCGATCGGTCAGTCCCTCGACATCATCATTCCAGAAAAATTGCGCGGTCGGCACTGGGAAGGCTATTACAAGGTCATGGCAAGCGGTGAGTCACGCTACGGCACCGACCTGCTTTCAGTCCCAGCGAACCATCGCAATGGTCAGCGGCTGTCGGTCGATTTCAGTATCGTGATACTCAAAGACGAGCAGGGGAAGGTCACCGGAATCGCGTCGCTGATGCGCGACATGACGGCTCAGCGGCAGAAGGAGAAAAAACTTAAAGAGAGAATTGTGGAGTTAGAAGGTCATAACTAGTAACAGCACTGTTGAGGGACATATGACCATGCCTCTTCGACTTAACTCAGGAAAAAATGATGCTTATCAAAGAAAAACAATTCTGATTTTACCTCGATCATGTTCCTGGTCACTCCCTTTGCTTTGGCTGTCGAACAAAACCATCATGATCAAAGACGGCTTCTGCAGGGATACGACCGCTAGCTGAACCTTGTCAGGCGTTATAGTCGTTGAGGGGAAGATTACGCGGGAGGTTGACACGCGGATAACCTTATGCAGCAGCAACCTCTTTCATGAGTTCGATGCTGCTGTAGATACTTTCAGAGCCCCTCATTTATTGGGCAGCAAAAAAGGTTCCAGAATTTCGGCCAGACCCGTTGCAAGACGATCCAACCATTTTGCTTCAGGTTGGGCTATGTTAGTCTCAAAACATTACTGTAAAATTCTAAAAATGGGCCAGTTTCGTACTCACTCCGCAGCACTGGGCAGATCATGCCGAATAATCTGAAGCGGATCGCCCGGATGAAGATATCCACCTTTCAACACTTTGGCAAAAATCCCCTCTTTCGGCATCACACAATCTCCTGCTTGATGATAAATTGCGCAACGTGTGTGACACACTTTACCAATCTGGGTCACTTCAAGCAGGCACTCACCGATCTGCAGATGGCTGCCGACTGGTAACTTAGGCAGATCGATGCCAACCGTTGTCAGGTTTTCTGCAAAAGCACCATTGTCAACATCCAGCCCCATAGCCCGCATTTTCTCAATACTCTCTTTAGCCAGCAGACTAATCTGCCGGTGCCAGTCACCAGCATGGCCATCGCCGACGATACCGTGATTCAATCTGGGTTCAACCTGCTCAACGGGAGTTTTTCGCTCACCTTTATTTTTGCTGATACAAACAGCAACGAGTTGTTTCGACATGGGTTATCCTCCAACACTCGACATACTGAATGGTATCGTGGTGTTTTGCTCACAACTCAAATGATGTCGAGAAGGTTTATTTTTGACCACCTGCCACAAAGCACTCCGTAGTTCACTTTGGGGCAAGTTCAGATAGGACTTAAGATCTATCGCGTCATCACTGAGCAGACAACTTTTAGCCAGCCCAGTCGAAGTCACCCGAATCCGGTTGCAGGAGCTGCAAAAATGGTCGCTCATTGGGGTGATGATGCCGATAGTTCCTTTGGCTCCAGCAATACGATATGGTTTGGCTGGCCCGCAGTAGCGACCGCTGGAGATTGATTCTAAAGGATATTTTTGTTGCAGTTGTGCCAGGATATCAGCCCCGCTGAGAATACGATTGCGCCAACCAGTTTCCCGAATAGTCGGCATGTATTCGATAAATCGTACCGACCAGGGATTATTAATACTCAAAGCAGCAAAGGATAAAACTTCATGGGCGTTAATACCACGCATGACGACCATGTTGAGCTTGATCTTCAACCCAGCTGCTTCAGCAGCTCTTATCCCAGTCAGAACGGCTTCCAGAGAACCACCACGGGTCATCTCCGTAAAAATTTCAGGTTGTAAAGAATCAAGACTGACATTTAAACGCTGGATACCGGTATTTTTGAGTGCCTGTGCTTTGTCTTCCAGCAAAATACCATTGGTTGTCAAGGCAACTTCTTCAATCCCCGGGATTGCTGAGAGTTTCTCTAGGAATCCGATCACCCCTTTACGAACCAGGGGTTCGCCGCCAGTGATCCGAACTTTGTGAATACCCAGCTCTGAGGCTGCAGCAACAATTCGCAAGAAGTCTTCGTAGCGCAGAATCTGCTCACAATCTTTGTGGGCAACCCCATTGGCTGGCATACAATATTGACAGCGCAGATTACAACGATCGGTAATGGACAGACGGATGTAATTTATCTCCCTGCCATGTTGATCTTTCATTTTTCGGCCTGTGACTCATCAGCCGAGATATCTGAAGATTCCAGTGCAACAAGATCCTCATCTTCGTTAATCCCTTTTTTAAAATTGAGCAATCCTTTGCCCAGTGCACTTCCAACTTGTGGTAACTTTCCCGCTCCAAACACGATCATGACCAACACGAGAATAATCAACAACTCCTGCGTTCCAAGTCCAAACATTATTCACTCCTTTATCGTTAGAAAGTTTTTTCTCCTTGTGGGAGGCGTAACAGAATAACTTCTACATCATCTCCAGCGTTAAGACTGGGACTGTCAATCGGCACAGGTAAAAGCGCCTGAGCTTTTTGCATACTGCGGTTTTGTCCAGATCCTTGCCGCTGTATTGGGAGAATTTCAAGGCAACCGTCAGTAATCCGTAGCTCCCCCCAGAGAAAGTTCTGACGCTTGCCACCAGCACGAACCGACTCTGCCAATTTCACCTTGAGCCGTGGCGCAAGTAAATTTGAATTGCCGACAAGTTGTTGTAGTGCTGGTCGAACAAAGAGTTCAAAGGTTGCCGCGGTTGCTGCAGGATTGCCGGGCAAGCCGAAGCAAGGTTTCCCCTCCAAAAGACCAAAAAGAACGGGTTTGCCAGGTTTTATAGCGACCTTCCAGAACTTTTTCTCTAAACCCCGCTGGAGCAAGGTCTGTTGCACCAAGTCCTTTTCTCCAACCGAAACTCCACCGGTTGTCAATAACAAATCAGCCTCCTGAGCCTGATCAAATAGTCGATTCAGATCATCACAGCGATCTTCACCAACCCCCAAAGGAATCGGAATACACCCGCATTCTTCAAGCCGAGCAATCAGATACTGTAAATTTGAGTTGACGATCTGCCCTGACCCCAGTTCCTGACCAAGCTCAACCAGTTCATCCCCGGTTGAAAATATGGCCACTCTGGGGCGTGGAATAACCTTGACCTGCTCAATACCAGCGCTGGAAAGCAGGCTGATCCCTCCTGCATACAGCTGCGTCCCTGATGTCAATAATTCCTCATTTTTATGAAATTCTTCACCGCGATAGCGAACATGCTGACCCTTCATGACTGGTCTATTCAGGGAAACAGAATTATCCTTTTCGGATGTTTCTTCAACAGGAACAACACTGTCTGCACCATCAGGGATCGGTGCTCCGGTGGTGATCCGTACCGCTTCGCCTGATTTGAGATGCCCGCTAAAAGGATGACCGGCAAATGATTGCCCGGCAATCTTTAAAGTTGTTGTGCTCTCTATAGATAGAGCAGCAAAAGCAAATCCATCCATTGCAGAATTATCCCAGCGGGGCATATCCCAGCGAGCAATAGCGGGGCTAGCCAGAACTAACCCATGTGCTTTAATCAGCGGCAGCTCAACTGAAGTCAGCGCTTGGACGTTGGTCAAAACTGTAGTAATAGCCTCATCGTAACTAATCATCAAAACTCTCCTCAATTGTTGCCCCCAAGGGGTTCGACAAACACCTGAGTTTTAGGCAAATTCCAGCGATATTATTCTAGAAGAATGATATCGCTGGAGCGCAGGCAAACAATAACTTCACTTCCCGTTTCAATCGGATAACGACGCATCGCCCGTTCTGGAAGACGCATCTGCAATTGAACCTCAGGGTTTCCCTTAATTTCCAGCAAAACCAGGACTTCCCAGCCGAGGGCAACGACATCTTGCACCACCGTGGGGATCGGATTTTCTAAGTGACTCCCCCATGGTTTGTCGGTCTTCACCAGTAGAATGTTCTGCGGCAGCACAGCGAATTTGACTCTGCCAGTGCCCGTCAGACCCGTTGTTGAAACTTGTAGAGTATGAGGCCCCCAGCGTAACTGTGAGAGAGCAGAAGAGGTGCTTTCCAAAGATGCTTCGAAAACATTGGGGATGTCGAGCAACTGTGCAGCTTGTTCATTCTGCGGATGGGTCAGCACCCTGGTTGTTTCTCCCGCCTGCAGTAGCTGCCCCTGATCAATCAGCAGTAGATGAGAGGCCAGTTGAGCCGCCTCATCCAGATCATGGGTCACCAGCAGGACGGTATTTCCGAGCTGGGTATGCAGCCGCCGCAGTTCCAGATAAAGACGTTTACGCATACCGCGATCGATGGCTGAAAAGGGTTCATCAAGTAACAGCACCTGAGGATTACGAGCAATGGCCCGCGCAAGAGCCACGCGCTGACGCTGCCCACCAGAGAGTTCATGCGGGTGACGCCCCTCAAGCTCCTCAACATGAGCCAAACTGAGACACTCAAGTGCCCTTATTCGTCGATCCCTGGAGGTAAGATGAGACAGCGAGGTTTCGACGTTACCCAGGACACTGAGGTGGGGGAAAAGTCCGTGATGCTGCGGTACCAGACCGATGGAACGCTCTCGCGTGGGAAGATGTCTCCGGCTATCATCCCAGCATTCTCCCTCAAGACAAATCCGGGCATGTTTAATCTTCAACAATCCGGCAATAGCCCTGATAATCGAAGTCTTACCACTGCCTGAAGGGCCGACAAGAGCCGTGATCTGCCCTTTAGGGATTTCGGCTGTAAAATCAAGTTGCGGCCCGTTGTGGCGCAATTCGAGAGAAAGGCTCATGATGAACGCCTCCGTCGCATCAGCCGCTCAACCATACCGTAACTGATCGCAATCGTCACCAGGGAGATGACGAGCAACAGAAGAGACATTGTTCCTGCTGAAGAGAAGTCGAATGCCTGCACCCGGTCATAAATTGAGATGGACAGGGTCTGGGTTTCGCCAGGGATGCCTCCACCAACCATGAGAACGACACCAAATTCTCCCAAAGTGTGGGCAAAGGTCATCATCATGGCCGAAAGTATTCCCGGCCACGCCAAGGGCAGCTCGATGCGGTGAAAGGTTTGCCAGAAGGTCAAGCCACAGCATTTGGCCGCTTCGTGCACCTCTAGCGAAATGGCCTCAAAGGCACGTTGTGCGGGCTGCACCGCAAAAGGGATATTGACCAGAACCGAAGCAACCACCAGGCCACTGAAACTGAATGCCAGCGGCTGCCCGAACAGCGCTTCGAACCAGCGACCCAGGAAAGAGTTGCCCCCCATAGCGACCAGCAGATAATAGCCAATGACGGTTGGCGGTAACACCAGCGGTAGAGCAAGCACCCCTTCGATCCAGGGCTTACCACGGAAGGATGTCAGAGCCAGCCAGCGGGCACAGATAATTGCTGGAGGCAGCAAAAATAACTGTGTGACAAGTGCCAACTTGACTGACAGGATGACTGCAGTCCAATCCATCATTGGTCATTACCTTCTGGCAAAACAAAACCATAGCGTCTGAGAATTTCACGCGGGTCTGGTCGTTGCAGGTAAAAGTAAAAAGCTTCTGCAGTCGCCCCGGCAGAGCGCATCAGAACCATGCGCTGGCGTAACGGTTCGCGCACATGCCAAGTCGCAGGAATCAGAGCGAAGTGACCAAGGGCGGCGATCTCTGGAGCTAAAGATAAAGACCGGGGAACAATCCCTCCCTGACTGGCTCCGGAAGCGGCAAACTGCATCGCCTGGGAGGCATTTTCGCCAAGAACCAGTTGGGGTTTAATAATATCCCAGAGGCCGGCTGTTTTCAGAGCTGCTTGAGCAGCACGGCCGTAGGGAGCATGCTCAGGATTGGCAATTGCGAAACGTCTGATGCGACCATCAGTCAGCGCCGCCCGCAGATCCTTGAGCTCCGGATCAGCTGATAGCGTTGATCCGTTTGGCACAAAAAGTCCGACCCGACCGATGGCATACAGAACACCTCGATCCCGAGTTAAGCCACGCTCCGCAAGTCGGAAAACATAATTTTCGTCTGCAGAAAGAAACATTTCAAAAGGCGCCCCCTGTTCGATTTGGCGAGTAAAATTGCCCGATGAACCGAAAGTCAGGTTGAGCGACTGACCCGTCTCCGTCTGAAACTCAGTTGCAATTTTACTTAAAGCAAACTGAAGATCGGCTGCTGCCGCTATCGGAGGGACGTCTGCGGCCTGAACAGGGGAGCCACATAGCTGGAACATCAGAGTAAGTACATAAAGAAAACACCAAAAGGATCGAGAGTAGACCATTGTGTTACTCCTCCATGGGGAACACTTCGGCAAAATAATAATCGGCAGCATTATTGATCTGTTCGCGTAACAGGCGAAAGTTTTTTAACAATTCCCGGGTTTCAGCAGTCAACTGTGACTCCCCTCCTCCTTTGCCACCGACCCGGCGTTCCAGTAGAGGAAAGGGAGCATGCTGCTCCATGTCTTCCAGCTGAGACCAGGCCTTGCGATAGGAAATGTCCAGATTTTTGGCCGCAGCATTAATCGAACCTGCGCGTTCCACCGCAGACAAAAGCCGAAAGCGACCCTCACCAAGCAACGGTTGACCCTCAATCTCGAACCATATTTTGCTGCGGATGCGGAGTTCACTCATGACAGAAATCGTTCGACGATCAGGTCACAAAGGCCGCCAGCATCGTTAATATCATAGATCGGTATATCTAGCGTCAGTGGGCTGTCAGAGGCAACAGCGATCAAGGTCGGATCATGATCATCTCCCCGACAGAGCAGCTTGTCACTGCGCTCACGCCGGTGGACTTCGATCTTTGGCATGCTGCTGCGCTTGAATCCTTCAGTGAGAACGATATCCAGATCACCACAAAAATTGGCAATAGTTTCCATCAAGGCAGGCTCAGCTCCTGGATTCCTTTTGACCATTGCAACCTTCTCTGGCGAAGTGATCAGCATGGTATCGGCTCCGGCCTCAGTGAGCCGCCAGGAATCTTTCCCTTCATGATCGATACTGAAGCTGTGGGCATCATGCTTAACGGCACCGACTTTGTACCCACGTTTTTTCAATTCTGCGATCAGTTTTTCCAACAGCGTGGTTTTTCCTGTGCCACTTTTAGCCACGATAGAAACAACGGGTGGAGTCATAGCTTCCTCTCCTTGATGTGAGCCAGTTGAGCCGGGGTATTGAGGTTAATCAGCGAGCGCTCCCAGCCTTCAGGCAACTCTGCTGGATCAAGATAGCGAATGGCGATGCGTTGATAAAAATCGTAGATACGGAACTCGTTGTGTTGCAGCATCGCTTCCATCTGCGGCAGGCAATTCTTGTGATAGAGAGCAAAAACCGGTTCATAGCCTTCCGGCGTTCTTGGCACGACCGCATCAAAACCATTCCGTTCGGCTAACAAACGCTCAACAATGCGTGCATCAGGATAGGGCATATCGCAGGGGGCAACAAAAATCCAATCCGTCTCAGCAGCAAAAAGACCCGTGTGAAGTCCTCCAAGGGCGCTTCCGGGATAAAAATCAGCGATTGCAAGAATACCTGGGCGTTCCAAGTCGGGGCGCTCCCCGGCAATTAAAATATGGGTGAAAAACTGCTTTAACAGGGTCAGGGAACGTTCGAAAAGTGTCGTCCCATCCAACTGTAACAGGGCTTTGTCCTGCCCCATCCGCTGGCTTTTACCCCCTGCGAGCAAAACTCCGGTTACGTCTGGGTAGTTTTGACTCTTATTATCGATATGCGAAATATGCATAACGGTCTTTAAAAAAATCCTTTTATGTGGGTAGATTATAACCGGAACGCTTTTTACATTCCTATGTTGCGGCAAGTTCGTTCAACCGAACCTGATCGCCATTTTTAAAACCCAATTTAGCAGCAGTTTGATTATTAATAATAATAAAATTCTCGGGAAGAATTACAGAGAGCCAATAGTTTCCGGGAAGGGTTCTTGATTGCCCACCGAGAATTTCTTTATTTATAAGTACTCAAGTCGAGTGTATACTCACCCGAATCAATCCTGTTGCCACCAGCATCCAGGTATTCAAAGAACGAGACAACAAACTCAATGTAGCACGAGAAGCAAGAAAGAAAAAACGGCGGCAGGAAAAACCCCAACCCACCCAACACCAAAGCGCCCCGGAAAGGAAAACTTTCAACCCACTGGTTCAACAGGGCTGATTCTCCAGTTCCGACTGAGGCAAAACATTACATCTACCGAGCAAAGAAGTGATTTATTAACATGAAAGAAGTACAAAATATATCAGCTAATATGACGGTGCTGGATATTGTTAGTGAATACCCAAAGACAGAAGCCGTATTCAAAGCTTATGATGAACAGGTCGGGGAATGTATCTGTTGTCAAAAGTTATTTGAGACCGTGCAACAAGTTGCAGAAGAATACAAACTGGAGTTGGCAGATCTACTAGAAAAACTTAATTCGGCAGCGACAACCTAATCCAATAAAGGCTCTTACTGTCGCCCCTCATAAAGAACTTTCCAGGCACCCTGCTCTTTCACCATGTATAACCGCTTGTGCAAGTTGCCATTAAAATTATTTGAGCGGTAATGCTGGATAAAATTTGCCACAATCATTGGTTGATTCTTATCGATGCCTGGATAGGTTAAAATGGAGATGTCTGAGATATCTATTTTCTGAAATTTTTTCCCAGAGAACACCTGTTTTTTGTAAATGCCCCATCCCCTTTTATCATATTTTTCTGACCAAAAATTCTGTGAATACATGTCCAGATAAGCTTTTACATCGCTCTGTTCCCAATTGTAGCGCCAGGTTTCCAAGGCCGCTTGTACTTCAATGTTTTGATCAAGCCACTCCCGACTGGATATCCAATCCACTGACTCACTGATAATAATTGGCGTCCGACCAACAGTCACATATTGGCTGATCCGGGTAAACTCTTCATTGGTTAAAACTACGCAGCCTTCACTGTCGAGTGGAGGACGGCTATAAAGGGATTTATCGGTTCCATGCAACCAGATTCCATTGCCGGTTTTTTGCAAACGGTGGTCATATTCGTTTGGATAATTGACCGGAAAAGCTCCACTTCCATAGAGTGGGGGCAATTTCTCATCAGGGAGATAACTGGTCACAAAATAGACTCCGTTAGGGGTTTTCAAATCTCCTTCTCGGGATTTATCGCCAGTTTTCTTTCCCAAGACAACGTAAATGTCATCAACCAATTCCGGCGGCAACCCGGGGCCAGAGTTACGATAGACATAAAGACGATTTTTATTTTTATCGACAACCAGAGCATACTCGGTATCGTGACTCAAAGTGAGTAAAGCACGAGGGACGTCCACACTGTCAATTAAAGAGAGATAGCCCTGCAGTCTGGCCTTAGCTTCATTTTGTAACTGTTTTATCTGTTGTTCTTGATCAGAACTCATCTTGCCAAGGAGAACACTGGTACCGATAGAATTAACTTGATCGAAACGTGCCAGCAGCAGGTCACCCAGAACCAGGTGAGCCAACTGAAACTTGGGAGCCCGTCTGGTCAAAATTTTCAGTTCAGCAATCGCATCAACCAATCTGCCAGTCTGAAACAGCAATAACCCTTTCAGCAAACTGGCTTCAAAATCGTCAGGGTTATTCTGTAAACGAGTATTTAAACGGTCAAGAAACACCTGCCTCTGGGGATCAATCTGGGCTTTCTTAATAGCTTGGCGACTAGCTGGAGCAGACAATGGGGAAAGATGGGGGGCAATATCTGCAGGCTGCTGCTGAGTCCAGAGGGCACCAACCTTGGCTCCGGTCAAACCGAATAAGGAAATAATAACAACTGCAATAATTAAGCGTTTAATCATCAACGAGCAATCCCCAAAGAACGTTCACGAAGAATTTTCCAACCGTTTTCAGTATGCAGCAAGTCGAAAATCTTTCTGGTGCGATCCGTTAAAAAATCACTCCGGTAATCCTGGATAACCTCGACCTGAACCCGATTATTTTTCTGTGGAGTCACTTGAAAGCGGCTCAGATTAACAATGATTTCTTTCGGCTTGAGTAAACGGATACGCCGTTCGTTTTCCCAAGCTGCACGTTTTTTCCCAGCGGGAGGAATAAACTTCTCAGCATAGAAAGTCAAGTAATCGTCAACATCTTGATTCGACCAGGCATGTGCCCAGCGCTTGAGAAAGTTTTCCACATTCTCTTGTTCAAAAACAGCACCAGTCTCATCAATATCTGGAACTTCAACTGGCACCGCTACATTTATCTCAATCGACGTCTTCGCAACTTTTTCAATACGGCTACTTTTATTATCACTTGCTACGATCAATTTGTCTATTGGATCAGCAACCGCCGCCATAGTTGGACTATCATTAATCGAATTATCAGCAGGCTCAAGTTGAACAGCAGCAACTGGCGACTCAACAACCTTTGGCTTTGATTCTGGTTGAGATACGACCTCCTTGATGACTTTATCGTCAACTGGTTGGCTGGGGGATATTGTCTCAGCGACAACAACTGGTTGTGCAATTTTTGCTGGTTCTGGCTGGGGTGTTACTACTTCTGCGGTTTGATCCTGTATTGCTGCAGGTGGAACATCTTCCGTGATCGGTTCTAAATTGGTTACTCCCTGGCTGGTGAAAACCTGCAATGAGAGAAGTGATTTCGTTTCGTCCAACTGTAGAGCGCGGCCGTAAGAGCCTCTTGCCATTTCAGCATAAACCGAACCGAGATTACGATAGACGGTGGCATAGGTTTCATCTATTTCCAACGCCTGCTCGAGATAATCGCGCGATAGGTCATAATTTCCTTCAGAAGCATACAGTGCCGCCAAATTATTATACGCCCGTGGATCATTTGGAAACGCCTCAATGATACGTTTAAATTCAGTTTCAGCACCGGTATGATCAGAGGTCTCCAACAGACGAATACCTCGATCAAGATCAGGCTCCAAAACATGACTGGATTGTTGTTCAGGCGCAGCTACCACTGGAATTTCTCGATTGAAAAACAGAAAGTAAGAGCCAGAACCGATGAGAACCCCAAGCAACAACAGAAGTATATATCGACCTGTCCTCGATTTTTCTTCAGGAGAAGCTTGAGCCAACCCTTCAGTGGCATCAGAGGTTGAGCTTTCCAGGCTATCTCCCGCAAAGGATTCCTGAAAAACCACGGAGTGATCTTTCAAGCGTGCTTCGATTCGTGCTGCAATTTCAGCATTGTCTGTCACTGGGTCAAATAAGGAAAAATCATCTTCAAGGTTAGAATCGTCATGGCGTTTGTCATCTGCCGCCACTGAATGCGGCGGTTGATCAATTTTCTCCTCAGCTAACAACAGGTCAAGCTGTTCCAATAAAGCATCCACTGTCAACCGCTCATCCGCGGCTATTGTCGTCATAGCAGTCAGTAACGGTTGACAAATACTTAACTCTTTAGAAAGTCCAGGGACTTCCCCTGATAGGTGCTGCATTGCAATAGCCAGGGCATCGTCACCAGAAAATGGTGGCTGCCCTGTTAATAAATGGTAAAAAATACAACCCAGACTATAAATGTCCGTAGCTGGTCCCGGAGTTTCACCACGCACTTGTTCCGGGCTCGTATAATGAGGATCAATTCCTGATAAATAATCTAACTTGACCAGTTGATTTAAAGAAAAATCTGCAAGGTAGGGAGAATGATTATCAAGGTAGATAGTTTCTGGAGAAAGATTGCCGTGCAGGAGATCAACGCTATGTGGAATAGTTAGGCATTCGGCAATTTTTTTAGTCAGTTCGAGGGATTGCTGTATGGAAAAACCGTCATTCAGCCCCTGTGACAACGGTTCTCCTGGGGGGAGAGGATAAAGACAAGCCAGTTTCCCTTCAATCTCCCCGGCTTTTATTGGAGTTCCGATGGCAGGAAAAGTTTGACCTGACAGCCAATTAACCTGATCCAGAAAAAATTGCCGACTTTTTGGTTCAAACAGTGGATCCGGGAGAACCAAAAACAGCTTTGCAACTGTAGAATCAGAACAATTAACCAGATAACTGTGATAAATATTATTTTCTGAGAGCGGTTTGACAATCTGACAGTCAAAAACAGCGTGACCACTTTCCAGCATACAGATCCTTTGATGGCGTCACAAAAAGTCCGTCCCACGGCGTTGCAGCGTTTTTTCAAAACCTCGACATACTACATGTATGCTTTCGTCCTTGAAAAACCACTCCGCCTTGTGGGAGGAAATTTTTGCTTAGCCATCTAATCAGTTTTTGCGAGTGCATCATCCTTTGAACAACCAATTAATTCAAACAAGAAATTAGTTTTTCATAATACGCATAACCACCCTACAATGCTAGGGAAAAGTTGGCACAATTCCTAATCCAAGCGTTTCATTAAAATCACACATAATATTCATATTCTGAACTGCCTGACCTGCGGCTCCTTTGACGAGATTATCAATTGCTGTAACCACAATCACCCGCCCTGTGTACTGATCACTGACCAGTCCGATATCACAGAAATTTGTCCCTCGAATATAAGCAATATTTGGCAGTTGCCCCCCCGGCATCACCCGGACAAAAGGTTCATTCGCATAACGTTGCTGAAACAGTTTGATCAGTTCCTCTGTCGATTTATCCTCCAACAAATCGGCATAGCAAGTGGAAAGAATTCCCCGATTAACCGGCAACAAATGGGGAGTAAAATTCAGCCGGATATCACACTTGGCCAATCCAGTTAATTCCTGTTCAATTTCTGGAGTATGCCGATGACTGGCAATTCCATAAGCCTTGAACCCTTCATTGGTCTCACAGAATAAACTCCCGAGTTTAACTCCACGCCCTGCACCGCTGACGCCTGACTTACTGTCAACAATCAGACTTTTAGGGTCAATCAACTGTTTTTCCAACAAGGGGGCTAAACCAAGAATAACACTCGTCGGATAGCACCCAGGATTAGCAACAAGCCGTGCTGAGCGAAGCTGATCGGCATAGAGTTCCGGCAGTCCATAAACAGCCTCATCAAACAGTTCCGGGCTACTATGAGCCTGATACCATCGTTCATAGACAGCCTGATCCTTCAAGCGATAATCGGCCGACAGATCGACTACCTTGCATCCTGCCGCAAGAAAGTCAGGGACAACTTCCATAGCGGTCTTGTGAGGCAGTGCGGTGAATACCAGATCAGCACGCTTTGAAATCGAACTGACATCAAGGGGCTCACAAACCAGCTCACAGAAACCGCTTAAAGATGGAAATACTTGATTGATTGGCAACCCCTCGTGCTGCCGTGAGGTCACACAGCAGATTTCAATCTCCGGATGACCAACCAGAATCCGTAATAATTCGACACCGGTATAACCACTAGCTCCAACGACAGCGACTTTCAACATAGAAAACTCCATACTTAACGCAAGGTATAATCCTGTTCAGCTGGTTTCTAAAAAAAAAGGGAAACCCTTTGGGGTTTCCCTTTTCTCTATTCGCATCCAGCAGGTAATTGCCAATAGTACAATTAACGTTTGGAGAACTGGAAACTCTTACGAGCACCTGCACGGCCGTATTTCTTCCGTTCCTTAATTCGGCTATCGCGGGTAATGAACCCTGCCTGTTTAAGAGTTGCGCGTAGGTCTGGATTAACTTCCAGCAGAGCTTTGGTAATACCATGTTTGATAGCACCAGCCTGCCCAGAGATGCCACCACCAGAAACATTGACGGAAATATCAAATTTTCCTAGATTATCGGTCAACTCCAACGGTTGACGAATCACCATCTTGGAAGTTTCACGGCCAAAGAAAACATCCAGAGGACGTTTATTGACAACAATCTCTCCAGTGCCGGGTTTCATCCAGACACGAGCGATTGAGGTTTTTCTTTTGCCAGTTGCATAGTACTTCTGTTCAGCCATCTAGCTATCTCCTAGTATTAAAACTTCAGTTCTTTAGGTTGCTGGGCAGCATGAGGATGCTCACCACCGGCATAAACCTTGAGTTTACGAAACATTTTACGCCCTAATTTGTTCTTTGGCAGCATCCCTTTCACTGCCGTTTGAACTAACATCTCAGGCTTTTTTTCAAGCAATTTCTCAGCAGTAATTTCTTTGATACCACCCTGCCACCCAGTGTGATGATAGTATTTTTTATCCGCCAGTTTATTTCCAGTCAACTTAATCTTTTCAGCATTGACAACAACAACAAAATCTCCGGTATCAACACTCGGAGTATAAATTGGCTTATGCTTACCACGTAAAATACGAGCTATTTCAGTTGCAGCACGACCGAGAACAACATCTTCAAGATCAACTACAAACCAACTTCTTTCAACATCCTGCTCTTTAGCGACCAAAGTACTCATCGCATTCCTCTCTGAACTTATGACTTAAGGGTTGTGGGGCTCACAAAGCGGACAATCTATCCGACTAGTACTTGACTGTCAAGGAAATTCGACAGATCAAAGTAGCTTTTCTTCTTCTTTTTCAACAGTCAAAACCAGACATCCATCAAGCAGAGTCCCTGCGCTGGAGCAGTTAATGGAGAAATCTCCGGGACCGTACCTTCTAACAAATTTTGAATCACGCTAACTGGTCTTTTGCCACGACCAATTTGTACCAGTGTCCCAACCATCATCCTGATCATATTCCTCAGAAAACCACTGCCGCAGATATCGATATAGAGCAATGAACCATCTTCATTGAAATCAATTGAAAAGATTTCCCGGATAGTGGTGTCAGCAGAACAACCTGAAGTGCGAAATGCGGCAAAATCATGTTGACCAAGAAAATCCTGCGCAGCCTGTTCCATTTTTTCAAGATCAAGGTTTTTTTTTACCTGCCAGCTGATTTTATGCTCCAGAGGAGAGCGAACCGGATCACGCAAAATGGTATAGCGATAACGTTTGCCACGGGCGGAGAAGCGCGCATGAAACTGGTCATTTACTTTTTCTACATGGCGGACAGCAATATCATCAGGCAGAAACCGGTTGACCCCTTCTCGCCAGGCACTCAGCGGCAGATCCCGTTCCGTGTCAAGATGACAAACCATCCCCCGGGCGTGAACCCCGGAATCGGTTCGCCCCGAAGAATAGACCGTATGAATTATCCCGGTTAATTGCTGCAGAGCCTGTTCTAACCGTTGCTGTACTGACATACCATTGGGTTGATATTGCCAACCAACATAGTTTGTTCCGTCATAAGCAATAGTTAATTTAATTCTAGCCATCTCAAACCTGTAACAGGAAAAAAATCAAAAACGCCCCGGAAACAGTCATAATTAGCGCCGAGCGATCAAAAATAGTCGTTTCCTGACTTTCAATACTTCCCATGACTTCAGCTCCAGAGACAATATCCTGTGCGAGTTGGTCAGCACGATCAAACAATCGGTTGAGAAGGGGTTCGATATTGCTGATCCACCCTCTGAATCCAGAGAAAATACCAACATTTTTATCTTTACGCTCAGATCTTAGAATTGTAACTTCATTCTGGATCAGAGGAAAAAAATGGAGAACCAGCAACAGCATCCCTCCCGCTTCCTTCACTGGAACCCTCAACCTTTGTAAGGGTGCCAAAAGAGTTGTCAATCCCAAAGCCAGCGCCTCAGGACGGGTTGTCCATGCAAGGAGCAGAGAAAACAAAACTGCCAGAACAAGTTGAGCATTTATCAGCAATCCCCGCAGTAATCCATCATATGACAGCCAGCTTGTGCCAAATAAAGTGCGCCCAGGAGTAAAAAAAAGGTGAACGACTAGCGTAAAAAACAACAGCCAACGCAGTAGTTTGATAATCCGCCAAACATCGTGAAGTCCATTAATTGAAGCTCTTGCAGCAACAAACCAAAGACAGAAAATCAAAAACAGGCGCTGTGGATTGGATGCTGAGAACAAACAGGTAATGAGTCCGAGAAGCAGAAGAAGCTTCACTCGCGGATCAACACGGTGGAGAAAACTATCTCCAGGACGATAAGCTCCTTCTGTCATATTTAGAGTCCAAAAAACAACCGGGGGAGTATTCTGAGGACAGGTACTCGTTACGTGTCCCGAATGGCGTTAATTTATGCAACTTTGCAGTAAACTCGAGCAAAAACGGGACAGCCCCCGATGGAGCTGGGGACAGTCCCGAGTTCACTACATAAGTTTCTTAAACTGCTATTCGTACCTGTTCCACAAATCCACAATCAGTTACCCAAGTTGAGAAATAATCGCATCACCCATTTCGACGGTGTTAACTTTCTTCTCGCTGGAATCCCCCTGATAAATATCACCGGTACGATAACCATTATTCAAAACTTTTTCTACAGCAGCATTGACCGCATCAGCAGCGTCAACCATCCCAAAGGAATAGCGCAACATCATCGAAGCGGAAAGAATCTGCGCAATCGGGTTGGCGATCCCTTGTCCTGCGATATCGGGAGCACTGCCACCCGACGGCTCGTACATACCAAAAGATCCCTCGGCAAGAGAAGCAGAAGGCAACATACCGAGAGAACCGGTCAACATCGCTGCTTCGTCAGAAATAATATCACCGAACATATTGCCACAGAGCATAACGTCAAACTGCTTCGGCCAACGCACCAGCTGCATCGCAGCGTTATCAACGTACATATGGGAGAGTTCAATATCGGGATATTCCTTAGCGACCCGCACGACAACTTCACGCCAGAGCACCGATGTCGACAAAACATTCGCCTTATCGATAGAACAAACCTTCTTGCCGCGTTTACGCGCCGCCTCGAAAGCAACATGGGTGATCCGCTCTACTTCGGCGTCAGAATATTTCATGGTATCGAAACCTGTTCGCCCACCTCCCTCTCCCTCAATCCCCTTAGGAGAAGCGAAGTAAATCCCACCTGTTAACTCACGCACCACCAGAATATCAAATCCACCTTCGATCACACTCTCTTTCAAACTGGACGCACCAGTCAAAGCAGGAAAAATAATTGCAGGACGCAAATTGCAGAACAAACCAAAAATTTTACGTAGAGGGAGCAAAGCACCCCGCTCCGGTTGCTCATCAGGTGGCAAACTTTCCCATTTGGGGCCACCAACACTGCCGAAAAGAATGGCATCGGATTTCTTGCAAATTTCAACGGTGCTATCTGGTAACGCCTTGCCTTCTTCATCAATCCCGGCGCCACCAACATTAGCAAAAGTACGCTCAAAACTGACATCATATCTCTTCTCTACGGCATCCAGTACTTTGAGGGCTTCTGCCATAACCTCGGGGCCAATTCCATCACCAGATAAAACTGCAATCTTAAAGCTGTTAGACATAATCCATTTTCTCCCGTAGAATTAACTGAATAACTATGCACTGAAATGTGTATAGAGTTTGGGCGGAACCGAAAGTCCCTTTACAAGCAAAGTCAAAATCCCTATTGGTCGTCATCCTCGCGAATGCGGGGATCCACGCCTCACAGAAGCACTGGATTCCTGCATTCGCGGGAATGACAGATTTGAGTAGCAACTGAAAGTCCTGGACTAAAGTCCATAGTTTTCACTCGCGCGATAAACACTAAGATAACCTCTCAATTCAGAGAGCAAAAACGGCTAAACTATAGAAAAAGGGAACTTTCTTGTCAAACCATTTATCATAATAAACTCAATCGGGCAGACGACTGGAAGCAGAGGTCTAGATATGTTATTGTCTCGCCCCAATGGGGTCTCTGCCTCTATTCAGAAATCTATCACACCACCCGCCATTTAAGGGTGAACAACAGGAGAAAAACATGCGTTTTGTCTTACCGTTATTCCTTATTTTCATATTAGGCTCGCTTCCTGCGTATGCGGCCAACAATACGGCTGTTGATGAACATCAAGCTGAAGCACAAATGATGACTAAAGAAGTGGCTAAGAAAGCCCTTCAGGGGATCCAGGGAGAAGTTATCTCGGTCAACCCTGCTGAAGTCCCCGGTTTATACAGAGTCGCCATGCGAATGCAGGGAAAAGTCATTCCAATTTACCTTGATGCCAGTGGATCATACCTGATTACCGGCAATGTTATCCGCATCAAAGACAGAAAAAATCTGACTCAAATGCATTTTCAGCAACTCAACCCTGTCGATGTTTCAACTATTCCCTTGGACGATGCCTTAATTGTGGGTACCCCCGAAGCAACCCAAAAAATTATCGTTTTCACCGATCCCCACTGCCCATACTGTAGTAAACTTCATCGTGTGCTCCGCGATGCGGTAAAAGCAAACCCCGACCTGGCATTCTATAGTAAATTGATTCCCCTCAAACAAAGCTCCAAAGAAATTACCCAGACTATTCTCTGTAATAAATCGATGGAACAACTTGAAATGGCATTTGCGGGGAAGGCATTGCCAAAGCCAAGCTGTGAAACCGATACGATTGAAAAGAATCTAGCCCTTGCCCAAAAGCTGGGAATTCACGGAACTCCAACCCTGATTTTACCCAACGGGCAAATTTCTCCCGGCTACCGACCTCTGGAAGAACTCTTAAAATTGATCAAAGAAAATCAGGCAGAACCCAAATAGGTTTAAGATGAATCTGCTTATGATTACCAATTCCTGTGTGACGCAGCCGGAATGGAACGGGTGATTTGAGATGAGAGAGGCAAATGTTTGAGGGCAGCGCCCGAGTTTTTACCACTCCTCAAATCAGCTGTGAAATGGAGGGAACCCGCCAACGGCGGGCAAAAAGGTCAGGCGGATTTCTTTGCTCCGTTTCTTTGGACGTGTAAAGAAATGAAGGCGCCGAGCGGGGGCGCAACCCCGCAACTTTAGGGTTTGTTGACCGCAGCATGTCATCTATAATAACCCGCAAAAGTCTGGGATAGCCCAGAATGGGAGCTGTCCCAGACTTTTGCGGTGCGAATCACCGCGGTTCTTCGTGGCTCGTAAACTCTTGGGACAGTCCCGAGCTCACTACAAAAATACTGATATTATCAGTAGCAAACGGTAGCGGTTTATTTCAATTGCTCCAGATCACGTACAGCACCACGCGAAGCACTGGTCGTTGTCGCGGCATAAGCTTGTAAAGCTCGGCTGACCTGCCGTTGCCGAAGTACCGGTTGCCACGCTTGCTTGCTCTTTGCAACCATTGCCGCCTGGCGTTGCTGTAAAACCTCATCGGTCACCTGCATAAACATCTTACGTTCCGGAATATCGATAGACACCAGATCACCTTCTTCCAATAGCGCAATTGCCCCACCTTCAGCTGCTTCCGGGGACACGTGACCAATCGACAACCCTGAAGTCCCTCCGGAAAAACGGCCATCGGTAATTAACGCACACTTCTTCCCAAGTCCCTTCGACTTTAGGTAACTGGTGGGATAAAGCATTTCCTGCATTCCAGGACCGCCCTTTGGTCCTTCATAGCGAATCACCACCACATCGCCAGCTTGAACCTTGTCGCCAAGAATCCCGTCAATCGCATCTTCCTGACTCTCAAAAATACGCGCCGGACCAGTAAAAGTGAGATTTGTTTCGTCCACGCCAGCCGTTTTGACGATACAGCCATCAACAGCCATGTTTCCATACAGAACTGCCAGACCGCCATCCTGACTGTAGGCATGCTCCTGAGAGCGGATGCACCCTTTTTCGCGATCCAGATCCAAAGAGGAGTAACGTTTGCTCTGAGCAAAAGCCTCAAGACAGCGTTCACCGCCCGGGGCGGCACGATAAAACTGCTGGACATCGGGCGAATCGGTACGCATAACATCCCACTGTTCAATCGCTTCACCCATTGTTGTGCTGTGAACCGTTGGCACATCACGCTGGATCAACCCGGCACGATCGAGTTCCCCGAGAATAGCAAAAATACCCCCGGCCCGGTGGACATCTTCCATGTGATAATGCTGCACCGCCGGAGCCACCTTACACAAATTCGGAGTCTCACGGGAGAGACGATTGATGTCATCCATGGTGAAGTTCACCTCGCCTTCACGGGCAATCGCCAGCAGGTGAAGAATGGTATTCGTCGATCCACCCATGGCAATGTCGAGACGCATGGCATTTTCATAAGCACCGAAACTGGCGATAGAGCGTGGTAGAACCCGCTCATCATCGTCTTCATACCAGCGCCTGGTCAGATCCATGATCCGTTTTGCCCCCTCCAGAAACAGTTGTTTCCGGTCGGCATGGGTTGCAACCAGACTGCCGTTTCCAGGGAGACCCATCCCCAAAGCTTCGGTCAGACAATTCATCGAGTTGGCGGTAAACATCCCGGAACACGAACCACAGGTTGGACAGGAACTCCGCTCGTAAATGGCAACATCATCATCACTGACATCGGGGTCTGCTGCTGCGACCATGGCATCAACCAGATCCAACGCGACATCCTGACCTTGAAGAGTTGCGCGACCGGCCTCCATAGGGCCACCGGTCACAAAAATTGTCGGGATATTCAGACGCATGGAAGCCATCAACATCCCCGGGGTAATCTTGTCACAGTTGGAGATACAAACCAGAGCATCAACACAATGGGCATTGGCCATATATTCAACAGTGTCGGCTATCAGCTCGCGCGAAGGAAGGCTGTAGAGCATCCCCTGATGCCCCATCGCAATGCCGTCACAAATTGCCATCGTGTTGAACTCTTTAGCGATGCCGCCGTGCTCTTCAATCTGGGAAACAACCAGTTGCCCCAAATCTTTAAGATGGACGTGCCCCGGCACAAACTGGGTAAATGAATTCACCACGGCAATAATAGGCTTACCAAAATCCTGCTGTTTTACCCCAGTCGCATGCCACAGGGCACGAGCCCCGGCCATATTTTTCCCCTGAACTGATTGTGCTGATCTATAAATTGGCATGGTTTCCTCTTTTTTTTGATGTGTTGATATTAAAAAAGTCTACTTTCCCAAATCTCGATAGAAATTTCCATGTGAATCCGCCATGAGTAGCGTTAAAGACTCTTCGTCAAACAAGTATGCCAGCAAAAAAAGCTGTTTGTTAATGTTACATTTATAAACATAGACACCCTGAAGATCACCCTTATTTTGCTCTCCGATTTTGGGCTTTCAGAATATCCCGTGAAAAAGGGTCAAAGGGTCAAGGTCAAAAAAGTCTCGTTTTGACTTTTATGAGTTCCTCATCAATTTTCACCATATTTCTTCGTAGATCGTAAACTTCGGGACAGCCCCCGATGGAGCTGGGGACAGTCCCAAGTTTACTGCAATACTGCTTAAGCTAGTGCCATTCGGGACACCTTACTCAACTATCTGAGCATACAAGATCGTGCTATTCAACCCGTATTCTGGGGACACGCAACAAGTACATGTCCCCAGAATACTTAATGATTTTTCAAAAATAGCTGATCAATAACGCGCGTCGGCAAATTCAACCCAGCCGCCCGCTTCAACCAGTGCCTTATCAAACTGGCTGATTGCAAAAGAGAACTGTTTCTCCTGCCCACCTGCTGCTGCTTTAATCTGTCCTGCCTCCAGATCAACGGCAACCGACACCTTGCCGGATGCCTGCAACTGCATCAGTTCGTCTATCGATTCTTTTGGTAATTCAATCGCCAGCATTCCACAATTGAACATATTCTGGCGGAAAATCCGGGCGTAACTTTCGGCGATCACGGTATGAACATCGTTCACCTCAAAAACCCAGGGAGCATGTTCGCGGGACGAGCCACAACCAAAGTTTTCTCTGGTAATCACCACTGTGGCATTTTTGAGATCATCCCCCTTGGGGTCAAATCCATCCAGCTTAAGATCTTCAAGAATGTATGGCTGCAGGGCTTCTTTAGTCACTTCTGTCAGATATTTAGCCGGAATAATCTCATCTGTATTGATATCGGATCGATCAAGAAAGATTGCCGATCCACCAAATTTTTTCTGCATCATTTATCTCCAGACCGTTAGTTATAGAGTACGGGCATCGGTGATGACACCGGTTAATGCTGTTGCTGCTGCAGACTCCGGGCTCATCAAGTGAACCATCCCACCTTTGCCCATACGCCCATTGAAGTTCCGGTTGCTGGTTGCGGCAGCGACTTCACCTTCGGCCAATACACCATTACTCATCCCCAGACAGGCACCACAGGTCGGATTGGTGACGCAAAAGCCGGAATCCATAAAAATCTGAATGATCCCTTCGGCCATTGCGTCACTAAAGACTTTAGGTGTTGCTGGAGAAAGAATGCCGCGCACCGAATCGGCAATGGTCTTCCCTTTCAGGATTGCCGCTGCCTGACGCAGGTCTTCAATTCTGCCGTTGGTACAGGTGCCGATATACACCTGATCAACCGGAGTCCCAGCCATTTCCTTGACTGACTTAACGCAATCAGGCTTATAGTCATAGGTCACTTGTGGTTCGAGGTTCGAAACATCAATATCCAGAGTACTTGCGTAAACAGCATCGGTATCTGAAACCCATTTCTGGTATTCAGTTAAGGCTGCTTCTTTGCTGGAAAATTCATCTTGAATAAATTCCCAGAGGTATTCAACGGTCGTCATATCGGGCATACAAACCCCCGAGGTACCACCAGCTTCCACCGCCATATTGCACAGCGTCATCCGTGCTTCCATACTCATCTGATCGACTATCGGACCACGGAACTCAATAACCCGGTCGGTTGCACCATTGACTCCCAATTGTCCAATCACATGGAGGATGACATCTTTTGCATAAACACCTGTTGAAAGGGTTCCGTTCAGATTCACCCGGATGGTTGCCGGTTCACGAAAGGCACAAACCCCCTTCAGAATTCCAACTTCGAGATCGGTTGTCCCAACCCCTGCGGCAAAAGCACCAAAAGCACCATGGGTACAAGTGTGGCTGTCCCCCATAATCACCGTGAATCCAGGGCGGATATAACCTTTTTCGGGAAACAGCGCATGGCAGACCCCATTGCGACCAACATCAAAGAAGTCGGGAATTTCATGCCGTCTGGCCCAATCCCGCAGAATTTTGGCTTGAGTTGCGGTCTTCGTATCCTTAGAAGGGGTGACATGATCAATCACAACTTTTAACTTATCCCGATCAAAGACCCGATCTTTTTCTCTCCAGATCAGATCTGCAATAGCGATCGGTGTCGTAATTTCATGGCAGAGGACACGATCCAGATTGAGGATCTTAGTCCCCTGAAACGGTTCATCGCGTAAATGGCTAGCAAAAATCTTTTCGGCTAATGTTTGACCCATGTGTGCTCCTGTAGGTTCTATTCCAATAAAAATCAGCAATTTATCCAGCGTGATGAGCAGTACAACAATCAGATGCTGGTATGAGAACGTTTCTCAGCAACAACCAGCTTATTTAATGCATTAATGTAAGCTTTAGCGCTGGCGACAATAATATCTGGATGAGCCCCCTGACCAAGAACCTCTCGCCCTTCTGCGGATTGTAAACGCACGCTACATTTACCTTGGGCATCCGTTCCCCCAGTAATTGCACCAACTGAGAAGTTGAGCAACGTTGCCTTACTTTTAGTGAGTTTCTTGATCGCTTTGAAAGCCGCATCAACGGGTCCATCACCCATGACCGCAGCCTTTTTGATCTTGCCATTGACTTCCATAGCAACTGTCGCTGTCGGAGCCGCAAAAGAACCAGAACTGACGTTCATCTGTTCAAGTTTATAGGTCTCAGGAATACGCAAAACCTCATCGGCAACAATGGCATCAAGATCTTCATCAAAAATCTCTTTTTTCAGATCTGCCAAAGTCTTAAAGCGGACAAAAGCTTTCTGGTTTTCCTCCCGGGAAAGATCATAACCAAGTTGCTTTAATCGATCGATAAAAGCATGTCGCCCTGAATGCTTACCCAGAACCAGTTTATTCTGGTTCAAACCGACCGATTCAGGAGTCATAATTTCGTAGGTGGACTTATCCATCATCACCCCATGCTGATGAATCCCCGCTTCGTGCGCAAAAGCATTGGTACCGACAATCGCCTTATTCGGCTGAACATGAATCCCGGTAATTGTTGACAGGAGCTTGCTCGACGGAATGATCTGCTCAGTCACAACATTGGTTGCGTATGGCAGAATATCCTGCCGGGTGCGCAAGGTCATAACCGCTTCTTCAAGGGAGCAGTTACCTGCCCGCTCACCAATGCCATTGATGGTACACTCAAGCTGACGCGCTCCAGCTTGAACCGCCGCCAAAGAATTAGCAACGGCCAGACCAAGATCATTGTGGCAGTGAACTGAGATAATAGCCTTATCGATATTGCTAACATTTTTTTTAAGATGACTGATGATATCAAAATATTCCGACGGGATCGTGTAACCAACAGTGTCAGGGATATTGACCGTTGTTGCACCAGCCTCTATCACCGCCTGGATAACCTTAACCAGAAACGGAAGCTGAGTACGCACTGCATCCTCAGCAGAAAACTCAACATTAGGAGTGTATCCAGCAGCACGAGTCACTGCGGCTACCGCTGCATCCAGAACCTCCTGTTCACTCATTTTCAGCTTGTATTTCATATGGATGTCGCTGGTTGCAATAAAGGTATGGATGCGTCCCCGCTCACCAGCATATTTTAATGCATCCCAGGCGCGGTCAATATCCATATTGCTGGAGCGTGAGAGCCCCGCAATCTGTGGCCCTGTAATCGTCTGGGCAATTTTTTTAACTGCTTCATAATCACCATCAGATGCAATGGGAAAACCAGCCTCTATGACATCGACATTCAGACGTTCCAACTGATGGGCAATCCGCAGTTTTTCCTCAATGTTCATACTCGCACCAGGAGATTGTTCACCATCACGCAAAGTTGTGTCAAAAATAATAATATTTTCTTTTTGGCTCATATCAGACTCCTTTTAAAGTTCCCCAAATCACTGATCCCCGGGGTAGTTCGTGTTGACTTCTTCATTTCGATATTCAATAACTCTCAGGTCACCTAGGTCGGATTCCACTCAGAACCACCCCCTTTCACAAATAAAAAAGCCCCTGCCTATTAAATAGACAGGGGCGAAAGTTTTAACTTCGCGGTACCACCCTGATTCGTCCACTTTAAAAAATAAAAAGCGAACCTTCTTTTCCCCTTTACGCAGGGTCACGACAGAAACTAACCGTTATCGATTTCATTTCTGCAGCTCCAAGGCGAGTTCAGCGCTTTTTGTACCGATTCGCAGCAACCATCGGCTCTCTTAAACAAAAAAAACGCTTACTACTCCTCTTCAATGCCTTTAAATTGAACTGTAGATTCAACATAAAACAGACAGACATGTCAAGAAATTTCTAGCTCAATGAGATTCCCTATCCATTTCACCCTGATTTTGTTTTGAATCTGCTGAATTCTTTTTTTTCTCTAATCTATCTTTTCGCCACCCAAGATAATGGGCTATCGGGCCTGATATCAGATACGCCATGCCGATCAAGAACAGCATAATTCGGGGCTGTGCAACAATGACGATCAACAACATGATCGCCACAACCAACATAACAAACGGCTGGCGTTTAAATAGCTCTGGATCTTTCAGAGAAATGTATTTGATATTGCTGACCAACAAAAAGGCTAACAGAAAAACCAGAGCAACCATGGAGACCATTTTAATGGTACCGGTTCCACCCAATTCATAAAATAGCAGTACGCAAGTGGCAACGATACAGGCCGCTGCCGGAATTGGCATACCGATAAAGCGCCGGGACTCCACCGTGGAGACTTGCACATTAAAACGAGCCAGACGTAATGCACCACAGATCACATAGAGAAATGCCGCAAGCCACCCAAGTTTGCCGAATGGTCTTAGTGCCCAAAGATATAAAAGAACCCCTGGAGCCACTCCAAAGGAGATAACATCAGCCAGGGAATCCAGTTCAACCCCGAACTTACTGCTGGTTCCAGTCAATCTGGCGACCTTTCCGTCCAGACCATCAAAAATAGCCGCCAGCAGAATAAACCAGGCTGCCCGCTCATAATTGCCATCGGTAGCAGCAATTATGACATAAAATCCAGCAAAGATCCCCCCTGCGGTAATCAGGTTGGGAAGAAGATAAACTCCTTTGCGGATGTTCTCCCGCTTCTCATTTCTCAAACAATCTTCACTCAAGATAATGTCCCCAGAATGGTCTCGCCAGCAACAGTATGTTCACCAAGTGTCACTGTCACATCAGCTGTTTTTGGGAGATAGATGTCAACCCGAGAACCAAAGCGGATCAACCCGTAACGTGTCCCCCGTTGTAATAAATCACCAATCACTGGATAAGTGACAATTCTTCGAGCAATCAATCCGGCAATCTGGACAAAAAGGATCTGTGAACCACTCTTTGTTTCCAGAAGAATTCCAGATTGTTCGTTGCTTTCGCTTGCTTTATCATAAGAGGCATTGACGAACCCCCCCTTATTGTAATACATGTCGACAACTTTCCCATCACAGGGAACGCGGTTCACATGAACATTGAAAACAGACATAAAAATACTGATTTTAGTGACCTGTCCTTTAAAATAACGCTCTTCCTGAACCTCACCGACAAAAATAATTTTACCGTCTGCAGGGGCAATAATCAGATCATCACCAGCAGGAATAACACGTTCCGGATTACGGAAAAAGTAGACACTGAACAGAGTCAGGAATAACAGCAAAAGAGTCAGAATTGCCCAGCCCAGAAGAGCAAATACCAACGTGACAAAACCAAACAGGACAATGAAAGGATAGCCTTCACGAACAATCAGTTGATTTCTATTTTGCATAAATTCCTCAGCTTTTAAAATAATGCACTCGCAAAAACTTAGCCAACCACCCCTTTGGCCCCACGTCCAATAACAACCGGCCCGGAACGGACAACTTCTTTAATTCCCATCGGCCGCAACAACTCTAAAATACCATTTATTTTTGCCGGGGCTCCAGTGATTTCAATCGTGTAGGATTTGGGTGTAACATCGATAACTTTAGCACGAAAAATATCGACAATCCGTAGCGCCTCTGCCCGGCTTTCAGCATCAGTTGAAACCTTGATCAGAGCCAACTCACGTCCAATATACTCCCCATCGGCAAAATCAACAACTTTGATGGTAGAGATGAGTTTATTCAACTGTTTGGTAATCTGCTCCATAATTTGATCGTCACCGTACGTGACCAGAGTCATCCGAGAAAGTTCTGGATCCGCTGTTGGTGCGACAGAAAGACTTTCAATATTAAAGCCACGCCCGGAAAACAATCCAGAGATTCGGGAAAGAGCACCAAATTCATTCTCCACCAGAACCGAAATTGTATGTTTCATCTATTTATCCTCCCGACCAAATAGTTAGCCGATCTAAATTCGTAGTCCTAGGATGCAAGAACCATTTCATGAATGGCCTTACCGGCAGGAACCATCGGCAAGACATTCTCCTCACGTGAAACCTTGAAATTTATCAAAACCGGACCGGGGGTTTCCAGGGCTTGCTTGATAGTCGCCTCCACTTCGTCAACTTTGGTCGCTTGCAATCCAGTAGCACCATAGGCTTCGGCCAACTTGATAAAATCAATCGGCAGCTCCATGGTGGTCTGGCTGTAGCGTTTTTCAAAAAACATCTGCTGCCATTGACGAACCATTCCCAAATAATTATTGTTGAGAATAACAATTTTTACCGGGAGTTGATACTGAACCAGAGTTGCAAGTTCCTGAGAATTCATCTGGAAAGATCCATCACCGGAGATATCGATGACTTGCCGATCGGGATAGGCAACCTGAGCCCCCAAAGCAGAAGGAAGGCCAAACCCCATCGTCCCCAGACCACCAGAGGTCAGAAAAGTTTTTGGTTGTCTAAAAGTAAAAAACTGGGCTGCCCACATCTGATGCTGACCGACCTCAGTCGTGATAATAGCATCCTCATCGGTCATCTCGCTGATTTTTTCGATCACAAACTGCGGCTTGATCACTGATTTGGACGAACGATATGTCATTGGATGACGTTCTTTCCACTCTTCAATAGTAGACCGCCACTCATCTGTCGCCTCGATCAGATTTTTCACCTGTTCTGTTTTACTATTCAGATAACCGTACAACTTACCCAAGACAGCTTTCAGATCACCTACGATTGGCAGATCAACTGCCACGTTCTTTCCGATTGACGTTGGATCGATATCAACATGGATAATTTTCGCTTTCTCAGCAAAACTGTCAATACGCCCAGTCACCCGATCATCAAATCTGGAACCAACAGCAATCAACAGATCACACTCTGTCACTGACATATTGGCGTAGAAAGTGCCATGCATTCCCAGCATCCCCAAAGCCAGAGGATGCCGTTGCGGAAAGGCAGCCATAGCCATCAGAGTTGTCGTTACCGGAATCCTGGCCTGCTCTGCTAATTTCAGCAACTCATCTTCAGCCGCGGACAAGGTGATCCCGCCACCAACATAGAGAACCGGTTTACGGGCAGCAAGAATCATTTTAGCAGCTTTTTCAATCTGTCGGATATTGCCGCTATAAGTTGGTTTATAACCACGCAAACTAACCTTATCAGGATAGCTGAATTTATGTTTCGTAATTTGAATATCCTTCGGCAAGTCGATCAATACCGGGCCGGGCCGACCAGTTCGAGCTATATAGAAAGCTTCCTTGATCGTCCTGGCCAGATGGCGGATATCCTTAATCAGAAAATTATGCTTGGTGCAAGGGCGGGTGATACCACACATATCCGCCTCCTGAAACGCATCGTTACCGATTAACGGTGTTGGAACCTGGCCGCAGATAACAACCAGTGGAATTGAGTCCATATAGGCTGTTGCAATACCAGTTACAGTATTTGTCGCACCAGGACCACTGGTAGCAATAGCGACACCGACTTTACCGGTGCAGCGGGCATAACCATCCGCAGCATGGACAGCTGCCTGTTCGTGCCGGGTCAAGATATGGTTGATCGATGAGCTAAAGAGATCATCATAAATATTGATGACAGCCCCCCCGGGGTAGCCAAAAATGGTATCCACACCTTCAAGCTTCAGTGATTCAAGTAAAATCTGTGATCCGGTCAATTCCATCTATTCCTCCTCAAATCTTCCATTCTTCTACAACTATCGAGTAATCAACAAAACTGATTATAGCTAGTCTTCCACAAGACTAAATCCCTTTTAATACAAAGAGGGGAAGAAGTCCACCAGCGGAAAACGAGAGACAAGCAGGGCAACAAATAATCCTCTCACAAAAAAGAACATCCTGAGAATGGCACTTGGTTTAAGTAATATTGCAGTAAACCTGGGACTGTCCCCAGCACCATCGGGGGCTGTCCCGAAGTTTACGATCCACGCAGAACTGTCAGTGGTTCGTACCGCAAAAGCCTGGGACAGCTCCCATTCGGGGACAGTCCAGTTTTTGCTGGAAATTTTCTTAACCAGGAGCCATTCAGAACATACAGACGGGCTTAATTTTCGCAACTCCATCTAAATACAGCAAAGGGCTTAAGCCTCCGCTTAAACCCTTTGCTGTATCGAAATGTCCCGTCATTGAAAACGGGATCAGGCGGTAACCGAGTTGATGATTTTCTCCATTTCATCTTTACCGACAAGTTTCATCTTTTTTACTTTATTTTTTTCCAGCTCTTCCTGTGGGGATAAATATCCCTTTTTGTCATACTCTGACAATTTTTTTTCAAACAAGGAATGTTCTTCATAGAGCATCCGAAAACGGGGGTTAGTCTCGGTAAGATTTTGCAAAAGGGTCTGATCAATATCCATTGGCACCTCCGCAGATATAAGGGGATTAAAGCTGAAAAATGTTACACATAAAGTAACCAAATTGATGCAAAATTGTCAACCATTAAGCTGGGTTTTAACTGCTTTGTCTCTTAGATAAATTCAATTCAGCATCTGCTGGCCGAATATAGGTCGGGAGAATTGTCGCGGCACTTTGAGCCAAACTTCCCCGCCATGCTTGTAGCGACAACCAGGACGCATGAGCAGCACGAAGTTGGTGGGCTGTTGCAACAGGAATCAAAGCACGATCAGCAAGAATTTCATCAATAAGATGACGATAGAGAAAAACCCCGTCCCCGACCAGAGCGACCTTTCCCGTTATCTCCATCAGCAGCCGTTCCGGGGGTAAAACAGAAGGCTCTCCTAGCGCAACCGGACCGGCAGTATGATGCCAATCAAATAGTTGGCTATAAACCTCTTTCTTGCGTGCATCGAGAAAAGCACAAACAGGAACCGGGGACAGTGGTAAGTTCATCGCAATAGTTTGTAAAGTGGAAACAGGAACAACTGGTTTATTCAAAACTTGAGCCAACCCCTTGATTGTAGCAATCCCGATTCGCAGGCCAGTAAAAGATCCTGGCCCGGTTACCACCGCCAAAAGATCCAGATCCTCAAGCTGCCAACCCGCCTCTATCAAGAGAAAATCAATCTGTTTCAACAATGTTTCACTGTGGGTACTGCGAACATTTAACAGGGATTCAGCAACCAGAGATTCATCCTGGCACAGAGCAACACTGCCAGTTAAGGACGAACTATCAACTGCTAGAATTTTTATCCCTGTCACGTTTTGTATCAACCCCACAGCCTGATAATATCGTTGTAAAAGGCCAGAACCATCAGCATCAGTAACATAGCCATCCCGACCTGCTGAGCCATTTCTCGAGCGCGGATCGAGACGGGGCGGCGAATAATCAGTTCAATGACATAAAAAAGGATATGACCACCGTCTAAAATTGGAATTGGCAATAGATTTAAAATCCCCAGCTGAATAGAGATGAAAGCCAGAACCGACAAAATTGCGGCTAAATCAGTCTGTGCCGCTTGCCCGGCAATCTGTATAACAGTAATCGGCCCGCCAATATTTTTAGTTGAGACACTTCCACTGAACAATTTCTGTACAAAGACGACCGTTAATTTAATCAACTCCCAAGTTCGCTTTGATCCTTCTTGTAACGCATCGAAAAAGCCAAAACGTTTCAACTCTGAGCTATAAGCGGGGGCAATACCTAGTAAATATTCGCCTTCACCGTCACGTTGCTTTGGTGTCAGCTCAACCGTAAGTAGCTTTCCTGCCCGCTCGAGTTGAACTGGCACGGCCTTATTGCCAATCTTCTGAATAATCCCTTTTAAATCGTACCAGGAGGAAATTGGATAAGCTTCGATTTGCAGGATTAAATCTCCCTCCTGGAGCCCCGCTAACGCTGCTGGCATATCAGGAGCCAAACCACCAATACGTGCTGCCTGCCGAGGTAACAGCCCCAATGCTTGCATTCCTTGCAAACTGTCATTATCGACCGGAATTTCCAGCTGTAGCTCTTTTCCATCCCGATCAACCTGAAAAATCAAGTTTTTACCAGCATGAGAAATAAAGCTGATATTTGCTTCATTCCAACTCGCAACTGTCTGCTGATTCACTGCAATCACACAGTCTCCAGCAAGAAAACCTCCAGCCGCAGCATTCGATTCAGGGACAACGTAACCAACACATGCGGGTTGATTCAAATATGTTGGCAGCTGCACACCCACCATAAAAGAGATTGGCAGAATAAGCAGGGGAAGCAGCAAGTTCATCACAGGACCAGCCAGAACAATTGCTAACCGTTTAGCAACCGATTGCGCAGCAAAAGAGCGGCTCTTTTCTTCAGCGGAGAGTTCAACTTCCTCACCTTGATCGCCACTTCCTTCACCAAGCATCTGTACATAACCACCAAGAGGAATTGCACAAATCTGATATTCTGTTTCTCCGCGGCGATGCGATGCTAACCTTGGACCAAATCCGAGAGAAAACTTTAAAACCTTGACGCCACATAGTTTGGCGACAATAAAATGTCCAAGTTCATGAATAAAAACCAGGATTCCCAGCATCAGTATGCCAGCTATAATTGTTGTCATGTCAATCCTCCACTGATTAATTCCTGTGCCATATGCCGACCCCAACGGTCGGCATGTAGAGCTTGATCCACAGTGGTAAGATCTTTGCTCTGATGCCGTAACATAACTTTTTCTATCACTTTTGCAATCCCCAGAAAACTGAGTTTATGGTTTAAAAAAGCCTCAACGGCGACTTCATTTGCCGCATTCATTACTGCCGGAACTGTACCACCCATAGCTAGAGCATCATAAGCAAGCTGGAGACAGGGGAAATGATCTAAATCTGGCTCAGAAAATGATAACTTGCCAATTCCACATAAATCAAGGGATTGTTGGGTCAACGGCAGCCGTTCCGGCCAGGACAAAGCGTAAGCAATTGGAGTTCTCATATCAGGAACTCCTAACTGAGCCATGACTGCGCCATCACGGTACTCAACCAGTGAATGAACAATACTTTCGGGGTGAATATGAACATCGATCATGGTCGCTGGAAAATCAAACAACCAATGGGCTTCAATTACCTCCAGCCCCTTATTCATCATAGTAGCCGAATCAATGGATATTTTTCTACCCATATCCCAATTAGGGTGAGCTAAGGCCTCTGTTGGAGAGATCGTCTCAAATTGTGCTGATCGATACTCCCGGAACGGTCCCCCGGAAGCAGTCAAAAGCAACCGCCGGACATCTTCTCGACGCTGACCGGCCAAAGACTGGAAAATAGCCGAATGTTCACTATCTACAGGAATCAAGTTAACTTTTTGTCGGTCAACCTCCTCCATGATCAGGCTGCCAGCGGTCACAAGAGTTTCTTTATTAGCAAGGGCGATATCTTTGCCCGACTTAATCGCCGCCATTGTTGGAACTAGTCCTACTGCACCCACAACTGCAGCAACAACCATGTCAATCTCGGGAAGAGTCACACAACGGATCATTCCCTCAACACCACAACCGATGTGGAGATCAGCCTCTTTAAAATGCCGATTTAACTTTTCGGCATCCTGTTCTGAAGCAACAGAAACACGACACGGCCGAAAATCTTCTATCTGCTTTTGTAAAAGATCAATATTATTCCCGGCAGTTAAAGCAACAACCTGATACCGATCAGGAAATGCTTTAACTATATCCAGAGTACTTACTCCTATCGACCCTGTTGAGCCTAAAATTGCTATTTTTTTCAACTGCGTTCTCAGCCCCCGTAACCATACCGTGCAATATAATAAACAACGGGGAAGGCAAACAACAAACTGTCCAGGCGGTCTAAGATTCCACCATGTCCGGGAATCATATGTCCAGAATCTTTAACCTGACAAGCGCGTTTTAATAATGATTCAAAAAGATCGCCCAATTGTCCGACGGTACCAAGCACCAGACCAATCAAGACTCCATCGATAACACCAATGACGGGGAAAAAAGTAAATTTGACCAGCATAACGGCAAAAACTGACCCAATTAAACCACCAATACCACCCTCAATACTCTTGTTCGGGCTGACAGCTGGATAAAGTTTCCGTTTGCCAATTTTTCTACCGATAAAATAGGCGAAGCTATCGCAACTCATAATCACAATGAGGGTCATAAAAATCCAGCGTTGCCCATCGGGTAACATGCGTAGCGGAATCAAATGCCCCAGTAGCAGCGGCAGATAGATAAGTCCGAGAATAATCCAACCAAGACGGTGATGAACTTCAGTGATCGGTGGTAAACGGAACAAAAACAACAGGGCAAAAATTAGCATGGCCCCAGTTAACAAGGGGAATAAAAAGACAATATTTTCATAAAACAGGAGTGGGATGACAGCCGCACCAATAACAGCAGCAAGCCACTGTTCCAAACGATGTTCAGATCCCAACCCCATCCGATTAAACTCGACCAGGGTCAAAAACAGGACCAGAGTCAGAAAAACAGAAAAAACTGCAGAATTGGCAAATCCAAGCAGTAGAATCAACAAAGGCAAAGCAATAATGGCGGTAATAATGCGCTGTTTAATCGTTACTCTCCCTCATCCTTAATTGTGGCTCGACTTGATCATCAGTAAGCCCAAACCGACGTTTGCGTTGTAAATAATCATCCAGAGCCTTCTGTAACTCCCCAGCATCAAAATCAGGCCAGAGGACATCAGTAAAGTACAACTCAGCATATGCCGCTTGCCAAAGAAAAAAGTTACTGATCCGTATTTCACCACTGGTTCTGATCAACAAATCTGGCTCAGGAATCTCTCCAGTATCAAGAAAAGTTGAGAAAGATTTATTGTCAAGCTGATCAATGTTCAAACGCCCCTCAAGTGCCTCCCGGGCAATCCGTTTGGCAGCACGCATGATCTCATCCCTTCCACCATAAGAGAGAGCCAGTACTAAAGTCAGAGTCTGACCTTGCGCGGTCTCCCTTTCAGCATCTGTCAATGCAGCTTGAACTGGCGCCGACAGACGAGACAGATCGCCTATGACCCGCAACCTGACCCCCTCAGTTAGCATTTTCTGCCGTTGTGAAGCCAAAAACTGTAGTAACAGACCCATAAGTGCGTCAATTTCGGGACGCGGCCGACCCCAGTTTTCCGAACTGAAGGCAAACAGACTAAGAAACCGGATACCATGTCTAACACATTCATCAACTATTCGGGTAACGGTCTTAACCCCCTGCTGGTGTCCTGCGATCCGTGGAAGTTCACGTTGTTTTGCCCAACGCCCGTTACCATCCATAATAATGGCAAGATGCTCAAGGGGCGGTCTTCTTGTAGTTTTTGTAAGTTTTGACATTCAAAAACCTGAAAGATAAAAACTGGTTTTTAGCAAAACAAAATCGAATTTTTAAAAGTAACACAGCTACTATCGAAACAGCAAGAATCGACCACTTCCCGTATTTCTATAACGCATAAAAAAAGGACGTCTTAAAAACGTCCCGGAAGAAATCCAATTTATTTTTTTGCTCAATCAATAATTGCCTGGAGGGGACAAACATCAACACAGGCACGGCAGTCAGTACAATCATCCGTAATAATGTAAATATCTCCCGATTCAACAATTGCACCTACGGGGCAAGCTTCCATGCAGGTTCCACAACCTATACACTCTTCAGTTATTTTCAGAGTCATTCGTATCTCCCTTTATCAATAAACAAATTAAAGGTCAAATTTCCATGACTTCCTGTTCTTTATTCTGCACGATAGAATCGATGGTACTGACAAATTCATCGGTAATCTGCTGAACATCTTTTTCACTCCGCTTGAGATCATCTTCGGTAATTTCTTTCTCTTTCTCCAACATTTTAAGAGTTTCGTTGGCATCTCGACGTGAATTGCGCACAGAAATTTTGGCATCCTCCGACATTCGTTTAATAATTTTAACCATTTCACGACGCCGTTCTTCGGTCAAAGCCGGCACAGGTAAACGGATCAAAAGTCCGTCTGATGAAGGGGTTAAGCCAAGATCTGCCTTAAAAATTGCTTTCTCAATGTCAGGAATTAAATTTTTCTCCCACGGCTGAACTGTCATCAAACGTGCTTCCGGAACCGCTAGAGTCGCGACCTGACTGAGTGGCGTCGGCACTCCGTAGTAGTCAACCTTGACATCATCCAACAATGAGACACTGGCACGGCCAGTTCGAACCTTGGTCATCTCTTTTCTCAAAGACTTAATCGCCTTGCCCATTGCGGCACGAGTTTCACTCAAAACTTCATCAATCATTCCCGTCACCTCCCTCGACAATTGTTCCGATTTTCTCACCAAGAACCACTTTTTTGATATTATCGCGATGAGTCATATCGAAAATAATCATCGGCAGATTATTATCCATACACAGCGAAGTTGCAGTTGCATCCATAACCTGTAGCCCCTTCTGCAGAACCTCCAGATAGGTTAGTCTGGGCAGTTTAACTGCATTCTTATCTTTCTTCGGATCAGAGGTATAAACACCATCCACCTTGGTTGCTTTGAGAATAACTTCAGCATTGATCTCCATGGCTCGCAAACTAGCAGCAGTATCAGTCGTAAAGTACGGATTTCCTGTGCCAGCACTAAAGATAACGACACGCCCTTTTTCCAGATGGCGCACTGCGCGACGCCGGATATAGGGCTCAGCTATCTGTTGCATATCAATTGCCGACTGAACCCGGGTCACAACACCCTGCTTCTCCAGAGCATCCTGCATAGCCAGACTGTTCATGACGGTCGCCAACATTCCCATATAGTCAGCACTGGCACGATCCATCCCCTTAGAGGAAGCCGCCAGGCCACGGAAAATATTACCACCACCAATCACCACAGCAACCTCAACCCCTAGAGCGATGACCTCTTTGATTTCAGCAGCAATCCCATTAATTACGATAGGATCGATACCATAGCCCTGCTCACCCGCCAGAGCCTCACCGCTCAATTTCAATAGAATTCGTCGGTATTTGATTGTAGTCACAAATGTCTCCTGCCGATTAGAAATAATGGTCTCACAAAAAATTCAGATGGCTAGAAATATTGATTATTTGCTCATAGCCGCAACTTCAGCAGCAAAATCATCTTCTTTTTTCTCAATTCCTTCACCAAGCTGATAGCGAACATAACTGTTCAGCTTGATATCAGTACCAATTTCTTTTGCCAGAGCGGCAATAATCTTGCCAACTTTCTGATCGGGGTCAATGACAAAAGCCTGCTCCATAAGACAAACCTCACCAAAATATTTATTGATCTGACCAGCAATGATCTTTTCAACAATATTTTCCGGTTTACCACTATCCAGTGCTTTAACCCGCATAATTTCTTTTTCTTTTTCAACAATATCAGCAGGGACACTATCACGATCAAGATATTGAGGAGCTGCAGCTGCAACATGCATAGCAAGTTGTTTTCCCAACGCAGCAATCTTTTCATCGCTAGATTCAGTTTGCAACTCTAGCAACACACCAATTTTCCCGGCACCATGAACATAAGAAGTAACAACGCCTTGACCTGCATCAATACGCGCTATTCGGCGAATTCCCATATTTTCACCGATTGTAGCAATCTGATGGGTTAGTTCTGCAGCAACTGTGCGGTCAGTTCCGGGGTAATCAGTCGCCTTAAGAGCTTCGACATCGGCAATGTCATTAGCGAGGAGCAGATCTTTTATCCCGGTAACAAAAGCTTGAAATGCTTCATTTTTAGCAACGAAATCGGTCTCAGCATTGAGTTCAACCATAGCCCCAACGGAGCCATCAGAACCTGCCGCTACAGCACCCTCTGAGGCAATCCGACCAGATTTCTTAGCTGCAGCAGAAAGACCTTTTTTGCGTAAAAAGTCAACTGCTTCATCCATGTTACCAGCAGTCTCAGTCAAAGCCTTTTTACAATCCATCATTCCTGCTCCGGTTTTTTTACGTAACTCAGAAACCATTGTTGCTGTAATATTCACGATCTTTCCTCCGTAATTATAGGCGAGATACTTTCCCGCAAAACCTTCCAGTTAAACCAAAGGCCGAGCCTAAGCCCGGCCACAGGCCTGTACATTCATCTATAAAAATATATCTATTCAGCTGCAGGTTTCTTCTCTTCAGCTGCAGGTTTCTTCTCTTCAGCTGCAGGTTTCTTCTCTTCAGCTGCAGGTTTCTTCTCTTCAGCTGCAGGTTTCTTCTCTTCAGCTGCAGGTTTCGATGTTGGGGCTGTCACAACTTCTACGGCGGGTTCATCCTTGCCTTCAGCTACTGTCTGCTTCTTCTCCTTGCGGCGCTGATCACCTTCAACACAGGCTTCGGCCATCTTCGATGCAAACAAACGAATTGCACGGATCGCATCATCGTTACCCGGAATAATATAATCAATATCATCTGGATCACAGTTAGTATCAACCACGGCAACTACAGGAATCCCGAGTTTATTTGCTTCTTGAACCGCAATGGCTTCTTTTTTGGGATCGATAATAAAAACTGCGCCGGGCAGTTTAGTCATATGTTTAATTCCACCCAGATTTTTCTCCAGCTTTTCTCGTTGACGTTCAAGCTGTAGAGCCTCTTTTTTGGTGTACTGCTCGATAGTCCCATCAGCAACCATCGCCTCAATTTTTTTCAAACGATCAATACTGGCCTTAATTGTTGCAAAGTTGGTCAACATCCCGCCCAACCAGCGATTATTTACAAAATACTGATCTGCTCCCAGTGATTCTTCCTTAATGGCATCCTGAGCCTGCTTCTTGGTGCCGACAAACAGAACCTTGTCACCGTTAGCAACAGTATCCTGAATGAACTGATAAGCAGTTTTGAAATAGCGAACGGTTTTCTGCAGGTCGACAATATAGATACCGTTTCGAGCCCCAAAAATATAAGGCTTCATTTTAGGGTTCCAGCGCTTGGTCTGATGACCAAAGTGGACACCAGCTTCAAGCATTTGTTTCATGGTGATTTGTGCCATTTTTGTTTCTCCTTCAGTTTGGTTTAGTTCCTCCGCCTCGATCCACTCCGGCAGGCCTCAATCTGCAATTGAGAACCATCCTGCCTGAATCCTGGGGCGTGTGAATTGATTAACTGCGGATCTATAACACTACTCAATAGAATCAGGCAAGAGAAAAACCGTGTCGGTACTCGATCAACACCCCGTAAAACAACTTGTTTTGGCATAAAAAGAGAGTTTACAGGATCAAGCCAGCGTACTAACATGCGCCACCATGTCAAATATACGTATTCACCGATATATTCTCAGAGAGATCAGTGTCCCGATTCTTTTGAGTTTACTGATTTTCACCTTTGTTTTGTTGATGGGAAAGATCCCGCGACTCACAGAACTTATCATTAATAAAGGAGTTCCAGCAGCAGAGATACTCCAGTTATTCAGTTATCTGCTACCGACCTTCTTCACCATCACCCTCCCCCTCTCTTTTTTACTCGGTATCCTCCTTGCCTTTGGGCGTTTTTCTGCTGACAGTGAGTTCATTGCCCTCAAAGCCTCCGGTATCAGCCTCTACTCCCTGGTAAAACCGGTATTTCTCCTGGCAATATTTTTCAGTATACTGACTGCGTGGATTACCATAAGTATTGAACCAGCCAGTAAAACTGCCTTTCGCGGCAAGCTTTTTCAAATTGCTTCCAGCAGTGCCAGCGTCAGTGTCAGACCGGGAGTATTTAATGACGAATTCAATGGAATTGTTCTCTACACCCGTGGAATGGATGAGAATCGTGGCATTATGCAGGATGTTTTTATTTCTGATGAACGCAAAGGTAAAACTCCTGCGATTATTACCGCCAAGCAAGGACGCTTCATTTCAGAACCGGGGAAATACAACCTGACCCTGAGACTTTCAAATGGCACTATCCACAGACACCCTGACAAAGAAAAACATACGACCTACCAGATTATTAGATTCAAAAATTACGATATCAATCTTGATGTCAGTAGCCAACTTGGCGCAAATCAACGGCGCCACCGTTCACGAGGTGAACTTTCATGGACGGAACTACACAATGCCATAGACAAAGCAACGAATATCAAGACGAAATCATACTACCTGACAGAGAAACATTATCGCATCGTTATTGCATTTGCTCCTTTAGTCCTGGTTCTGATTGGTGTCCCCCTGGGATTGCAATCTCAACGCTCTGGCAAAGGTGCAGGGTTTGCCCTGGCTCTGATGGTCTTTCTGGTCTATTACGTACTCCTGAGTTTTGCTGGCACCCTTGCCGATAAGGGATTGTTGCCAGCAGCTCTTATTCTCTGGCTCCCAAATATTTGTTTTCTATTTGGCGGTGCATGGGCTCTACATAGGACTGCAGTTGAAAAACCATTGCAACTTTTCAAATTCCCGCGACGAATTTTGCAACAGTTACAGGCTCGCCTCAACAAATCTGGAGAGGATCTATGAAAATCCTCAACCGGTTTTTACTCAAACATTTCATCCGGATTCTGTCGCTTTGTACCACTGCTTTTATCGGCATTTATTTGTTGATCGATTTTTTTGAAAAGGTTGACGACTTTATCGATCACAAAGCCGCCTTCTGGGATTATTTCATTTATCTGAGCAACAGTATCCCCTTTATATTTGTTCAGATTCTCCCTCTGGCAATTTTGACAACCATGGTATTGACCCTCGGTGGGCTCAGCCGAACCAATGAAATCACGGCTATGCGCTCCTGCGGAGTCAGCCTCTGGAGAATTGTGCAACCGTTGATGTCTCTGGCACTATTACTGTCGTTTCTGCTGTTACTCCTAAATGAATTTGCCATTCCCTGGAATACCAAACAATTGAATAATCTTCTGGAGATAAAGTTGCAGGGAAAACAAAAAGTTCAATTGACTCGGAATGAAATCTGGTATCGCAGTCACAACCAAATCATCAATATCGCCGTTGCAAACCCGCAAAAGAAACAAGTGCAAGGAATTACAATCTTCACCTTTGATGACCAACAGAAAATTGAAAAACGTCAGGATTCACCCCTTGCCAACTATGACCATGGAACCTGGCAAACACCAATCTTGACTGAAAGAATTTTTGACCCAGAATCTGGTGACATGATTGGGATGAAAAAGCTGCAAAACCAAACTCTTAATCTTGATCGAACTCCGGAAGATTTTTCCAGACAAGAAAACTTAAACAACGAACTGAATTTTCGTCAGCTCTCGAATATGGCAAAAAAACTCGAGCAGGAGGGCTACGATTCAACTCGTCAACAGGTCGATATGCACAACCGGATAGCCATGCCATTCACCTGTCTGATCATGGGGTTTTTAGGGATTCCCTTTGCGCTACAAAGGGGTCGAAATAGTAATATCGCCCTTGGTATCGGGCTCAGTTTGGGAATTGGGGTTGTCTATTTCATTATCCAATCACTAGCAACAGCCTTCGGCTACTCGAACGCGCTACCACCACTGATTTCGGCCTGGACGGCAAACTTTATCTTTCTTCTTTTGGGGATATGGTTGCTCCTGAACGTGAAAGAGTAACCAGTTGAGTCTCTTGCAAAAGTCTTTAACATTCAGCGACCGTCATTCCCGCGTGAGCAGGAATCCAGAGGTTTCTTGGGTTTATCAAAAACTGGATCCCCGTTTTCACGAGGATGACGACTTTTGCAAGAGGCTCAGTTTAGTTTAAAATAGAAAAGCCCCAAACGAGACCGGGGCTTTTCTACAAAACTTTTCTACAGAAAGCTTTAATATCTATAAGTATCTGGCTTATACGGTCCTGCTGTCGGAACCCCCAGATATTTTGATTGTTCTTCTGTCAACACCGTCAATTTGGCTCCCAGCTTATCTAAATGGAGTCTCGCCACTTTTTCGTCTAACATTTTTGGTAATACATAGACTTTATTTTCATAATTATCCGGATTTTTGAACAACTCAATTTGTGCCATAACCTGATTAGTAAATGAAGCGGACATGACAAAACTCGGATGACCAGTTGCACAGCCCAGATTCAGTAAACGACCTTCGGCCAACACGATAACTCCGTGCCCATCCTTAAAAATCCAACGATCAACCTGTGGTTTAATATTCTCCCTGATAATTGATGGATCTCTTTCAACGGCAATCATTTCTATTTCGTTATCAAAGTGACCAATATTGCCGACGATAGCATTATTCTTCATCTGCCGCATATGCTCGAGAGTAATGACATTTTTATTTCCAGTCGTCGTCACATAGATATCGGCATAATCGAGGACATCCTCAACCCGCTTGACTTCATAACCTTCCATCAACGCTTGTAAAGCACAGATCGGATCGATCTCGGTCACAATTACTCGGGCGCCTTGACCCCGTAGCGACTGGCAGCAACCTTTACCGACATCACCATAGCCACAAACTACAGCAACTTTCCCAGAGATCATCACATCGGTTGCCCTCATGATGCCATCAACCAGAGAATGTCGACAACCATACACATTATCAAACTTTGATTTGGTCACTGCATCATTAACGTTCATTGCCGGGAACAGCAGACTCCCATCCTCTTCCATCTGGTAAAGGCGGTGGACTCCTGTAGTTGTCTCTTCCGTGACCCCTTTGATCGAAGTGGCCGTCTGAATCCATTTACCCGGGTTTGCAGCAATAGATTTTCCCAGCGCACTGACCAATTCGTACCAGTCCTCTGGATCTTCCTCGGAGACTTCAGGAACGGTGGATTTTTCCCATTCGTTTCCTTTCAGTACAAACAACGTGGCATCCCCGCCATCATCGAGAATCATATTTGGATATTCTCCACCCGGCCAGGTCAATGCCTGTTCGGTACACCACCAATATTCTTCAAGAGTTTCCCCCTTCCAGGCATAAATTGGAACCCCTGCGGGGTCGACTATTGTCCCTTTCGAGCCAACAGCAATTGCCGCTGCAGCATGATCCTGGGTGGAAAAAATATTACAGGAACACCAGCGAACCTGTGCCCCCAGCTCAATCAAAGTTTCGATCAAAACTGCGGTCTGAATTGTCATATGCAAGGAACCGGTAATCCGCGCCCCTTCAAGTGGATATTGACCGGCATATTCTTCACGCAAGGACATCAATCCAGGCATCTCCTCCTGAGCGAGCAAGATTTCTTTACGTCCCCATTCCGACAAAGAAAGGTCTCTTACTTTAAAATCACTAAAATCTGACACTTTTGTTCTCCTTTGAAAAAATCAAAATCTACCAACTGTCTATTTAGCATAATCACGCATTGACAAACAAGTTATGAAGCGTCCTTCTTTTCTTTTATGGATAGCCACAGATCAGTCAATTCGAACCAACTTCGCAACAAGAGAGTCGCACTGCATCGACCAAGCAGATTGTCGGTCAAAAAAATATAAATCGGCTCAAGAAAGTTAAGCCAAGGACAATGACCCGCTCCGACTGGCAACCCCTGGCGGAACGCTCGCCGTGCATCAACGGCAAAAAACAGTTGCCAGGCATGCCCGCGGATATAGCCCCCCCCCCGCCACCAGATTTTCCAACGTTCCTGGATCGATAATTCGTTCAACATCTTCCTGACCAGCTGAAAAAAAGGTCGAACCAGAAGTTTTTCACTCTGCTGCTGCTGACGATAAATGCCGGGAGCCACGACAAAAAACTCATTCCAACCGATCGTCCGGAAACACATGATCAACGATCCCAACAGCTGCCGCTGCCAGAGCCCCTCAGCTTCAAAACGTCGCGCCGAAGTACTGACTTCAGCAGGGAGCAGTTGCCATTGACCCACTGATCGCAATCGTTCGGCAAAATCAGTATCTTCCATTGCGGGGAGATCTTCACAAAAATGCCCAACCCGATCCAACAAACAACGCGGTAAAAAGAACCCCTGATCACCATGAATTGTTTCCGGTCGTCCCAAACGTGCTTTCCACTCGTAAAAATAATATCCTTCGGAATAAGCATCGTCTTCCCGGCGAAATTTCAAAGCAAAATGTCCTGCAATATTTTTGTTCCTGGCACGGGACAGATGATCCAAGCCCTTTCTCAGCGCCAATGGATCAACAAAACGGCTATCAATATGGAGAAATAATACCCATTCGCCAGTTGCAATCTCAGTCGCACGATTCAGTTGGCGACCCCGGCCTGCAGAGCATTGAATGATTTCATAATCACCCCACTCAGGGTGTTGCTGTTGCAGCCATTCCCAACTGCCATCGGTTGAACCACCATCACAGATTACCAGTTCCAGGCTGATATCTTTCTGGCAGCTTAAATTGGCAAAAAAACCGGCTAATTGCGAGCATTCATTGAGGATCGGAACAATAAGGCTAAGTTGCATTTAAGACATCCAGAAAGAATCCAGTTTTATCCGAAAAAATCATTCACAACAGACAATCGTATGCTATAAATATCTGAGTATATTTACACTTCGTCTGTCCTGGCTTCGCTGTCTGGACGATAACTTTTTACACCTGACATAGCAAGGGGTTGAAAATGAGTGAGATCATTGATATCTACGCCCGTGAGATTCTCGATTCGCGTGGCAATCCAACCGTAGAAGTTGAAGTTGCTCTGGAAACCGGCGTCATTGGACGAGCGGCGGTCCCCAGTGGTGCATCAACAGGAGAGCGCGAAGCTCTGGAACTTCGCGATGGCGATAAAGGTCGCTATCTCGGCAAAGGAGTTCTCAAAGCTGTCGAGCACGTTAACGAGGTCATTGCTGCAGAACTGATTGGCTGGGAAGCGAGTGATCAGATTGGTATTGACCGTAAACTTCTAGCGTTGGATGGAACCGACTTCAAAAGCAAGCTTGGTGCAAATGCGTTACTTGGTGTCTCCATGGCTTGTGCTAAAGCGGCTGCAGAAGATGCCGGGCTGCCCCTTTACCAATACATCGGTGGAGCCAATGCCAAAGAGCTCCCTGTCCCAATGATGAATATCCTGAACGGTGGTGAGCACGCCGATAACAACGTGGACATCCAGGAATTCATGATCATGCCGGTTGGAGCTGAAAGTTTCAAAGAAGCCCTACGGATGGGTGCAGAGGTCTTCCATACATTGAAAAAAGTTCTGAAAGAAAAAGGGTATAATACCTCTGTCGGTGATGAGGGTGGTTTTGCCCCCAACCTCAAAAGCAATGAAGAAGCATTGCAAGTGATCATGGAAGCAATTGGAGCTGCTGGTTACAAAGCAGGGGAAGATATCCTGCTGGCTCTGGATGTTGCTGCATCAGAAATTTACAACGACGGTAAGTACAATTTTGCCAACGAAAAACAAGCCATCAAAACCGCAGCAGAAACTGTCGAATTTTATGCGGATCTGGTCGCACGCTATCCAATCATTTCCATTGAAGACGGTCTGGCTGAAAATGACTGGGATGGTTGGAAGCTGATGACAGAAAAACTTGGCAATAAAATCCAGATAGTTGGTGATGATCTCTTTGTCACCAATACCAAAATACTCAAAGAAGGAATTGACAAAGGGATCGCTAACTCAATTCTGATCAAGGTCAACCAGATTGGCACCTTGACGGAAACTCTGGAAGCAATCGAAATGGCCAAACGAGCCGGCTACACAGCGGTTATCTCCCACCGTTCAGGGGAGACTGAAGATACAACTATTGCGGATCTTGCGGTGGCAACCAATGCCGGGCAGATCAAAACAGGTTCACTGTGCCGGACTGATCGTATCTGTAAATATAATCAACTTTTACGGATTGAAGATGAATTGGACGATACTGCCGTTTTTAACGGAAAAGACGTTTTTTATAACTTGTAGTCAGCCATAGAATAAGCACGGGGATGGAATCAAACGCTGTCCCGAATAATCTAGTTTGAACAATATTGCAGTAAACTCGGGACTGTCCCCAGCACCATCGGGGGCTGTCCCAAGAGTTTACGAGCCATGGAACCGTAGCGGTTTGCGCAGCAAAAGCCTGGGACAGCCCCCATGCGGGGACAGTCCCGTTTTTGCTGGACATTTCCTTAAGCTAGCGCAATTCGTACATCTCCTCAAAATACTCCATAGCATTAAGTTTGTAAGAGCAAACATCCACCGGAACCAGAAACAACCTCTCCCACCCGATGAACGGGAACAGCACGATCAGTCAATCGCTGCTCCAGCAGGTTGGTTTTCTCTTTTGCGACAGCAATCAACAACCCCCCTGAAGTTTGCGCATCACTGAGCAAATCGAGATAAAGGGGATCACAGCTTTCGTGTCCCTCCAAATGGGGAAAATAAAATTCCCGGTTACGGTGGGAACCCGCTGGCACCAATCCCGTTTCTGCCATCTCTAGCGCTTGTGGATACGTGGGAAGATCATTGATGAAAATTTTGAGGCGAACACCACTGGCTTCAGCCATTTCAGAGGCATGGCCAATAAGTCCGAATCCGGTAATATCGGTGCAGGCAGAGACGCCAACGTCCAACATTACTTCAGCGGCCGCTTTATTCAGCATAACCATCCCATCAATCGCTGCAGAAATATCGACTTCTGTCAGTATTTCGCCTTTCAAAGCGGTGGTTAACAACCCGGTTCCCAATGGCTTGGTCAAATAGAGTTGATCGCCAGTCTGACAACCACAAGTC
>Ga0256840_1000022_pt1 | contig 110218 bp, 89 predicted proteins | sample 355202metaG_FD_185969 | JGI IMG/M metagenome (GOLD analysis project Ga0256840, IMG submission 185969) | Hydrothermal vent microbial communities from Mid Atlantic Ridge, Atlantic Ocean - 355-202 | ecosystem: Environmental > Aquatic > Marine > Hydrothermal vents | place: Atlantic Ocean: Mid... | reverse complement strand
CTTCCTTTGCAGTTATCTTCGGCATTTGAGCGTCGTGCGATTGACTCATTTATGCCGCGCATATACCATGAAATATCCATCAAACGTTCGCGATACAGTTCGATATTGACATAAATGGCATCGAGTTCTTCTTTTGTAAGTGCTTCTTTATTATAGTATTTCTCAGTTAGGTAAGACAAATTATACAATTGCTTCCAACGACGCAAAACCTCACGTCTATCCCAGTCCTTAGCCTTTTGTTCATCCACAAAAAGTACCACGTGATAATGGTTCGACATCACCGCATACGCACAGCAGTCAATGGCAAAGACATCAGTTTGGGATAAAATCTTCTCGCGAATCCATTCGCGGCGATGGTCATAGTTAACCCCCGTGTATTTGTCATCCCCAAACAAAAAAGCACGCCGAACACAACGCACGTAGCAGTGGTAATACGGTGTATCCGATAAGGATATTAAACTTCGTCTTGGTACTGTCATAAATTACTCCTAAATCTTATTCTACCTATTAACATAAGACACATTATACGCATTTGATGATTATTTTACAATGGGTGTCCTTGTATACTTTTGCAATCGTCCAAGGGCTTGTTGATTCAGATACGCCAGCTTTATTAAAAGACTTTTGCTGACTTTTATTCGTTACGATTTGCTGATAAACTGCCTGAACCTGCACCGAATAAGCACCTGTTTCTTTGTCTTTAAATTTAATTCTTTGTTTCTTTTTTAGCTTGCCATTTTTCTTATATTTGGCTTCTTTTCTTAGGATTTCATAGGATTGGCCATCCTTCGCTATGTAGATTAAATAATGCGAGAGCGTGTACAAATCTCTGATGCTTGCATCGAGCTTTTTGGGTTTTTTCCACTTTATTTTCAATACGCTTGGGTACTTGCCATTGCTGTGTTTTTTTGCTTTAACCTTTATATTTCTTGGTTGTTTAAACTGTGAATCAGTGCCTTGGTCATTTCCAAAACAGTCACTACACGTACCAGATTCAATCAGTTGTCCATCTGTAACTGGCAAGGGTTGTTGTAATTGCCATTGTGCAATTGATTCTTGTACTGCACTCATATCAAGATAACCTTTATCTTGAATGACTTGCTGTATGATTTGATTGTAGGTGCTCTCTGGCATATCATCAGGAACGGAGGCATGCGCTAAGATTGTTGTTATTAACAAGGCAAGTAAAAGTGTTATATTTTTCATGGGCTTCTCTTTTTAGTGTCCAAAATAAAGAGCACCTGAGGTAAGAGGAAGGGAAAAAAGAATAACACGTCCTTATGGATTTGGGTCATTGCTTTTTAAACAACCACGTCCCACACGGATTATTTAACTCTCAAGCAGTTATTGTTTACTTGTTTTTTTTAGGTAGTCGAACAGTCTTTTGACAGGTACCTATCAGTAATCAATAATTTAATTTGACCAAAGTATACTATCAATAAAACAATAAAACAATAAAACAATAAAACAATAAAACAATAAAACAATAAAACAATATTAACCTAGCGGAATAATACCGCAATTATATCATCAAAATATGGTATAATATCAGTATGAAAAATATTGATTTAAGAACACTAAATAAAGAAGCTAGAAAAGAATTGAAACGAGCAGCAGTAAGAATGTTTAAAGCTGGATCAAAGCAAATAGACATTTCAGTAACACTTGGTATTAGAAATTCTACAATCACAAACTGGATAATAAATTACAAGAAACTGGGTAGAATTTCAAACGAAGATAAACGGGGTCGCCCAATTGGCAATGGTAGAACTCTGTCAGTGAAACAAGAGAAGGTTATTCAAAAAATGATTGTTGATAAAACACCTGACCAATATAAACTGTCATTTGCACTTTGGTCAAATGAAGCAATACAGCAGTTAGTTGAAAGAGAGTTTCAAATAAAAATACCACAACGAACATTGTGTGATTATTTACATAGATGGAAATTTACTCCACAAAGACCTGTGAAACTAGCTTATGAACAACAACCAAAAGCAGTAAAAGAATGGCTGGATGAGAGGTATCCTATTATTGAAAAACAATGCATCAAAGAACAAGGAGAAATACATTGGGCTGATGAAACAGGAATATCAAGTATAGAGCATTACCCTCGTGGTTATGCACCTGTTGGCAAAACACCAACAATCACATTGTCGCATGCTGCACGAGAAAGAGTGAATATGATTTCTTCCATAACTAATCAAGGCAAGGTGCAATTTATGATTTATCCAAAATCGTTTAACGCAGAAGTATTTATTACTTTTATTAAACAATTAATAAAAGCAAGCGATAAAAAAATATTTCTAGTGCTTGATAACCTACGAGTGCATCATGCAAAAGTTGTTAAAGAATGGCTAGAAGATAAGGTTAACAAAGTTGAACTATTTTACCTGCCCAGTTATAGCCCTGAACTTAATCCTGATGAATATTTGAATTGTGATTTAAAGGCAAAGTTTAGAGCTGATGCTCCTACTAAGAAAAAAGGCGAGATGGAAATTAAGGTGCATAAACATATGTCAGATATTCAAAATCAACCAAAAAGAGTACAGAAATATTTCAATCATCCTAGAATTAAATATGCCGCATAATTTTGCGGTATTATGTCGCGGGGTTGATAAAACAATAAATTTGGATAAAAAATCAAGGTTTTTAGTTCATTATTTAAAACTATTTTGCAAGTTTCTTGAAAAGTGAATTGGTTATACCTTTGGCAAACTCTTCGTTTAATTAACGCCTTTATGACAATTTATTCTAATTGGATTCTAAAGACTCTATTCTTTCACTTTACAATCCGCTTTTTTTTGTTGATAATATTAGCATTAAAAAAACATGAGTAATTGCAATGAAAATCACAAACTGGGCAGAACTTCCTAATGACTTTAAATTTGATTATGATTTAGAACAACTTACCCAAGTTTGGGAGCAATTGCATAGTGGTGATCAAGAAGTGTATCCATTGGATTATGAGGGCGATACTGAAGCATTAACCGCACAAGCCAATGCGTGGTTGCTGTTTCATAATGGAGATTTTACACAAGCGGCTCAAATGGCTTTGGATTTGGGTGAAGATGGTGCCATTATACTGGCTCGCTCTATTGCTGCTTATTGTGATTATTTGTGTGAAGATGAAGAGCAAGCACTAGCATTATTAAAAGAATGCATGAATAAATGCGAAGATGCCGCAGCTGCCCTACCCGATTTTGCTAACTACCATTTTGTTTGTGCTCTAATTATGGGACGCTATTCGCAACGAATTTCTATTACTAAAGCACTGGCTCAAGGTTTGGGAGGAAAAATAAAATCTTATTTAGAAAAAACACTTGAACTAGAACCTAATCATGCCGAGGCACATACCGCCATGGGTTTATACCATGCAGAAATCATTGATAAGGTTGGTGCTATGTTAGGTGGTTTAACTTATGGAGCAAAAAAACCCATTGCTTTGAAGCATTTTGAAACCTCTCTTGAACTAAACCCAGATACGGCAATTACTTCGATAGAGTACGCAAATGGTTTATTGTTATTAGGTGCCAATGCAAGCAAAGCAAAGAAATTATACCAACATGCGTCCCAATGCAATGCCCTGGATGCGCTACAAAACTGCGATGTGAGCTTTGCACAAGAACAAATTGACTGATATTGAACAAGTAAGCCTAACTATTAAGTTAATTTATTGCTAATTAAGCAGAATATAATAAAATGATTGGCTTTTTTCAAGGTGTTAAGTCACTAACAGCTAAATGCTTATAAACCCAACAAATCAATCTAAAACTAAATTAAAACCTTGGCAACTGCATGTGCTTGCCAGTGTTTTTTTATTGTTAATCTATAATATGCCATTTTGGAGTGAACTCAAATCCATTATTAATCCCCTGGATTTTAGTGGTTGGTTGTTTATGGGTTCTGTCGCTCTGCTTTTATTAACTCTCATCAATTTATTGCTCAATCTCTTGTGTTACCGATTCACTTATAAAGTGATTTATGTCTTTGTTTTTATTGGTTCGTCCATGGCTTTGTATTTTATTCAACAATACAATATTATTATTGATCGGGATATGGTTCAAAATGTTATTGAAACCAACCCAAGTGAGGCCTTTGATTTTGTTAATAGCACTTTGTTTATTTACCTCTTTTTATTAGGCATTTTACCACTTATTATTGTTTTTAGATTGCAAGTTAAATTCAACACATTGAAACAAGAGTTATTGACTAAACTAAAAGTAATTATCATCAGCTTAGTCACGATAGCAATTCTTTTGTACGGAAGTTATCCCAGTTATGCTTCATTGGCGCGTGGAAATCGCCACATTTCACATATCATTGTGCCTACGAATTTTATTTTTGCTAGTATTTCTTATACCAATCAAAGGTTTAAAAGTGCACGCATGCCGCTGGCTAAAATCAGCCAAGATGTTAAACTCGGTCAATTGTGGCAAAAGAAAAAAGACAAAACTGTTGTCGTTTTAGTCTTGGGAGAAACAGCCAGAGCGGATCATTTTTCACTCAATGGTTATGACAAACTTACAAACCCCAAACTTTCACAGCAAGAGATTATCAACTTTGAACAAACCACATCGTGTGGAACCAGTACGGCGATTTCCCTGCCCTGCATGTTTTCGCATTTAGATAGGGATAACTTTTCTAAAAACAAAGCTAATAATAGTGAAAACGTACTGGATTTTATTGCTAATGGTGGTTTTTCGGTGCAATGGCGGGATAATAACACGGGTTGCAAAGGCATTTGTGAACGTGTTGATTTTATTGATTTAAGCAAAGAAAAAAATAACCCCTTATGTGAGACAGGTGAATGTTTTGATGAAATCTTGTTAACAAACTTCACGCAGCAGATTATCGAAAATCCAAACAATCAGCTTATCGTTATGCACCAAAAAGGTTCTCATGGTCCTGCTTATTATTTACGTTATCCCAAAGAATTTGAACAATTTACTCCCGTTTGTTCCACCAACAAGTTACAAAATTGTGAGTCTAAGAGCATCAATAATGCTTATGATAACACTATTTTGTATACTGACCATGTTGTCAATCAAGTCATTGAGGAATTAAAGCAACTACCCAAGGAGTATAACACCGCTTTGGTGTATATTTCCGACCACGGAGAGTCTTTAGGAGAGAACAATATTTACCTGCATGGAACCCCCTACTTTATGGCGCCTGATGCTCAGACTCATGTGCCATTTTTACTGTGGTTTTCAAATCAATTTTCACAAAACTTTGGTATCGACACGCGTTGTTTAAATAAAAAATCCAACTCATCGTTTTCGCATGATAATCTTTTTCATTCTTTACTCGGTTTGTTGAACTTAAAAACGTCCTATTATCAAACGCAAAAAGACATCTTTGCTGGCTGCCGAATCACTGCCCATGAATAAAATCTTGCCTCCTTTTCCCCTGACGGTGATTTTGATTTTGTCTTTGATTAGCTTGGTTGTTATTCATGTTTTTGATTTAGATTTCTATTTTGCAAATTTAATCTACTCATCACACCAAGCTTGGGTTTATAAAGAAGCTTGGATTACCACTGAATTATTACACCGTTATGCCAAGTATTTATTAATCTTGTGTTATTTAATTTTTGTAATTTGGTCCTTTATAAGCTATTTTAAAAATAGATTTGATTTGTACCCTCGCATTGTCTTAATGATTGCTTTATTGGTCGGAACAATGACCGTCTCAACCTTAAAACATATATTGAATGTCGATTGTCCTTGGGATTTGATTCAATTTGGAGGAAACAAACCATTTATGAGTCTGTGGGCATATAAATCTGAGTTCTTACCCTCCTCTGGATGCTTTCCTTCTGCACATGCCAGTGCTGGGTTCACCTTGATTTCGACCTATTATTACTTTAGGCTTTTTAAACCAGAATACAAAAACATAGCACTTGGCGTAACCTTGTTTATTGGCTTTGGGTTTGGGCTGGCACAACAATTTAGAGGTGCTCATTTTATTTCACATGATATTACTTCATTAATTGTGTGTATAATCATAAACCACTTTATCTTTTCATTGGCTTTTAGCGGTAAAAAATACAGACACTAATGCTTCTATTTCGCGGCTAATTCACCTAAAAATTGGCGGTAATATTGCAGCTCTTCGATGGATTCACGCACATCGTCCATTGCTAAGTGGTTGCCTTTCTTTTCGTAACCATCAAGAATTGCGGGGTTCCAACGCCTAAACAATTCCTTTATTGAACTGACATCAATTTGTCGGTAGTGAAAATAATTTTCTAAATCTGGCATCCATTTTGCTAAAAAACGCCTGTCTTGACAGATAGTATTGCCACACATCGGCGAGGTGTGAATTGGCACGTGCTCAGATAAAAATTCGATGGATAATTGTTGTGCCTCTTGGATAGTTATATCAGATTCCTCTACTCGCGCCCATAATCCTGAGTCGGTGTGGTGTTCGGTATTCCACTCATCCATTTTTTCTAAAACAGAAGTCGGCTGGTGAATTGCCATGGCTTCGCCTTCGGCAATGATATTTAAGTTTTTATCTGTCACAATTAAGGCTATTTCGATTATGCGGTCTTTTAATGGATTTAAACCGGTCATTTCCAAATCTATCCAAATTAAATTCGACTTTTTATCTATCATTTAGTTTTCCTTTAAAAATTTTGCCCTATTTTACCTAATGTCACCTGAAATATGTAAAATACTTTCATGCAAAAATATCGCGTTATATCAACTCAAAAACAAACCGCTTTGGTTCTTAACACATTTACAGGAGAAGAACAAGCTTGCTTCTTTGCCCGAAAAGACAAGCCAATCTGTGGAGATTATGTTGAAATTCAACACAACAAAAATGAATACCTTATTGCTAAAATACTACCACGTAAAAACATTTTTGCTCGTGCCAACCATAAAGGCAGAAAACAAAACATCGCAGCCAATGTTGATAACCAAATTATTGTCGTTGCTGTTGAGCCAGAACCCACGCGTGATTTAATTAATCGTTACCTCATTGGCTCTCATCATTGTGGCACACAGCCTATAATTGTTTTTAACAAAAATGATATTGATGAACACTTTTTTGATAATAGTATTGAGCTATACAAAAGTCTTGGCATCAAAACCATTTCAACCAATACCAAAACGCAAACTAATTTTGATGAACTGCTAGATTTAATGGTTGACAAAACCTCTATTTTTGTTGGCATGAGTGGTGTCGGCAAATCATCGATTAGTGAATTAGTGTTAAATAAATTCATTAAAACAGGTGAAATTTCCAAAAAAACAGGCAAAGGTTCACACGTTACATCGGTTACTCAACTGTATAAAATCCCCAATTCAACTGGATTTTTGATTGATTCCCCTGGTGTTTGGGAATACGGTTTATGGAAGATGGATGCTGCCGATATTGCTGCGGGGTTTGAGGAATTTCACGATTTTATAGGACTGTGTAAATTTAGTAACTGCACACACACCCACGAACCAAAATGCGGTGTTAAACAAGCCGTGGAAGATAAAAAAATCACAAAATTGCGTTACGACTCTTATTTACGAATCATGGATTCAATGAAATACTGGGATTAATACACTTTTTTAAAATTTATAAACTATGACTGACAGACAATTACAAATAACCGATTCTCGCCGTTTAACAGGTCCTAATCTATTTTGGAATAAGGCGGGTGCTATTTTAGATGTGGAAATTTCAGGCTTTAACAAAGGCGAAATCATCTCATTATGGAGCAAGCAATGCCGCTCTTTATTGGATGCTCTGCATTGGCAAAAAGAACAAATTACCCATCGTATTTATGAGGGTGGTGCGAGCTTGGTTATTTCAGCTCCCATTGATTGTTTGTATGCGGCTACTGAAGTAACAGAGGCTGCTTTTGCTATGACACAAGAAGAACTCAATGGCATGGAAGTTAAAGAACGCGATTATTTAATCAGATTGCAAGAAGAGATAGATAAGGAGAAAAATCCAAAACTTATCGCCCTGCAAAAGGCAGCGGCTCAACACCAGATTAAATTTTTATCTGATGATGACGATATTTCATTAGGTTATGGTGAAACCTGTCAAGTTTATTCAGTCAATAACTTGCCCTCTGTTGATGAAGTCGATTGGAACACCATTAAAGACATTCCTGTGGCAATGGTGACAGGTACAAATGGCAAGTCTACAACTGTTCGCTTAGCTAGTTCTGTGGTTAAAGCAGCAGGATTGTGCTGTGGTATTACCTCAACCGATTACATTCGTGTGGGTGAAAAAATAGTGGATACAGGGGATTATTCAGGTCCGGGTGGTGCACGTACCCTACTTCGTCACCCAGAAACTCAAACGGCTTTGCTCGAAGTGGCACGTGGTGGTATGTTGCGTCGAGGACTAGGAATTAACCAAGCCAGTTGTGTGGTTGTTACTAATGTTGCCGAAGATCACTTGGGCGAATACGGAATTAACACGTTAAGTGACATGGTTGAAGCCAAATTTACCGTTAGGCAAGCCATTAGCAAAGAGCAGGATTTAATTCTGAATGCCGATGACGCGGGAAGTGTCAATTTTGCAAAATCATTAGACAACACGCTTGTCTGGTTTTCGTGGAACGCCGATAACCCGATTATTAAACAACACATAAAACAAGGGGGTAAAGCCTGTTTTGTTGATGATGGGATTATCATTTACTGTGATGGTAAACAAAAACAGAACGTTGTTGCCGTTAGTGATATTCCTATTACCTTTGAAGGTGCAGCCAAGCACAATGTTCATAATGCCATAGCTGTCACTGCTTTATGTCGAGCATTGGGCTTTAACAATGCAACAATTGCTCAAGGTTTAAAAGATTTTGATAGCACACCAGAGAATAATCCTGGACGTGGAAACCGCTTTGATTTCAATGGCATAACAGTCATAGTTGATTTTGCTCATAACGAACATGGACTGGCATTAATGGCACAAACAATTAAAGATATGCCTGCTAAACGCCGTTTAGTGTTGATGGGACAAGCAGGTGACAGAACAGATGAACTCATTCAAGGCTTAGTTAAATCTGCATTAATTGCAAAACCTGATTGTTTAGTTATCTGTGAAATGCTTAGTCACTTACGTGGACGAGAAAAAGGAGTCATACCCATAATAATTCATGATTATGCTATCAATCTAGGTATGCAAGAACAGCAAATCATTCATGCTAGTAATACCATTTCTGGCACTCAAAAAGCCTTAGAATGGGCAAAGGAAGGAGACCTGCTCTTGATACTCGGTTTAACAAATCGTGATGAAATTATTAAATTATTAACTCAAGTATCGCAATCAGGTTGATTTTCTGGCAGTGCATCAATAAAAGCTTGTTGAGTTAAGCAATGGGCATTAATATTTTGTATTAAAGGATAAGCATCCAATGGCACGGAAAATCGATTAGCATTATAAACTTGTGCCACTAAAAATATATCGGCAACAGTCACCGTGTTTGCGAAACAAAATTGCCCTGCACTGTTTGTTAATTGTTTTTCTATTGCTGTAAATCCTGTATGAATCCAATGAGCGTACCACTTGTCCACTTGTTCTTGCTGCCACGATTGGCTCTTTAGATACTTCAAGACCCGTAAATTGTTTAGCGGATGAATATCACAAGCAATGGAAAGAGCCATCGCTTTTGCTTGCGCTTTTTCAATTGCATCGGATGGATATAAACTAACAGTTGGATACATCTGCTCAAGGTAGTCAATTATGGCTAATGATTGCGTTAAGATTTGCCCACCTTGAACTTCTAATGCAGGGACTAAAGATTGAGGATTGAGTGATTTGTATTTGTCATGAAGATGCTCGCCTCCTTCTCTAACGAGATGAACCGCTTCATAGTTATAATCCAGTTGCTTAATATTTAAGGCAATTTGCACCCGATAAGCCGCTGTACTACGCCAATAACTGTATAATTTCATTGTCCAATTCCATCATAAAAGTTAATTTTAACATATTTTAGGCAAAAAAAACGGCTAATTAAAGCCGTTTTTTATCTTACATTTAATAACTATTTATTCAAAGCCATCTTTAAAGAAAGCTTGGTTAATAGCTGTTTGAGTAGAAGCAGCACTGTTATAAGTTGCCATATCTACTGGATTAGTCATTGTTGCAGTAGCAGTATTGTCAATTGTACCACCTGCTGTAATATCTGCAGCAAGAACTGTATAAGTATAATCTGTACATGTAGCTATTGCACCCGGTGCTAATGTCGTTGGAGTACAAGTCAATACACCTACCATTGTATCATTGACAACCAAAGTATCTAATGCCACATCTCCTGTATTTTCCACGCTGACACTAAAGGTAATCACATCATTTAAATCCGCTTCACCAATATAACCAGTATCCGTTGTGAGTGTAGCGGTTTTAGTTAATGTGATTTCTGGAACAAGAACAACGGCATAATTAGGTACGATACAAAATTCATCTATATTACCTGTATCTACACCAGCATTATCACTGACATGCAATACCCAATCACCAGCAAATTCAGCTCCAACGAATGGTGTTAAAGGTTGTTCTGGCATTAATATTCCACCAATTCCAGGAGAGGTTGAAGCACAAGCCGTTTCTACAGGAATTGCACTATTGTCATCAAATACAACATCAATACCATCTTGACCACATGAATTACCACCTGGTCTATCCATTAAAGTAACAGAGTTACCTAAATGATTTAATGTAAATATCAAGTCACCAGGAAAAGTATGAGCAGACATAACACTTGTGGTAATGGAATCTAAAGTTCCTATAGCTGCTACACTAAGGGTAACATCAACACCTGCTGCATTATTATCAGGAATTGCCACTGGCACTGAGGTACAAAAGACTTCTACCGTAGTAAAACTAAAGACACTAGATTCTACATCTGCACCATTACAAGCAGATTGAGTAGCAACTTTCCAGTACAATTGTGTTGCACCTGGCAAACCTGATGCTGCAAAAGAATTACCAGTAACAGTTTCATCAATTAATAAGGTTGAAAAACCTGAATCTGTAGAAACCATTAAACGATAACTGGTTGCATTTGCATCGGTAGCCCAATTAAAAGTGGGTGTTAGAGCAACATTAGTTGCAGAGTTAGCTGGAGCAGATAATGATACTGCCGAAGTGGTTCCCGCAGAGTATGAAACACTTAATTCAACATTTGAAGAAACTGGTATTCCTCCATCAATCCCATCACCTTGAATAGTCAAAGTAGCTAAGCCTGTTGTTCCACCAGCAAGAACATCGAATGTAAACGGAGAAGATCCTGGTGTTGGATCTATTGGGTTTGTTGAAAATGTAAAATTACCAACAAAAGGAGGTAATACTGGAGATGAGAGTGTCACAGAACCAACAAATGGAGGACTAACTCCAACATCAACTGTAGTTCCAACACCAATATCACCACTACAAACTGCAATTGAAGAGGCTTGGAGTGTTAACGAAAATGGATTTGGATTTGAGCCAGCAATAGAGCTCACACCTGTATTACTTGGATCTAACCAAGTTTTTAGATTAAATTCAGCACCACTTCCATCATCCCATGCTTCTGAAACTTTACCATAACAGTCATTGGTTATACTTGTACAAGAAGCCGTTCCACCTGATAAAAATCCAACTAGCAAATGGGTATCTGGATCCCATAAACCTGAACCTGATGAACCTGGCTCAGTTGTCCCATCTTCCCAAGCGTCAACTCTCCAATGAGAATTTACACCACCGCTTCCAATACAACTATTGATAGTAGTTAGTGGATCTGTATTAAAACTAATGGCTTTTTCTTCAACTCCAGGGTGATGAATACCTACACTCCCATTTGGAGTTACGCCTGATTTATCCCATCCTGCCCAGTAGACATTATAATTTTCTGGTGGAGTACTCGAAAGTTCAACAAGACCAACATCTACATTCACACGTCTGGCTTTAAAAATTGCTCCACTAACAGTATCCATTCTTGAGCCACCACTTAAGTCTCCACAATTGACCGATTCATAATTCCATATTGTAACCATAGTTGCTGCATTTGCAGCTGTTACAGTACAATGAGCAGCAGTCAAAAAGTATGGGGTAAAGCTTCTATCCGCATCCATAACCATTGTACCACTACATGTGTCTGAGCCATTTAGAGTATACGCTGCAACAGATCTAATTTCATCTCTCCAAGGGTCACCAACGGGACAAACAACATCATTGTTACAAGCACCTTGTTTTGGAATTAAACCATCTCCATTATAACGCTTAAATACATCTCTAAACCCAGTTGATACCTTTGTTAATTCAAGTTCTATACTTTCAGACACATTTTCAGGAACATATAATTCAATCGCTACATCGCCTCCAGGCAGAGGGGCGGACCAGAATTGATTATATTCTCTATTATCTTTAAAAGTGTAAGGTCCATCATAGTAAACTGGATCTTCTGCAAAACTGATAAAATAAAGTTCGACACCTTTTGGTAAGTGAAACTTTGTAAAACCAAAATTTATATCGGTCGCATTTTCTGATTGAAACCTCAAGTTCCAAATTTTACCACCAGGTGCTTTTGTCCATTTTCCGTGTGTTTTTAAACCAATTTTAGTAACATTTGGTATTGCAAATGTTACGGGTTTAGACTCATAAGCTTTAGGTTGGTATTTCTTTAAGGAAGCACTAACATCAACAGGGTTTAGATGATACGACTCCATCAAATCTTTATTTACTAGGTTAAATTGTTGGCTAACTGGCTCCTTCCCTAATCTAGCTCCAGCAATATTTGTAACGATTAATAAAATTATAATAATTTTATTCATTTTTTACCTCTCTCTTTAATTTTGAAAAAATACATTTAAATTTTACCTATCCACCATAAGTAAGGTGTTTTCTAGGAGTGTTTAGCATTATCTTTAGAAAACTGAATTTAAATTAAACTGAAATAATTCATTTGCAATAAACAAGCATTTGAAATTTCTCAGAATTATATCAGATTATTACACTAGTTATATCGAAATATACTTTTTTTTCACATTCCCATCCCACCAGGCATTTTTCCGCCCATGCGTTTCATCATGCGCATCATGCCTTTGCCTGAGAATTTTTTCATCATTTTTTGCATTTGATTAAACTCTTTGAGTGTGCGTGTTACGTCTTGAATGGTGTTGCCTGAACCTTGTGCGATGCGGCGTTTTCTTGAGCCTTTTATCAGTTGTGGGAATTTTCGTTCCTTTTTTGTCATGGAATTAACAATGGCAATTTTCTTAATGGTTAATTTGTCATTAACTTGATTTTTAACTGAATCGGGTAAGTTGCCCATACCTGGTAGTTTATCCATCATTGCAGACATACCGCCCATGTTTTGCATTTGTTCGAGTTGCTCTTTAAAATCCATCAGAGAAAAACGCTGTCCCTTTTGTACTTTCTTGGCTAGCTTGTCTGCTTTTTTCTTATCAACCTTTCTCTCAATCTCTTCAACTAAAGTTAAGACATCGCCCATTCCTAAAATACTGGATGCAATTCGGTCAGGATGAAATGGCTCTAAAGCCTCCATCTTTTCACCAACACCCATAAATTTAATGGGTTTGCCGACAATATTTCGTACTGATAACGCCGCACCACCGCGTGCATCACCATCTAATTTGGTTAATATAACACCAGTCAACTTTAAAACTTCACCAAAGGCTTTGGCTGTATTTGCCGCATCTTGTCCCGTCATGGCATCAACCACAAATAAAGTTTCAACAGGATTCAAGCTTGTTTGCATGCTCTTAATTTCAGCCATCATGGCATCATCAACGGCTAAACGCCCTGCTGTATCGACTATTAATACATCAAAAAACCCTTTTTTAGCTGCTGCCACTGCATTTTGACCAATAGAAACCGGATCATCTATAACCGATGAGGGGAAAAAAGTCGCGCCAACTTGATCGGCAACGGTTTGCAGTTGTTCAATAGCTGCTGGACGATAGACATCAGCACTCACAACCATGACTTTTTTCTTTTCTCTTTCAATAAGATACTTAGCAAGTTTGGCAGTCGATGTGGTTTTACCTGCCCCTTGAAGACCTGCCATTAAGATAACTGCTGGAGGTTGTGCTGATAAGTTTAAGCCTTCACTTGTTGAACCTAATGTATTGGTCAATTCTTCTTTTACAATTTTAATTAAGACTTGATCGGGCTGCAAACTGGTTAATACGTCTTCGCCAATGGCACGGGTTTTAACTTGCTCAATAAATTCTTTTACAACAGGCAAAGCCACATCTGCCTCAAGTAAGGCAATGCGCACTTCCCGCAAGGCATCTTTGATATTATCTTCAGTTAAAGTGGCTTGTCCTTTTATCTTTTGTATCGATTTAGCTAAATTGTCTTTTAAATTATCAAACATGAGTTATTCTTTTCACTTGGTATTTTTGAAGTGCTTCATTATAATGCTTGGTATGACTAAATCACAATCAAATTTAAAACAAAATTTATGCTTGGCTTAATCCTTATCTCTGCATTATTCTATATTTTATGGACAACTCCGTTTAAAAAAGCAGTCATTAGCCATTATTCGGGTATTGTTGCGTGGATTATTCATGCTGTAATTTGTTACAACAATTTATTTGATGAAAATGGTTGGATGCTCACTATTTCAAATTCAATCTTACTGGTCTCTTGGCTTGCTGTACTTGTCGTATTAGTGTTTAAACTTCAAAGTCTATGGATTAAAATACCAATCACTTTCTTTGCACTAATCTCATTTATACTTATAAACAACCAACAAACAGTCCGTCCTTATAAAGATTTCTCATGGCAATTGGACTTACATATTAGTTTATCCATGTTGGCTTATGCCATTTTAGTCGTTGCCACTTTGTTTGCTCTTTCGCTTTGGGTGCATATTAAAAGAATTAAAAACTCACAATTTAATGGGCCAAACATCATGTCTGTGATGGATGAAGAAAAGAAACTCTTTCAACTCATAATATTGGGTTGGTTGATATTAACTACTTCGTTGCTATCGGGTGTAATTTTTATTGATAATTTCATGGCTCAACACTTAGGGCATAAAGTGGTGTTTTCATTGTTAGCGTGGTTGACTTTTGGCTTATTGATTTTAGGTCGTTTAAGCAAAGGATGGCGCGGAGAAAAGTTAATCATACTCACTATCGTTGGTATGTTTGCCCTCGCTACGGGGTATTTAGGTAGTAAAATTGTCATGGAATGGATTTTATAACATGAACGAAGTTCCGCTGAGCGTCTTATTTAGTATTCTTATTATTTTAGTCTTTTTATCGGCCTTTTTCTCTAGTTCTGAAACGGCTTTAATGACATTAAATCGTTTAAAATTAAAAAATAAAGCTAAAACCAGTAAATCGGCGCGTTTAGCGCAAAAATTACTTGAAGAACCTGACCGCCTTATCGGCTTAATTCTTATTGGCAATAATTTCATCAATATCGCCGCATCGACTATTGCGACCATTACTGCTTTTAAAATTGCCGCCAATCATGGCATGAGCCCGGAGGCTACGGCCGCCTATGGAACGGTTTTATTAACTTTAGTCATACTTATTTTTGCTGAAGTCACACCCAAAACCTATGCAGCCTTACACCCAGAGCGAATTGCTCTTCCTGCCTCTTTCATTTTAACGCCCTTATTAAAACTACTCTATCCGCTTGTGTGGGGAACAAACTTGATAACCAATGGAATTTTACGTTTATTGGGTGTACCAAAAGATGTTGCCGAACAAGCTCTTTCACGAGAAGAGTTACGCACATTAATGATGGAAAACCACAACATCAGACCCGATACTAAACACAAAATGATGATTAATGTACTAGATCTTGAGCACATTGATGTTGATGACATTATGGTGCCTCGCAACGAAGTTGTCGGCATCAATATCACTGATGATTGGGACAAAATCTTAAATCAATTAGTCAATACCTACCTGACACGCCTGCCTGTGTGGAAAGAAGACATAAACAATGTTATTGGTATCTTACATATCAGAACTATTTTGCCACAACTATCAAAAAACACGCTTGACCTTAAAGGCTTGCGCAAAGTTCTTCGCAAACCCTATTTTGTACCAGAAGGGGCAAACTTGACTAAACAATTACAAGAGTTTCAACGCAAAGAACGTCGTATGGGGTTGGTTGTTGATGAATACGGCGAGATTCAAGGCTTAGTCACTATTGATGACATTCTTGAAGAAATTGTTGGTGATTTCACCTCGGAACCACAAAACCGAGGACGTCATATCGTAAAAAAAGGAGATAATGAATTTATTATTGATGGGCGCATCCAAATTCGCTCACTCAATCGCCGATTGCAATGGGATTTGCCCTTAGATGGCGCCAGCACATTAAGCGGTTTAATTACCGAATATTTAGGTGACCTACCCAACAAACAAACCGCCATGAGAATTGGCAACTACCAAATCACTATCTACAGCGTAAATGAAGACAATGTTGTTGAAAAAGCACTAATAAAGCGTATTGATGATAGGCAAGAGTAATTAAGCTTTACTTTTTTATACAATTTCATCAGCTAACTATGACTAAAATATTAGCAATAAGGTAAAATCCACCTTTCTAAACACACTGCAACCTTATGAGTCATTCAGAAACTGGTTTAAGTTACAAAGATGCTGGCGTCGATATTGATGCTGGTAATGCCTTAATAGAAAAAATAAAACCCGCTATCAAATCAACCAAACGACCAGGTGTCATGGGCGGTATTGGAGGCTTTGGCGGTTTATTTGATTTATCCTCTTTAAATTTAAAGAATCCTGTATTAGTCTCAGGTACTGATGGTGTTGGAACGAAGCTAAAACTTGCCAATATGATGAATGACCATTCTACGATTGGCATTGATTTGGTCGCTATGTGTGTTAATGATATTATCGTGCTTGGTGCAGAGCCTTTATTTTTCCTTGATTATTATGCTTGCGGCAAACTTGAAACAAAACAAGCTGCTGCTGTTATTCAAGGCATTGCCGATGGTTGCAAACAATCGGGTTGTGCCCTTATTGGTGGTGAAACTGCTGAAATGCCAGGTATGTACACTCAAGGAGATTACGATTTAGCAGGGTTTGTCGTTGGCGCGGTTGAAAAAGGAAGTGCGATTACTGGTGAAAACACACAAGAAGGTGATGTTATTATTGGCATTGCCTCCTCTGGTCCTCATTCCAATGGTTATTCACTTATTCGTAAAATTTTAGAAGTAAATGACACTGATTTAACTGAAAAGTTAGGCGATAAAACAATCGGAGAACAATTATTACAACCGACTCAAATTTACGTCAAACCTTTATTGCAACTTATTGATTCTGCAGTAGAAGTCAATGGCATTGCTCACATAACAGGTGGCGGCTTAATGGAAAACATTTCCCGTGTTATTCCTGAAGATTTGGCAATAACCATAGACTTAAATAGTTGGCCTTGTGTTGACATATTTACTTGGTTACAAGAAAAAGGTCAGTTATCTGATGCCGAAATGCTGCGCACCTTTAACTGTGGCATTGGTATGACGGTGATAATTAATAAAGACGATGCTAAAGATTGTTTAAGTTTTATTCAAGAAACAGGTATAGATTGTTGGGAAATTGGTACAGTAAGAAAATCTGAGTCAGGTAAGGATGATGTCGAATTCATTTAAAATCTGTGTATTTATCTCAGGTACTGGTAGTAACTTAGACTCAATCATAAAAAAACAGAGTTTATATAACTACGAAGTTGTATTAGTGGTCAGTAACAAAACGGATGCAAAAGGTTTAGATTACGCAATAAAAGCCAATATTCCGATTTATACCTTCAAATGGGATAAAAAAGATACGAATTTAACCCTTGTTCAACATCAGATAAAACAACACCAATGTAACTTAATTGTGTTGGCTGGTTTTATGCGAATATTACCTGAAGGATTTATCAATGCATTTGAAAATAAAATAATTAATATCCACCCTTCTTTGTTACCAAAATACAAAGGATTGCATACACATCAACAAGTTATTGAGAATAAAGACCAAACACATGGTGCTTCGGTTCATTTTGTTAATGCTGAACTTGATGGTGGAAAAATCATCTCTCAATTGGTAATTAATGTTGAAAATAATGACACAGTTGAGAGCCTTGCTGAGCGATTACTGTTCAGGGAGCATTCACTTTTGCCCCGTACAATAGCCTTAATAGGTCAAAATCGTGTACAATGGCAAACCAATACCCTCTACTTTGACCATAATAAATTAACTAACCCGATAATTATTAATGATTAAAAAAACACTTACAGTACTAATATTTGCAACTTTAAACATTTCTGCAATGGATTTATTTAAAGCCGAATATAAAGTTTTTAAAGATGGCAAAGAGATTGGTACCAGCAGTATTGAGTTAACTAAAGATGATCCCTTTTATAAGATTACCGACAGAACCAATGGCACTCATGGTATGGCATCATTGCTTGGGTTTAAACGTACTGAAGAAACTTTATTTACCGATGATAAAAATGAGTTCCATCCAGATTTCTACAAAATGAAACAAAAAGTCGCTTTCAATAAACGTCAATCGGATTACCAAGTGGATAATGAAACCCAAATGGTCTATGGCAAGCACAAAGGTGATGACTGGCAAATCAAAACACCCCCTTCATTTTTAACACCTAACCTTGTTTCATTAAAGTTATTTCAAGATATTTGTTCAGGAAAAACGAACAATCTAAACTATAAAGTATTAAAACGCGGTGAAGTTGTCGATTATAAATTTAAAATTACTTCCAAAAAAGACAACATCATTGAAGTGGACAAAATACACTCCAAACCCTCAAGAGTGACCAAAACATGGTTGGACAGCTCTCAACATTGCTTGCCAGTAAGAACCTACCACAAAGAAGGCGACGACGACGCACTAGAAACTAAAATTAAAAACGTGACATTTTATTAAGGAAATGTTATTTATCCTTTGATTTCTCATTGAACATACTGAGTCTGAGAATACTGAGACTAACAAGCACAACAACAAAGACATAACCATTAAAAATCGATTCGAAGAATAATGCCGAAACTAACCAAGTCAATCCGTAAGATAGACTGATAACAGCCAAGATATTCAATACCACTACATGGCAAATAAGTTCAAAGACTATCCAAAATATAGCTTCTGCAAAAAGAATAAATATAATTTCTAACATTTTATTATATTAACATTATATCAATTCAAGCTAAATAGGCTATTAGTCACATAATTTTTAGGTAAGCAGAATAATATTATGAGTTATATCATGAAATAAGTTTTCAAATTGGTTAAAATTAAACCATGAAAGCTTTTCTCAATAATATACCCTTTGATATTCTTCAAGGTGAGAGCATTTTAGATTTCTCTCGCCGTCATGATGTTGCTATCCCGACCTTATGCGATGCACCCCAACTTGAAGCATTTGGCTCATGCCGAGTGTGCAGTGTAGAAGTGGCTCTTGAGAAAGATGGTCAAACCAAAGTTATGGCATCGTGTCATACGCCTATCAGCGAAGGCATGCGTATTTATACCGATAGCAGTAAAATCAATAAACTGCGCAAGAATATTATTGAACTCGTACTAACCGATCACCCTTTAGAGTGCTTGACCTGTGAAGTTAATAATAATTGCGAATTACAATCCGTTGCCGCAGGAGTGGGTATTACCGATGTGCGTTACCCCAAAGGAGCTAACCACCGTCATTACTCCAAAGATTTAAGCCATCCTTACATGACTTCAGAGTTATCCAAGTGCATTAATTGTTACCGTTGTGTTCGTGCCTGTGATGAAGTTCAAGGGCAATTTGTGTTAAACATGTCGGGCAGAGGTTTTGATAGTCATATTATTATGGGTGATGAACAAAATTTTATGGAATCCGATTGCGTCAGTTGTGGAGCCTGTGCACAAGCCTGTCCTACTTCCGCCATTTCGGATGTCTTTCAATCCAAATCCATGCGTTTTAGTGAGAAAACGCAGACCATTTGCACTTATTGTGGGGTTGGTTGTAATTTAGAAATTGCCACGCGTGCAGGTGAGATTTTAAGCATTCAAGCCAGCAAAGATGCACAAGTTAACCAAGGTCATACCTGTTTAAAAGGTCGTTATGCTTTTGGTTTTTATAACCACCAAGACCGATTACGAACGCCATTAATACGCAAAAATGGTCAATTAATTGAATCTACATGGGATGAGGCTTATGAGTTTATCGCTAATAAACTCAAGCAGTATAAAAAGCAATACACTGCACATTCCATTGCAGGCATTACCTCTGCCCGCTGCACCAATGAAGAAAATTATTTGATGCAAAAGTTTATTCGCAGTGTTGTAGGAACCAACAATATCGACTGTTGCGCACGAGTGTGTCATTCTCCAACTGCATTAGGCATGCAAAACACATTTGGAACAGGGGCAGCAACTAATTCAATTGAAGACATACAACAGACCGACTGCATCTTAGTTATTGGTGCAAACCCAACCGAATCGCACCCAGTCACAGGGGCTAAGTTAAAACAATTTGCCATGAAATCTGGCACCACCATTGTCATAGACCCGCGTCAGACAGAATTAGCAAAATATGCCACTTACCATTTAGCCCCTCGTCCAGGAACTAATGTCGCTTTATTAAATATGATGGTTTATTTTATTATTAAAAAGAATAAAGTCGATAATTCTTTTGTCGAAAATCGTACCGAGGGTTTTGGCGACTTTAAACAGGGCATTAAAAATATCGATATAGATAAACTGGCTCAAATTACAGGGGTTGATAAAAACTTAGTCGAAAAAGCCGCAATTGCCTATGCTACAGCCAAATCTGCCATGAGTTTTCACGGTTTGGGTGTCACAGAGCACTCGCAAGGCACAGTCACGGTCGAATTAATCGCCGAACTCGCCATGATTACGGGAAATATAGGACGAAAAGGCGTAGGCGTTAATCCACTTCGTGGGCAAAACAATGTGCAAGGTGCCGCTGATATGGGTGCACAACCGCATCAAGGAGCGGGTTATTTAGACGTTAGCAATCCTGAAATACAACAGCTTTATAGTGATTTTTATCAATCGCCCTCACCTACCGATACCGGCTTAAAAATTCCTGAAATGTTTGATGCTGCTATTGAAGGCAATCTTAAGGCTTTATGGGTTATGGGCGAGGACCTTGTGCAAACAGACCCTAATACACAAAAAGTAATTAAAGCACTCAAAAAACTCGACTTACTTGTTGTGCAAGAATTGTTTATGACTGAAACGGCAAAAATGGCAGATGTGGTTTTACCTGCTTCATCTTTTTTAGAAAAAAATGGCACATTTACCAATGGTGAACGTCGAATTCAACGGGTTAATCAAGTTGTAGAGCCATTAAATGGAACAAAACCTGATGGGCAAATTGTTTTAGATATGATGAACAAAATGAATTCAAATAAATACCCTGCTGATTATCATCCTGATTGGGTACTTGATGAAATTGCACAAATAGTCCCTTTCTTTGCCGGTGTTTCTTGGGAAAAACTCGGTAACAACGGAATGCAGTGGCCCGTTACTAAAGAGGGCGAGCAAACGCAAATTTTACACCAACAAGAGTTTAAGCGCGGTTTGGGACGATTTAAATACAAGCCCTTTGTTGAATCCAATGAATTAATCCAACACAGTGAAAAATTTCCTTATATTTTAACAACCAATCGAAAATTGGAACATTACAATTGTGGAGCCATGACACGCCGAACGGGAAATATAGAGTTACTTACACAAGATGTACTGCTAATAAACCCAAAAGACGCTAAGGACAACTTGATTCAATCCGGAGACATGGTTTGTGTTATTTCTCCACGAGGAAAAGTTGATATTCGTGCAGAAGTCACAGATGAAGTCAATAGTGGCGTAATGAGCACGACTTTTCACTTCCCTGAGATTATGGTCAACAACCTCACCTCTGATGAACACGATAAGGATGCCAAATGCCCAGAATACAAAGTTGTTGCTGTTAAAATTCGCAAATCCAAAGGCAAGTATGCTGCCATGGCAATGTAATGGCTTATTTCAACAACCCTTTTAAATCCAATTTTTGGAAAAACTTACTCGACAAAAAAATTGGTCGAACAATAGACATGATGTCTTACATCAAGCAAAGCTTGATGGCAATTATTACCATGCTGTGCTTTTTCTTTGCTTGGAACTACTTTATCCCTATCCAAAACCAAGTCATTTTTTCAGCCATTGCTTCGAGTACATTTCTCACCTTTATCTCAACCAGTATCTACGATTCATTAAGTCGAAAAATTATTGGTGGTCAAATCGTTGGTATTTTAGTGGGTTTAAGTCTCTGGTATATTATGCATCATTTTTTTGACTTGTTACCAAACTACCACAATGAAATTTATATGGTCTTTTTGTCATTATCAGCAGGTATTGCGTTTTTCTTTATGGCTATATTTAATTTTGAACACCCTCCAGCTGCAGGAACTGCTATGGCTTTTGTGTTCAAACCCCAAACCCCAATAATTGCCGATATATTGTTTATTATTGTATGCTCGTGTTTTTTGGGCTTTATTCATTATTTTATTAAAAAAAATAAACTTATTGAGGATTTGGAAGGCAAAGACAAAAGAACAAAACTACTGAGTAGATTGCCGCACATTTCTTTCTTTAAAAGAAGAAAAAAACACTAGGAGCTTGTCCGAGAACAGGAATCGTCGTGAAGGAAAGCTGGGTTTAGGGCAGTTTTTGGCTATTTTAAGGAGAATAGCCCCGCTATTTGACGAAAAATAGCTGAAAAATGCACAAATCTAGCTTTTCTGTAATAGATTTTCTGTTCTCAGATAAGCTCCTAGGTTGACTATTTTTCACTGATTTTTATGCTTTCCAAGCAAATATAGTACAGCAGTATAGAGTCCCAAACTAAATACTAAGGGCAATTCATACCGTGGAAAGAAGTTCCTTGAACAATTAACCACACGTTTGCAATCCTTAATTTTTTAAATATTAAGGTAAATACCAACAGCAAGTCCAATTAAAATAAGCCCCATGACGATAGGAATAATGACATTTTTTGCTTGTGTATTACTCTTAGTGGCTGAAATTGCCTTTTTAGGCTTGCTACTTTTTGGAGTTTTGAATATCAAATCTACAGAACCCAAACCAATCTTATCGCCATCGCCCAGATAGGCTGAAAGTTTCTTTTGCCCATTAATAATGATTCCATTAGTTGAAACCAAATTAACAATCTTCCAACGACCTCTTTGGTGAATGATTTGAGCATGACGATTTGATACACTAGAATGTTCAATAACAATATCACAGTTCGAATCTCTACCAATCTCCCACCCAGATGCTTCTTCGAAGTCAGAAACTGGTAATTCAAAAATTTGTTCGGCTGCATTTTCAGAAAAGCAGTGTAAGCACGTCATTGTAGAATCTGCTGGAGTAATCTCTCTTTTAACTCCGGATTTGATGGCTTCAATTTGTTTAGGATCCATCATTCGTGTTCCATCAATTGAACCCGTTTCCTCTACCCAACTGGCAGGTATTTCTTCTTCTGAGTGTTTTACTGCTTCTTTCACTTTAGGTTCTTGCTTTACTTTAACTTCTTCTTTTTTAACGGTTTCTTTTGAAACTACAGGTATTTCTTTTTGTTTTGTCTCAATTGCTGATTCTGGTGTTTTATTAACCTCACTTTGCTCAGAATTGTCAATTATTGGTCTTTGTTTTTCACTCGATTCGTCTCGTATTGAATCAACAACCTTTGTTCTATCATCACGTTCTTGTTTATTGGGAAGACTAGCAGTAACAAAAATTTTCAACTGGTGACTTTCAAGTTTAACGACATCTCCATTAACCAGTTTGGTTGCTTCTTCAATACGAATACCATTGACAAAAGTTCCATTACTTGAATTTAAGTCTTCAATGATTAATTCTTTGTCGAGAATATCAAATTTTGCGTGCTTGCGCGATATTTTCTTATCATCAATTTTGATATCACATGCATCACTGCGTCCTATTGAAAGCTCATTTGTTATAATGTATTTTGTTCCATCATCAACTTGAACTGAATAGGTTAACTCAAGGTTAAAACCACCTACTATTGTCTTATCATCATCTTGAACTTGCATTTTTTTCTCTTTGTGTTAAGTGTAAAATTAGTCATATAGAACTATAAATAATTATCGAGACCTTTGCATAACTCATGGCACGTGTTAAAAGTTGCAAAAAACACCACTCTGCGTTAAAAAATTCGCAAAAATCCTTCTGGAAAGGATTTTCACGCTAGCCCACGCATGTGGGTGAGTATCATGGATGATACTAATAAATAGCGGGCTATTTGACTCATTTTTTGCCTTGATTGGAGCTTTTTTCATTCTTTTTTCCATCATCCCAGAGCTATGCAAAGGTCTCTTATAAATAATTATCAAATTATACCGTGGTATTGCTTTATTATGAACATTGTATGTGTTAAATATTTATAACTACATCATAAATGTTAATAATACTAAAAGCAACAGTGGAACAATAATGAAAAAAAGCAACTCAATAAGAGTCGGTTTCACCTCTTTTGTGCTTTCACTTTTTGTCTTGAGCATTTTAGGTACAACGGCTTTAACTTTTAGTTTTTCAATTTGTACTGTTGCCTCATTATCAATTAATAGTTTTGAAATCTCTATCGCATTGCCCGTTTGTGAATCAAATTTTCTGATGACATTAGCCTCAATAGCTTCATTCTCATTAGTGCTGTCATCAAAACTTTTAATACTTAGCAATGTTATATTGTCTTTACCGCCTAGTTGTACAGCAGAATTGACTGCATGGCGAGTAAACTCTTCTAACTCACTTGACTTTTGCAAACCCTCTATCATCGCTTTTTCTTTGTAGATTTCATACAACCCATCAGTTGCAAGCAATAAAATTTGATTTTTTTCCAAACTGCCCTTGTTGGTTGATACATCGAGTATGTCTTTATCAACACCCAAGGCTTGTGAGATAATATTCTTATCAGGGTGTGTGCTCATGTCTTCAAATTTTATGTGACCATTTTCCAGCAACAACTCCACATAAGAATGGTCTCTTGTAATTTGTTTTAACTCACCATCCCACAAATAAACACGGGAATCGCCAACCCAAGCCACTTCGTAGTCATTACCATTAAACAAAACGGCAACAACGGTAGATGCCATGCCTTCTTTTTGTGGGTTTTTGTTTAATTCTTGCAGTATTTTTTTGTGTGCGAGTTGAATGGAATCAACCAATGATACGCCATTTTTTATTTGTTTTTGTATTTCCTGACAGGTTATTTTACTGGCAACTTCACCCCTATCCAGTCCACCCACGCCATCAGCCACAATAAATAGACCGAGTTCAGCATCAATCAAAAAACGGTCTTCATTGTTTTCTCTTTGTCCAATATGGGTTTCGGCATAATGATTCATTATCTTCACCTATTGCAATTTATTTAAAAAAAGTTTTGCTAGCGTTTGAAACTGAGAAGGATAAAATTCATCTTCTTTATCAATGGCATTAAATAGTTTATCAAGCATAGCTTCGTATTTATTAAAGTCATTTAAATCCAGTGAGAGTGTTTCAACAGCATAAAACAATTGTTCTGCGCTCGAATAATCTCGAAAATAGCCTTTACTGGCGTCTAATAACAGTTTTTTTCTAAAATTCAACTTCTGTTGTTTGCTGTATTTTTTCTTTACAAAACTCGAGGAAAGTTTTTGTAATTCTTGTTGGAGAGCTTGTGCTGCATTAAGCAGTGATTGCTTATTATTAATACTCGAACGATGAAAATCTTTTAAAAGGGTTTTAAGTTTTGATGCACTCTTGGTGGATAATGAATCCACAACAGAAATCAAAATAACTAAAGAGGAGTCATCCAGTCTGACCGTTCCTGCGGGAACATTGTTGCTGTTTTTTTCAACAGGCCAGCGACTAACCGCCATCGAACGGTGGCAGGAATGGCATTCGTAAAAAGATAATTCAGGAAAAAAACCATGAGCTTTAAATTGTTTTGATTTAAGTAATGCCAATTGTTCATTCGCTTTAAAAACCAATCCCGTTAGCCACATATTGACACTGCGAATAGAACCTTTACGCTTTTCATAATCGGCATCGACTTTGTAATGTGCGGGTTGATTTTGGGTAAAGGATTCCAGTTCAAAACTTAAACGAGGGTGCCCTGCTGCCATAATTCGGTGAGTAGCAAATTTATTGGCAGTGCCTAAGTGGCAAGACAAGCATAATTTGGCTCTGTCCTTGGGCTTTTCTGATGGATACAAACCCAATGCGATATTTTTTTTATGTGTTGCTCCAGGTTCTTTGTGATCTGACAGCCACTTTTCTGCACCGCCATGACAGGCTTCACAAGCCACACCGTCACTGATTTGAAATTTCTTACCTCGTTTTTCCACAGGGATATTATCGGCATGGCAATCCAAACATATTTTGGCTGTGTGTGCACTTTTTAAACCCAGTTTTGCTGCTATTTTTTTGGATGTGGGTTTCAAAAGGGTTTTATAGGCTCCGGAATGATCATCGTATTGCAACCATGTGCGGTATTCGTTCAGCATCACATTTTCTTTTTCATCTTCAACACTTTTACCATGACAGACACCACTTGAACAGGTTGCCACACCCATGTGCTTTTGCGAAGTAAATTGCGGCAAAGTACCAGCATTTACATTGAATACCAACACTAAGCTTATGATTAAAAAAGAATTTATTTTCATTGCTTTTCTACAAACCATGGTTTTCCTTCGTCATCTAAATACATTCGACGCATTTCTTCTAGATTTAGCGGTCGAGAACCTCGTCTTCCAAATACTGCCACTTGGTTGCCTGTTTCATCCACTCCTCGATCTCTTTCTAAACCACGAGACAAGGAATAAGCAGGTGATTTTGTTGGATAACTGGCAATAAATAATGGATTTGGTTCTGGACTAAAACCATAAAATTTCGGTTGCAAACTGGGTGAAGTCAGCTGAATGATTTTCAAACCACCTTCGCCATCGGCAACGTAAGCAAATAAAGAGGCATTGGTGGTGGCTACCGTCACATCATAGGCATTGACAATTTTGCCATCGGCATTGTAGTTTTGCAACAACTTCATTTTGGCAGGATTTTTAATATCAACAATGGCAATGCCCTCTTTACCATTGGCAACATAAGCGTATGTTCGTGCTAAATGTAACTTGCGAGCTGAACCCAAAGCAATGGTATTGTTTGCCACTAAAAAGGCTTGTTCGGGATTGGTCACATCTATGGCTTTTAGACCATCGGCATCGGTCACCATTAAATACCTAAATTGCAATTGTGCGGCTTGAGGTTTGTTTAAAGCGATACTTTTGATAAATTTTGGCTCAAGTGGTTGATTGAGGTTTACTATAACCAATGCATCATTGGTGATAACGTATCCGTAATAACCGCCCAGTGTCATGTATTTTGCACCATTGAGAACTCCGTTGGCATTCCAGGTTACTGCACGTTTGATATTATTATTGAGTGGGTCGGCATCGGCAAAAGTGTTGATGTCAAACAATACCAAGCCTTCTTCGGCATCTGTTACAAGTGCGTAGTTATAGATAGGATGGAAAGGTTGTTCTTGGTTAACCTCACGCATCAACTTGCCTTTATTGCGATCGGGATGGATGGGTTGATTGGTTGGTAACACGATGCAAGTGGCATTGGCCGTTTTGATATGTGCATTTTGACCTAAAGGACTTACGGGTGCGGATACGATGCGTTGCGAGAAACCTTTATTAGCAATGGAGGCAACATCATACACTTGTACGCCTTTTTTGCCTTCGGCTACATAGAGATATTCACCTCGTAGCTGTAAACAATTAACAGCTCCAGAACTGTGAGCAAAACCCTGTTCCAATACCTGTGCTTTGTCTTGGTGTTTTTTATAAAAATCAGGGTAGGCATAGCGTTGCAAATAACTGCCGATAACGGCTTGAGGCTCTTGCCATTCGGTCACTTCAACGCCAGTAATATATCCTTCGCCACCTAACCACGCATAATGCCCAATAAAGTCAACAAAACGAGTTCCATACATTAATAATTGTGCCATGATGGCATTATTATCGTTTTCTACTGACAAGTGACAATCATCACAGGTTTTTGTTTCGGTTTTTCTTACAGTGTGTGGAAAATGCGGATTAAACGCTTGCGAACTGTAACCGCTGGCTGCCACAGGTGGTTGCTGCATGTATATTTTTTCACGATTGGCATTGGTTGAGGATAAAACTAAAGCAGAAGTCGAGCGAACGGGAGCAAATTTTCCACCTTTGGCAGTTTCGCGTTTTCCAATTAAAAACATTTGATCACGAGCCACTTGAGGATTGTAGGTGGCAAAATTTCGTGTTGATTCACCTTCGTAATGGTGGCGTTCAGTTTTAGCATTGGCTTCAATGGGTAAATGGCAACCACCACAACTGGTGGTCCACGAGGTATGGCAGGCGTAACATTCCATGTTGTCATAGGAATGTGCCCAGTCTTCTTTGGCGACTTTGTCACTGCCCCACTCTTGAGTTTTTGTGTCACGGCTCATGGTTTTGGCTTTGGCGGCTTTTGGGTTAAAATGCGAACTTTTTGGGTCAACCGCATCTTTAATCAAGCTCACTTTCCATTCCAACTCCGAATCCATCACAGAACGTTGTATCAGTTCATCGCCTATCCATTCAAAGCGTTTTTTGCCATCCGGATTACGAATAGCCGACAAATCCATACCACCATCTAGAGCAGCAGGGCCTGAGGTGTGTAAATTTGGGTAAGCATCAGGTGTGCCATGGCAATCAATACAAGAAATTTCAACCGCAGCAGCCACCTCTCCATACAAATGCCCGTTGCCGTGAGAATCTTGTCCATAATGGCAATCGACACAATGCATACCAACATCTAAATGCACCGATGACATGTGTACCGCTTTTTTAAACTTATCAGGATCTTTGTCACTGACCTCTTTGCCCTCTTTATCTAATAGAGTTCCGTCCCGGTCACGTTTAAATACGGCTCGAAAATTCCAACCATGACCATGATAATCAGCAAATTGTGTATCTTTTAACTGAGGATTTAATTTTGAAACGCCTAATACAAAATCCATATCCTTCCACTTGCCACGAGGGGAAGCCCCTTCTGGGTTTCTGTCTAACGTCGATCGCTTTTCTTCTTCGCTTGGATAAAATTGTTTTTCTGGCCACATAAAAGGAGCATCCGATTCGTAATCCCACATGGTATAACCCAAATAGGTGTTCATAAACATATTGGGTTGATGCATGTGGCAGCTCATGCATTGACTGGTTGGTATGGCACGGGTGAATTTATGTTGCAATGGATGACCTGATTCCTCTTTGCTAATGGTCTGGTCTTTGGTTTGTGTTTTGCCCGTATGACCAAACTGTGCGTATTTTCCTGAATGACGAGGGTCTCTGTCATTGGCATAAACCACATGGCAACTGGCACAACCCGATGACCGGTAATCTCCTGGCTGGTCATTGGTTCCTAAAAACCACGTATGCGGGTCATTTAAGCGTGTTTTGGTAATATTGAGCACGGGAATGGCGACCCGTCCGCCAGTTCCAGGACCTCGGTTGGATTGCTTTAAATCGGGCTTTCCTGGCTTTTCAAGGCGTTGCAACTGCCCTAATGCATTGGGCAAACCCACTTCAGGAAATAAGTTACTAATGTTTCGTCCACCACCTTCAAACACTCGAAAAACATCGGCTGGTTTAACTGTTTCCCAGGCGGGCAATGGGTTTAAAGCAGGTAATATGCCTCTATCCATCATTTCTTGGGTTGGTGCTATAGGGGCAAGCAATTTTGCACCTTCGCCATCTTTTGTATAGGCTTCTCCTAAGATATATTGCTTATAAGGCAATATGCCATTATTGTAGGATGCGCCACCCCATAACATGGCAGTGGTTGACATTATCGAAGATTCGGCAGCTTGAATGGTCGCCAAATGACAAGCTCCACAAGCTTCACGAGCAATTCGATAGTCTGATGGATTGATAAAGCGGATAAACTCAGGGCTTTCTTTATTCAATAGCGTGTAAGTTCTTTCTGGATTGGCACTGCTTGGGAAATGCCACTTTTCTGGAAATAAAGGCAATACATGGGCTTTTTCAAGGGTATGCAAATAGTCCTCGTCGCCTTTTTTCAAACCTGATGCAACATGAATAGTGGCATCGCCGCCATGACAATCGGTACAACCCAATTTAATGGCAGGTGTTTCGTGCATGGTTAGTTCATCGGTAGTGGTATGACAGCTGATACAGCCTTCGCTTTTAGCCTTCATGTCCGTTTTGGTTTGTGTTTTTGGAGCGGGAGGATAATTGGGGTAAACTCGTTCGACTTTATGCCCGCCTTCTGATGCTAAGACTGTAGTAAATACAAAAAGTATTCCAACCATTGTTACTATTTTTTTCATCGCTTTTTCCTCTTAGTACGTTAGAATAATATTGAATAATAATGTATCTACATCGCCTTGCCCAAATAATTGTTCAAAGCCTTTGCCAGTAAATAAGCGAGCATAAGATAATCGCAACACGACATTTTGTGAATTTAGTGGTCGCCAAATAAAAGCAGCAGATAAATCTAAACCAATTTCTGTATCAATATCGGCTTGTTGCCGAGCCACTTCCAAAACTTCTGTGGTGGCAAATTCCAGATAATTGGCATTAACTGAAAAACTTAATTCAGGCAAAATTTCCATATCCATGCCAGCACCTATTAAGCCAATGCCTGGATTGGTAAAGTTAGATTGTCCGTGTTCTTTGGAAGAACGCAGTGAGTTGAGAATACCATTACGTGCAGAAAGAGCCACTTTGCCGCCGCCTATGAGCGGATTAGCTTGCCGAATCCAATAACTGGTATCCGCTCCCGCAAATTGTGGGTTTTCAAAAATAGCATCATAACCATTTGACTTGTTATCATAAGGATCATCATCACCACTGCCATACAAGAATGATGCACTCAACCGAATCCAATCAAAGTCAACCGAGGCTTCTGCTGCCAAAAAATAAGCCCGTATATCCGATTGCGTGGTGGTGAAAGTGCCATGCGATTCTCGCCCAAACACATAAGAAGCGGAGGTGGTAAGGTTTAATCGTCCAAAATGACCATCGCCATTGAAACTGAGGTAGTTAGCATCGTAATATCGTGGACGTTCAGTTCCCAAAGACACAGGGCGGGCAATAAAGCCATTGTTATCATACAAAATACTGGTGTCTCTGTTACGATTATGAATAAAACTAAACTGCGAGAAAAAACCCAGTCGAGGCTTGTCTTGCAAGTAAACATTGGCAATAAACAAATCATCTTTGCGTAAGGCTTTACCCAAATCATTTAAGCCGCTGTTGGTGTCTTTTTCAAAACGCCTAAATAAAGCAAAATTGTACTGCAATTTATTATTATTCCTTGTTCCAAACAAACGAACTCCAAAGGGTGAATCTTGGAATAAAAATCCACGAAAATCACTTGAAAAAGGCTGAATCCCAAAACGAATACTGTCAAAATCATAGTTATCGGAAACATCACGTAAATGCTTGTCAATAAATAAGGCTTGAATACCAACATGTTTATCGGTGCGTGTTGTGCCTTGGTCTGGGTCGATGTTTAATCCTAATATTTCATCAATGCGTGTGTGGTTATAGTTGAATACGGGTATAAATCGGTATTCGTATTCAGGCGGCTTAAAAGTGGTGTCGCCCTTGTAATATACAAATTCCAGAGCTAAATTTTCGTTCACTAAACTTTGATTGTAACCACCAAATTGATCAATTTGCCCTGGATTATTGGTGCTTTGTCCGCCTACGGGCGTTGCAGCCTCTCTTTTTTCATACACGGTATCGGAAATTATCCCTAAATTAAAAAACCAATCTTCGCCATGAATGGGGCGATCGGCTTTTAAGACATTGCGATTATAAGGGTCATACCATCGTTCTTTGTAACCCAAGGCTTCAACAATTCGCCATCTGTCGGGCACGGGGATTTTCGCTTGAAATTGGTCAGAGCTTGGACGAGGAACGGGTGAAAAAGTACGCGGCACATAGGTTTTTGGTTTGACTTTTTCCTCAATAACAATCACTTGTGCTTCACCTGTTTCGGGATTTACTTGGACTTGTTTGGTGTTGCAATCTCGATTGGCAGCTCCAGCCCTTCTTCTTTTGCGTTTGCCTTTTTGTTTGGCTTGTTCTTGAGTGCAATCAATTTCGTTTGTTTGTGCTTTAATTGGTGGGCTAAAGACAGATAAAGAAAAAACCAGCGTAGAACAAAAAAGCCAAGATGTAATTTTTATTTTCATGTCCTTCTCCTATTTGCCACGACAAACATTTTGTTCGGATGAACCATTAAACGGCGAAAACGGGCATTGCACAAAGCGTAAACGTGTGCCTTGCGGTGTTAAGGTGTCGGCACGCATGGCAGCAGGTGCATTGTTGATACTGCCTGATAGTTGTATAGCTGCATTATGGAGGCCTAAAAAAGCAATCATATCATCCTGATCGACACCATCCCCTGAAACACCGATGCCACCAATGAGTTGATTGCCACGATAAATCGGCACGCTTCCTGGAAAAATTTGTATGCCATTGGCTAATCGAGCAGAAGTGGTGGATGTGCAGACATTATCCACATCCGTTCCTGCTGCCGCTGCCGCAAAAAGCACATGCTGAATGATTTTATTCATCACCAGGTCAAGTTGCAAGCCAGTGGATAAAAAGCTCCATTCATTATTACGAATAGACTTGCTTAATGGTCCATGTGCATTTTTTTCAATGCCATCAGCATAAAATGGTCGAGATAAATTTCCACCAGCTCGATCAGAAAATGCCGTGCCATCACTGAGTGCATTATTGCCTACAAAACTTTTTATTGCGGTGACATAATCAGGTATGGCAATGGTTTCTTTCACCATTAAATCCGTATCAAAATAATTGGTTGGTGTGGTTAGGTTGTTAAGAAAAGTGGCGGCATCAATATTGGAGAAGAAAGCCGCTGTTCGTGCTTTTTGTAAAGCCACGTCCGACCCAAAAACAGGAGCATCTGGCGTTCTTACCATTGCCAAATTATTGCCTTGAGAATCAACCACAGCAATGGTGACTTGTGCTTGAGAACCCAATGGTTGCCGAATTTGTGCTCGTGCTCGATTGGCGACATCTAACGCAGCTTTTAAGATTTCTTGCACTTCATTGGCAGAAAGTGGAGCAACGGAATTAATGAAAGCGGCATCATTTCCGGCTTGAGGGACAAAACGATTGGTATCAGTTTCATCGACAAAAACAAAGCCATTTAAGCCGTTATAAAGGGTCGAATCGGCACGGATGCCTGATTCTTCATGACCAAAAACCATGCCTCTTTTGATGGTGCCGTCGGTGTAAGCATTGACCGCAATTAAATTGCCAACAGTTGCTGCAATGGTATCAAAATTAGTACCACTTGGGGAAATATCGGAACTTAACGTATCGCTGTAACGCAGGGTTTTGCCATCTACTGTGATACGGTTGGCTCTGATTTCTACAGGAGCATCAAAACCAAATGTCGCTGCTAAGGCAATTTTTTCATCGTTGTCTTGGTCAAAATCCATGATATTTTTATCAATGGAATAAATATTGTCCGAAATAACGCCCACACCACCGACAACTTTGCCATTTTTGTACAATGGAAAGCCACCAGGGTCGGCCGATAAGCCCAAGGGTGAGCGTTGTGGTCCTTGGTTTTTTGTTGGGTCATAACGCAGAGTAAAGTCAGAACAGGGTAATTGGCTAAATTGTACGCCAAATAAAGGGCCTGATGGTTGATTTCTTTCCCCTGGATTAAAGTGTTCTTGAATAATTTGCCCCGCAGTTCGGGTCGAAAAAGCATTGCCTGAACTGGATAAATAAGCCCCAGTTATGGCTTTGGCAATGGCAGCTAAGGCATCACCATCAGCTCCAGAGGGTAAAACAATATTGTCCAAACCTTTTTCAACCACAGCAGGTACTGCGGATGTCAATGTGACTTGTGTGTCAACACCATTCATGCGGTAAACAGCCAACACATTACCAACCCTGTCAACCACGGCAATGGTTGCGAATTGTCCACTACTTTGAGCTTGACCAATAGCTTGAGCGAGTACCTGTTTGACGTTGTCGATTGACAAATGATTATCAGAAGGAGCAATAGTTACAACCGATGGTGGGGAATTGGGAAAGCTTTGAGGTGTCCAGATTGTCCCTTCATTGGTAAAATCAATATTCATTTCACCAACCGCATTGAATTTAGTTCCCAAGTCAATAGTTCTTTGTTGTTGGGCATGACTGATAAGTGCTAACAACAGTAATGACAAGACTGTCAATCGTTTTGTATTTCTCATATTATTCTCCTTTCCCCTACTTTTCTTGTTGTTCGAAATGAAACGCATGGCAGCGTGTGCATGTGAGTTCAACGCTATTTTCAATGCCTTTTTGATGGCATTCTACACATTTGTTTCTTTGCGGTATGGCGATGTCTTTTGCATCATCCGAGTTTTCAATCTCATGACACGTTAAACAAACCTCTTCGTTATCTTTATTTCTAACACTAAAATGACTCACGTGATCAAATTGCGCTTTAGAATACCAGTCTTGGTTGATTTTAATCGGCTTCACAAACCATTTGTCCATCAATTCATTGGTTTTATTGGTGGTGACTTCATGGCAGGTGATGCAACCACTTTGTGTAAACTGAAATTGGGCTTCTTTTAAAGCTTCTTCTCGACCACAATTTAAACTACTGCCTTCACACGTGGCATTATTGCTGTGTTGTCCTGGTATCCGTCTTATTTTTTTTCTTGAGCGTTTTTTTCGTAATTCTGGGTCAGTAAATTCACGTATAAAGTGCGCCTCTAACATAACAAAAGCGGCGCGTAAATTGCCATGCGGCAACTCAATATCTGGATTAAAAACATCAAACGACAATTTGTGGCAACTGCGGCAATCTTTATCCATGGTTATGGGTTTAAAATGTTCTTTATCGTCTTTTAGTTGATGGCAGTTTGAACACACCAAAGATTGACCACTTAATTCGTCTTGAACAAGCTCCTTATCCAAATGCACTTTATGTGAAAATTTTAAATTTGACTCTTCAATTGGTTTTACTTTTAAATCAAACTTAGGTCGGTTCTTTCTCCATTCATAGGCACCATTTATGAGTTTGGGTTGAATTAAACTTAAACGAAACGGTGGGTGGTTATCCGAATCAAAACCAGTAACCACTTGTACGGGATTCTTTTTAAGCGAATTTTGAGTTTCGTATTTTTGTATATTCTGATGGCAATTAACACACAAAGCGTCATCCGTTCGTGTAATTTGTGCCGGTTCATTGTGCTCTTTATGGCAATTTTCACATAAAAATTTATCGATTTCTTTCACTGCAGGGTGCATAGAGTTGACATGCTCTCCTAAATTTTGATGGCAACTCAAACACTGTTTATCTTGTACTTTTTCAAAAGGTTTTACGTGACAAACCTGGCAATCATCTCCAATCTCAGGAATTCGGTGAGCCATTGCCATCGGTCCAGACAACCACGATTTATCGGTCACTAAGGGTAAGTTTTTAGTTTTTTCTTTAATCCCTGATTGTGTAAAACTTAAATAAGGAATCAATAAATAGACCACTAAAATAGACAAAAACAAAAGGTAGGAGAGAAGGCGTATACTGATTTTTCCTTTCTTTTCCTCAATCTTAAATTTTTTCTTTGTAAGCAAGGACTTTCTTTTTGAACGCGATATATTTAGTGCAAAATCAAATCCAGCAGGAACATCTATAACTTCAATATCATAAACACCCAGTTGATAAGTAAATCCCTTTTGGAGCGTACCCGTTGCAGTTAATTTTGTCTGAGTCAACACTTCTAAGCCATTTGAACAAGTAAATTTAGCCTTGTCTTCTCCTTTTGGTTTTAAGGTAATACTGCCATCAGCAATTTCATCCAAAACCAAGTTCGCATTTTCTGTGTTTCCAATAACAAGTTCATTGACATCAAAGTCTAAATCTTGGTATTCTTCCTGACTGCCGAAAACTGATTTTCTAATTAAAATAAACATATATGCAAATTACCAATAAATAAAAACGACTAAAATGTGAACAGTTAAAGCAGCTAATAAGGCAATCGTTAAAGGCACATGAAAAAGCAGCCACACCTTTAAATAAGCTTTGATTTGCAGGTTTCGTTTAATGATTTTAAGCAATCTTTGCCGCCTCGAAAATTTTGATAAAATACCATCAATTGCAGATGCTTCAGCATGATTAAGGCTATTGGGTAAAGCTCTTGCTAAGTATGATATGACTCTTTCTTGATTTTTGTTTGACGTATACTTATCAGACTCGGATTGTATTTTAATCTTCGAATTGTCGCTTCGTGTCAATTGAGAAAACAGGCCGCCGCTAATTTTTGTGTTTTCTATTGCACTTAATACCAATAACCTAATTTCAGCGCGGCAAGAACCCGATCTGTTCTTTATTTCATCATCAATTTGAGCCAATTCTTGCAACCAACTCTCTTGAGAACCACCATTATTGTTTTTGGACATCACTTGAGGGTAATGCAGGTAAGTGAACAGTCCATAAAAACCTGACAAAATCACGGCAATCATCAATACATAAGCTAACGTATGGATATTCCAACCGACTTGAAAAGCCGCATGTAAAGTAGCAATTAATAATAAACTTGTTCCAAGGAATACATGAGCAGAAGTCCAGCCTTCTACTGTTCCCATTCGCGATGAATAACTTCTTTTTCTAATCCCTAAATAAGTTAACAACAAGACAAGAAAAGCACTGAAGATACCCAAAGTATAACCTTGCCAAGTACCTCCATTCGCGGGTTGCTCTATTCCTTGAGTTAAATAAATCACTGCAGCAGAAACAATCAAAATTAATGATAAACTGAGGTAGCGGTACTTTTTGTATTTAAGTAAATTTTCAAACACTTTTATCGTCCCTCAACTAAGTCAACAAAGTCATTAGGACTAATTCTAATGGCTGCTCCTGTTGGACAGGCTCGAACACAGGCCGGTCCTGTTTTTAAGTCTTTGCATAAATCGCATTTGACTGCTTTTTTACCTTTATCTTTTGCTTTTGCATCGATAACAGGGTTACCTAACTCACCAGGTCCTTTACCTAAACCTAAAAACATCCAAGCAAGCAAACCTGGCTTTTTAGGCATGTCGTAACTCATTTTTATGACATCATAGGGACAGTTGGTTTCACAATTTCCACAACCAATACACGAATCATCAATAAAAACTTCGCCACTATCTGCTCGATGGATGGCATCAGCTGGGCAATCTTTCATGCAATGCGGTTGTTCGCAATGGCGGCATGAAATTGGGATATGTAATCCTGCAAATGAATCCCCTTGCTCACGCTTTAAACGCGCAATACCAGAATGAGTTTCTGCACAAGCTGTCTCACAATTATCGCAAGCGACGCATAGGTTTTCATCAATCACTAAAGCATTTGTCGCCTCCCCTAGCCCTTGTTTTAATAAAAACTTATTGATATCAACTGATTCATAAACCGAACCCATTAGGTTTGATTTTTGCATTAAATCCGCTAAATCGCTTTGCAAGACTTTGATTTGGTCTTTATTGGATTTAATTAAGGTTAAAAACTGCTGTAAGTTTAATTTAAAGGCTTCAACTCGAACAGCCGCAACAGCGGTATGTGTTCGAGTTGGGTTGCCCATTAAGGCTAATTGACCAACTAGTTCTCCTGACTGCAGTTGTGTCGTCACCCGTTTGTTATGTTTTATCCCTTTTGCAAGTGAGACAGTCCCTAAACGAATAAGGTACAAGTGTTTGCCCTTTTCTCCTTCTTTAAAAAGGGTTTCATTGGCTTTAAATTCGACCATTTTAACCGTTGCAGCCAAGGCGAGCATTTCTTTTGAGGATAAATTCGGGTTAAAAGCCTCTTGCAAGGCTCTAACGGTAGATATACGATTGATGCCTTGTGCGACTTCGTCGTTTGAATTCATCAGTTTCAACATGATACGACGTGGCGTTTCGATTAAAATACAATCGTTACCAGCAATGGCGTCGGTTTTTCTTGGTCGTCCTGATAGCAGGCTCATTTCACCAAAGAACTGCCCTGCTTTTAGTTTAAAGCTCTTTCCTTCTTCTGTGGTTAAACTGACTTCACCTTCAACAATGGTATAAAAAGTATTGCTGTACTCTTCCTTTTTGAAGATTTTATCACCTGCTTTAATTAGTTTGGTGAATTTACTGTAATTCTTGGCTTTGGCCAGTTCTTGTTTCTTATTAGCCTCTTGGTAACCTTGTTCATCCAAAGCAATAACAATATTACTTTCTATAATCAATTCTCTAAATGCCAATGCATTCATGCGTTTAAACATGGGAACACGCTGTTGGTATAATTCCAAAATATCTTGGGCATCCATGACGTAGGGTAACAACTTGAATTGTTGTTCGAGCAAAGGGTGATCGGCGGGTTTGATTTCTTTGCCATGAATAAACTCAATAACATCATGACCTTGGTTCATTGCTTGTTTGATTAATGGATAACCGCCCAATGCTCCAATAATATAAAGACCTTTAACATTGCTTTGGTAATGATTGTCTAAATCAGGAATGGAATCTGGCTTGTCATTTGGAAATTCAACACCGCAAGACTCAACAAAACGACGCGGTGCAATTGCACCTAAACGGGCAATAATGCAGTCACAATTGATGGATAAATCCCCCTCGGGGGTGTCTAGCACAATCGCCCCTTTTTCATCTACTGATTGGGGCAATTGTATTGATTTAACATTGGTATTGTATTGACAAAAAAACTGATTTGATTTGTTGTTAATAGCCGATAAAACTGCATTTAAATTGCCTTCTTTGGCACGCGTAAATTCGTTTCTTCGGTTGATGATATAAACGGTGTTATTTTGAGCTAAACCCAAAGCATTTTCGATTGCAGCATCACCTGCCCCTACCACGACAATTGTTTTTTCCTCAAACTCATCAGGGTCTTCAAGTGTATAACGCACAAAAGTCGATTCATCGTCTCCTGGCAAACCCAATTTTCTAGGATTTCCTTGCAAACCAATACTTAAAACGACATTTTCAGTGGTTATTTTTTTACCGTCTTTTAAGGTGACAGTAAAATCGGGTTGTTCACCCGTAATGCCGATAACTTCTTTTTCGTATTGAATATTAATACCGTTTTGTTGTACGCCTTGCTCCCATGCCTGCAACACTTCTTCTCGCTTACCTGCTGCAAACTCCATTGGACTTCTGAGATTTAAAAACCCTGGTTCATCCATGACATGTTTGCCCTTTTGGTATTGATAAATTGTTTTTGATAAACCAGAAAACGCCTCAAGTAATAGATGCGCAGAAGACTCTCCATGTTCTTTTTCATAATAAGCTGCACGAGCTGCCGCACTTAACCCCGCAGGTCCAGAACCAATGATAACAACTTTGAATTTATTTTGCGGCATGAATAATAATTACCTCCCCTCATAGAAAATTTTATTCATTGTAATAGAGTCGTGTATCGCCCTCTCACTACAGTGGCTATACATACTACCTCATACCATTAACACAAAGCAAATATTCAAAGCAAACCTTTAATGATTTATGAACTGCTTCACATTTTGAACAAAAGGCTTAAAAAGCCCTATAAACCCAAATTAAGATGATACCCAAATCCCGATAATGAAAGCAAGAATTAATGCTTCCTTAACTTCCAAGCTTCTACACAACTGCATAATCCAGTTGTTTTAAAAAAGCTTTTGCCGTTTAACAAACCAACCAATTAAACCCCCCAACAACTGGCGTTGTAATCGTGAATTCTGAATACCAATCTACATGTGTTTTCCCTTCAATTTCAGTGAAATCCAACCAACCTTTATCATGCACCAATGGCTGTTTTGGTACGATTTTAATGATTTGATAAGCAAAATGTTTATTAACTTGAAAATCAAAAATTTTTTCTTCAACAGTCAGTCTAGGAGCTTGTCCGAGAACAGGAATCGTCATGAAGGAAAGCTGGATTTAGGGCTGTTTTTCGGTTTTTTGAGAAGAATAGCACCGCTATTTACGCGTATCATCCGTGACACTTGCCCACATCCATGTGGGTTAACATGAAAATACTCTCCAGGAGTATTTTTGACGAAAAAAAGCGGGAAAATAGCACAAATTCAGCTTTTCTGTAATAGATTTTCTATTCTCGGACAAGCTCCTAGGTGCAACAATACATCGAATAGCCCCTTCACCATTTGGATTATCATTGCCCAATTTAATCATTTTACATTGCAATCCTCCTCCAGATAAAAAACGAGAATGGTTAGAAATAGTTTTAAATACCTTTTCTATGCCTTGATTATAAGTTTTGGTTACATGTATTTTATTCATAATTGCATTCTAACAGCTCTAACAGTTGGTTTACAATATGTCCATTTAAAATAAGAACATCTTATACATAATATAAATAATTGTGTCTTTTGTTTATGATTTGATTGGTATAATATGGGCACAAATTATAATTGAGCTTATTACTATGACTAAACGATCTACGCTTGCTAATGCCATTCGTGTTTTATCCATGGATGCCATTCAAAAATCAAACTCTGGACATCCTGGAGCCCCCATGGGCATGGCAGATATGGCTGAGGTTTTGTATAACGACTTTATGCACCATAACCCTAAGAATCCTCATTGGTCAAACCGCGATAGGTTTGTGTTATCCAATGGTCACGGCTCAATGCTAATTTATTCTTTATTGCATTTAACGGGATACGATTTATCTATGGATGACATTAAAAACTTCCGTCAATTGCATTCCAAAACACCTGGTCACCCTGAATACGGTTACACACCAGGAGTTGAAACGACAACTGGCCCTCTTGGACAAGGCATAACCAACGCTGTTGGCATGGCTTTGGCTGAAAAGTTATTAGCAAAAGAATTCAATAAAGACGGCATTGATATTGTTGATCACCACACTTACGTGTTTTTAGGCGATGGATGTTTGATGGAAGGCATCTCGCACGAAGCGTGTTCTTTTGCTGGAACATTAGGCTTAGGGAAATTGATTGCAATTTATGATGACAACAACATCTCTATTGACGGTGAAGTCGATGGTTGGTTTACTGATGACACACCTAAACGATTTAAAGCTTACGGTTGGCACGTACAAGAAATTGATGGACACGATTCAAAAGCTATCAAAAAGGCAATTAAAAAAGCTAAAAAAGTCAGAAATAAACCTTCCATCATTTGTGCCAAAACCATCATTGGAATGGGAGCTCCAACAAAAGCAGGTTCGCACGAATGCCATGGTGCGCCATTAGGTGAAGATGAAGTTGCAGCCACACGTTTAGCACTGAATTGGACTGCTCCTGCTTTTGAAATTCCTCAAGAAGTTTATGATGGATGGAATGCCATTGAAAAAGGCGCAAAACAAGAATCAAAATGGAATAAGAAATTTGCCAAATATTCAGCTAAATACCCTGAAAAAGCAGCTGAATTTAGCGCACGTATGAACAATCAATTACCCGCTGATTTTGAAGCACTTGCCACAAGCGCCATCGTAAAAGCACAGGCAGAAACAGAATCCATGCCAACACGTAAAGCCTCGAAATATGCACTGGAAGCCTTGGGACCTTTGGTTCCTGGTTTATTTGGTGGTTCAGCAGATTTAACCCCTTCAAACAACACTTTTTGGTCAGGTTCCAGAGCCGTAAATGGCACTGGAAAACTGGATTTTAGTGGTAACTATTTGTCTTATGGCGTGCGTGAGTTTGCCATGACTGCAATGATGAATGGCATGATGCTACACGGTGGTCTAATGCCTTATGGCGCTACCTTCTTAATGTTTTCAGAGTACGCTCGAAATGCGCTACGCATGGCAGCCTTAATGAAAATTCGGGGTTTATTTGTTTACACCCATGATTCAATTGGTGTGGGTGAAGATGGCCCAACGCATCAACCTGTAGAACAAACATCAACTCTGCGCTTGATTCCAAACATGAACGTTTGGCGACCTTGTGACGCGGTAGAGTCTGTTGCTGCATGGAAATCAGCCATTCAAAGAAAAGATGGTCCAAGTTGCTTAACTTTTACCCGCCAAAATACCGACAAACAAGAAAGAACGGCACAGCAAGTGGCAGATATTGCCAAAGGCGGCTATATTTTAAAAGATTCTATTGGAACACCCGATGCTATTATTATTGCTACGGGTTCTGAGGTTGGCTTAGCCATGAAAGCCGCAGCAAAAATTGGCGATAATATTCGTGTGGTTTCCATGCCTTGCACCAATATTTATGACAAGCAATCAGAAGAATACAAGCAAAGTGTATTACCAACAACTATCAGTAAACGTATTGCTGTCGAAGCAGGACAAGGCGATTTTTGGTATAAGTATGTCGGACTTAATGGTGCGGTTATATCACAAGACACTTTTGGCGAATCTGCCCCTGGTGCAGTTTTATTTGAATATTTTGGTTTCACGGTTGATAAAGTCGTTGAAACTGTTAACAACATATTGGAGAAATAATCATGGCTTTAATTTCACTTAGACAATTATTGGATCATGCCGCAGAAAACAGTTATGGTATGCCTGCATTTAATGTTAATAACATGGAACAAATCCATGCCATTATGGAGGCAGCTGCCATAACCAATTCACCAGTAATTTTACAAGGCTCTGCTGGTGCTAGAAATTATGCTGGCCCTGCCTTTATCAAGGGACTTGTTGCCTCCGCAGTTAAACAATGGCCTGATATTCCAATTGTATTGCATCAAGACCATGGCGCATCACCTGCTGTTTGCATGCAATCTTTATACCTTGGTTTTACTTCAGTAATGATGGATGGTTCATTAATGACTGATATGAAAACACCATCGACCTACGAATACAATGTCAACATCACCAAACAAGCCGTTGCTATGGCACATGCCTGTGGAGCATCAGTTGAAGGCGAGTTAGGTTGTTTAGGTTCATTGGAAACTGGCATTGCTGGTGAAGAAGATGGATCTGGAGCTGAGGGCATATTAACCATGGAACAAATGTTAACTGATCCTGATGAAGCCAAAGATTTTGTAGAACAAACCAACGTAGATGCCTTGGCAATTGCTATTGGAACTTCACATGGTGCTTATAAGTTCACTAAACCACCAACAGGTGATATCCTCTCCATCCAACGCATAAAAGAAATTCATGCCAAGATTCCTAATACCCATTTGGTAATGCATGGTTCATCAGCCGTTCCACAAGAGTGGTTAAAAATCATTAACCAATACGGTGGTGAAATTCCTGAAACTTATGGCGTACCCGTTGAAGAAGTGCAAGAAGGCATTAAACACGGCGTTCGCAAAGTCAATATTGATACCGATTTGCGGCTGGCCTCAACTGGTGCAGTGCGTAAATTTTTAGCTGAAAACCCCAGCAACTTCGATCCACGCAAATTCTTGCGAGCTGCGACTGATGCCATGCGAGGCATATGTGTTGATCGTTTTAATGCCTTTGGTTCGGCAGGCAATGCCTCAAAAATTAAGCCAATCTCTATGGATGATATGGCGGATAAATACAAGTAAAAACCCAGTGTTCATTTCTACAAAGACAGGAATCCATTTAAATAAAAACTGGATTCCTGCTGTGGCTCTGCTGGAATGACAAATGAGTAAATTTATGAAATTAAAGTGCATACTATTTGATGTTGATGGCACCATGGCTGATACCGAGCGTGATGGCCACCGTGTGGCATTCAACCTGGCTTTTCGAGAAAAAGGTTTAGATTGGCATTGGAGTGAAGAACTCTACGGTCAATTATTAAAAGTTACGGGTGGTAAAGAAAGAATGAACTATTACCAAACTGATTTTCTTAAGCAAAACATTTTAACAAACGAAGAAATCAAAGACTTGCATGCCACCAAAACCAAGCATTACATACAGTTATTAGAGTCAGGAAAAATTCCCTTACGAAAGGGCGTTAAAAAACTAATTAACCAAGCCAAAGCTGAAAAAATAACACTGGCAATATCGACAACAACCACACCTATTAATGTTACTGCATTACTTAGAGCAAATCTTGGAAAACAAGCTGAATCATTATTTAAGGTTATAGCTGCAGGTGACATTGTTGCCAACAAGAAACCAGCACCTGATATTTATCTCTACGCTTTAGAGAAACTCAATTTAAAAGCAGGAGATTGCATTGCCATTGAAGACTCTGAGGCGGGACTGCAATCTGCTGTGCAAGCAGGACTTAAAACAATTGTAACAATAAATCAATACACAAAGAATCAAGATTTCACTCAAGCGCAACAATTACACAACGACTTCAGTCAAATCGATACCCAATTACTTAAAAACATTATAGGTGAAAACCATGTCTAAGAAACACCCCATTATTGCAGTAACCGGCTCATCAGGTGCCGGAACAACAACGGTAAAAAAAGCTTTTGAACATATTTTCCATAGACAAAAGATTAATCCCGTCGTGGTAGAGGGTGATTCATTTCATAGATACGACCGCAAAGAAATGAAGAAAAAAGTTAAACTCGCCCAAAAAGAACGCCGAAATTTCTCCCACTTTGGTTTTGAAGCCAATATACTTAAGGATCTCGAAAACACCTTTAAAACCTATGGAGAAAAAGGCAGTTGCAAACGCCGTTCTTATCTTCATTCAGCAGAAGAAGCTGAACCTTTTGGTCAAAATCCGGGTGAATTTACTCCTTGGTTAGATGCAGGAGAAGGCAGTGATTTGATGTTATATGAAGGTTTACACGGCGCTATTGTCAATGAAAAACACGACATTAACATCGCAAAATACTCCGATTTAAAAATTGGCGTTGTCCCCATTGTTAACTTAGAATGGATTCAAAAAATTCACCGTGATACTGCGCAACGTGGTTACAAACCAGAAGATGTTACTGACACAATTTTGCGTCGCATGCGAGATTATGTTAATGTAATCACCCCACAATTTTCCAATACCGATATAAACTTTCAACGGGTGTCACTGGTTGACACATCCAATCCATTCATCTCACGTGACATTCCTACTCGCGATGAGTCCATGGTTGTGATTCGATTCAAAGATTACAAAGCCCTAGATGTTGACTTTCCTTACCTATTATCGATGATAAAAAATTCATTCATGTCTCGCCGAAACACCATCGTTGTTCCTGGCGGTAAGATGCAGTTAGCCATGGAAGTTATTCTTCACCCCATAATTGAAAAATTAATGGATAAGTAAAACTTTTAAGCTAAAGTGCACAAGGAGAAACCTTGTGCATTTTAGCTTATTTAATTTACAGACTGTGAAAGTATTATGGGGCGAAAGAAAAATGAGGATAAAATTTGCTAATTGAGGCGAAAAACGCCGTGACTAGCTGGCTAATTCCAAGTTTTTCAACGAAAAGTAGCGAAATTTAGACCATTTTTACTCGTCATCAGAATACTTTCACAGTCTGTTAAGTCAACACTTCAAAAACTGGCGTGTATTTACTTCCAGGCAATTTCATGCGTCCTTGTTCAACAAAAGATTGCAACAACACATCAAGACGAGCCATTAATTCTTTGTCCCCTTGGATTTTGTAAACACCATACTCTTTGATTTGTGTTTGACCAAATTCCTTCACATTACCTGCCACAATTCCAGAAAACGCTTTGCGTAAATCAGCTGCCAACTCATTAACGGGTTGATTGCGATTGAGGTTAAGATTGAGCATATTTTCATGTGTTGGCAAAAAGGGAAATTTAAAAGCTTCTTCGATAACCAACTCCCAATCAAAATAATAACTAATTTGCTTCTGAGTTCTATATGCCTTCACTTTTTCCAATCCTGCTAACATGTGTTTTGCTACTTTCTCAGGATCTTCAATAATAATTTCATAAAGTTCAGCCACTTCATCACCCAAAGCATAACGAATAAAGGCATCAATTTGTTTAAAATATTCTTCTGACTCCTTAGGTCCAGTCATGATAAACGGATAAGGATTGCCCTTATTATCAGGGTGAGATAATAGACCTATAAGATACAATATTTCTTCTGCTGTCCCTACCCCGCCAGGAAAAACAATAATGCCATGACCTAAACGTACAAAAGCTTCTAAACGCTTTTCTATATCTGGCATAATGACTAGTTTATTGACAATTGGATTTGGGGCTTCAGCCGCGATAATTCCGGGTTCAGTTAAGCCAATATAACGCCCATCAAATATACGTTGTTTCGCATGCCCAACGGACGCTCCTTTCATCGGCCCTTTCATTGCGCCAGTTCCACATCCTGTACAAATATCAGCTCCGCGCAAACCCAACTGGTAACCCACATTTTTTGTGTATTGGTATTCCACCTTATTAATTGAATGACCACCCCAGCACACCACTAAATTCGGCTCTTTGCCAAATTGATAAACCTCTCCTCGTCTAAGCATTTCAAAAACCATGTTTGATATACCAGAAAGAGTCGACTCATCAAAATTTCCATCATTATGTTCTGATGATTGGAAAATAATATCACGTAAGACGGAAAAAATTGAGTCGCGTATGCCAGAAATCATCTTACCATCAACAAAAGCTGCCGCTGGTGCATTGACAAATTCTAAATGGATGCCTCGCTCTCTTGGTAAAAGTTTAACTTCAAAATCAGGAAAACGAGACAATACAGCCATCGCATCGTCTTCTTTTGCATCACAATTTAATACCGCTAAGCAGCATTTTCTAAACAATGCGTGAACCGAGCCCTTGCCCATGTTCATTATTTTATTAATTTCATCTTGAGACAATAAGGTCATGCCACCACGGGCAGCAATAACACATTTGTCGATTGTTTTTTCTTTGTTACAGTTCATGTAATCTCCTGTTGTTGAGAGCTTTCCCTATGAAAGCCTCTTATTTATTTTTTTACTTGGAGCTTGACCGAGAATAGATAACCTACTGCGGAAAAGGTGGATTTGGACAATTTATCACCTGATTCTTGTCAAATAGGGCAACTATTCTCCTCAAATCATGCAAAAACTTGCCTCAAATTACCTTTCCCTCGCTATGGCTCCTATTCTCGGACAAGCTCCTAGCCAAATGTAATGATTATAAGTTACATTTCTATGAATTTATTTGATTTATTATGAGCCAATAGTCTTTATTTTTAAAGCGACCTACCATATTATAAATTTCTACCGCAATTGCAACCAATTTATGACTGAAATTCCTTTATTACTGTTAACGGGTTTATTTATCCTTTTCATCGCTACAAACAGTAAAGCGAGAGATGTCGCACGAGCTTACGCCAAACGTGAAACCATAAAACGCAATGGCGTTTTGTTGGATGACTCCATTGCAATGAAATCCATGAAAATAAAACGAATCAATGGCAAGCTTGGGTTTTATCGAAGTTATGCTTTTGAATACAATGAATCTGATTTTCAACGTTATGATGGCAAAATTGAGTTATTAAGTTATCAGGTCCTGAGTATCCAGTTTTTTCACCCTGACCACATTGAAATTGATGAATAATAGCAAACCAATTATTCGTTTATTAAAATACGCAAAAGGCATGCGTTTACAAATCACTTTGGCAAGTGTTTGTTCGGTTATCAATAAACTTTTTGATATTGCCCCCGAAATTCTTATTGGTATTGCCATTGATGTGGTTGTTAGTGGACAAGAATCATTTTTATCTTATTTTGGATATACCGAACAAAAGACTCAATTGATTGTGCTAGCTGTTCTAACATTTGTTATTTGGCTTGGTGAATCGGTGTTTCAGTTTTTTTACACACTTTTATGGAGAAATTTAGCGCAAAACCTACAACATAAAATGCGCCTAGATACCTATAATCGCATGCAACAAATGGATATGTCTTTTTTTGAAAATCAAACCAGTGGCAACCTAACTTCCATACTAAATGATGATGTTAACCAACTAGAACGGTTTTTAAATGTGGGTGCCAATGACTTTATTCAAGTGATTGTTTCGGTTATTGGTGTGGGTGCTGTTTTCTTTTATATCTCTGCCAAAATTGCTCTATTTGCATTTTTACCTATTCCATTGATTATATTTGGTGCTTTTTTCTTCCAAAGAAAGGCACAACCTCGGTATACCGAAGTGCGCAAACAAACGGGAATATTAGCCACCGCAATTAGTAATAAAATTATGGGTATAGCGACCATTAAAAGCTTTACTCGTGAACCACAAGAGCTGCAAAACTTAGAAGAATTAAGCTTAAACTATCAAAATGCCAATAAAGAAGCCATAAAAGTCAGTGCTGCCTTTACTCCTATTATTCGTATGGCAATATTAACGGGTTTTCTTGCTACCTTTATTATTGGAGGTTTTGATGCACTGGATGGTGTAATTACCGTTGGCTCTTATGGCATGTTGGTTTTTTTAACCCAGCGTTTATTATGGCCCTTTACCTCATTAGCCGTAACAATGGACTTGTACGAACGCGCCATGGCATCGGTACGTCGCATTCTGGACTTGCTCGAAACTCCTATTGAGATTCGAGATGAAAAAGACACACTCTCTGCTGACATGACACAGGATATTGAGTTTAAAGGTGTCGATTTTTCCTATTCAAAACAATCACAACAGGTGTTATCCTCTATTAATCTCACTATTAAAAAATCCCAAGTCACTGCTTTTGTTGGTCAAACTGGCTCAGGTAAAAGCACCTTAATGAAATTATTGCTGCGATTTTACAGTCCAAAAAATGGTGAAATCACCATTGGACATGTAAATATAAACAAGATTAAAATCAGTAACTTAAGAGAATCAATTGGACTGGTTTCACAAGATATTTTTCTATTTGATGGCACAATAAAAGACAACATCGCCTACGGTAAAGATGCCGCTACTCTCGCCGAAATAAAACAAGCGGCACATCTGGCTGAAGCCGATGAATTCATAAATGAGCTACCAAACTCATACGAAACATTAGTGGGTGAAAGAGGCATGAAACTTTCAGGTGGGCAACGTCAACGTATTTCTTTGGCGCGCGCTATCTTAAAAAACCCTGCAATTTTGATTTTAGATGAGGCCACTTCAGCAGTGGATAACGAAACAGAAGCGGCTATTCAACGCTCCATGAAACACATTGCAAAAAATCGCACCTTATTGGTCATTGCTCACCGCCTTTCAACAATCGTCAAAGCCGACTGCATTTATGTTCTAGAAAAAGGTCAAATTATTGAAAGCGGCACTCATCAAGAATTACTTAAAAACAAAGGCATTTACCACAAACTGTGGCATATTCAGACTGGCAAAATATAAAATTCAGTATTTAATTCTCATCGCTACAATTCCCGTATCACATTGTGTTAAAATTCGCTTTTAATGAGCTAACTAAAACCCTTGTATGTCAAATAACACAATAAAAACAGCCTTTACACCGCTACGTGCAGCCTTAATGATTTTTATCATCATTGCCATTATTACAGCAACTATTGCCTATTTTTTCAAGGGTGAAGATTGGGCCTATCTGCTCGGTATATTTTCTACTGTTTTTATTTTATTAGTGGTGTTTTTACAAATAATGGAATTAATTTGGCTTAACAGCATGCGCGTTAATATTGAAGATAAAAATTTAAAAAAATCCTACCAAAAAGCAATTAATATCTACCTTGTTTTGCTTCCACTTGGTATCTATTTAAGCTATATTGTTCTAGTTGAATAATTGATTAACCCTAACTTAATTCAACTGAATCCCAAAGGGGTTTAACTAAAAATTGTGAAATAATTTTAGCGTCTTTTTTAATCTGTTTATAATTGCCAAAATCAATAACATTAACCCGAGTTGCGTCTTTCATGACTAAGTTTATTTCGTAACTGTAATAACTGCTTTTATTCGAGCGCACGTATTCTTTTATAATTTGAACAGCATGGATATTGTTAAGGTACACGTTATCATTTTCATCTTGCATTCCTGAAAGTTTAGGCGGGTTGTTGCCCTTATACATCATGCCGATTGAACGATCTAAATAGATTGCTTTCCCCATAGTCAAATACATCACAACAGCAACGCTAAAAAAAATTAAGCCAAAAAGCACCAAAAATAAACTCGACATTTCAGAAGTGGTGAATAACACATATAATCCTGCAATCATAACACCTGCCCCAATCACTCCAAATACACCGATAAACAATAGACCTCCAGTTGATAATTGGTATTTTAACACGCTTGAAGATTGTTGAACTAGCTTGTGTGTTTTAAAGTTTGTCCCTCCTTTTTTTAAGGCTGACCATTGGGTTTTGGATGCGATTTCATCATTATAATGTTCGGCTAATTTTGCTTGTGTTTTTTGTTGTAAATCGATAGCGTTTTCAATGGATTGTTGTATTTTTTGTTTTATTTTTTCAAACATAGTTTTATTACTTCTGAGTGTTTTTTGGATTTAAAGCTAATGCCATTTGTATTTTTTTTACATTTAACTGATTGAGCAGCTCTTCTAAATTAGGAAATGCCCACTCATGATAACCAAAACCACCATTTTTAAACTCATCAATGGCTTGAGCAGCAGTCCAATTCTGAAAAACCATGCGATAAGCCGCTGCAACAACCCCAGTTCTATCCGAACCATGCCAGCAATGAATAAGAATTGGACCTTGGGATTCTTTTATAACTTTAAGTGCATCAAATACTTGAGATTCTGTTAGCTTTCGAGCACTCATACGCAAGTGATAAAGTTTAATTGCGGTATTTCTGCCTTCATCTCTGTCAGTAAGGTGCTTGCGTAAATTTAGCACTTGCATAATGCCCATGCTTTGTAATTCTTTAAAGGCTTTCTTATCGGGTTGTTCACTGCGGTAAAGCTTGTCAGAAACTCGGTAAAAATTTTCCAATTCTGCATTAATAATGAGCTGAGCCCAGTTATCAGGTTGCACACGAGGTTGTGCATCAACCCAAGCACTTACAATCAGTAAAACAACTATCAATTTAATTTGTAATTTCATTACCTTATTTTACCATTGCAATATTCATTAAAACCAGTGTTTTTCACAAAACCAAGTAACCGTAAATTATTTGCCTGCGCAATCTCAATACTTAAGGACGAAGGTGCGCCAATGGCAGCAAGAGTTGTAACTCCCGAAATCAATGCTTTATGCACTAATTCAAAGCTAACTCGCCCACTAAGCAGTATCGTTTTATTGGATAATGGCAACAATTTTTGCAACAAGGCTCGACCAATTAATTTATCCAAAGCATTGTGCCGCCCGACATCTTCTTTAAGCAACAACAACTCTCCTGTTTTATCAAACAAAGCACAAGCATGCACGCCACCTGTTTCTTTAAAGGCGAGCTGAGATTGGCAAAGTTTTTCAGGTAACATGCAAATTTCGTGTGTGGATAAGCTTTTAATTGGCTGTTTGTTTTTTGTGTATTGAAAGGTTAGTAAATCATCAATTTCAGTTTTGCCGCAAATCCCACAACTGGCATGAATCATACCGTGACGTTTATTTAAGTATTTATTATAATCTATTGATTTTAAAAGAATTACCTCTGCAATCAAGCCCAGTTCATTATCAAACACCTGAATACTCAATACATCACTGCAATGGGAGATAATGCCTTCACTGTATAATTGACCATAAACCAAATCTACAATTTCATCAGGTGAACATAAGGTAATAGCAAGGGTTTGAAAACTACCCTTATGATAACCAAGACGTATTTCTAATGGAGATTCAATGGCGATTGAATCTTCTCTTGAAATAACTAATTCATTATTGTATTTGACAATATTGATCAATCGTATTTTATTGTGATTCAATGAGTATTCCTGTATAATTTTAACTATCATAAAATGAGATATTTATAATGTCAAAGAATCTATCCGAATTATCCGCACGACACGGTTTAGAAAATAATTTATTTGAAAATTTAGCAGGTAATCCTGACACAGAGGCAATTGCCCGCGAATTTTTAATTGGCAAAGCTTCGGTTAATGGTGCAGTGAGTTTTTACGATTTTCTAAAAGCAGAAAATAGAGATAAAAAAGTATATGTCTGCAATGGTTCGGCTTGTTTGTGTGCGGGCACACAAAAACAATTAACACAACACTTAGAACAACATTTTGATTCATCCCAAATTGGACACATGACTTGCTTGGGCCGTTGCCATGAAAACTCAGCTTTCCATTACCAAGGTCGCAATTATTCAGGGTTGGATTCTGCTGAAATTAATGCTGTCATGGATAATAAAAATACCATAAAAGATAATTACAGGGTTGGAAGTTTAGGCACGCCAATTTTGACAGGAAAAGCCATTAGTATTGACCAATTTATAAACGCTTTTGACGCCTTAATGACTAAAGGCAAAAATGAGATTCTTGGAGAGCTCAAAATATCCAGTTTGCGAGGTCGAGGTGGTGCAGGGTTTCCCATAAGCTTTAAACTGGATTCAGCAATGAATGCTGAATCAAATCAAAAGTACATCATCTGTAATGCCGATGAAGGCGATGCGGGTGCTTATTCGGATCGGTATTTATTAGAACAACAACCTCTTTTGGTTTTATTTGGCATTTTGGCTTCGGCTTATATAATCGGTGCTGACCATGGAATACTTTACATTCGTGCAGAATACCCTGAGTCAATCGCAACCATCAAAAACAACATAGACCAACTTGCCCCTTATATTGAATCAATAAATTTTGACTTTAAATTTAAAATTATCTCAGCACAAGGGGCTTATATTTGTGGTGAAGAAACCGCTTTAATTAATTCTATCGAAGGTCAACGACCTGAAGTTCGTGTGCGTCCACCCTTCCCGACTCAACAAGGACTCTTTAATAAACCCACGGTTGTCAACAACGTGGAAACCTTAGCCTGTCTCTACAGCATCACCACAAAAGGAGGCAAATTTTATAACGCAATTGGCACAGATAAATCTAAAGGAACCAAATTGATTTCACTGGATTCCTGTTTTACTCATCCAGGCATTTATGAAGTGGAAATGGGTAGAACATTACTTGATGTTTTTGAACAATGTGGCAGTGGTTTTGCAAAAGACATTAAAGCATTGCAAATTGGAGGCCCGCTAGGTGGCATCATTCCAACAAATAAAATCAGTGACTTACAACTAGACTTTGAATCTTTTTCTAATAATGGCTTTTTACTGGGTCATGCTTCTGTTGTCGGCATTCCTGTTGATTTTCCAATGATTAAATACCTGCACCACCTATTTGAATTTGCTGCTTATGAAAGTTGTGGCAAATGCTTTCCTTGTCGATTAGGCACAAAACGCGGTGAAGAATTACTCCTTAATACCATCAAAAATAAACAAAAAATTGATGCAGAATTATTCACTGATTTACTCAACACTTTAGAACAAGGCTCTTTGTGCGCACATGGTGGTGGAATCCCATTGCCAATCAAAAATGCCCTTATTTATTTTTCTGATGAATTATCGGATTATTTTTGCAATTAAATCTCTTTTTAATTAATCCTATCTTTTATTTCGTTATAATAGCCTTTTGAAAACTTTTCTGTAAACAGGGCAATAAAGTGACATCTTGGATAAAAACACAACAACAGTCTTCGCAATTTTTTGGTACTAATTCGAGTTGGCTCGAATCATTTTATGATGATTATTTGGTCGATAGAAACAGCGTATCAAAAGAACTGCAAGCAGTTTTTGATAAATTAACTGACAACACCGGTAAAGATATACGTCATTTACCTATCCTCGAACAATTTGAAGCCGCAGCACAGTTGCCACCCATGGTAGAATCTGCAATTCATTCTGCCGAAGACATGCAAAAAGAAGCGGCTGTACTGCGTTTAATTAACTCCTATCGTGTGGCAGGGCACAAACAAGCGGATGTTGATCCAATACATTACCGCCCTCGCCCAGTCGTTGCTGATTTGGATCCCAGCTATCATAATTTAGTCGATTCGGATATGGAAACCACCTTTTCAACAGGGTCTCTTGTTGCAGATAATCGCATGAAACTTAAAGACATTATTGCTGTACTTAAAAATACTTACACCAAACATGTTGGCTATGAGTATATGCATATTAATGACATTGAACAACGCGAATGGATTCAACAACGCATTGAGTCAGTACAAGATAAATTCCCTACTGATGAAGATGAAAAACACCGTTTATTGGAGGAGCTCACTAAAGCAGAAGGCATGGAACGTTACCTTCACACAAAATATGTTGGTCAAAAACGTTTTTCACTTGAAGGTGGCGATTCACTCATTCCGCAGCTATATGAACTTATTTTACATGCTGGTAAACAAGGCATTAAAGAGATTGTTATCGGTATGGCGCATCGTGGACGCTTGAATGTTCTGGTTAATACTTTAGGCAAATCTGCTCAAGATTTATTCAAAGAATTTGATGGTATTTATGATAAAGAATACGACAATGTTAATTCTGGCGATGTCAAATACCACATGGGCTTTTCCTCTGACATACCTACCGAAGCGGGCGATGTGCATGTCGCATTAGCGTTTAATCCATCTCACTTAGAAATCATCAACCCAGTGGTATTGGGCTCGGCTAAAGCACGCCAATTCAGACGTAATAATGACGTTTTTGGTAAGCAAGTGTTACCCGTCTTAATTCATGGTGATGCCGCCATTGAAGGACAAGGCGTTAACATGGAATTGTTTAACATGTCACAAGATGAGGGATATTTCGTTGGCGGAACTATACATATTGTGATCAACAACCAAATTGGATTTACTACCACTCATGCTTTAGACCAAGACACTATTGGTTATTGTACCGAAGTTGCCAAAATGGTGCAGGCACCCATTTTTCATGTTAATGGAGATGATCCCGAAGCGGTTGCTTATATTACCAAAATAGCGGCAGATTTCCGAAAGAAGTTTCACAAAGATGTGGTAATTGATTTGGTGTGTTACCGCAAACATGGTCATAATGAAGCGGATGAGCCTTCTGCAACTCAACCTATTATGTATAAGATAATTAAAAAACACCCGTCTCCACGTCAAATTTATGCGGACAAATTAATAGCTGAGGGAGTCATATTTAAAGAGCACGCAGAAATTTTAGTCGAAGGTTACCGCGATTCACTGGATGAAGGTCGCCCTGTTGTTGAACTCTCTAAAGCCATGGTCAAAGACGAATACCATGTAGACTGGTCTCCTTATATTGGAGGACACTTGTCTGACAAAGTTGATACTACGATAAATACCGAAAAATTTACACATTTATCAAAAGCCATTACCGCCATACCTGAGCATTTTAAACCCCATAACCGCATTAAAAAAATCTACCAAGACCGCGTAAAAATGATGAATGGAGAATTGAAAATGGATTGGGGCTTTGCCGAAACCATGGCTTATGCGAGCATCTTAAATGACGGCTATCAAATTCGAATAGATGGTCAAGATTCACAACGCGGTACTTTTTTCCACCGCCATGCAGTGATTCATAATGTTACTCAAGATGAATCCTATATGCCACTTAAAAGTTTAGAAAAAGGCAAAGCACGTATTTCTATCATTAATTCCGTCTTATCTGAAGAGGCTGTCTTGGCTTTTGAATACGGTTATGCAACATCTGAACCCAACGCTTTGATTGTATGGGAAGCACAATTTGGTGATTTTGCTAATGGCGCACAAGTTGTTATTGATCAATTTATTTCCTCTGGCGAAGCCAAATGGGGGCGTTTTTGTGGGTTGGTTATGTTCTTACCTCATGGTTTTGAGGGCCAGGGACCTGAGCATTCATCAGCTCGTTTGGAACGCTATTTGCAATTGTGTGCTGTTAATAACATGCAAGTGTGCATACCTTCAACCCCAGCTCAAATGTTCCATATGTTGCGCAGACAAATGTTACGAAAAGTGCGCAAACCTTTGATAGTCATGACGCCCAAAAGCCTGTTGCGATACAAAGGCGCTGCATCCGATAAGTCCCAATTGTTGGAAGGAGAGTTTCAAAATGTTATTCCTGATAGACGTGTAAACAATGATAAAGTCGAACGTGTTATTTTATGTTCGGGCAAAGTATATTATGACATAATCAATGAGTTAGAAGCCAACCCAAATGAAAAGGTCGCTGTTTTACGTATAGAACAACTCTATCCATTCCCACGTAAACTATTAATTAATTACATAGACAATTATAAGAATTGCAATGTCTTCATCTGGTGCCAAGAAGAACCCATCAATCAAGGTGCATGGTTCCAAATTCGCCACCATTTAAAATATTGCATTAAAAATCACAAGCATGGCAATAAGTTCTTACATTATGCTGGACGAGCGCATTCGCCCTCTCCTGCTGTGGGTTCATCAAAAGCGCATGCCAAACAACAAACACAATTAGTTCACGAAGCCATTAATGGGCAACGTGGTTCCAACATCGATGCGGAGTAAAAAATGAGTATTGAAATTAAAGTTCCTGTTCTTCCTGAGTCAGTAGCTGATGCAACCGTTGCCACATGGCACAAACAACCTGGTGATTTTGTTGCCAGAGACGAAAATATTGTCGATTTAGAGACCGACAAAGTGGTACTCGAAGTGCCAGCCCCTGCCGATGGTTATTTAAAAGAAATATTCCAAGGTGAAGGAGAAACCGTATTATCTGATCAAGTATTAGCGAAGTTTGAAGAAGGTGAAGCACCTGCTGAGGCAGCACAAGAAAGTGCTACACCAGTTGCTGCCACTGCTGCTTCCTCACCAACTCCAACAGCAGCTGCTCCAACCCCTCAAACGAACACAAGTACTGCGGGAGCCTCTCCTGCTGCTCGTAAAATAATGAGTGAAAACGGCATTGATGCATCACAAATAACAGGCACTGGTCGCGGTGGAAGAATCACAAAACCCAATGCATTAGATGTTGCCAACACGCCAGCAACAGAACGTGTGCCAATGAGTCGTTTACGTCAAATGGTGGCTAACCGAATGATTGAAGCACAATCCACAGCGGCGATGTTGACTTCCTTTAATGAGGTTGATTTGCAGGCGGTCATGGCGATTCGTAAAAAATACAAAGAAGAGTTTATTGCAAAACATGGTGTAAAACTTGGTTTAATGTCTTTCTTTGTTAAAGCCGCAACAGAAGCGTTGAAGAAATTTCCAATCATAAATGCCGCAACCGAAGGTTCCGATATAATTTACAACAAAAATCATCACATCGGGATTGCCGTTGCCTCACCACGTGGTTTGGTTGTGCCGGTACTTAAATACACAGACACCATGGGCTTAGCCGATATTGATAGACAAATCATGGACTATGCCATTGCCGCTCGCGATGGAAAGTTAGGCATGGATGATTTACAAGGCGGAACATTTACCATAACCAATGGTGGAACCTTTGGCTCATTGATGTCAACACCAATTTTAAATGCACCACAAAGCGCTATTTTAGGCATGCATACAATCAAACAACGTCCCGTTGTTATTGATGGTGAAATTGTAGCTCGGCCAATGATGTATATAGCCTTGACGTATGATCACCGTATTATTGATGGAAAGGATGCTGTTTTATTCTTAGTTGCAATCAAAGACGCGCTGGAAGATCCTGCTCGTTTATTGCTTAACCTTTAGGAGAAATAACATGTCAGAACAATACGATGTTGTCGTTATTGGTGGAGGCCCAGGTGGCTACGTTGCTGCCATTCGAGCTGCACAATTGGGTTTAAGCACTTTATGTGTTGATAATTTTATTGGTAAAGATGGCAAACCAGCCCTTGGTGGAACCTGCTTAAATGTTGGCTGCATTCCTTCAAAAGCCTTGCTTGATTCCTCAAAAAACTTTGCTCACATGCAACACGATTACCATAATCATGGCATAAGCTTTGAAAATGCAAAGATTGACGTAAATAAAATGATTGGTCGCAAAGATGCCATTGTTAAACAATTTACCGGTGGTATTGCGGGATTATTTAAAGCCAATAAAGTTAAGGCTTCCCATGCAACAGCTACTTTATTAGGCAAAAATCAAGTCAAACTTACCCAAGGCGAAAAAAGTACCACAGTAACAGCTAAAAATATAATTATCGCAACAGGCTCGACTCCTTTTTCTATTCCAAATGTTACTATTGATAATGATTTAATCGTAGATAATGCAGGTGCATTGAATATCAATGAAACACCAAAAAAACTTGGCATTATTGGTGCAGGAGTGATCGGACTTGAAATGGCTAGTGTTTGGGGGCGTTTGGGTTCTCAAATAGTTATATTTGAAGCAATGGATACACTGCTCGCCGCAGCAGATAAAGACATCGCTAAATTAGCTGGACGCGAATTTAAAAAACAAAAAATGGATATTCGCTTAAAGACATTTGTCAAAGCGGCTAACATTGTCAATGGTAAAGTCGAAGTAACTTTTGAGAAAAATGGCGAACAATCCACAGAAATATTCGATAAGCTATTGGTTGCCGTGGGTCGTAAATCGAATACTGAAAACTTACTGAGTGATAATTGCGGTGTTGAATTAACTGATCGCGGGCAAATTCAAGTCAATGACTTATGCCAAACAACCGCCCCAAACATATGGGCAATTGGCGATGTTGTGCGTGGTCCGATGTTGGCACACAAAGCCTCAGAGGAAGGAATTGCAGTAGCTGAACGTATAGCTGGACAACACGGACACATTGATTTTAACACCGTGCCTTGGGTTATTTATACTGAACCAGAAATGGCGTGGGTTGGTAAAACAGAACAACAACTTAAAGATGAAGGCGTAGAATATAACGTCGGCACTTTCCCGTTTGCAGCTATTGGTCGAGCCGTTGCCATGAACCAACCGCAAGGTATGGTTAAATTGTTGGCTGATAAAGAAACAGATACTTTACTTGGTGCTCATATTGTTGGTGCCAACGCATCTGAATTGATTGCTGAATGTGTAGTAACTATGGAGTTTCAAGGTTGTGCTGAGGATTTGGCACGCATTATTCATGCGCACCCAACTCTTTCTGAAGCGGTACATGAAGCGGCATTAAGTGTTGATAAACGTGCAATTCATAAGATGAATTAAAGTTTCTAGGATATACCCATCAAAAAAGAATAATAAAAAGGAAGTCCCTGCCCCAATAAGTTCGGGGTTCGGACTTTAGTCCGTCTTTTTAACAAACGGGACTGAAGTCCCTGCCCCAATAAGTTCGTGGTTCGGATTTAGTCCGTCTTTTAATGCCAATAATATAACTTATAATCAAATTTTCTTTGGTAAGAAATAATACTCACTGCCCTCATGCCCTGCGTGTTTAACTGCACTGTATTCAGGAACTTGTTCCAAACCCGCTAAGCTTGAACGTAATTTAACTTGCTGACTCATGGCTTTATACAAACGGTATCCTTCCATAACACCATCATTTTCATTTAAGGTATCAATAAAAGCTGAGGCAAATATTGAATGTCCATTGCCACCACTATCTAAGATTGGTTGCAAGCCACCTGAAGTTAATACTGTACGAGCTTTTACACGCGAAGTAAATAAAATGTCTTCACTTTCAATATCATCAGGTAACGGCGAAATTGCAGAGCCAGATAACGTACCCGAATAACAAGAATCTGCAACAACCATAACATGCTTAGCTTTCATATTAGCCATAAAATCACTAACGCGTTTATTTGCAATCCATGTTGATTTATCCGTCTTGGATGCATCTGTTGGAATCCAATAACCTTCCTTTGTCTTTTCATCAATTAAACCATGACCTGCGTAATAAACCATTAAGTTGTCAAATTTACCTAATTTTTTATTGTAATCAGTTAATGCTTTTAGCATCGTCATTTTGTCGGCATTAATTAATAATTTAACCTTATATCCATAACGTTTCTTTAATATTTTCGCAATTTCCTTGGCATCAGATGATGCGGTTTGTAAGTTATCCAAATTATTGTATTCATCATTACCAATAACTAAAGCAAAATAATCACCCAAATCATTGCGTAAACGTCGAGTAAATAACTCATCAAATTTACGAGATTTTACTGGTTTGAACTGATTCCTTATTGCAACAAACTGTTCGATGTTTCGTGTGCCATCTTTTCTGATAGCAACAATACTTACAGGTGTATCTCCATTTTTTAGTTCAACTGTGCTTTCAAAAACACCTCCATCCGTCATGGTTTTTGTGTAGTCTTGATTATTAACTTTTAGAGCAACAACGCCTTCTGGAGGGGTGACACTTGCCATAAACTTAAATTTAACTGCATCTGCAGGCATTGCCATTGTGTTAATACCACGTGTTAAAAACACATCTGGATTTAGAATACTAATGCCTGATTCTTTGGTATTTTGTGCCACATCATCACGCGTTGCTTGTTCACTCACTTTAGAAACCAAGGTATTTATTACTTTATTTTGTTTAGATAACTCATTGTTTTTATTATTTAATTCTGCCTTTAATTCAGCAATTTTTTGCAAAATTGAGTTATTGCCTTTATTGTTTTTTAGCTGTGCTTGTAAATCTTTGAGTTTTATATTTGATTGTTCAACATAACGTTTAGTTAAGTCGTAATCACTTTTTACTTCTGACAATTGTTTTCTTAGTCCAGAGACTTGTTTGAGCAACTGAATTCTTTGGTGTTCTTTTGCCCTTCTGTCTCTTAAGTTTTGTTCGGTAACAATCTCTAAATTTGAATCCGTAATCCCTGAGGCTTGTCGGTAAAGGTTAATGGCTTTTGTTTTATCTTGTTCTACACCCAAACCTTGCTCGTATAAATTACCCAAATTCAACATGGCTGGCGTATAACCTTGTTCCACCGCTTTTTGATACCACATCGCAGCAGCTTTATAATCAGGTGTTCCACCCAAACCTTTCTCATACAACTCACCGAGGTAGGATTGAGCTTTTGGGTTTCCGCCTTGTGCTTCTGGCAACCACATTTTAGCAACACTGGAAAAACTGGCTTTATCGTACGCCACGTATTCTCCACCTCTAACCGCGCAATCACGCGCACTTAACCGAGCCGGTTTTCGTGGAGCCAAATAAGTATAGTTTGAGCCCAATTGTCTCACTTGAGGTGGCAACAAACAATCCACAATATACAACTGGTCAGGTGTAATTTTACCTCTGGCGAACGATTGTTCAATAGGCGCTCCACTGCCAACAATTACCAGCATAAGTAAACTAATCACGGACAATTTATTTGTGTTTATTTTCTTTTTTTTCATAGTGTTCCCCTTGGTTAAAAGTGGGTGATTTGACTTAAAATTCAAATCTTGCACCCAGATTAAATGTTCCTCGACTAAATCCTTCTAGTCCAAGCACACTTCTGTAATTTATATAAGCTTGTTTGCCATTGGATGAAATATAGGCAAAACCAAGACCTGCAGAGCCATAAGTTCTATCAGGTGAATCGGTTTCTATAATAAACACTTCATTTAATGGTGCTGTAACAAAACGTGCTTCTATATCGTTACCATCATTTAAGCTTTCGTAATTATAATCAAAATCAAACTGAGGTGTTATTACACCATTTTTTAAACTTATTGCTTTTGATACCCTAATACCTGCCGACCAAATCATGGATTCTAAATCTTGATTAGAATAATTAAAATTAAATCCCCCTGCTCCAGTTTCGGTAAAGCCATCAATTGATGTTTTGATGTATCGAAAAGAGCCATTTGGCGTAATATTCCAAGAATTTTTGTAGAAGTTATACCCTGCACTCATGGCAACGGAATATTGATTACTTGAAGTCGAACCATTTGCCACCCTTGAGACTGTTGTATCTCCAAGAGTAAATTCTATTTTTCTAGACTGATCAAAGTCAGGCTTGGCTACACTAATACGAGCATCGACATAAAAATTATCATTGACATAAAAGGATCCATAACCCGTAAGAGTGACACCTGTTGATTTTAATTTGGCTTGCCCATCAATATCCGAATCAAAATTAGCGTAACCCAAAGCCACACCAACAACTTTATTAGCAGACAAACGATAATCAACTCCAGCGGTTAATCCATAAGAATCAAAATCAAAGCCAAGCTCTCTACCTGTGGCATCACGAGTACCCATAGAGATGGTACCGTTTACAAAAAATCCCCAAGGTGAAATGAAATCATTATTCACATCAATATTTGATGATTCATCAACTGACTTATTTAAATATGCTAACATTCCAAGTGGTAAACTACCATTCCCATAAGTTGCATTTAATCCTGCAGAACTAAATCCACTGCCCCCACCTGCTCTTAATTGAGACAGTCGAGAACCAATGTTTCTAAACTGTGCTGTTGCAATTTCTGCAATGGAAGTTGACTGACCAATGACTTCATTGGGAATAATTTGTTCCATCACTGTATTAATTGTTTCGCCGTCACCATTTAGTGCACTCTGATACAAGTCTTCACACATGCCTTCTAGTGCCATGAAATAGGAAACTTCACAGTAGCTAGCCACATTTTGAATAGCACGGTTAACCTGTTGATTTGCCTTTCCATCAAGTGCAGAGCGAAGTGCCGATAAAATCTCGCCCTCTGTTGGTGTTGGATTAACATTAATTGTCGCTGTTGTTGTATTGTTTGCTATAAACTCATCCTCGGTATCCGACTCTATGCTAGCTACCACCACTATATTCTCGGCTTCAACACTGATTTGAGTTAACACCAGGTTAAACTGGATGCTTGTCACTTGACCAGAAGGCATAGAAGCTCCCCTATAGACACAGCTCACATTGACTCCAGCAACATCACAATCCCAGAATTCATTTGCTGATACTTGAGTTGCATCAATTAATCCAGACAAACTCACCTGTAATCGTGGTTTAATTGCGGATGCAGCCAAATTCTCAACTCTTACATCAAAACTTGTTTGTCCTCCTTGATTCGCAATTTGAGTATTGCCAACAGTGACGGACAAATCTGTTTTAGGTATAATTATATGTTCAAGTATGGTGGTGGTTTCATCAGCAGATATGCTTGTAGAACCTGTATTATTTGCAATCACTTGCGCTAAGACATCTCCAAAAAAGTCATTAGAAACAACATTAACCGTCAATATATCCAATTGTTGCCCTGCATTGACGACTAATCCGCCACTGGCGATGCAATGCAATCCAGTGCTAACTGTAGAACAACTTACGCCATTAGTCTGGGTTGAATTGACTTGTAACTCTGGCGGCAACATAAGGTTAATATCAATTGCATTAAGTGCTACGGATCCAGTGTTTTTTAAAGTAACCGTGTAATTAAAATCCTCTCCTTGTTGGACGGGATCAACATCATCTTTTATTTCTAGTGTGTAATTATTATTAGGGTTAGGGTTTGGATTTGGGTTTGAACCCGTTAAAATCACGAGAGCTTCATCTGATTTTTCCTGAGCATTAAAACTAACGACTCTGACTGTATTTAACAAAGAAGTTGTATTAGCATCACTCGCATCCGTGACTTGATAAATGATTTGTAAAGAAGAATTCGTTGCTAATGGCTGTGGATAATTGCACGAATAGGTCTGCCCTTGGTTATTACAGGTCATGCCAACAGGTGTCACAATGTTATCCACAACAACTCCCTGAGGCATAGAATCAATAACCGAGAAACTGTAGAGGGCAGAATTACCCGTATTAGTCACCACAACCTCGTATTGGAAAGACGAGCCTTTTTCAATTTCACTGACCTGTACGCCATTTTGGGATACGCTCTTTTGCACAGATAGTGATGTTGGTTGAATAATAGGAGTGCCTGAATTAATTGAAATAACCGCAGGTAATGAACTGCCTAACGAGCCTAATTGTAAGCTTGTTGCCGTGGCAATATTAGAAATATTAGTTCCTGCTGTTGAGGCATCAACTGAGATAATAACTTCCAGTTTATCCCCAATGACAAACGGTAAAGTGGATGTATTCGCACACGAAACGGTATCAACCGCATCAAATGAACACGAATAAGTACTTGAACCCACTAGCGTTGTTGCATTGACACTGACAGTGGCTGCATCTAAATTGGCAATGGGTAATACATCGTTAATTTCCATATCTAAGACAGATAAAGCAGCCGTCGTATTTTCCACCAAAATAGTATAAACCACATTGTCTCCTACCGTATAGGTTGGGCTAGAAGCAGTTTTTGTAATGTTTACAGCACCTGCTGCTGGTGCATTGATTGTTACATTTTGTGAATCAACATTAACCCCACTAGTATCAATATCATCAATAATTGCAGTAACTAATGGGTTTATTCCCACTGTCGCGGTGTTATCAAAAGAACCCACAGTATTACCTGCTATTACAGGAATGTCAATAACAACAGATGTACCTGAAATCAATACAGCTCCTGTATTAATGCATTCTATAACTCTTCCACCTACACCAGAACTGGTGCATGTCCATCCAGCCAACACTGGCACAGAAACAAAATCCACATTTAATGGCAAAGTATCATTAACTACGATTTGATTTGCTGGAATGTCATTTCCACTATTGGCTACTGTTAATTTGTATGTGAAATTATCACCTGAATTAAAAGTATTTTGAAGAGCTCCTGAGCTATCAGTAGAAGATTTAAGAATTGACAAGTTAGTAGGTATTAGATTAACTGCTAGGTTTTGTGTTGTTGTAGCCAATGGGTTTGCAGCATCATTTTGATAAATAATCTCTGCTTGAAATGGATAATTGCCAGCTTGAGTAACGCTAGCTACCGTATTAAATGACAAATCAAAATCAAATGTTTGTCCAGTGATGATTCCACTTGCGCACAATGTTGCATTTAGACAACTACAAATGATAGGCGATGTAGTTCCAGAACAAGTCCAATTAGAACTAGGTAAAACAGTTGGAGTCGAACTATTTAAAGTAAATTCAGGACCGAAAGTTACTTTTAAGGCAACATCGCCTTCAAATGCAGTTGCAATAACATCATTGTTTATAATAGAAAAAGGAACACTGGCACTTGATGCAAGCACAGTAATTGGAGTAGGATTTGCAACAGCATCAAATTGTAAATTTGGCGGTGCGGGAGCCGAAAGTACATTCAATGTAATTGTTTGTGTATCTTCAACTACTGATGCTAGGTGAGTAGTCGCATCAAAATTATGATTGCCTACAGTTGGAGGGTTTGGAGGTTGTGCTATATTAAATGTCAAAGGAAAATTTATGACTCCGCTAGTGACCAGATTTCCTCCGCCTGTATGTGTACAGACTAAAGGGTTTGCATTGTTACAACTCCAGCCTACAGGTAAGTTTGCATTTGTTACTGTCGCATCAAAGGCAAAGTCAGGTGCATCATAAGACACAAATAAATCCATTTGATCTTTCAGTACATTTGCTGCACTAACATTTGTAATTTGATAATTAATTACAGCTGTTGTTTCAACACCTATTGTTACATCGGGAGCAACTGAGCCACTTGTAAATGATAGAGATGGAGCTCCGCCAACAGGAACATCTATTTGATTTGGAAACGTTTCATCTCCAAGTATATCATCAACCATTTCAATATGAAAATTATCTGGGTTAAGTACAGTTGATCCTGGATTTATCTGTACACTAAAAGCCTGAGTGGTACCTGGCGAAAAATCACCTGTGTTAAATATCTTTGAACAATCAATACTATTAAATGTTGCATCATAAGCACAACCCCAACCAGTTGGGTTAGCAGCAATAGGACTACCAATATCAATATTAGTCGGATTAAAACCTGTAATAGAAACAACTACAAGCTGTGCATCTTGAGGTGAACTTGCCCCGCTTAAGTTCTCAAAAGTAGCTGAAATAACATAAGGCATATTTGCAACCAAAGGATTAGGTGATATTGAAGCATTAGTTATCTCTAAATCAATAGCATTCACGGCTAAAGTTGTGGCACTCAAATAACAAATAAGTAATAGTTTAATTATAATTTTTTTCATCGATATTCCCCATCAATAGTAAATTGGTATTCATTATACACTGACCTTATGTGGCGTGACTATGGCAAATTTCCTACAAATACTGTGTTATTTTTATTGTAAGAGCCAATTGAACACTATGTACCTTGACTTTTAACGTTTCACTTACAATAGTGCCTGACCTAGAAAGAAGTAATCTACTGCGGAAAAGCTGGATTTGATCAAAATATCCCATTATTCTCGTCAAATAGCGAGCTATTCTCCTCAAATAATGAAATATCTTGCTTCAAACCAGACTTTCCCTCGTTACGATTCCTTTCTCGGTCAGGCACTACAATAACCATTTGCCCGAATTAATCCCACATAAAAAATGTATTTTTATATTTTTTGTGACCACTGTCACTTAATTTAATCAAATTTTGTGTCTATTCAACTTTTATATAGACACCTTACTAGTCAATACGAAATTAAGTAACAAAATAGGACAGATTATTGAATGTTTTTAAACTCAATCAGGTTTAATAAACCTAAATTCCGATATATCATCGAAATTTAGAGTGCAATCAACGGCTAGCCACTAGGGGCAGGGACTTCAGTCCCGTTTGATTTAAAAAGACGGACTAAAGTCCGAACCCCGAGCTCATTGGGGCAGGGACTTCAGTCCCGTTGTTTAAAAAGACGGACTAAAATCCGAACCCCGAGCTCATTGGGGCAGGGACTTCAGTCCCGTTGTTTAAAAAGACGGACTAAAGTCCGAACCCCGAGCTCATTGGGGCAGGGACATCAGTCCCGGTGTTTAAAAAGACGGACTAAAGTCCGAACCCCTACTCTATCATTACTGCACTATATCCAAGGAAACTGACTCACAGCTAAATTCAAAACTACTTTTTAGAATTCTATCGGTACTGTTGCTTAAATCGGAATAGCTCAAGAAAAACTCTTGCTCAAGTGATGTATCATTTCCACCCAAAGCGATGCCACCATCATCTTGGATAGTAATTCCTAATGTTGCCACCCCTGTTTGCAGACTGTATCCAACTGATAAATACCCATCACCATCAATACTAAGCTGAGAAATCACCCCTTGTGGATCAGTTAAGTTAAGGGTAAAACCAAGAATGTTTTGACTGTTTTCATTTATTGGTCCCAAAGTCAACAGTGAAAAGTTATAAAATTGTGCATTATTATTGTTCACTCCTGCATAAGCACTGGCATCTATATTACTGCAAGTCGGCACAAAACTTGGCGCATCATTGACACAGTTGACGGTCACCGAAACTGTTGCCACTGCTCCTCCAGTAATTTCATAGCTAAAGTCATCGGTTGTTATACCATTGTTACAATAATCTGCATTGGGTATATAACTTAAGTTAGTTGTGTTATTAACAACCATTCCATTGCTTGGTTGGTTAACCGATACAATAACAAAATTATCGCCCTCAATATCAGAATCATTACTCAATACTGCAATTGTTTGCATCGCTGCATCTTCGTTTAGTGTAACAACATCATCCAAAGCTTGTGGTAAAAAGTTAATGAGCAAACCGGTAGTGGCGTTATTATTGACATTACCTGCGACATCAACTGTCATCACCGTGTCATTTGATTGCACCACTTCACCCGCATTTAAGCCAACGACTCCATTGCAGTTTACAACCCCTGATGCGGGTGCAGAGATTGGCAAACAATTCATATGGTCAATGGTGAGTAAAGCCCCTTGTTCAACTGCAGTGCATGTTGTTGTCACCGCTGTGCCTTGTTGGGCATTGGCAGGGCTAGTGGTGCAAACAGGAGTCGCAAGCATTGTATCAATAGTAATGGGTAAAGCCACCGCTAGGGCGCTGAATTGTCCGCCTATATTTCTTTGTTGGTAGCTGACTTGATGAACACCATCGGACAAAACCACCGTTGAGGTGCTATTCTCAAACCCTACTCCCGCACAGGTATGCGTCGCAATTACGGCATTATCACTGTACAATTGTATTTCATTGCCTGCCAAGCTACAACCAACTGCCAACTCTGGAGTATTATCATTGGTTATATCATCCGTTGTTGAAAGTCCTGAATCACTTGCCGCTACTAAATCAGCCACAACAGGTGCGCACAACCCTCCATCGCTAATAACCCAACCATCAGAACCAATCAATTCTGCACGCGCCATTTGCGCACTGGTACTGCAATAAAGACTAAACCCACCAGAAAAAGACACAGTGGCTTGGTGTGGCTTGTTATTAAAATCAATTAATAAAGCATCATAATCAACCGTTGGCAAAGTAACTAAATCAAACATAAGGTCCATACTTAAGACATTGACAATATCCCAATTAGATGTATCAGGGTTAGCAGAGATTGCTCCTAAAAACATACTATGAAAGTAAGTTACATTTGTAGTAATCCAACTGCTTGTATTGGGATTAGCATGAACAGAGTTTCTGAACATACCTCCCATATTAGTCACATTCGTAGTATTCCAACTACTTGTATCAGGGTTTGCTAAAGTTGCTCCTGCAAACATAACAAACATACTAGTCACTTTGGATGTATTCCATGAACCTGTATCTGGATTGGCTAATGTAGCATATAAAAACATATCACTCATATCAGTCACTTGCGAAGTATCCCAATTACTGGTATTAGGATTCGCAGAGGTTGCTCTAACAAACATAGCACTCATATTCGTCACTTGAGAAGTATCCCAGCCACTGGTATCGGGGTTTGCAGCAGTGGCAATACGAAACATACGACTCATATTCATTACTTGCGAAGTATTCCAACCACTGGTATCAGGGTTTGCAGCAGTGGCTCCATCAAACATAGCACGCATATCCGTCACTTGCGAAGTATCCCAGCCACTGGTATCGGGGTTTGCAACAGTAGCAGCTTGAAACATAGCAAACATATCCTTTACTTTCGAAGTATCCCAGCCGCTGGTATCGGGGTTTGCAGCTCTGGCAAATGTAAACATAGAACTCATATCCATTACTTGCGAAGTATCCCAGCCACTGGTATCGGGGTTTACAGCTGTGGCATCTGCAAACATACCACTCATATCCGTTACTTGCGAAGTATCCCAGCCACTGGTATCGGGGTTAGCTGCATTGGCATTTCTAAACATATTCCTTAGACTCATTGAAGCAACAGAAACGAGGTTTGGGCTATCAGTTGCTAAAGTCAACATATTGCTGCATCCATTAAAAGCATTTGCAAATGAAGTCCAATGCCCTGTGCCCCATTGGTCGAGGGAAAGTATTTTTAGTCTATCCCCTGAAAAATTAAAATAAATACGCGGAAAACCTTCTCCTGTTAAGTTATTATGCTTAATCCGAATGGTATAAGTGCCAGCAGTGGAATAGCTACAGGTATAATTTCCATTGGTATTATTTATTTCATTAATGCTATCATTATTACAGTCAACTGAGTATTTATACCCTATTCCTATGGTTGGAATAGTAAATTGATTATTGGCTGATACACCGTTATTATCGGTTTTTACCGTGATAATAAAATCATCTAAAGGCGCTGCAGGAACAGCTTGAACTGCACATAAGGCTACAATCGAGAGTAAAATCTGAACAAGTGAATTTTTCATTATTTCTTCCTAAAACAAACATAACGGCTATTTTAACAACTTTTCCTATCCAATTACAAGCCAAAGTACCACGCTCAAAATACCATTATGGCTTTTTCTCTCTGCACTAGGAACTTGTCCGAGAATAAATTAATGCAAAATAGCTATACCATAAATTTACTAAATTAAGCTAAACTGAACATTTTATATAAATAGCACAAAACAGGTATATTTATCATATACTTCAATAGCTTAGATTAACATTGTTACGAATGCAGTTTGTACCTGAATGGTTTTATGAGAGAAATTTGATTCAAATCAATTTTAAAAAGAAAAATTAGGTCTATAATGATGGCATGAAATCATTTTGTTATTTAGTGTTTTTTATTTTACTGTTGGCATCTTTTGATGCGAGCAGTCATGGATTGTATCCAAACACTAATGGTCATGAGAGTTCACACACTAACAGAGTGCTTTTAAAAAAGGATTCAGTACAACAAGAGGTCAGCTGCGAAGAAATGTGTTGCCTTGAAGATAATTGTCAATGCGGTTGTGTAATGACAAGTTTTGCTGAAACCACCTCCTTTAAAATACCTCCATTGCTACGCTTGACCTCAGCTCTTGTGATTTCACTTAAACCTTTTATCTATTCAGAATCTCAAAACAGTCATTTTCGCCCTCCAATATTAATTTAACTGCCTCAGCGTTGGTGCGTCTTAAATAAGCACTTATAACCGCTTATATGCACTAAATTGAGACCGTTGCCTAAAATTCATTAAGAAAACGCAAGGGTTTCATCAAGTAAATTAATATTACAATCGGAGAAAATCAAATGATTGCAAATAATAAACAATCACATAAAACTCTTTTAACATTTGCTATCGTGGCATCAATTATGCCTTTATCAGCTTCTGCTGATCAAAAGTACGATGAGTTAAAAGCACACGTTGAAGCCTTACAGCAGCAACTAAATCAAGTACAATTAGTACTTAAACAATACGAACAAAAATCAGTTGAGAATACAAAACAAGTTACTGAATTAAGCAAAGAAGTCGCTCAAAGTAAACTAGAGACTAAAGAAATTACTGAAATTCAGAAAGACATTAATGCCGCAAATGAATGGCGCGAACCCAATACATTAATCCATATGTCGGGATATGCAGACATTGGGTATTCTTCAGATTCTGACAGTTTCAAAGTAGGAACTTTTTCACCTATCTTTCATTACCAATACCGAGACTTGGTCATGTTAGAAGCTGAATTAGAATTAGAAATTGAAGGAGATGGCTCTACAGCCGTTGGACTAGAATACGCCACTATTGATATATTTTTGAATGATTATGTTGCATTTATTGGTGGGCGATTTCTTAGTCCAATTGGGCAATTTAGACAAAACATGCACCCCTCTTGGATTAATAAAATTGTCTCAGCAGCACCAGGTTTTGGTCATGATGGAGCAGCTCCTGTCTCCGAAATGGGCTTTCAACTCAGAGGTGGTTTTGAGTTAGCTGGAATAAACACCAATTATGCCTTTTATATCAGTAATGGACCTGAATTGGTTGCTGCTGAAGAATCAGAAGGTGAATATGTTTTAGAAGGAATTGATGCCGAGGGATTTGGTCGAAATACTGATAACGAAAAAACCTTGGGTGGGCGATTGGGTATCATTCCATTTGCTGGATTAGAAATTGGCGTATCAGCTGCCACAGGTAAGGCAACAATAACCAGTATTGAAGCTGGGGACGGTGGTCACGAACAAAGATTTATTGATGTCGGGTTATCGCCAACTTTAAAAAATGCAAGTGAACCTGCTGTTTCATTACATGATGAGCAGGCACGAGATTATGATGTCTTAGGTTTTGACTATGCTTATAGACATAATAACTTCCAGTTACGAGGCGAATATGTTCGCACTAAGATTGGTGATGCCACAAATGGTATCACTGCTTCAGAAGGGGCTAGTTGGAAATCTTGGTATACTCAAGCATCCTATTTAATCCCACAAACAAAATGGGAACCTGTAATTAGGTATACTGATTTTACTGCCCCAGAAGCCTCGGGTTCACAAGAACAACTGGCATTGGGTTTAGATTATCAATTTACTTCAAGTGTCATCGGAAAATTCACTTATGAATTCAATGATGGGTTATTGGGTTTACCAACCGATGAAAATCGTTGGTTATTACAACTGGCTTATGGCTTTTAAAGGAGAATTATCATGAAATATTTAATTAACAATAGAAACTTATTTACAGCCATTACTCTCATATTAATGACAATAATGTTGTCTCCTATCAATGCTGAAACTTATCCAAAACCTGGTGATTTTGCCAAAGGCGCTCAATCATGGGCAGATAACTGCTCGCGATGTCACAACATGCGTGACCCCAAAGACCTGCGTGATGACCAATGGATAACCACCGTTTTTCATATGCGCATGCGTGCAGGATTAACTGGACAACAAACTCGAGACATTATTACTTTTTTACAACAATCCAATAATAAGTCTTCACAAACTTCTGAAGTTCAAAAAGTTAAAATTGGAAAAAACAGTGTAAGTTTAGGTTTGTCAGGTAAAGAAATTTATTCCCAAACCTGTATTGCTTGCCATGGCGCCAATGGTGAAGGAATGGTTCCTGGTGCTCCGAATTTTCCTAGTAAAAACTCTCCGCTTTCTAAAAGTGATGATGAGCTGGTGAAAAATATTACCAATGGTTTTCAAACACCAGACTCACCAATGGCAATGCCAGCAAAAGGAGGAAATTCGGCATTAACGACACAAGACATTAAGAATGTGTTAAGTTACATTCGAGATAACTTTAGTCAATAACAAGAATAGGAACAGAAGGCCCGAAGAGTAGAATTTAATATCTATTCTTCTGGGCTTTTCTTAAGTGGCCTCCACTATTAACAGGGAACCACCATAGGGATTAACATAAACACCATTAGCCGTTACTGCAGGAATATAATGGGTGTGTAATGGAAATTTACCTAATTGATTAACGGGTAAAATAATATCCACACACTCGCTGGGATTAACCACAACCGTATCTTTATCAATAATATCTGTTACAGGAACTCGGTTTCGACTAATGACTCGAACATGATACCCATGAAAATGCATTGAATGGGTTAATAAACCTGCATTAACAAACCGAATAGCAATGTCTTCACCCAAACTCATTGCAACCTTTGTATCGGCATCACTTGCGGTATTTGGGTAGGATAAACCATTAACAAAATAATAATTCGGCTCAAAATTATCAAGGTTATAACTTTGTCCACTGGCTGTGGCTGCATTGAGTCGGTCATCAAAATCATTAAGGACTAAAGTGTATTGCCGATCAAATGCAGGACCGCCTGTGTATAAGGTTTGTGAACCATCTCCTGGCATAACAATCATTGGCCCTGTTAAACCCATGGCTTGTCCAAATTCCGAAACTTTATTATCGCGAAATAAATAACTGCCTGCTTGTGGCACTGCAAAATTAATTGTGGCAGAAGCCCCAGAATTTAACAAGCCTTGATTTTCAACAAGCCCAGGAATATCAAACTGAATGGATGTATTGAGATTATTGGTTAGATTTATCACAATATTATCACCCTCTTGAGCCACTATTCCAGCAGATAATTCTCCTGGTCCAGAATTTGCACCATTTAAATCTCTAAAACGCCATGCAGTTATATCAACACCATCAACCATGGTTTTTGTATAGCTTTCTGCAACAAAATTATAAGTTATGGTAGCTGCTCTAGCGCGAGGAGAAAAAAGTGTCAAGCCACTGAGTGAAAATAACGCAGCACCTGTGGCACTGGCTTTGAGTAAATTTCTACGACTGGAAGAAAAGTTTTGTTTTTTACTGTTTGTTTTACGAGTTTTCATGCTTATTCTCCTGCCTCAAAACCACTTGCAAAGACAAAATCATTCGATGTGTCCTTGATCCGAGTTTGTACTGTTCCTAATGTAATCCGATTACGTATGTCTTTATAAGAAATGGTAGCAAATCCATCAAAAGCCCCAGGTATTGTCAATAAAATATCATAGCGTTCACCAGCGGTAACCAACAATTCTGTCACATTTAATGGTGTTGGCAATGGACGACCATCACTGGCAATGACTTGGAAAGTAATGCCACCTAGGTTTATTAGTGCGGGTTGATAACCAACATTATTAGCTCGAATAAGCACTTTAGTGCCATAGTCAGCGGTAATGGCACAAGTTGTGTCATCTATGGCATTAACACCATCTTTGCCATTAAGCATAAAGTAATCTGGACGATAACGATTGGTAACCACTCCACTTATTGTTTCACCATGCCACGAGCTGTCAAAAGTATGTAAATGCCAAACGTGTTCTCGATCAAAACTTGGTCCACTAGTCCACGCTTGAGTAGTTGAACCACTAGGAGGTCGTACAATAACAGTTCCTACCATGCCTTGTTCAATATGCAAAACAGTATCTATGTGGCAATGGTACATATACGTACCCGCATGAGGTGCGGTAAATGTATAAACATGAGGAGAGGGAAAACGCGTATAACCATCGACACGTCCCAAATTACCTCCTGTTGGAGATTGCGAAACATAGCCTGAAGTGCTCCCTACTCCATCATTGGCTTGATCAACGTCCAATCCATGAAAATGAATAGAATGTGCTCGCATAGAGGTAAGTGTGACATTAACTTGTTGCCCTTCAATGCATTCAATCACCGGACTTGGAACAAGTCGATCGTCATTAAATCCATTTCCAAAATACCAAGTAGTTAACGTATTGTTATCCGACATTGTTGTTGAACCATCCATACTAACAGTCAAAGCGGCTGTATTGGAACCTAAAAAAGAAAATGTTCTCATATTAATTCACCTGTTTTGAAATATATTAGCATGTTCTAATTTAGTTTCAACTAACATATTGATTAATTTGCATAACTGGAGTTAAAAACACCAACATAATTTTTTTCATTTTCTATTGATACCAGTGAAAAATTGACATCAAGAGGAAATATTTTATTTTTCTTATTCTTACCAGAGTGTTCTTTTACATTGAGTAATAAATTTTGAATAAAAGGTTCATTGTTACGCATTATTTGATTATTCTGTTGTCTTTGTTTTTGCATTAAAATATCACAAATGTGTTTTCCAATAAGTTCATGTTCTTGGTATCCGAAGATTTCACTGCTGTTTTTATTAACAAACTGGATAATTCCATTTCTATCTACATTGATAATAGCTTTGCCAATGTATTCCACAATAGATTTTAATTTGGTTTCAGAGGACTTTAAATCGTGTTGTAACATTTCATGACGTTTAACAAAATAGATATTTAAACCAACAGCACACAAAGAAATAATAGAAATATTTAATACAAAGAACACGGTTGATAAAAATTCGGGGATATCAACATAACTTACATAATTCGCAACTTTAGTATTGATAACTCCACTTATAACAGTTAAACCCACATAAACTAAAAGCCAGAAAACATTATGCTTGGTACTTTGGATTGTAATCATACTGATAAGTGCTACCATTGCCCATAACATCGCTGCTCCACTGGGCACAAAGCCTCCCAAACTCCATTGAAATAAAAATGGCAACATGACACTGATGAAAATTTGCACAGTTCTGGCAAAAACAAAAGATTTTGTAAAGCCAAAAACAATGAAATTAATGACCGTTAACACACCATAGCCCAATGGAATACTGGCTTGAATAGGCAAATCAAATTTTAAGCATATTCCTCCCCAAATCAAACCTCCAAATGTTAAGGCTAAACCGATATAAATCATTAAACTTTGATTTAATTTATCAACACTCGTATCATCATGCTTATTGCCTATCGTTACTAATTTTTCTAATAATTTCAAACCCATTACTCTCTCCTCTATCTAATATTGCTAGATTATAACTCATTGATATTAATATATATTAATAGATTTGTTAACAATTGTTACGTTTAAATTTAAATCCCCCTTTAAGTTTAAAACTTATTCTCTACTGGTTAATATTTGGTACTGATCTTCGGTTAATTCAGGCATTTTTTTGATAAATGCCACCATTGCCCAAATACGGTCATCATCATGGGTTTTTCCCCAAGCAGGCATACCCGATGCTTTGATGCCATGTTTGATGGTCCAAAACATTTTTTGTGCCTCTGTTGTTTCATCATCGTCACCACCGTGTTCCTCCTCATGTTCTGCTAAGGATAGGTTGGGTGGTTTTGGATACAGCCCAATGGTCATGTCACTTTCGTTTTGTCCTGGTTTTAAATGACAAGACGAACACATATCATTGTAATCTGCCCCACCTGATAATAGCATGTCAGCAGAGCTTAAATCTGGAACCGATATGTCAGCAGATGCGCGACTTATTGAGCGTTCTCTGGCTTGTTCTAAAATCCAATAAGTGAATTTGTTGTGTGGTACATCTGCACCGATGGGATAAATACCCGAATAAATCACTCCTGTTGCGACGATAATACCAAGAATGCCTAAAAGTATTAGTGTTTTAATTGTTTTCATAGTTTGCCCTCTGTTGGTTTGAGAAAGTAGTTGTCATTCTTATAGAAGTGAGAATGACAACTAAGTCGTGATTAATTACCACATTTTGAATCAGAGCCTTTAGCACTAGAATCCATGTTACCGCATTTCATCTCACCTTTTTTATCATCACCAGAGGCTTTCATATCACCGCACTTCTTATCAGATTTTTTGTCGTGGTGTCCGTCGCTCATATCGCCGCACTTACCTTTGCTCATTTTTTCGGTGGCTTCGGAAGTCATATCACCGCACTTCATTTCTTTTTTGTCATGCTGACCATCGCTCATGTCATCGCATTTGCCGCCTGCTTTTTCGGTATCATGATGACCATCGGCGTTATCATGTTCGGCTGTTTTGTTTTTGCATTTTTTCATCATAGCCAGCATGACAGGATCGGACATATCCATCTTCGTGCCACTGGCTACCATTTTTTTATAGCCTGAACAATCAAGTTTGGCAGCTTTTTTGGCGTGCATACTTGGATCATGTGCATTGGCGTTAAATGTTAAGGCAACTGCCGTTGTTATTAATAATGTTTTAAAGTTATTCATAGTTTTTTCCTATAGTTTAAAGTGTTAATTAAATATAAATATTTCACGATGTAATTTTCGCTTTTTTTAATCGAAGTGCATTGACTATCACCGAGACAGAACTGAAGCTCATGGCAGCAGCGGCTATCATGGGTGAAAGTAAGACACCAAAAAATGGGTAAAGAACACCAGCGGCGATGGGCACGCCAACGGCATTGTAAATAAAGGCAAAAAATAGATTTTGCCTGATGTTTTTCATGGTCGCCCGACTTAGACCAATGGCTTTGACAATGCCTCGCAAATCACCTTTGACCAAGGTTACGCCAGCACTTTCCATTGCTACATCTGTGCCTGTTCCCATGGCTATACCAACTTGGGATTGAGCCAAAGCAGGTGCATCATTGATACCATCACCTGCCATGGCAACAATTTTACCATCGGCTTGTAATTGCTTAACAATGGCTGCTTTTTGATCGGGCATCACATCGGCTTCGACGCGATCAATATTCAATTGGCTGGCAACAGATTGTGCAGTTTTGGCGTTATCGCCTGTGAGCATGACCACGGTTAATCCTTGCTTATGCAGTTGTGCAATGGCATCTGGTGTCGATTGTTTGATTGGGTCTGCGACACAAATAAGACCAGCAGCTTTACCATCAACCGAAAATAACATAACGGTTTGACCTTCTTCTCGTAACTTATCAGCTTGAGCAAAGAAATCACTTATTTCTGTATCTGCTTGTCTCATCATTTTGGCATTGCCTAAAGCCATTTTCTTGCCATCAATCTGGGCGGTAACACCTTTACCTGTGACTGATTGAAAATCATCCACATCGGTGGTGGCAATATTCTGTTCTTTTGCGCCTTCGACAATAGCCTCAGCCAAAGGATGCTCACTGTACTTTTCTATTGATGCCACCCAGCCCAAAATTTGTTCACTATCAAAACCACCATCGGCTATGATTTCTGTGAGTTTGGGCTTGCCTTCGGTTAATGTTCCTGTTTTATCAACAACAAGCGTGTCCACTTTTTCTAAAATTTCTAACGATTCAGCATTTTTAATTAACACGCCTTCTAAGGCTCCCCGTCCAGTTCCTACCATGATAGAGATGGGTGTTGCTAAGCCCAGTGCACAAGGACAAGCGATTATCAATACCGATACAAAACTCACTACGGCATAGGCTAATTGTGGTTCAGGACCCCAGAAATACCATGCGGCAAAAGCCAAAATAGCACACAACACAACTATAGGAACAAAGAAGCCTGAGACTGTATCTGCCATTTTTTGAATAGGAGCACGTGAGCGTTGGGCTTGAGCGACCATTTGCACAATTTGAGAAAGCAAGGTATCTGAACCAATTTTTTGGGCTTGCATCACCAAAGAACTGGTGCCATTGACTGTTGCTCCAATGACTTTATCACCTGGTTTTTTAGTAACGGGAACGGGTTCACCAGTAACCATGGATTCATCAATTAAGCTTGAGCCTTCTATTACCACACCATCAACAGGGACTTTTTCACCTGGACGGATGCGTAATTTATCACCGACCTTGACATGCTCCATGGGAATATCGACTTCCTCGCCATTGTCTTTAATAATTCGTGCTGTATTGGGTGCTAATCCCAATAATAATTTTATAGCTTCATTGGTTTGTGAGCGGGCACGTAGTTCTAACACTTGCCCTAGCAAAACCAAGGCAGTGATAACCGCTGCCGCTTCAAAATAGACGGGAATAACACCTTCATGTAACATGTCTTGTGGAAATAAATGCGGAAACAACATGGCTACCATGCTATAAACCCAAGCGGCAGTTATGCCAATACCAATCAAAGTAAACATATTGAGATTCATGGTTTTGAAGGAAGCAATGGCTTTCACAAAAAATGGCCAACCACCCCACAAAACCACAGGAGTTGCCAGTACAAATTCTATCCATTGAACCGTTTTCATGGATAAGCCATCTGGCAACCACGACGGTACCAAGTCTGCAATCATGGCTAAAACAAATACGGGAATAGCTAAAATCGTACTGATTTTAAAGCGTTTGCTCATGTCGTTAAGTTCGTGATTATCTTCTTCAACATCAACCGTCATGGATTCTAGAGCCATGCCGCAAATTGGGCAAGAACCTGGTTCATCCTTAATGATTTCAGGATGCATCGGACAGGTGTATTTTGTTTCAGTAGTTGCCAGTGGAATATCTTTGGGTTCTAACGCCATACCACATTTAGGGCACGAACCTTGTCCCACTTGTTCGATTTCTGGGTGCATCGGACAGGTGTAGATGGCATCAACTGCTATAAGCTCTTCGGTTATAGCATTAGACTTGGGGCTAGTATCGCAATGACCACAACAATCGCTTTTCGACTTTTCTAAAAAGGCTTGAGGGCTTGCGGTAAATTTACTGAAACATTTTTCACTGCAAAAATAGTATTCAACGCCATCAAATTGACTGCTGTATTGTGCTTGCCTATCGACATTCATGCCGCAAACTGGATCTTTCATTGTGTTTTTCTCCTGTTTATTGTTGTGTTTAGAACCATGATCTGATTCCGATTACAAATTGTGAATCGCTAACCGCTTGACCTTCTGTGCGTAAATATTCTGCACTTTGACCAAATGTATTTGTCTTGACCAAGCCTATATAAGGTGCAAAATTACGTCTAAATTCATAACGCAGTCTTAGCCCTATTTCACTATCCGACAAGCCTGAGCCAACACGAGTTTGTGGGTCATCTTTGCCATAAAAGTTAACCTCGATTTCTGGTGTTAAAATTAATTTTTGGGTAAATAACAGCTCATACTCCGCTTCAAATCTTAGGGCGGTTCTGCCATTTTCTCCAATAAAAAAGGCTGTATCTATTTCGAAAAAATAAGGTGCTAAACCTTGCAAGCCAAGCACTGCCCAATTTCTGTTGGTTAAAGCGTCAATACCTAAATCTGAACGTATACCCATTTGCATATCCCAATAAGGAGCAATGGCTTTGCTAAACAGTGCTTGAATTTCAGCCTCTTCGGTTTCACCGCCTGTGCGTTCAAATTCGGTTTTTATCCACAATTTTTTTAAATCGTGACCAAACCAAAACTGCCCGGACAAAACAAAAGGATTGCTGCCATCGGCATTTCGGCTTTCCAATTGATCAAACATAAATTTACTGATAAAAGGGTCGTCTTTGGCTCCTGCAAAACTTGTTGATATTTGCAAAATCAATGAAATAATGATTAATTTAGTTGTTGTTTTCATCATTATCCTCCTCAACTGACACGCACTTCTCGGAACATACCAGGCATGTGGTACAACAAGTGACAATGGTAAGCCCAACGACCTCTGGCATCGGCTGTTACCAAATAACTAATTTTTGAACCTGTTTGTACATTAATGGTGTGTTTTTTAGGAATGTATTTGGGCTCATTGGTTTCTAATTCACTCCACATACCATGCAAGTGTATCGGGTGAGTCATCATGGTGTCATTGAAAATAGTAATTCGTACCCGTTCACCGTATTTAAGTTGTATGGGATCGGCATCGGCAAATTTAATGCCATTAATCGACCACATATATCGACTCATATTTCCGGTTAAGTGCAGTTCAATTTCGCGACTTGGATCGCGCTTGTCTTCAGTTTCAGCTAAGCCACAAATATCGGCATAAGTTAATACTTTTCGACCATATAATTTCATATTATTCCGCAAGCCTATGCCAGGGTCATTTAATCCACTTTGTGGACTCATGGCACGCATATCTACGTGTGGGCCGAATTCTGTTTTGACATGGGTTGGTTTTGTTTGGCTACCAAAACCCGCTTTTCCTGATGTTTTCATCTCATCATGACTGACTTGCATACCTGACATTTTTGCATGATCCATGCCTTTCATTTTGCTGTGGTTCATATCCATGCCTTTCCTATCCATGCTTTTCATGCTCATATTTTTCATATCCATCCCTTTCATATTCATCATGCCCGCCATTCCCATGTCTCGCATGCCTAGTAAAGGAGGGGGATCCATTGCTGGAACCTGTGCATTGAGTTCTGCACTGGGTGCTAATATTCCACGAGTAAAGCCTGTTCTATCAATACTTTGAGCAAAAATGGTATAAGCAGAGTCTTCTTTTGGCTCGATTATAACATCATAGGTTTCTGCCACACCCATGCGAAATTCATCAACCGTAACAGGCTCGATATTTTGCCCATCGGCTGCCACAACTTTCATTTTTAAGCCTGGAATTCTTATATCAAATAACGTCATGGCTGAGGCGTTAATTATTCTAAGGCGAACTTTTTCGCCTTTCTTAAATTGACCCTTCCAGCCTTCATCAGGCGTTATGCCATTCATGAGGTAAGTGTATGTATAACCCGTAACATCAGATAAATCACGGTCACTCATGCGCATTTTATTCCACATTTTGCGGTCTTTGTAGGTCTGTTTGACGCCTTTGGATTTGATTTCTTCAAACAAGTCTAAACTGGTTCTTTCACGGAAATTATAATAGTCACTCATTTTTTTGAGCTTTCTATAAATTTTCTCAGGTTTTTCATCCGACCAATCCGATAAAACAATCACGTGTTCACGGTCATAGCTTACTGGGTCGGGTTCTTTGGGATAAATGACTATCGCCCCATACATACCAGTTTGTTCTTGAAAACCTGAATGGCTGTGGTACCAATAAGTTCCACTTTGATTGACTTTAAATTTATAGACAAATGTTTTCCCAGCATCAATTCCATCAAAACTCAAGCCAGGCACGCCATCCATTTGCGTATCTAAAATAATGCCATGCCAATGAATTGAGCTAGAGTGTTTGAGTTTATTACTCACCCTCAGTGTTACCTCATCCCCTTCTTGCCAGTACAATGTCGGACAAGGAACTGAACCGTTAACGGCAGTTGCCAAACGTTGTTTACCAGTAAAATTAACGGGCATATAGCCTATATCAAGGTTGAACTGCTTGCCTTTTAAAGTTGGATGGTGGTGAAATTTTGCTTGGGCTTGAGTGTTTGCAAAACTGTTTGAAAAACCACCAAGTCCATAAAGTAGTCCACCAGCGGCAACGCCAGTAACAAACTTGCGGCGATTTAAAGGGCTGTTAATAATCTCTTTCATTGTCCTATACTCTTAATGCTTGTGATCTTTTGAATCGTGCTTTTCGGATTTTACTTGCTGCTTTTTTGGTTTATAATCACGCGATGAAGAATGGGTATGTACCACTTTCCATTGGTCGTTGATTTTGCGAAACAAAAATGTCTGATAGCCTGATTTGTCAAAAGTGCGTTCTGAATTTCTCACTTTACCTTTGACTCTTGTCGTGGCTACAGCCCATGCAAAATCACCTTCAAAATTGACTTCAATATCTGAAAAATCGAGCTTTAAGTATTCTAGAGCGTCTTTTTCTGGCTCGACATGGTGAGTAACCAAGCTATCAAGTCCCGCATTTTGCCCACCAGATTCAATGTATCTGGCACCTTTGAAATCTAAAAAGTTTTGGCGGAATGGTTTTCCATCGCCATTTTCCCAGCCGTATTTAATGCCATCAATAATTTTTAAAATAGCCTCTTTATCATGAGCCTCTTTATCATGGTTTTTGTCACCATGTGCATTGACTGTTGTTGAGAACATCACTACTACAGTTGTTAAGATTAATAATTTTACGTGTTTCATTTTTTTCTCCTGTTGTTTAGTTATCTACGCAAACTCTGAAATCCAGCGCTTAATTGAAACTGGATTCCCGTTTTCACGGGAATGACAAAAGAGACACAAATGTCATCCTCGCGAATGCGGGGATCCAGTCTAATTTGATACTGAGTTAATGTTTTCACTCGTATAACCTATTTTATTATTTACTTTTAATTAATTTTAAATTTTTCTTTACTGCTTGCGCTCGCCACAAAAAGAACACTGATGGCACAACCAATAAGGTTAAGATAACCGCTGTGACCATGCCACCAACCATAGGGGCAGCAATTCGGCTCATGACCTCTGAACCTGTGCCTGTTCCGTATAAAATCGGCAATAGACCAACGATAATGGCGGCAGCGGTCATCATTACTGGGCGTACCCGCATACCAGCACCTTGGGTGACTGCGTGACGTAAATCATCTAATTTGATGGTTTTATTTTTGAAATCTTTTTGCATTTTTTGATAGGCTTGATTGAGGTAAACCAGCATAATCACGCCAATTTCTACTGCCACACCAGCAAGAGCAATAAAACCAACACCCACGGCGACTGAGAAGTTATAACCTTGAATATACATCAACCAAATACCTCCAACCATTGCCAAAGGAAGCGTTCCCATAATGATGGCTACTTCAATGAAATTACGAAAATTCATAAATAATAAAATTACAATAATAGCGAGAGTCAAAGGTACAACATAGCTTAGTTTTTCTTTGGCACGTTGCATGTATTCGTATTGTCCTGACCATGTAATTGAATAACCCGAAGGTAATTTCAGTTGCTCTTGAACGATTTTTTGTGCATCCACCACATAGGTACCGACATCCACACCATCAATATCAATAAATGACCAACCGTTTAAGCGAGCGTTTTCAGATTTTATGCCTGGTGGTCCATCTTCAACAAAGATATTGGCGACATCGCCCAGTGATATGGTTTGACCCATGTTGTTAACTATGGGTAATCGGGCTAATGTTTCAGGTGAATTGCGGTAATCTTGTGGATAACGGACATTGACTGGATAACGCTCCAAACCCTCGACCGTTTGCGTGACATTCATGCCACCAATGGCTGATGCTACCACTTGTTGAATATCGGCAATACTCATGCCATAACGTGCGGCTTTTGCACGTTTAATGTCGACCTTGATATAGCGACCACCTGCGACACGTTCGGAATAAACCGAAGCAGTTCCAGGCACATTTTTGAGGATTTCCTCCAGTCTTTTACCAATTTTTTCGATTTCAATGAGTTCAGGGCCAGCAATTTTTATCCCAACTGGGGTTTTGATGCCTGTGGCTAACATATCAATACGGGTTTTTATAGGCTCAACCCAAGCATTGGTGACTCCGGGTAATTTAACCAAACCATCGAGTTCTTTTTTCAAATCCTCTTTGGTCAAGCCTTCTCGCCATTCACTTTTTGGTTTGAGCTGTATAAAGGTTTCAATCATGGTCAATGGTGCGGGATCGGTGGCTGTTTCTGCTCGCCCGACTTTGCCAAATACGGTGATGACTTCTGGAACTGATTTAATCAGTTTATCGGTTTGTTGCAATAACTCGCGGGCTTTACCAATAGAAATACCTGGATAAGTGGTTGGCATGTACATTAAATCGCCTTCATCCAATGGAGGAATAAATTCACCACCGATTTTATTAACAGGATACATGCCCACAATTAACACCAATAATGTCGCTAAAAGTGTGGTTTTTGGAAAACGCAACACGGTTTTTAACACAGGCAGATAAATGGCGATTAAAAAGCGATTGATGGGATTTTTATGCTCGGGTAAAACTTTACCTCGAATAAAATAACCCATAAGTACGGGCACTAAAGTGATGGCTAAAAAAGCTGAGGCTGCCATAGCGTAGGTTTTGGTAAATGCCAACGGTGCAAACATGCGTCCTTCTTGGGCTTCGAGAGTGAAAACGGGGATAAAACTGACGGTAATAATCAACAAACTAAAAAATAAAGCCGGACCCACTTCGGCAGCAGAATCTGCCACAATTTTCCAGCGATTTTCTTTGGTAATCGGGGTTGCCTCCATGTGTTTGTGCATGTTTTCAATCAGCACAATCGCCCCATCAATCATCGCACCAATAGCGATGGCAATCCCTCCTAATGACATAATATTGGCATTGAGTCCTTGAAAATGCATAATCATAAAGGCGGATAAGATACCAACTGGCAAGCTGAATATTGCCACAAGCGAAGAACGAATATGGAACAAAAATATCATACAAACCAATGCCACTACGGCAAATTCTTCGAGTAGTTTATGCCACAGGTTTTCGACTGCTTTTTCAATTAATCCACTGCGGTCATAGACAGTAACCACTTCTACGCCTTCTGGCAGGCCTTTTTTGAGTTGTTCGAGTTTTTCTTTGACACCATCAATGACTTTTTGGGCATTTTCACCAAAACGCATAACGATAATACCGCCAACTGTCTCACCTTCGCCATTGAGTTCGGCAATACCGCGACGCATTTGCGGACCTGTGCCAATATCGGCAACATCTTTGAGTAATAATGGCACGCCATTGACATTTGTACCAAGGGGAATATTGCCTATATCGGTGGTGTTTTTGAGATAACCTGTGGTGCGCACCATGTATTCAGCTTCTGCCATTTCTATCACCGATGCACCAATTTCTTGGTTGCCTTTTTTAATCGCCATGCCAATATGGGACAAAGGAATATTGTAGGCACGTAATTTTTCAGGATCAACTTGCACTTGGTATTGCTTAACCATACCACCAACAGCAGTGACTTCAGAAACACCAGGAACTGTTTGCAGTTCATACTTCAAAAACCAGTCTTGTAAACTGCGTAATTGCGACAGGTCGTTTTTGCCTGTTTTATCAATCAATGAATAAATATAAACCCAACCCACACCTGTGGCATCAGGCCCTAATTGCGGTCTGGCAGCGGCTGGTAAAGTTGGAGCCACTTGGGAAAGATACTCTAAAACACGCGAACGTGCCCAGTACAAGTCGGTTTTTTCGTCGAAAATTACATAAACGTAAGAATCACCAAAAAACGAATAACCCCGAACCGTGACCGCACCAGGTACCGATAACATGGCGGTGGTCATTGGGTAGGTGACTTGATCTTGTACCACTTGTGGGGCTTGTCCGGGATAAGATGTCTTAATAATAACTTGCACATCGGACAAATCTGGAATGGCGTCAACCGGTGTATTTTTTAAGGCAAACAAACCCACACCAACCAACATAAAAGTCCCAAGCAGAACGAAAAATCGGTTGCCTACAGACCAACGGATAATATTGGCAATCATTATTTTTCTCCCATGTCCATGATACTAGTTATCACAAACCCTTGTTCACGTATTTCAAAAGTAAACATGACTTTCATGCCAGCTTTTAAACCATACATGCCAACAGTATCATCAACTAAAAAATCCAAAGTAGCCGCATCCCTGCCCCATTTTTCAATCGCTTCACGGCTGATATTGACCATTCTCATGTCTTGCATAATAGAGTTAATTGTGCCATTAACAGTTGCCGAAGAAATTTCTCTTTCTTCATGATTCATGCGTTTAAAGTCAGAAGTTTTAGAAGATTCGGAATCCAGCAAGAACTGTGCAGAAGTAACAACTTCTTCCCCTTCATCAAGTCCTGATAAAATTTCGATATAATCATCACTTTTTCTGCCTGTTTTGACTTCAATGGATTTAAATTGCCCTTCACCCAAGGCCAAAACCACACGACTGGCTTTACCCGAACGAATGACTGCTTCACTTGGGACTAACAATAAGGGTTGTTGTTCGTTATGGTGGATTTGAATCGTGGCAAACATATTAGGTTTTAGGCTATGGTCTTTGTTGGCAAATTTAATCCGAATTTTAAGGGTGCGTTTTTTTGCATCTAAAGTTGGGTAAATATAATCAACTTTGCCATTAAATGATTGGGTCGGTATCGCATCAACCTGCATACTCACGGGCAAATTGGGATAAATATGCGAAATCTGCGATTCAATGACCTCTGCTTCGACCCAAACATTATCAATATCTCCAATTGACAATAAAGTCATGGCAGGTTTAACAAAAAATCCTTGACGGATATTCAATTTGTCCACAAATCCACCTTGTGGGGCAAAAAAGGTAATATTTTGTTGCACTTTGCGGGTTTTAATCAGTTTGTTTATGGCGGATTGCGGCAATTGTAAAGACTTGAGTCGGTCTTTGGCAGCGTTAATTAGCACTTTATTGTTGCGTTTTAATGCCAGTAATAATTCTTCTTGGGCATTGACCAATGACGGTGAATATATTGAATAAAGGGCTTGACCTTTTTCTACCTTATCACCTACCGCTTTAACAAACAATTGTTCAATCCAACCCTCAATACGTGAATGCACATGCACCAGCTTGTCCTCATCATAAGCCACGTAACCGACAGTATTGATTTCAAAATGCAAAGGTTTTCTTATGGATTTTGTGGTTCTCACACCTAGATTATTAACCACATCAGGGTTTATACGAATTGTGCCAGGCCCTGCATCATTGCCACCACCTTCATCACCGTAATAAGGAATTAAGTCCATGCCCATCGGTGATTTACCTGGTTTATCACGACGATAATTGGCATCCATTGGGGCGACCCAGTACAAGGGTTTCTTTTCTTTTGATGCACTCTCTTCCGAACCCGTGGCTGCAGAGCCAGCAGGTGATTGAAATTTATTGAATACGAACATTGCGGCAAAGCCTATGGCAATGCCAAGAATGAGGGTTATTATTGGTTTTTTCATTGTTTTTTTCCTTATACTTGTTTAAAGAAGTAGTTAATTTGGGCGATAATTTTTTGTCTATCAACATCTATGCTTAATGCATCTATTTGTGCGTTTAATTCTGCAATTCGAGACCGAACGACTTCTGCAAAATCACCAGTATCATTAGTGTAAGCGGAAAGTGAAGCCACGGCTTGTTCGTTCATTTGCGGCAATAAGGTTTTTTGGTAAAGTTTTTGCCTTTCATCCAAACGTTTTAATTGACTGACAAGTGACTTGTACGATGCCAACATTTGCCGCAACAGCAATAACTCTTCAGTTTGCACGGCATCACTTTGAGCAACAGCAGCCTGGAGCTTTTTGTCTTGGCGGTTTTTGGTAAATAAAGGCACATCAAAAGTGACACCAAGTGTGAGAAAGTCAGCTCGATTGATGCCGCTTGGTGATTCGCCTCGATAACCATAACTGGCATTAACACCCCATCCTGGTTTGTAATTTTGTTTGGCTAAATCAATACCTTTGTCGCTGACGGCTAATTTTTGTTGCAATGCCACAACCGCAGGGTGGTTTTTAAATAATTGCAAAATTTTTTTATCATCCAATGCCAAGGTTAAGAGTTTGTTTTTTAATTTAATATCAGGCAATTGGCTGTTCAATTTAATGTTGTTACTGTTATTGATGCCTTTGCTGACTTGCTGGTTTTGATAATTTTCAAGATAATAATCATTTATCCAGCCCGAGAGGTTTTGAATAGCCCTGTCGTATTTCTGGCTCAGCATGGTTAATCGATCTTCTAAGCGTGTCAATTCAAGTTGTGCTCGGATGATATCTTGTTGTGATGTTCGACCTAAAGCAGAAGAGTAAGAAGATTCTGCAACCTCTGATAATTGCTCAAAAAGTGCACGATTTTTTTCAATCAAGGCAATGCTTTCTTGGGCTTTATAAGCATCCAACCATAACTTTGAGACAATCACTTTGACTTTTTCGCTGCGATTGAGTCGTTGAAAAGGAAATATATCGCTTTTAAGTTCTAACTGTTCACGTTTTAACGCTAAGGTTTTGCCCCGTGGAAACATTTGTGAAACACCGACTTTTAATTGCGTCATGGGTTCTTGCCCAAAATTAAACGTGTCGGTTGGGAAATTTAAAAAAGCCAAAGAGACCTTAGGATCAGGCAATTGCCCAGATGCTACGCTTAAACTTTGGGTTGCCTTTTGTTGGTAACGATTGTTTATCAGCCACAAATCATTATGTTGTGCGATGGCTATGGTTTTTTCTAAGCTCAATGCATTTTGGGCTTGTGCTTTATCAGTGAGGGTTATTGACAATATCGCCAATAACAGAATTTTTTTGAGTGACATTTCTGCCTCCGATTATTTTAAGTAACAAATTAGTTTCGCCTTATTTCAGACGTAGGTATATTGTGTTAACTTAAAATTGGAGGGTGAAAAATAGCACTAATTAAGTGCTTTTGAATTAAGATAGACCGAGTAATTATTAGGTGTGCTTTCGGCGTATTGTAACTTGAAGTGGCATCGATAGAGCTGATGAAAACATGGCTAAAACACATCGCATCTGGACAATCACACTGATTACCACAACAATCCATACTCATGGAATCCATTTCTGAAGAATCCATGCTGTCCATATGCATGTCCATCATTACAGATGATTGAGCTTCCTGATGTTGAGAACACGAAAAAATTGGCGCAGAAAACACTTGACCAACGAATATTAGCAGCATTAAAGCGATTAATTTTTTGTGATTTTGTGTTTTCATTAGTCCTATGATAACATTTAAAACAATTAGTTCAACTTTATTGGCACGATTTTATTTGTTGTGCGTATTTTTTAGATTGTGCATCTACTTTTTTTGCTACTAAGAGCAACCATTTCTTTTCGTTGTAACTCTTTTTTAAATAACCTGCCTGCCCTTCATGATATGCCAAGTATTGATTTCGTGTATCCCATTTTGATATTTTTGCTTTTTTATAGCTTTGATTAGTGTACCACCCAACAAAATCAATAGCATCTTTAAAACTATCTCTATCAGCCCCTTTGTTTCCAGTTGCTTTTATGTATTCTTTCCATGTTGCATTTAAGACTTGAGCGTAGCCATAAGCAGTTGATTTACGTTTCCATGGAATAAGTCCCAATAGCTTTTTTCTCCCTGGTTTTGCATCGTATTGAAAGCCAGATTCCTGTTTGAGTATTGCCATTTGGACGTGAATAGGTGTACCCCATTTTTTTTGTGACCTCTTAGCGTGTTTATGCCATCGCCATTTATCATCAAATATCGTGCATATATTATCAGGATTTGAAGGCACTTTATGTGCACAAGATGAAATAGAAATCCATGTATAAAGAAGTAGAAAAAACAACACGATAGAAACAAAAAATTTAAGCTTACTTTTTTGTAATCTATATCGAATCATCAAGCTAATCTTCTTCAAGTAAATTAACAATACTCATTAACGCAGGATATTCTCCAAATTTTTCAATTGCTTTTTTTGACTCTTCTTTAACACGTTTTTTGTCATTTGCCATCCATAAAGTCTGGATCCATTCAAACCACATGAGTTCATTATCATAATTTTCTTTTAATTTATAAGAAAAATCCACTGCTTTAGCGTAATCCTTTTTTGCTCGATAGCAAATTAATTCACCAACTAAAAACTCCACATCATTAAAGCGCGTATAACATTTTTTATACAGCTTTAAGGCATTATCGTATTCATGATTAAACAAATAAACACGCGCCAAACTTAAATAAGGTCCTTTGTCGTCTTTATCTAAATTAATGGCATTTTTATACGCTTCTATGGCTTCACCCCATTGCCTTAAATCCATGTGAATATTTGCGCGATTTACCCAAGCATCCAGATAATCTGGTTTGAATTTAAGTGCGGATTTTGCATTTAACAAGGCTTCATTGAACAAACCAAGAGCTCGATTAGCTGTGGATAAGTTATTTAAGACTTGAGGCTTTTCAATATTTTGATTTAGTGCTCTGGTTAAATATTTTTTAGCTTCATTGTTTTGCCCAAGAGACAAAAGTGTTGAGCCATAATATTCACATAAAGTTGAATGCATCGGTTCTTTTTGTAAGGCTTTTTGAAAAATTTTTAATGCTTCTGTATGGAAGCCGTTCATTTGTAAACCTAATGCTTTGGTTATAACTTCATTCATTCTATTGGTCCATAATAAATACAGCCAGAATTACATGTCTCACAAACTTCCACTTTAGAAAGAGTTGGCAATAATGGTTGTAATTTACGCCAAATCCAAATGCATAAGTTTTCACTCGTGGGGTTTTCCAAGCCTTCTATATGATTGAGACAATTATGGTCAAGTTCTTCATATAAGGGTTTAAAAACCGATTTAATATCTGCAAAATCAGCAACCCAACCTGTTTCTTCACCTATTTTATCAGCTAATGAAATAATGATTTTAATTGAATGACCGTGTAGACGACCACATTTGTGTCCATCAGGAACATTGGGCAGCCAATGCGCGGACTCTACTGTGAATACTTTATAAATTTCCATTATTTAATTTTCTTAACGTATAAGACCATATTATGATCGATTAATTCGTAACCATAGGATTGAACTAACTTGACTTGTAACTCTTCAAGTTCTTGATTATAAAATTCTTTAACTTCGCCAGAATCCACATCTACCATATGGTCATGATGCTCACCTGTATCTAATTCATAGATTGCTAGAGCATTATCAAATTGATGTTTTACTAACAAACCCGCCGATTCAAACTGATTTAAAACACGATAAATTGTTGCGAGCCCAATCTCATTATTTGATTTTCTAATCTGTGTAAACAAATCATCAGCTGAAAAATGTTTTCCTGGATTTTTTTCAAAAAATTCCAATATTTGTAAACGGGGCAAAGTAACCTTTAAACCAGCATCCTTAATGTCTTGACCTTTCATTTTTTTCTCATTTAAATTATTTGACTGAAATTAACAGCTATTTAACGCGCATTATTGTATCATTCGAGCAGTTAAAAATTTAGTTATTATTATGAAATTCAACACAATTCTATTAAGCTTGTTTATTGCATTCTTCACAACGGCATGTATCTATAAAACTCAAGTACAACAAGGCAATGTTTTAGTCCAAACTGATGTAGACCAAATCAAACCAGGCATGAGTAAGAGACAGATTGCAATTATACTAGGCACGCCTGCAATTGCAGATCCCTTTAATCAAAACAGATGGGATTATGTCAACACATTCAAAATCAAAGGGAAAATCGATAAAGTTAAACATTTAACACTCTTTTTTAAAGACAACAAACTTATAAAAACAGAGGGCAATTATTTTCCTGAAAAAAACAGCACAACAATATCTGAAGAAGCGGAATAATTGAGGTTTATTTAATAATTCCAGCTTCTTTTTGTTTTTCTGCTCGTTTTCTCCGAACTTCTTTAGGATTGGCTATGAGTGGTCGATATATCTCCACTCTATCGCCTGCTTTTACTTCTTCATTTAGTTTTTTTATTTGGTTAAAAATCCCTACGTGATTTATTTTTAAATCAATTTCTTTAAATTGCTGCAAAATACCAGACATTTCAATTGCCTCTTTGATCGTCATGCCGTTGTTAAATTCTACAAAAAGAGATTCTTGTTTTTTTAAGGTAGGATAAATTATTTCAATTGTAGACATGCTTGGCTCTCCTAACAAAATCAGTAACCAGTTGTTGCGCTATAGTACCAAAAGCTCTTTTAAATGCGCCATTAAGTATACCTGATTTAAAATTAAAATTGAGGTGCAATTCTATTTTGCTTGCATCTGAAGTTAAGCGAGTAAAAACCCAGTTTCCAGAAAGCTTTTCAAAAGGACCTTTAACTAGACTTAATTCTATATTAAAGCCATTTTCCTTTTGGAAAAATTCATTTTTAGTAGTAAATTTTTGTTTTATACCAACCAAACTTACGGTCATTCCAGCGACCATGTATTTTTCATTTTTTTCAATTACATGAGAGTCATGACACCAATTTAAAAATTGTGGGTATTCTTCAACTAGGTTGACTAAATCATACATTTGTCTGGCATTATGTCTGACAATGGCTTGTCGGTGTACTTGGTGCATAGATTTGTTTAAAAAAAAGCTTATTATACAACTTTTATGGTAAATTTTAGTACAATTGCACTCATGAGTAAAAAAAAGAAAAAAACACCATCAAATGTCATCGCAATTAACAAAAAAGCGGGTTATGAATATTCGTTTCTAGAAGATTTTGAAGCGGGTTTGTCTTTATTAGGTTGGGAAGTCAAAAGCCTAAGACAAGGAAAAGTCCAGTTTAATGATTCTTATGTATTTATTAGAAATGCTGAAGCTTATTTGATTGGAACCCATATCACTCCTTTATTAAGTGCATCCACTCATGTTGAAACAGAGCCAATGCGCCCTCGCAAATTATTAATGCATAAAAAAGAAATTACACGGTTAATTGGTGCTATTGAACGAAAAGGATTAACCTTAGTGCCTCGAAAACTCTACTGGAAAGCGGGAAAAATCAAACTTAAACTGTCATTAGCAAAAGGCAAAAATATTCATGACAAACGCATGACCGAGAAAAACCGTGATTGGAGCAGAGATAAACAAAGATTATTGAAAGAAAACAGGTAAACTGTTTTCTTTCTTAACCTATTTAGCTTTATTGCCAACAAGATAACGGTGTTTTTTCACCTAAAGAATTAAGTGTTAACACAGTACAATCATCTGGACCAAAATTATCATTCACTTGTGTTGAACCTTGCGCGGTAGCTGTAATGGTATATCCATCAGTATTGTTCATAGTATATAGATAATCAGGGGAACTCATAAAATCTATCCCTGCAAAGCCTAAATCAGTTGCTGTGGGTGTAGTACCTGCATTGATAGTTGATGCATATTGTAAAAAAACAGAATTGTTTTTCTCTTGCCTTGCTGATATTTGAGTTAGCACATTGTGAGCCTGAACTCTCTTGCTTCGAATGACTTGCCTTTGATAAGAAGGTATAGCATAAGCCATAATCACACCAATTATTGCAATAACAACCAATAATTCAACTAATGTAAAACCTTGTTCTTCTTTATTCATAACGATTCAAATGCTCCAAAAGAGAATGAGGGTTCTCCAATATAATACACCCTATCTATCAAATCATTCTTATTAGGCATTGAAAACTTTCCCAATTCAACATTATAAACCTGTCCAATTTTTATATTTTGAATTGGCAATGTTGTTAAATTGGCTTTATAAAATACATTCTCACCTCTAAACGGGCTAAATCCGAAACGCTTAACTTCTTTGTTAATTTCCAAAGAGATAAATACGTCTTTATCACCCTGAGAATTTTTCTTTATTTCTACATTTATTACTTTCGCTTTAATTGATTGTCTGGAAACAAGGTCATCTGCAAAACTCAATGTTGATAACACTAATAATCCAATAAATACTATACTTTTATTTAACATTTAAATTCTCCTGAGTTAGTCCAATATTATACGGTGCCAACTTTTTCTGCCCCATACTTTTGTTGGTAATTCGATATTTATGGAACTAGCACTTCCAGATCCTGTTGTATCAAGGTTTAATGTCGTGGTATTTCCACCTGGCGTCGTCAGAATATTTGCACCTAAGACTAAATCTGCCACAAAAATACCATCAGCGTTGCCATTTCTAAATGGTTGATCAGCTCTTCTACCACCTGAACGGGCATCTAATAACATCACCCAACTTTGTCCACCTGGCAAGCATGGATCTAAGCCAGTTGGTATAATAGACAAAGATAACAATGTCTTTGTTCTGTTATCACGACCCAATACATTGACCATTCTTTCACCCTGACTAGGCAAACGAGTCATCCAACTCTGAGTTGAATTCACTAAATTGTCAGTTACCTCCCTAAACCCTGTTGTTGATTCTGTAATATTTTGCTCAACAATTCTTCCATTAACGTCTGAATTAGAGTACTGAGGATAGGAGTCTTTAGCATCACGTAAGCCCATTAAAAACTGTGTTGGTGTGGTATTAACATCCCTATCAGGTGTTTCAATGTATTTTCCTGTTCCAAAGATAACTAATACATCCTCAGTTGCATCCCCTGGTGTGAAAACACGAGGTGGTGTTGTTATTGGCTGATCCTTACTGCCATCAAATATAATCTCAGCAGTACTAGTACCTGACGAGAAAACATCTAAAGCATTCAGCTTGTATAAATTTCCATGTAAATCACCTGCATAGATAAAATCAGTTCCTTGGTCTGCAGCATAAGAAGTTGTAGATGGATCACTTGGAGCATAAGCAACAAAATCGGCAGCTACTGGAGGACCCATGCCATTAGGTTCTGCATTTGAACCACCATTACCTAACCATTTATGTAATAAAACTCCAGTTTCTAAATCTACAGCATACATTACTGATTTCTGGTTATTGCTGTTGTATCCATTTGGTAAAATTGCAACCCATTTTGAAGCATGACTTGTCGGGTCGTAGACTCTAACTATGATGCCGCCAGAATAGGTATACCCCATATCGTCGGGTTCTTGAACATCCGAAAATTCCCATAAAACATTTGGCTCTTCTTCAGGTGATTCTCCTAAATCCAATGCATAAAAAAGCTTTCCTCCATGGCGTAAATTACCTAAAGCATAAGTTCCCCAATCACTTCCTATAAATGCATCTCGCACAAATGGAGCGGCATCCACAAAGGATTTATGTTGGTAAGTTGGATCCAGCAATTCTGCCATGTGATCAAATGAAGATGATGGGATAAATGCCCATAGTTCATTACCTCCACTTGAAGGGTTATTTAATCCAGAATCAAAAGCATGCAACATGCCATCATTTGCTCCTGTTAATACAATACTGTTTCTGCTTTTATTAGTGTCGCGAAAAACCGCATAGCCATCTCCATTATCAGCTGCTATTCTTTCTGGTGATAATTCTGGCCATACCTCATCATCGTAGTTAGCTGAAGGACCACGGATTAATAGAGGTGCAGAGTGTATAACATCACCTAGAAGGCTACGTCTGTCTCTTAGAATTCCTCCATTTTTAATTTCTTGTGATTGATCGCCTCTTAAATAATTAACAACATCAGTTAAATTTATAAGGCCTGCTGAATCTATAACAAACTGTGTATTAAGTAATTTTCCAATGGCAATTGAAGGCAAAGTTCCACTAGTGAAATTAAATTTCGTATAGCCATCCGTTGTAATTATATTTCGAGAACTTGCTGTTTGAGAAGCTGTTACAACAGATCCTGTTGAAGGGCATAAACCACCTGTTAATTTACAACTCGCATCCCATTGTACTGATCCGGTTGTTCCATCTGCATTTAAGATAGCCCCAGTGACCTCCCCAGACCAGTCAGATGTATCAAATCCTGTCTTATACACAAAAGAATCTAAACCCACCACATTACCTGAAACTGAACCCGCACTGGCTCTACCTTTGCGTGTAATGATATTTGAAACAACTTTATTTAATGCAGTTGCGAGTTCGGCTGGATCCTTTGCACTAAAAAATTTACCCCGACTATTTAAAGAAGCATGCCAAACATCATCAATTAAACCTCCTGTTGCACCAGTTCCTGGCCACGTTAATGTCCCATCTCTGATACCCGCTAAACTTGATGCTGGATTTAATGCACCAAATACGCCTAATCCAATATTAAAATTTACCATATGTTGCCAGGAAGCTGGGTCATTAAGAGGATTCCAAAATAACTCAGGCTCTTCCCACCACTGTTTTCCCGTAGGCACAACAACTGTATTACCATTTCTATCCGTAAAATCTTCGATATATTGTGGCACTCTGTTCTCTAGAGAAGCTCTTAAATCTCTTCTCCAATAATCAAAGGCTTTATCAGCCAAAGTGTTACCTTGAGTAGCTGCGTACATACTGGAAGGTAAACTAGTTGGACTGTAATTATAGACTAAATTTACTCCTGTGGGATCTAATGCTGGAAAAGTCGTTGCTGAATTATCAGAATTTGTCGTTGCTCCTGATGCGCTATTCCACCCACCATCAGATATGGCTATATGAAAATTTTGTTGGCACGATAATTCAGAGCCAAAATTAGCATCATAATAGGGACTGTTCGTATCAGTTAAGCTACCCTGTCTAAATAATTCACCCGCTCTTTGAGTTGCCAACCTTAATGGCGTTCCACCACTAGCTGGAATTGAATACAACCAATCATAAAAATCATCACGGTGTCCATCTGCAAATAAATCCATATTAGCACCACTTGCAACATACGATAGGTTATTTAATTGCTGCCAATCTATTTTAAAATCAGGCCCAAAATTAACAAACGCATGGCTAACAGCTGATTTTGCTAACTTGCCTCGTGTGTTATAATACGTATACCAGTTGGCAAAATTTTGTCTTTCCTGTGCAGTTGCCGAATTCATTCTATGTAAGGTATACTGACCAGGACCAGTACCTGCAGCTCCATTTCTTGTCGGAGCACCAGGACCATTCCACTCATAATAATACCCTTCACGCGATGCTGGTCTTGATGCAGTCTGAAAACTTCTACTTGATCCTCCTGTAGCGTAGTTTGGGTAACTCTCCCAAACCATTTGGTAATTATTGCTTAAATTTGTCAAGCTTCCCAGACGTGTTGCCGTATTACCACCCAAATAAAAACCATCAAATTGAGCGGCATTGTAATTTGAATTTGGAAATAAAGTTCCATCCGAACGAATCGGTGGCTTATAGTCAATACTTGGATCGTAATAAATTTCATTGTAATCCGATGATGCCGTACTTCTTCTGTTGCCACCATAAGATCGACCTGACGGCATAAAACCCCAAGCCATGCTACCTGAATCATCAAAGGTAATAGCTAGCGCAGGTGGTACGGATTGACTGAGGTATAAAGGCTCATCTTTCAACAACAATGGTATCGATAAGGCTTGCGATAAAGAGGATAATAAAGCAATGCCTATCAGTGATTTAATTTTAATATTATTCTTTTTCATTTTCATCTCCTTAGTTAGCAACCATGGCATAAACTGATTCATACAACACATAATAATTGCCGGTTTTATCATTCGCTTTGGATGTAATTCTATAAGTTTTTAGCTTTGCTGTTCTGGAATTACCGCTACTGCCTGAACTTCCTGCCGTTCCCCCTGCCGAACCGTTATCGAGTTCGCCAACTGTGTTAGCAAAATTAGCACTTCCGCCTCCAGAAGTAAGGGATGTATCAGTCATTATAAACCTTGGCTCATCATGCAAATAAGGCATTAATACACTTAAAGGATTAGGAGAACCTGGATAAGTCATTCCTCCTGTCATGCTTTTTTGCGTGATAAAGTCATGCCATTCATCCGATCGAGGGTCATCATTACAATAAGGTTCGCAAATACTACTGGTGCCATTATTGCGCTGAAAAGCAGCATATAAATAGTGCTCCACATTAACTAATAAGGTGTAAGCCGCAGAATCGGCATAGTTACGATTGGACAACCCACCTGCCATTTTTTCTTGTAACAAGGCGGACTTCATCGAATTGACACCAATGACCGATATTATTAATAACAATATTATACCAATAGCCAAGGCAACACCTCCTTGCTTTGATCTTGAGTTAAATTTTATTTTATTTTTTTTCATAATAATTCTTCTTTATGATGTTAGTGTATTATATTTTTTAATGCGATAGTGGCAGTAAATTCTTTTCTGTGCATTTTATAATGCGGTATTGCAGATGCTAGGTCAGAGGTTTGATACTCTCCAGAACCAAACTGACTGTACCTAAAAGCAACATCTTGTGTGCTACTGTTATAAATCGTATTTAACAATAAATGTATCTCAACAGTAGCCACAGAGCGCCAGCCACAACCTGCAACATTTGTCATAACACCTGTTGCCCCACTAACCCCTCCTAACAACTCAGGAGCGGGCCAACAGTTGAGTGGCGTAAGTGCATTTTGCACTTCTCCTGCATTAATGTACATGGTATTTGAAAAACCATCTTTTACGCCATAAATCACATCAAAGGCATCCACCCCTTCTATCACAGCATTCGTTGCTCCATTAAATGAACTATAGAGAGTTGGAATAGAGCGACCATCAACAATATTGTTGGCAACGTAATATGTGACATTAACAAAGTCTCTTTGCAAATTATAGATTTTAGGTAACTTACTCATATTAGGCGGACTTTGAGCTGTCGTAATTACTCCAGATCCAATTGACACAATATTCATAACTGAAGGAGATATGTTTTCGCAAGACATCAATAAAACTTGACCTGAAGTTGGTACTGTACTCGGAGGGTTTGCGCTTGCAAATGCAGTTAAAGTTATAGTATTAGTTGAAGAGTTAACAAAAGCGACTTCTCTTCCACCACGTAAATATCGAACCGTTAACACGTCTGTTCCTGCAATGCGATCACCGTCTCCAGTTCCAACTGGAGGCACATTAGCACTTATGTCAGCGCCCGGATCTGTTAAAGCAGGAATACAATTTCCACTTGCGTCACATTCATGACCAAACAATAAAAAACCTGGATCAAAGGCAACTTGACCAGATGCTGTTGTCTCTAATGGAAGTCCTGGAACAAAATTAGCAGATTGAATATTCCAAGCAATTTTAGTTGATGCTAAGGCGGCTGGTGGAGGGGGCAACGATGGATTAATTGGACCTCCGAGCACTGGACTCTCCTCTTTTTCTGCAAAGCATGAAGCGTAACCAGCTTGTGAAACTTGATCCCTCATTAACGATAGAACGTAGCGTCCATTTTCTTGTATGCGAGCTAAACCATTTTGCGTGCGGCTCATTTTTGAAGAGGTATTAAAAACCGTTACTAAGCCGGTCAAAAGAATCAACCCAATTAACAATGCTATCATCAATTCAACGATTGAGAATCCCTGCTTTTTTATTTGCATGCTAGTTATGTATTTATTTTTCATAGTACTCACAATTATGGATTAGCAATAACAACGACTTGTTGTTCTGAAGAAGCGTCCGTTTCATTAGACTCATCCCAAGAAACAGTTACGGTACACATACCCAAATAAGGCTCGTCTGATAAATCACAAGCAGCTGGTGCTAACATAGCAACCGATGGAGTGCATTGAATTGAACCTTTACCATTGGGTAAGGTTTGGATAATCATATTGCTCCATTGCTGAGTGTCGCGAGCTGCTACGCCGGCATTACAACCACAAGGCGCTGATACAGTACACATTGTTGAAACATCCACTATCGAACCAGGATTGCCATAATTCCCATTGTATGCATTTCTCCATAACTCCCAGGAATTCATCCGCATAGTCTCAATGATTGAATGCGCAAGAAATGTGGCTTGTGAACGCAAATAGCCATTGTGGTTGTTTTTAACTGAAACAATCATAACCCCAGCTACACCAAGTAATCCAAATGAAAAAACGACTACTGCAATCATGGCTTCAATTAAGGTGAAACCGTTTTGAGAACGTTTTATTTGCCTGTTTTTAAGTAAAGTTTCTATCATTAGAGTTTCCTATTGGATGATGCTAAACCAGATGGTGAAACAGTTAAGGCAATAAAATTTGGATAGTTAGGTGTTTTTTGAATAGTAAAGTTAACCAAAGTAGAAGCTCCTCCTTGGCTATCATAGGTTACTCTATCCAAGCCTCCATTTTCGGTAATAGTAATATTTCCTGAAACTTGTTGTTTTATTCTAACTGTTTGTGTTGTTACTGGGTTAGTGGGTAAGTCTTGAGTGATTATCCAGCCATCTTCCCAATCAGAACCATTGTTCGATACGAGCGAAACATTTGTTCCTTTATCAATAGCCAAATTTCGAGCAAAGTTCAAATCAGATAATAGGTTGTTTGTTTCAGTAGATAGTGATTGCCTTTGTGCAAAACGGCTATAAGCGGGCAGTCCATAGGAAACAAGAATACCTGCTATAGCAAGAGCAACCATGAGTTCAATCATTGTAAAACCTTGGCTTAATCTCTTGAACATAAATCTGTTGTGTTTATTCATGAAAATCTAAATTATTTGTATACCAAGGACACAATAAGGAAAATTTCACTACTCGCAATTATAATGTGTATTATTTTGACAAACGGTTAATTTACTAGGATGAACGGTCAAAGTTGGTGCAATCTAAGCTCTTTTGGCAGGGCAAAAACCATGCTTTCGGATTCCCCTGCCAATTCATTTATGGATACATTTGAACAATGAGTCGCGATAAAATCCAACACGTCTTTTACTAATTTTTCAGGGGCTGATGCTCCCGCAGTGACGCCAATTTTATCTACATTTTCAAACCAATCTAAATCAATACAATCGGCGGCGTCAATTAGGTAAGCTTTAACACCTTGACGTTCGGCGAGTTCATGTAAACGATTGGAGTTGGAGCTATTGACACTGCCAACAACCAATACCAAATCGCAATCTCGCGACAATACCTTTACAGCAACTTGGCGGTTTTGTGTTGCGTAACAAATATCGTCGTGTTTTGGGCCTTGAATCTTAGGGAATTTTAATTTTAACGCTGAAATAATGCCTGCCGTATCATCCAATGACAGTGTTGTTTGAGTCACGTAAGCCAGCTCTTTATCATCAGTTAAGTTAAGCTTCTGAACATCACCAATTGACTCAACTATAAAAACAGCTCCACTGCCTTTTTCACAATCCCACTGCCCTATTGTTCCCTCAACTTCTGGATGACCTTCATGACCAATCAAGATTAAATTAAAATCACTCTTGCAATAGCGCATAACTTCCATATGCACTTTTGTAACCAAGGGGCAAGTGGCGTCAAATACTTTTAAACCACGCTTTTTAGCTGTTCTTCGCACTTCTTGTGAAACACCATGTGCTGAAAATATGACAATGGTATCATCGGGAATTTCATCAAGTTCTTCAACGAATATAGCTCCTTTATCTTTGAGGTTATTAACGACAAAACGATTGTGCACCACTTCGTGCTTAACGTAAATTGGTGCGCCAAAAAGTTCAATAGCACGATTAACAATTTCAATAGCGCGATCAACACCAGCGCAAAAACCACGTGGGTTAGCTAGAGTGATTTTCATCTTCTTGTCCAAATAGCAAATCTAAAATCAAAAACAAAGCCCCAATACTTATGGCGGTGTCTGCAACATTAAAGGCAGGCCAATAATGTTCATTATAATGCGCTTCAATAAAATCAATCACGTAACCCAAGCTAAGACGGTCATAGATATTACCTAAAGCACCACCAATAATAAAGACCAATCCCAAGTTTAGAAACTTCTGATTTAACTTAGTTTTTGTTAGCCAAATTAACAGCCAAATAACGATAATTATGGCAATTATACCAATAACCCAACGTTGCCAACCCGATTGATCTGCTAAAAAACTAAATGCCATGCCTTCGTTATGCATTAATGTCCAGTTAAGATAAGTATTCACATGGACGGCTTCGTATATCTTCAAAGATTGTGTTGCCATGGACTTAGTTAGTTGATCCAAATAGAACACAATGGCACTAATTGGCAACCACCACAATCCAGATTTATGCGTTAAGCGATTAAGCATAATCTCTTTGCTCGCCATCACCATCCACATTGATTATGCAACGTCCGCACAGTTCTGGGTGTGTTGCATTGGAGCCAACATCTTCACGTATATGCCAACACCTGATGCATTTTTCACCTTTGGCAACTTGTGCAACAATAAAGACAGAACCTTCTTCCAACTCACACTCTATTGCTTCTTCAGGCTTTTCTGAAATCGGCAACAATTTCGCAGCAGAGGTAATCAACACAAAACGCAGTTCATCATTAATGTCTTTAAGTTGATTAAACTTATCTCCGTCAACATAAATAGTCACATCCGCATCAAGGGAAGATCCAATTTCGCCAGCGATACGCAACTGTTCTAACAATTTAGTATTGGCATGACGAATTTCTCTAATAGCATCCCACTTCTTGTCAGTCCATTGCGAATTTTCTGCCACTTGCGGAATGTTATACCATTGTTCAAAAAGAATATTCTCTTCATTTCCTATGAGTTTCCAGATTTCATCGGCAGTATAAGTCATGATTGGCGCCATCCAACGAATCAATGCTTGCAAAATATGATGCATCGCTGTTTGAGCCGATTTGCGAGCCTTAGAATCTTTTTTAGCTGTGTACAATCTATCCTTAAGAACATCCAAGTAAAATGCACCCATTTCTTGAGAACAGAAGGTGCTCATTTTTTGATAAATTTGGTGAAATTGATAAGTGTTATAATCCGCAATAATTTCCTCTTGCAATGCCGCTGCTTGCCTGATTGCCCATTGGTCTAACAAGGTACAATCTTTCACTTCAAGCATTTGCTTACTTGCATCAAAATCGTTTAAATTGCCAATAAAAAAGCGCGAAGTGTTGCGAATACGTCGATATCCGTCAGCAACGCGTTTCATGATTTCATCAGAAACCGAGATTTCTTTGGTATAATCCGTTGAAGCACACCACAAGCGTAAAATATCAGCTCCATAGGTATCAATGAGCTGTTTGGGTGAAATGATATTACCCAAAGACTTTGACATTTTTCTGCCGTCTTTATCCACCACATACCCATGAGTTAACACTTGTTTATAAGGTGCTCGATTGTTAATTGCCGTACCTGTCAGCAAAGAGGAATGGAACCAACCACGGTGTTGATCAGAACCTTCAAGATACAAATCGGCAGGCTCTCGCAATTCTTCACGTGCGCGTAAAACCGCAAAGTGAGAAACACCCGAATCAAACCACACATCTAAAACATCCGTGGTTTTATCGTAATTTTCAGCATCCGATATTAAGTCATTGCTATCGGTGTCAAACCACACATCCATACCTGATTTTTCCATCAACAAAGCCACTTTTTCCATCGTTTCTAAAGTATCCGGGTGCAATGCTCCTGTTTCTTTATGAGTAAATAAAGTAATCGGAACACCCCAAGTTCGTTGTCGAGAGATACACCATTCTGGACGCGTTTCAATCATGGAATAAATACGAGACTCACCCCAAGCAGGAATCCATTTTACATGCCGAATCTCCTCTAAAGCTTTCTTTCTTAAGCCTTTTTTATCCATACTAATAAACCACTGCGGCGTCGTTCTAAATGCTGTTGGTGATTTATGACGCCAACAATGTGGATAAGAATGATTGATTTCTTCAAAATTTAACAAGGCATTTTCTTGTTTCAATAATTCAACAATTGTCTTGTTCGCCTTCCAGATGTATTGTCCACCAAATATCGGTGTACTTTCTAAAAAGACACCATTACCTCCCATGGGGTTATAAATTTCAATGCCGTATTGATTGCACACTTTAAAATCATCCACGCCGTGTCCACCAGCGGTATGGACCGCGCCAGTACCCGCCTCTGTTGTCACATGTTCGCCTAAAATCACAGGCACTTGTCTATCAGCATAAAATGGATGCTGTAATTTTAAACCTTCTAGATTTTTACCTACAACAGTAGCAATAACTTCAGGATTTTCAATGCCATATTTGCTACATACCTCGTTAACTAAAGCTGCGGCAATAACCAACACATAATCTTTATGCCCTTTAACCAGTGAATAGTCCAACTCTTCATGCAATGAAACTGCCATAGAAGCCGGCAGCGTCCAAGGTGTTGTTGTCCAAATCGGAATTGCAACTTTATTACCTTGATTTTCAACACCAAAAGCGGCATAAAGCGCATCGGCATCAACGGCAGCATAAGCCACATCTATGGCTGGAGAAATTTTATCTTGGTATTCAATTTCCGCCTCAGCCAAAGCCGAACCACAGTCAAAACACCAATTAACTGGTTTAACACCTTTTTCTACGTGACCATTTTCAACAATTTTTCCCAAAGCACGAACCATATCGGCTTCGTATTTAAAATCCTTGGTTAAATACGGGTTATCCCAATCACCAATGACACCTAGGCGTTTAAATTCACCTTTTTGAATTTCAACTTGTTTACTTGCGTATTCCCTGCATTTTTGGCGAAAGGTTTTGGCATCAATTTTCTGCCCTACTTTGCCGTATTTCTTTTCGACTTGAATTTCAATCGGCAAGCCATGGCAATCCCAACCAGGAACATAAGGCGCACAAAATCCTGACATTAATTTTGACTTGATAATAATGTCTTTTAAAATTTTATTTAAGGCATGACCTGTGTGCAAAGAGCCATTTGCATACGGAGGACCATCGTGTAAAATAAACTGCGGCCTATCTTTGGTTGCTTCTAGTAACTTATGGTATAAATTTTCTTCATCGCACTTTTTTAACCACATGGGTTCTTTTTGTGCCAATCCAGCCTTCATTGAAAATTTAGTTTTGGGTAAATTTAGTGTTTCTTTGTAATTATTGCTCACGCAATGGCTCCGTTATTGTTTTGTTTTTGTTGTTAAAAAAATGACGTGTTTTAAGCACATCATCGTAAATTTGTTGTTTTAATTCGCTTAAGGAATCAAATTTTACTTCATTTCTTATTTTATGGTAAAACAAAACTTCAACATTTTGCCCATAAACTTGTTTATTAAAATCTAAAATGTAAACTTCCAGCAAATTTGACCCGCCATTGACTGTCGGTCTTGTACCAATACTGGCAGCTCCTAGGTAAGTTTCTGCATCAGAAAACTTTACTTTAACGCAAAAAATCCCATTAATCGGCACAGCCCTGTTTTTCAATTTTATATTGATTGTAGGAAAATCCAAAGTCCGCCCTAATTGCTTGCCTTTGCTCACTCGACCAAGAATCGAAAATCGTCGCCCAAGGCTATGCTCGACAAAATCAAATTCACTTTTATCCAAATGTTTTCGTATCAGTGAACTACTGATTCGTGCATTGTCTTTTTCCACTACAGTATTGATGTGTGCAACCGTCACACCTCGTGGCAGGCAGTATTGTTTAAGCAATGCAATATCGCCAACTCTGTTTTTACCAAACCTAAAATCATCGCCTATAATGATGTGTTGCGCATTTAATCCTTTAAGCAGTATTTCTTCAATAAAATCAACCGCTGATAATTCTGCCAGATTTTTATTAAAATTAAGCAAACAATAATAATCCACATTTAATGCCTTAATTAGATGGTACTTGCATTTAAAGGGCGTCAACAAAGGCACATTCTCTTTTCCCATAAAGTATTGTGAGGCTAAGGGCTGCATAGAAACCACGCAAGATTTTAACTCATTTTTTTTTGCGCAATCAACAACCCGCTTAATCAATGCCTGATGCCCCAAATGAACACCATCAAAATTTCCGATAGTTAGTGCCGTTTTGCAAGGTATTGGCTGTTGTTGAGGATACCGAACAAGTTTCATCGATGCACCAGCATTTGTTTAACTCTCACCTTCATTGCGACCAAACTGGCATACAAAACCAAAACACCACAACCAATACAGAAACTTAATCGCCCTAACCTGCCATACCACGTTAAATCCGACCAATTACCAAACTGCTGCACCAATAGATACAACGACAAAGCCATCAGAAGACTTGCTAGCAAAATTTTAGTGACCACTCTCCATTCAATAACAGCTTTGGGTATAACATTTACTTGACGCAAACCACGATAAAGCATAACCGTTTGCATCCAACCCGAAACCGCACTGGCTAATGCTAAGCCTACGTGTAAAGCAAAAAAATCTAAATACCAAAGAATACCCACAAATATAAGATTAAAACCCATATTGGAGAACATGGCGATTATGCCAATTTTAACAGGTGTTTTTGTGTCTTTGCGGGAATAATAAGCAGGTAATAAAATTTTATTGATAATAAAAGCCGGCAACGCCAACATATACGCCATGAGACTGATACTAACCATTTGCGTTTTATCAGGAGTAAACTTACCATGCTCAAATAAAGTTATGACAACCTGTTGAGCTAAAACGGTTAAACCAACAGCGGCAGGAATAGCGATTAAAAAGCCTAAATTTAATGCCCAACGCATGGTTTTTACAAATTCACCCTTATCTTCTTTAGCAAATTGCCGTGATAAAGTAGGCAAAATAACCGTTGAAATCGCAATGGCAAAAACCCCCAAAGGAAACTCAAGCAAACGTTCAGAAAGGTATAAATACGACACGCTACCTGCAACCAACCAAGTAGCAATAATAGTATCCAGCAAAACATTAATTTGTGCAACCGACGAACCAAATAAAGTCGGAATCATGAGTCTCATGACTTTTTTAACCTTTTCATCCTTAAAACCGAATTTAAACTTGGGAAACAAACCCAACTTCAACAAAGCAGGAATTTGCACAAGTAACTGCACAACACCAGCAATCAATACACCAACGGCTAAAGATTTTTCGGGTATTTCAAAATAATCACGCAGAAACAAAACACTTAATATTAATGACACATTCAACAAGACTGGAGTCGCTGCTGGCAAGGCAAATTTCTTATGCGAATTTAAAATCCCTCCAGCAAAAGCAACCATCACTATAAAAGGGAAGTAAAACAAAGTATAACGCAACCAACCTACCGCTTGTATATAAACTTCAGGCTCAGAGCTCTGCCAGGAAGGTGCTGTCAACCAAAGCACTTGTGGCGCAAAAATTTCCAATAACATCCAAACAATTAAAACAATAGAAATTAACGTGCCTGCAACCCTATCAATAAATTCTTTCAATAACTCTTTTGACTGCGTCGCTTTAATCTCATTTAATACTGGAACAAATGCCATAGAAAAAGAACCCTCAGCAAACAATCGACGCATAAAATTTGGAATTTTAAATGCCACAACAAAAGCATCTGTCAATACTGTCGCACCAAAGAATATTACCATCACTTGGTCGCGCACAAAACCACTGATGCGCGAAGCAAAAGTAAACAAACTAACAACTGCGGTGGATTTGAACAAACTCATTAAATAGTGCACATTAAAAAGAGTCGTAATTCTATTGATAAAAAGCTAAAATTCATACGTATTATTAAAAATATCACTTTTTTCAGCTAAAATCGGCAGATATTGACCATTTAACGCATTTTAAGAGCAAATTATTGACTACAAAGAACTAAATCGTGATAATACGCGCCTTAAATTTTTAACCAAACAAATTATTGGAGAAATAAATTGGCTAATTCAGCACAAGCAAAAAAACGCGTAAGACAAACAGCTAAAAGACGCGTTCATAACATGAGCCTTCGTTCAAATGCTAGAACACACATTAAAAATGTTGTCAAAGCCATAGAAGCAGGTGACAAAAAAAATGCGCAAGAACTTTACACAAAAATGGTTCCTGTTATTGACAGTGTTGCAAACAAAGGCATCTTCCACAAAAACAAAGTCGCAAGACATAAAAGCCGCTTGAACAGCAAAATTAAGGCAATGGCTTAAGTTATTAAGCCAACTAAAACAACAAAAAAATAAAGGAGTTTAAAACTAGACTCCTTTATCTTTAAAAAGCAAATGCCACATCAAAGTCCACAAAATTACAGTAATTGCCCTGTTTTTTACCTATAAAACGAATTAAAGTTAAGTTTTTTGACGCTGTTCACATATTTTTAACAAAATTTGTCTATAATCGAAACTCACATAATTGAAGATAAGTAAATTAAACAAATAAAATGTTAGCCCAAGAAAAAATTCGAGTTAGTCAAATCACAGTTGGTATGTACATACACAAACTTGATCGTCCTTGGGTGGAAACTCCTTTTGCTTTCCAGGGATTTTATGTTCGAACCAAACATGAAATTCAAGAGCTTCAAAGATTTTGTGATTATGTTTTTATAGATTGCGAAAAAGGCGTACAACCTTATAAAGAATCCGAAATAAGCAAACCCTCTCCGTTACTGGTTGCCGAAAAGTTACAAAAGAAATCAAAACCTTCTTATGTTGTTGCCTCTGACTTAAAAAAGATTGTATTGGATATTGGGCGATACGACAAAAACACCAAACCATTCAAGAAAGAAATTAACAGTGCCAAGATATTGTTTTCTGATTTATCTCATTCGATTGAACAAATCAGCTTCAACTTAAGAGTCGGAAAAAAACTTAATATTACTGAAACTAAATCACATGCAAAATCCGTAGTTGCAAGCGTTATAAAAAACCCAAACACCATGATTTGGTTAAGTCGCTTAAAAAATCAAGGTGACTACACTTATAACCATTCGCTTCGTTCCAGTATTCTTGCTATTGTTTTTGGCCGTTACTTGGGATTAAGTGAAGAAGAGTTAGTTTCCTTAGCAACGGGAGTTCTTCTTGCAGACATTGGCAAAACCAAAATCCAAAGAACCCTTCTTAATAGCAGTAAAGAATTAACCAATTCTGAAAAAATTATTATGAAGAGTCATGTAGAACTTGGAGTGGAAATGCTTGCCACAGATAAAAATGTTGACCACTCTACTCTAGTGATTGTAGAAACACACCATGAAAGAATTGATGGTAGTGGCTACCCTTATGGATTAGTTGGAGCAGAAATACCTTTCTTTGGACAAATAGCAGGTTTAGTTGATGTGTTTGACGCCATTACTAGCAAAAAGTCTTATGGCAAACAAATGACATCTGCTCAAGCCATGGATTGGTTGTACAGTCAAAAAGATAAATTGTTTTCGAGCAAGATTATCGAAGATTTCATTCAGGCAATTGGATTATACCCTGCAGGAACTATTGTTGAATTAACAGATAATTCAATTGCATTAGTGGTATCACACAATCCAGAGAAAAGACTTAGACCAGAGGTTTTCTTAATTAAAGACAGTAAAAAGAACAACCTAAACACAAAAAAGACAATTGATTTATCTAAAAGGTCATTTTTGTCAAAGGTTGATAGACCAATGGTAAAAAAAGCATTATTGCCTGAGGCCATCAACCTAACTCAAGAAAAGTTATCTACCGCTCTAAAACAAAGCGATCAAGTTCGTAAAGTTCTTTTTGGTTAATTTTCTAAACCTCTCTTCACAAAAAGTAGATTTGATTGATATAATAAGGTAACTTATCTTGTCATAATTTAATTCATGAAAAATTACCTTCATTTACTCCAACACCTTTTAGAAGCAGGAACCACCAAAACGGATAGAACAGGAACTGGAACAAAAAGTATCTTTGGACACCAAATGCGCTTTGACCTATCAAAAGGATTTCCTCTCATCACCACAAAAAAATGCCACCTTAAATCCATCATCCATGAATTGTTATGGTTTATAGCAGGTGATACCAATATTAAATACCTTAATGACAATGGTGTCAGAATTTGGAATGAATGGGCCGATGAAAATGGAAATTTAGGGCCAGTTTACGGACACCAATGGCGTTCATGGCCAACAGCTAATGGTAAAACCATTGATCAAATCCAAAACATTGTTAATCAGATTAAAAATACTCCTGATTCACGTCGAATAATCGTCAGTGCTTGGAATGTTGGAGAAATAGAAAACATGGCATTACCACCATGCCATTGTTTATTTCAATTTTACGTAGCTGACAACAAGTTATCCTGTCAGCTTTACCAGCGCAGTGCTGACGTGTTTCTAGGCGTGCCTTTTAATATTGCCTCGTATGCCCTATTTACCCTAATGATGGCTCAAGTGTGTGACTTAGAGCCTGGAGATTTTGTTCATACTTTTGGCGATACGCACCTGTATTCAAATCATCTTGAACAAGCCCAATTACAAATCACTCGAAAGCCTTATGACTTACCACAAATGAAAATAAACCCTGATATCAAAAGTATATTTGACTTCAGCATTGATGATTTTGAATTAATTAACTACCAATCTCACCCTCACATAAAAGCCAAGGTTGCGGTGTAAATGATTAAAAAGAAACTTACTTACATCTTAGCTATGGATGAAAATAATTTAATTGGTAACAACAACGATTTACCTTGGCGCCTTCCTGCTGATTTAAAATACTTTAAAGAAAAAACCCTCAATAAAACCATTTTAATGGGGCGTAAAACCTGTGAATCACTTCCTTTTGTCTTACCAAAAAGAAAAAACATTGTGCTGACAAGAAACCTTAATTTTTCAAGACAAGGCTTTGATTTAATTCATAATATGGATTCTATAAATCATCTAAATGATGAAATAATGGTTATCGGTGGCGCGATGATTTTCAGAATTCTCATGCCTTATGTAAAGAAACTTCTTATCACCAAAATACACCACCAATTCAACGGAGACACCCACTTTGAATGGAATGAAAAAGACTGGCAATTAATTGATAGAATTGATAATCAAGCCGATGAAAAAAACAAATACAATTATAGCTTTTTAACTTATGAACGCATGACTGAGAAATAAATCACCATCCTATAAAAATGGAGCCCGTAAAGGACTCCATTATAAAATACATTGGCTTAATCCTTTTTCATTGGACATGTCTTAATACCTAAAATCGTATAAAGAGGACACCAGCCCATAGCGGCTGTGGCAAGTGGAATTATACGTAAGCGTCAACCAAAGCACACTCTATAAATATTCAATCAAAAAAGGCACAATTCTCAGATTTACTATCGAGGAAACTTATGCTTGCAATTACCAATCAAAAAATATATCTTTATCGTGAC